>Ga0209810_1000694_pt1 | contig 65849 bp, 68 predicted proteins | sample Coa_R1_7_FD_187159 | JGI IMG/M metagenome (GOLD analysis project Ga0209810, IMG submission 187159) | Surface soil microbial communities from Centralia Pennsylvania, which are recovering from an underground coalmine fire - Coalmine... | ecosystem: Environmental > Terrestrial > Soil > Unclassified...
TCGGCCTGGCTGCCTAGTCAGTAGGCCGAACGTCATCTCGCCTCCCGCTCGCCTGCGGCGGGGGCGCGGGATCAGCTAGCAGGCTCACCCGGATCGGAGGGCTCCGGCCGGTCCGGGGAAACCTCCAGGAGCTGGCCCTCGACAACCCGGCCGGCGAGGCGAGTCGAGGGTGAGAGCAGAGCGCCGGCTACGCTCGTAGACGCCACCTCGCACGCGGCCGCGGACGCGGGTTCAATTCCCGCCGTCTCCACCTCTTCCAAAGAATTCGAACCGCCCTCCGCACCAGCGGGGGGCGGTTCGGTTAAGACCAGTGCATCGAGTGTCGTGAGGGCGCGGTTGAAGGGACGGCCGATGTCAGGCTCACAGGGCTTGGCCTCCTGCGGGGCGACTATCGCCCAGGTCGGCGGCAAGAGCGGCGGCTGCTACGGCTGCCTGGCTGCAGCCAAGCCGAGCTCAGCGGTGAGCAGCGACGGATCGCGAACTTCGTCGACAGCATCCGCAGACCAGGCTGCCGGCTAGGAGATGGGTTGGGAACTGTGCCTGGCGGCTGCTCTGCCTGAGAGCCCCCGCGTGCCCGGGCCGCCGGGAGGCGACGCCTGAAGCACGCGGGCGTCTCCCGGCTCAGCGGCTGTCGCGGAGGATGATCGTGAACTGGGCGGCGGTGAGGATCGGGAAGTCGTCGCTGAGGACAAGCAGGTCGTCGTCGCCGGTTACGAGGTACGCGCGCCGCCTGATCGCGAGGGCGAGGAGGTAGTCGTCGTCCGGGTCGCGGGAGCCGACCGGCGGTGGGCTTGCCGGATCCTCAGCGAGGGTTCCGTGGTCGCGGACCCAGCTGGTGAACGCGAAGGCTTTCTCGGGCGGGATCCGCTTGCGCAGCTTCGGATATGCGAGCGTTCGCTCGAGTTCGGCGAGCAGCAATTCGGAGATGATGAGCTCAAACTGGCCGTCGCGGCTGGCACGGAGGATCTCGGCCGAGGGGCCTTTCGCGGAGAGCACCCCTGAGATCAGGACGTTGACGTCAACGACGGCGCGCACTTGATGCTCGTCGGCGAGGCCTGGTCGCGTGTTGCGCCTCGACGGCGAGCTCCGTGGCCTTGGTTTCGGACATCGTCGCGTTGGCCCACAGCTCGTCGAGAACGTCGAGCTTGAGGTCGCGGCGGAGGGAGTCCTCGATCACGGCGCTGTCGGAGACGCCAGTGCGTGCGGCGCGGATCTTGACCCACTTCAGGACGTCTTCGTCGATCGTGAGCGTCGTACGAACCTTGGCCATACCCGCATCCTACCATCACTATGCGATGATGCGCCGATGCCATCGCTCCGCGCCACATATCCGCCAGCGACCGCGACATCAATGCCTGGAGCGCCCGCTTGGTCTGCTCCTCGAACGTTCTGTAGACCGAGCTCTTCGACATCGACCGCGCATTCGCCTCGACCTGGTCGCCGACCCGGTCCTGCGTGCGACGATGCCGGAGCATGCTCACGCCGGCGAGCATCCGCTCCAGCACGACCCGCTCAGCGGATCGCGTCGGCGAAGTGCCCATAGGCTCTGAGCGGGAACCTCCTGGTCACCATCGTTGGTCCGCATCCGCGGCCGCTCGACGGTCACATATGGGGAGTACCGGCGCATGAGAAGTGCTCGGTTGGAGGGTGTTTCGCCCCTGTTGTTCCCGCCGTCTCCACGTCGACAGTCGAGACGCTCCAGTTTCCAGATTGGGAACTGGAGCGTCTCGACGGTGACGGGCGGCTGTCCTCACGCTCTGCGCCGGTGGGGGTGGGAAGAAACCGTCGTATAGCGACGGTTTCTTCCCACCCCCACGCCAGAGGCCCGATCCCCGCCCGACGACCGACCGGCTAGACGACCAGGCCGAGGCGCATAGCCTTGGCGACCGCGGCGGCGCGCTCGTGGACGTCCAGGCGCTGGTAGATGTTGGCGAAGTGGGTGCGGACGGTGGCCGGGCTCAGAACGAGGCGATCGGCGATCCCGGTCGCGCTGCACCCCTCGGCGGCGAGCTGGAGCACCTCGATCTCCCGCTGGGTGAGCGCCGTCGCGCCCTCGGTTGCTGTCGCATCGCCCTCGAGCAGCAGCTCGGTCTCGGGCCAGTCGGCCGGCGCGAACGCGATCAGGTACAGGTCCGTCAGGGCGCCCGCGAGCGCGTAGTAGACGATGTCGAGCTGGGCCTCGGGAGGGGAGGCCACCTCGTAGTGGCCGGCCACGCAGCCGCTCTCCAGCAGGCGCCCCCACGCCGCCTCCATCTCGGCCAGGAGGTGAGGGGGCGTGAGGTCGTCGATGCGCAGGCGGCGAAGCTCCTCGAGGCTCCGGCGCACAGCCAGCCGAGCCGCGGTGTTCACGTGGACATGGCGGCGCTCGCCGTCGACCATGACCATCGGTACCGAGCTGCGCTCGAACACGCGCCGCACGCGCTCGGAATCGCCACGCGCCGCGAGCAGCCGCTCCACGTGGGCGCCGAGCCAGCGGGGAGTCGGCTGCGGGCGCGTGCTCGTCATCCGGGCCATTGCGTCAATTGACGCTGCACTCTACCCTAGGCTCAGCAAGGAAGAGGATGGGCCAGGGGCGGGTGGGCCGGACGCCCAGGGCTCCTCTGAAGGGCACGGATTCACCATGGATGGCGTCAGGCGAACGGACATTGCCCAGCGGGTGCGGGCCGCGCGGTTGCGGACAGGCCTGAGCCGCGAGGCGCTCGCCCGCCGATGCGGTCTGAGCTGGCCGGCGATCGCGCAGATCGAGTCGGGCCGGCGCACGAACCTGCGTCCGGCCACGCTGGCTGCCCTCGCGCGCGCGCTCGGCCTCACAATCGACTACCTGGTCGAGGGGTCGAGCTCGAGCCCCAGGATGCTCCACCACCAGGCCCTGCTCTACGCCGCCGACGATGAGCTCCTCGCCGAGGCGCTGCCGTTTCTCGCCACCGCGCACGATTCCGAGGCGGTGCTGGCGGTGGTCCGCAGGAAAACCGGCGAGAGGCTCCGGCAAGAGCTCGGCCCGCGCGCCGGCAGGGTCCGCTTCGTGGACCGACGGGCCTTCTACCGCACGCCGGAGGACGCGCTCGCCGGCTATCGGGAGTTCCTGGAGCGGGCCATCGGCGCCGGGGCCACCTGGGTCCGGATCCTGGGCGAGCCCGTGTGGGGCGGGCGCGACCGGGCCGACGGGCGGGGCTGGAAACGCTACGAGACACTCGTGGACGTGGTCTTCGCCACCTCGCCCGTGAGCGTGCTCTGCCCCTACGACGCGCGTGAGCTGGACGCGGACGTGATCGACCTCGCCCGCGCCACGCACCCGCACGTCGTGGAGGACGGAGCGACGCGTCCCAGCGACGCCTACCGCGGTCCGGGTGGCTGCGCGACCGGACCGGGGACGATCCCCTGATAAGATAGTTGACAGCGCAAGTATCTCTCGGGAGCGACGCCTATGCCCATCACGCACGTTGAGACCTCCACCCTCCAGCAGCCCGTGCTTCCCGCCGCGCTGCGCCTCGGTCCCGTTCACCTCACGGTCACCCACCTCGACGGCTCGGTGGCGTTCTACCAGCGGTCGCTCGGCCTGCGCGTCCACTCGCAGGACACCGGCGTGGCCCACCTCGGCGACGGCTCGGAGGCCGCGATCGTCCTGCACGAGGACCCGCAGGCCCGTCGCGCCGGCCGCCACGCGGGTCTCTACCACTATGCGCTCCTGTATCCCTCGCGGCGGGAGCTGGCGCGGGCGGCGGTGCGCCTGGCCGACACGCGCACCCCCATCCAGGGAGCGTCGGACCACGGCACCCACGAGGCGATCTACCTGCCCGACCCGGACGGCAACGGGATCGAGCTCGCCGCCGACCGTCCGCGCGAGCAGTGGCCGACCCCGGAGGAGGAGTTCTCGGGCGCGGGGCCGCGGCCGCTCGACCTCGAGAGCCTGCTCGCGACCGTGCGCTCCGAGCCCTCGCCCGGCCACGTCGAGCAAGGGCTGCGCGTTGGCCACGTCCACCTGCACGTCGGCGACATCGACTACGCCCTGGCGTTCTACCGCGACCTGGTGGGCTTCGAGGTGTGGGCGCGGCTGCCCACCGCGGCATTCGTCTCGGCGGGTGGCTATCACCACCACCTCGCCTTCAACGTCTGGCTTGGCCGCGGCGCGGGGCCCGCGCCCGAGCACACGGTTGGGCTGCGCCACTGGACGGTCCAGCTGCCCTGCGCGGCCGAGGTCGCCGCGGTGCGAGAGCGGCTCGAGGCGGCCGGTCATCCGGTGCAGCGAACCGCCGACTCGTTCACGGCGCGCGACCCGTGGGGGACGGCGCTCCGCTTCGAGGTCGCCCCGTGAGCGGCCCGCAGGGGCCCGTCGACCCCGCGGCGGCTCCACGGGGCTCCTACCGCGCCACCACGAACATCCCCGCCACGCCGAGGCCGAAGACGACGATGGCCAGCAGCGAATCGGGCCCCAGCCGAGCGAAGGCGCGGTACGGGCGCCCGACGACCCCGACCGTGTAGACAACCGTCAGGGCGATGCCGAGCGAGGCCAGCCAGCTGTTGAGGCGGCCGGTGGTCGGCAGCACGGGCGCGCCCGCGACCAGGTCGGCGACCAGGAACAGGCACACCTGAAAGGCGTTGCCGCCGAAGATGTCGCCGACGGCCAGCGCGTTGTCGCCGAGGCGAACCGCGCCGACGCCGGAGCTGACCTCGGGCAGCGCGGTGACGCCGACCAGGATCGTCGCGCCGAAGATGTCGCCGCTGATCCCGGCCCGGTCCGCCAGCGAGTTGCCGGTGACCTCGAGCGCCACGCCGGCGAGCAGGGTGACCACGCAGGCCGCGGCGAACACCGCGCCGACGTGGGCGGTGGAGCGGGCTTGATAGGGGTGCTGGCGGTGCGCGGGAGCCTGCCGTCGGTGGCGGCGGCCGGGCTGGCTTCCGGGCATCGACACGCTCCACCGGGGCCGCTTGCGCACGCGGTTGATCACGTAGACGCCGGCCAGCCAACCCGCCACGATCGCGATCGACGCCGGGCTCACGACGCCGCCGATCGAGGTCGACGGGCTGAGCAGCGCCCCCATCAGCACGGCGGAGACGACGAGCACCACCAGCATCCCCTCCAGCACCGGCGTGAGCGCGCCAACCAGGAAGGTGAGCGGCCGCTCCCTGCCGGCGGCCACGTCGCAGAGCACGAGCACCATCGTCTGCACGGCGATCCCGCCGATGAGATTCCCGGCGGCCAGCCCGAGATGGCCCTGCGCGGCGGCCGAGACGGTGATCGCCAGCTCGGGCAGGGTGCCGGCGAAGGCGAGGAGGATGATCCCCCCGAGCTCCTCACCGAGGCCCAGGCGCGCGTCGAGGGCGTCGGTGGTCCTCGACAGCACGAGGCCGGCGACCCAGGTCGCGACCACGCCGGCCACGAAGATGACGACCAGCCACCCCGCGGCGAGAGTCGACATGACTCAAGCGGACTTCGCCGGGGGCCCGGCGTTCTCCTGCGCGCGGGGTCCGGGCATGCGCCTGCGCGCGGGGGCCGAACGCTCTCCTGCGCGCGGGTGCGGGTCGGTAGGCTGCCCGGGACCGCCCGTGGCCTTCGACCTGGTGATCGACATCGAGAACGCGCCCGGGGCGTTGGCGAGCGTCGCCGCTGCCATCAGCGACGCCGGGGTGAACATCGCGGCCGCCACCTGCCTGGGATCGGGGGAGCGGGCCGAGCTGCACATCCTCGTGCCGCACGCCGAGGCGGCCCGTCACCTGCTCGCGATCTCCCACCTGGCGGTGACGCGCGAGCGGGAGGTCGTGGTGGTGGAGGTAGAGGACCGCCCCGGCGTGCTGGCCGACCTGACGCGGAGGATCGCCGAGCAGGGGGTCAACCTGGACCTGGTGTACGTCGCCACCCGCAACCGCGTCGTCTTCGGCTCCCCCGACCTCCCGGGTCTGCGCGCCGCGCTGGGCGCGGGGTGAGGCGCACGCGCGGCGCCCGGCCAGCGCCCGCGGCGCGGGTCTAGCGCATCACCCCGGTGTGGCCGGTGGAGTAGCGCCCGGGCTGCGGCCACACGCACACGCCGTGCGGCGAGATCCCGGCGCGCACCTGCGCGATCGTCTTGCCCGTCCGCGTGGAGATCGCGTAGACGTAGCCGGTGTAGCGGCCGCCCAGCCACAGGACCGAGCCGTCCGGGCTGACGCCGCCCATGTCGGGCGTTCCCGGCACGGGCCACACCGCGACCACGTGCCGGGTGGCGAAGTCGACCACGGTGACGGCGTGGCCCAGCCGATTGGTGACATACAGCTCGCGCGTGTCGCGCGAGATGTAGAGGCCGTGGGCGTCGGGCGCGGTGCGGATGAAGCCGATGACGCGCACCGTGCGCGCGTCGATCAGCTGGACGCCGCTGGCGCCGCGGGCTGGCAGGTAGCGGTTGGCGACGTAGAAGACGGTGCCGTCGGGCGAGAGCTTGACGTCCTGAGGGCTGCCACCGACGTCCAGGTAACGCACCACGCTCTCGCTGCGCAGGTCGACCTGCACCATCTTGCCCGAGAACTCGCAGCTGGCCAGGGCGAACGTCCCGTCGGCCGAGAAGTCCATGTGGTCGACCCCCGGGCAGTCCACGGGCAGCGCCTTCTGCAGGGCGAAGGTGTGGGGGTCGCGGAAGGCCAGGGTCTGGTTGGCCTCCTCGACCACGATCGCATGCCGGCCGTCGGGGGTGAAGTACATGTTGTAGGGATCGGCGACCGGGATGTTGGGGCCCGCGCGGCCGCCGGTGTCGGGATTGATCGGCGTGAGGCTGTTGCCGACGTCGTTGGTGGCATACAGCGTATGCAGATCCCACCCCGGCACGACGTGCTGGACGACCTGCCCGGTCTGGAGGTAGTCGATCACCCTGTACGTGTGCGGGTCGATCACGTACACCCCGTCGCCCTGCGAGTCCGGTGCGTAGACGAGGTAGCGGGCGCGCGCGCTCACCGGGGTGAGCATCCCCGCCAGCGTGTGGGCGTAGATGTTCACCGGCGCGGCGAGGGCGGGGACGCGCCCCGGCTGGCGTCGCTCGACGCGCACCGCTGCCACGCCGGTTGCGCGGGCGCGACGGTCGTGCCCTCGGCCCCCACCCATGCTCGCCAGAGCGACCGCGGCCAGCGCGCAGGCGGCGATCAGCGCCGCGACGAAACCGGAGATGAGGCGCGGCCGACGAGGGCGGCGCCCGTGTGGCGAAGGCACGCGCCCACCATACCGGGGAGCCAGCCCGTCTCGGCAGCCCCGGCGGTTGGCGGGCGCCCCGCCTGGGTAGGCGCCCTCCATGTCCGAGGACGAGCGGGAGTTTCCCCCCCAACAGCAGCCGCGACCGGGTCACGAGGGCGAGATGGCGCCCGAGCCCCGCGACGAGATGCGCGGCTACGTCGGCAGCGGCAAGCTGGCCGGCCGCACCGCGCTGGTGACGGGCGGCGACTCGGGCATCGGGCGCGCGGTGTGCTGCGCGTTCGCCAAGGAGGGGGCGGATGTGGCGATCGCGTACCTGAGCGAGCACGAGGACGCCGAGCACACCCGGCGGCTGGTGGAGGCGGAGGGCCGGCGGGCGCTGACTCTCGCCTGCGACCTTCAGCGCGAGCAGGAGTGCCGGAGGATCGTCGAGGAGACCGTGCGACGGCTCGGCTCACTCGACGTGCTGGTCAACCACGTGGGGACCCAGACGCCCGTCGATGCGCCGGAGGAGATCAGCAGCGAGCAGTGGGACGGCACCTTCAGGACCAACGTCTACAGCTACTTCTGGACCGCGCGCGCGGCGCTCGAGCAGATGCGCGAGGGAGCCTCGATCATCAACACGGGCTCGGTCAACGGGCTGCGGGGCAACCGGTCGCTGATCGACTACGCGGCGAGCAAGGGCGCCGTCCACGTCCTCACCTCCTCGCTCGCGCAGGCGCTAATCGACCGCGGCATCCGCGTCAACTGCGTGGCGCCGGGGCCGGTGTGGACGCCGCTGATCCCGGCCACCTTCCCGGAGGCGAAGGTCGAGCAGTTCGGCAAGCAGGTGCCGATGGGACGGGCGGCGCAGCCCGACGAGATCGCGCCGTCCTACGTCTTCTTCGCCTCAAACGAGCTCTCGAGCTACTACACGGGCGAGGTTCTCGCCCCGATCGGCGGCGAGACCCTCCCCGGCTGACGCGGTCGGGCCACCGCGGCGCGGTGCGCGGCCGACCGACGCGGCGAGCAGGCCAGGCCGAGCGGCGCGCCGGTCACGAGCTCCGTCCCTCGGCGGCGAGGAAGCGCCCGATCGCCTCGTGCGTCCGCCGCGGACGCTCGAGCTGCGGGACGTGCGCGCAGTCCAGCTCGAGGTGCTCGGATCCCGGGAGCGCCCGGCGGACGTGGCGCGCGAAGGCGATCGGGACCAGTCGGTCGTGTCGCCCCCAGACGAACAGCGCGGGAGGCCTCAGCGAGGGCAGGCGGGTCCAGAACCCGTCGGGTCCCCACGGCTCTTCGAGGTAGATGCTGCGCGCCGCCGCATAGAAGGCCGCGCGTCCGCTCGGCGTGAGATAGGAGCGCAGGAACTCGTCGATCCCCGCCGCGGTCCACTCGTTGTCGGCGCCCGGGATGAGGCGGCGCACGATCGCCTCCACCACCGGGCGCGGAGCGGGCTGGATCAGGCCCAGCTGGGTGGGGACGAAGCGCAGCGCGGAGGCCCACGGACGCGGGCGCAGCCAGGCGAGCGAGGGGGCGAGCAGGGCGAGCCGGCCGACGCGCTCGGGGCTGAGCAGCCCCGTCTCGAGCGCCACGCGGCCGCCCATGCTGTTGCCGATCAGGTGGGCGCGCTCCAGGCCGAGCGCGTCCATCAGGCCGACCGTCGCGCGCGCGAAGAACGCCGCGTCGTAGGCGCCCCCGAGCGGCTTGGCGGAGTCGCCGAAGCCCGGCAGGTCGAGCGCGATCACCCGGTGGGAGTCAGCCAGCGCCGCGAGCGTGGGCAAGAAGGAGGCCTTGGTGGCCCCCAGGCCGTGGATGAGCAGCACCGGCTCGCCGGTCCCCGCCTCCATGATCGAGATCCGGCCCGTCGACGTCTTCACCGCCGCGATCCGCAGCCTCCCCTCGCCGCCCGCCGAGGACGTCGCCGCGAGGAAGCCCACGCCCAGGTGCAGATCGCGCCGGATGCGCAGCCTGCCGGCCCGGAAGGCGGCCATGCCGTCCCGGACGTCGGCGGCCAGGCGCTGCCAGGTCTCTCCGTCGGCCACCAGTTCGGCGTCGGGGCGCGCGCCGTTTGCGGGCGCCAGGCGGGCCCGCTCGCCCTCGATCACGACGTCCCGGGTGTCGATCCCGCGGCCGCTGACCCTGATCCGCGCCCGGGGGCGCCCGAGGTGGAACACCGACGCGTCGTAGCGCGCGACCAGGCGCTCCACGGCACGGTCGGCCGGCGCGGGGTCGGCCGCCATCAGCGCCGGGCGGCGGCCGGAGCCGGCGCCCCGCGCTCCTCGGCGCCCGCGGCCGTCTCTCCCCGCTCCTCCTCCCCCGCAGGGGCCCCCGTGCACTCCTCGGCGGCCGCCTGCGGCACGAAGCGGGTGAAGATCGAGGCCAGCGCGGCGATCTCCTCCTCGGAGAGGTGGGCGAAGAACTCCCGCTGCACGGCGGCGAAGTGGCTGGCCTGGGCCCTGCGGACCAGCTCGAGCCCGGCGGCGGTGAGCTGGCCGTCGACCGCGCGGGCGTCGTCGGGCACCCGCCGGCGCTCGACCAGGCCGCGCTCCTCCAGCGCATCGACGATCCGCGAGATCCGGCTCAGGCTGAGCCCGCAGGCGGATGCGAGCGCGGAGAGGCGCAGGTGCCTCCCCTCCGCGGCGGCCAGCCTTCCCAGCACCTCCAGCGCGCTCAGCGTCAGGCCGTGCTCAGCCTCGAGCTCGGCGTCGAGCACTCGGGTGAGGCGCTTGTGCGTCTCGAGCAGGCCGATCCAGGCGCTGGAGTGAACCCGCGACCAGCGCGCCAGACCGTCCTCGCCGAGGACGTAGCCGCACTTCGAGGATTCGGTGGGATGCTCGGCTGACATATGCTTGCCCTAGCAATTGTAGTCGTTCAGGAGGTCGCTTCGATGCACACCGAGCAGATCGAGACGGAGGTCGCGGACGGCGTCCTCACCATCACCCTTAACCGGCCCGAGCGCCTGAACGCGTGGACGGCGACGATGGCGCGGGAGCTGATCGACGCCTTCGACCGGGCCGACGCCGACGACGAGGTGCGGGCGGTGATCGTCACCGGCGCCGGCCGCGCCTTCTGCGCGGGCGCGGACCTGGAGCGCGGCGGCGAGACTTTCGACGCCCGCGCACGCGGTGGCGGCGAGGCCGGCGAGCGGGCGCACCGGGACGACGGAGGCCGGGTCACCCTCCGGATCTTCGACTCCGCCAAGCCGGTGATCGCGGCGATCAACGGCCCGGCGGTGGGGGTGGGGGTGACGATGACGCTGCCGATGGACATCCGCCTGGCGTCCGAGAGCGCGCGCTTCGGGTTCGTGTTCGTGCGGCGGGGAATCGTCCCGGAGGCGGCGTCGAGCTGGTTTCTGCCCCGGGTGGTGGGCATCAGCCGCGCGGTCGAGTGGGCGGCCACGGGCAGGGTGTTCTCGGCGCGGGAGGCGCTGGAGGGCGGGCTGGTGCGCTCCGTGCACCCGCCGGACGAGCTGCTGGACGCGGCCCGCGCGCTGGCGCGGGAGATCGTCGAGCACACCGCGCCGGTGTCGGTGGCGCTCGCGCGGCGGATGATGTGGACGATGCTGGGCGCCGAGCACCCGATGGTCGCCCACCGCGTCGACTCCCGGGCGATGTTCCTGCGCGGCCAGTCGGCCGACGTCGTCGAGGGCGTCACCTCGTTCTTGGAGAAGCGCCCGGCGCGCTTCACCGACCGCGTGAGCGACGGGGTCCCGGACGTCCTCCCGGACTGGGCGCGGCAGGAGTTCTGAGGCGAGGCCGGCGGCGCGCGCGGACCGCTCCGGCTGCTACCCTAATGCTTGCTGACAGGCAAGTATCTTGGAGACCCAGCCCCACCAGGAGCCCGCGTTGCCCGCCACAGTCCCGGCCTTCGACATCGAGACCGCCGTCCGCCTGAGAACCGCGATCGGGCGGCTGTCGCGAAGGCTGCGGAGCACCGCGTCATCCCGCGAGGCCGACCTGACGCCGACCAAGACGTCGATCCTCCTGAACGTCGTGCGCACCGGCCCGATCCGCCTGGCGGATCTGGCGGAGTCCGAGGGCGTCAACCCGACGATGCTCTCGCGCGCGGTGGGGGCGCTCGTCGAGCTGGGGCTGATCGAGCGAGTGAGCGACCAGGGCGATCGCCGCGCCGCCTGGGTGTCGGCGACGGGGGCCGGTCGCCGGACGGCCGAGCGGATCCGGCGGGAGCGCACCGACGCGGTCAACGCCGCGCTCGGGGAGCTCTCGGAGCGAGACCGACGGCGGATCGAGGCGGCGCTGCCCGCCCTCGAGGCGCTGGCCGAGCGGCTCAAGGGCGGGCGGCCGGCGTGACGCGCGTGCGGCGCGCCGGCGCTCAGACCTTCGCCGCCCTGTCGGTCCCCAACTACCGCCGCTACTACGCCGGCCAGGCGATCTCGCTGACCGGCACCTGGATGCAGATGACGGCCCAGGCGTGGCTGGTGCTCACCCTGACGCGCTCCAGCACCGCGCTCGGGGTGGTGGTGGCCCTCCAGACGCTGCCGGTGCTGCTGCTCGCGCCGTATGGAGGCGTGATCGCCGACCGGGTGAACAAACGCCGGCTGATGGTGGCGCTCCAGAGCGCCATGGGCGTTCAGGCGCTCGCCCTCGGGGCGCTGACCGTCACCGGGGCGGTCCGCGTGTGGGAGATCGGCGCCCTTGCCGCCGTGCTCGGCGTCAACAACGCCTTCGAGAACCCGGCCCGGCAGTCCTTCATGCTCGAGATGGTGGGCCCCGACCACCTGCGCAACGCGGTCAGCCTCAACTCGGTCCTGGTCAACGTGGCGCGGACCGTCGGCCCGGCGGTGGCCGGGATCCTGATCGCGACCGTCGGCGACGGCGTTTGCTTCTTGATCAACTCGGCCAGCTTCGTCGCGGTCATTCTCTCCCTGATGACGATGGACCTCGCCGCCCTCGACCCGGCGCAGCCCGCGCCGAGGGCGCGGGGCCAGCTGCGCGAGGGACTGCGCTACGTCCGCCGCAGCCCGGGGCTCGCCATACCGCTGCTGATGATGGGCGCGGTCGGCTGCCTGACCTACGAGTTCCAGGTGTCGCTGCCCGTGATGGCCAGTCGCGGGCTCCACGCCGGCGCGGCCGGGTACGGGTTCATGACGGCCGCGATGGGCGTCGGCGCGGTGTGCGGCGGGCTGCTGGTGGCGGCGCGCGGCCGGACCGGCCTGCGCCCGCTCGTGCTCGCCGCGGGCGTGTTCGGGGTGGCGGTGGCGCTGGCCGCCGCGGCGCCCGGCCTCGGCTTCGAGCTGGCCGCGCTCGCCTTCGCGGGCGGCGCCAGCATCTCGTTCATGGCCACCGGCAACTCCACCTTGCAGCTGGGCGCGGCGCCGTCGATGCGCGGCCGGGTGATGTCGCTGTGGTTCGTCGCCTTCCAGGGCTCCACGCCGATCGGCGGCCCGATCGTCGGCTGGGTGATGGCGGTGCTCGGCGCGCGCGCCGGCCTGGGGCTGGGAGCAGTCACCTGCCTGCTGGTGGCGGGCGCCGGCCTGCTCGCGCTGCGGCGGACCGGCGGCCCGCGGCGACGGCCCGAGCCGGCGGTCGGAGCCGTCGGGTAGCGCCGCGCGCGCCCGCTGGCGCCCGCCGCGCGCGCCCGCTGGCGCACGCCGCGCCCGCCCGCTGGCGCCCGCCGCGCGCGCCCGCCCCGGCCCGCCGCCCCTTCCCCCCGCCCCGCGAGAGGAGTAGGGTCCGGCTCGTGGCCTGACTGGGGGCCACGACTCGCGGAATCGGAGGGATCAATGAGCAAGACCGTTCCGGTGCGCCTTCAGGTCAACGGGGTGGAGCACCAGCTCGAAGTCGAGCCCCGCCTGCTGTTGGTGCACGCGCTACGCGACCATCTCGGCCTCACGGGAACCCACGTCGGGTGCGACACCTCCAACTGCGGCGCCTGCACGATCCATCTCGACGGCCGCGCGGTGAAGTCGTGCACGGTTCTCGCCGTGCAGGCCGACGGAGCCCAGATCACGACGATCGAGGGCATGGCGTCCAACGGAGACCTGCACCCGCTCCAGGAGGCGTTCTGGAACGACCACGGCCTCCAGTGCGGCTACTGCACGCCGGGGATGATCATGGCCGCCGCCGGGCTGCTGGCTGAGAACCCCAACCCCACCGAGGACGAGGTGAGACACTCGCTGGAGGGGAACCTCTGCCGCTGCACGGGCTACCACAACATCGTCAGGGCGGTGCTCGACGCGGCCAAGGTCAAGGGCGCGTCGCTGAGCGGAGGGGAGGTGCGGCCATGACCGCCACCGCCGCCACGACAACTGACAGCTCGGGCCACGTCGGCCGGGCGCTGCGCCGGCGTGAGGACCCGCGCCTGATCACGGGCCGGGCGCGCTACGTCGATGACATCTCGCTGCCCGGCACGCTGTGGTGCGCCTTCGTCCGCTCCCCGGAGGCGCACGCCAGGATCGTCTCGATCGATGCCTCGGGGGCCCGCGAGTGGCCGGGGGTGCAGGCGGTGTTCACCGGCCAGGACATGAGCGACCTCGCCGGGCCGCTGCCGCTGGCCTGGGTCCCGCCGGGGATCACGGTCAACAACCCCGAGCACTGGCCGCTGGCCCGGGAGGCCGTCAAGCACGTCGGTGACCCGGTGGCCGTCGTCCTGGGCGAGGACCGCTACGCGGTGGTCGACGCCGCCGAGCAGGTGCAGGTGGAGTACGACCCGCTGCCGGTGATCACCGATCCCGAGAAGGCGCTGGAGGGGCCGCCGTACGTGCACGAGCAGTTCGGAACCAACCAGGTGCACGAATGGTCGCTGGGCGGCGGCGACCTCGAGGCCGCCTTCGCGGAGGCCGACGTGGTGGTGGAGCGGCGGGTGGTCAACCACCGCACGGCCGGGGCGCCGATCGAGCCGCGGGGAGTGCTGGCCGACTTCCGCGCCGGGTCCCTCACGGTGTGGAGCGCCACCCAGGTGCCGCATTTCCTGCGCCTGTTCTTCGCCCTCCTGCTGGGCATGAGCGAGGAGCGCGTGCGCGTGATCGCCCCCGAGGTCGGCGGCGGCTTCGGCTCAAAGCTCCAGGTCTACGGCGAGGAGGTGCTCGCCGCGTGGGCGTCCCGCAAGCTCGACCGCCCGGTGAAGTGGATCGAGACCCGCTCGGAGAACATGCTCGCGGCCCACCAGGGCCGCGACCAGATCGCGCAGGTGAAGATGGGCGCCAAGCGCGACGGCGCGATCACCGCGCTCCACGTCAGGATCATCGCCGACCTGGGCGCCTACAACATGCTGCTCACGCCGGCGATCCCGTCGCTGGGGGCGTTCGTGATGAGCGGCTGCTACAGGATCCCCGCGATCCGGACCGACATCGTCGGGGTGTTCACCAACAAGTGCCCGACCGACGCGATCCGCGGCGCCGGCCGGCCCGAGGCCACCCATATGATCGAGGTGACGCTCGACCAGCTCGCCGCCGAGCTGGGGATGGACCGGCTGGAGGTCCGCCGCCGGAACTTCATCCCGGCGGACTCCTTCCCGGCGGAGACCGCGGTTGGCGTGGTCTACGACTCGGGCGACTACCACAAGACGCTCGACAAGCTGCTCGAGCACGTCGATCTGGAGGCGTTCGAGCGCGAGCGCGAGGAGCTGCGCGCCCGCGGGATCCACCGCGGGATCGGCTTTTCGACCTACACCGAGATCTGCGGCCTGGCGCCGACGCGCGTGGTGGGGCCGGAGGGATTCGGCAACCAGGCCGGGTTCTGGGAGTCCGCCATGGTGCGCGTCCACAACACCGGCACGGTCACCGCCTACACGGGCACCTCCCCGCACGGACAGGGGATCGAGACGGCGTTCGCGCAGATCGTGGCTGACCGGCTCGGGGTCGACCCCTCGATGGTGGAGGTCCTGCACGGCGACACCGGCACCGGCCCGGAGGGCCGCAACACCTACGGCTCACGGTCGCTGGCGGTGGGCGGCGAGGCGCTCGCCCGGTGCGCCAACAAGATCGCCGAGAAGGCCAAGGCGGTGGTGGCCCACAACCTCGAGGCCTCGCCCGAGGACATCGAGCTGATCGGCGACCGCTTCGCCGTGCGCGGCTCCCCCGACAAGGGCATGACCCTGGCCGAGGTCGCCGGGGCCGCCTACCTGAACAAGGTGCCGGCCGGGATGGAGCCGGGGCTGGAGGAGACGACGTTCTACGACCCGGAGAACTTCGTCTTCCCGTTCGGGGCCCACGCGTGCGTGGTCGACGTGGACGCCGAGACCGGCAAGGTCCGCGTGGTCCGCTACGTGGCGGTCGACGACTGCGGCCGGGCGATCAACCCGCTGCTGATCGACGGCCAGGTGCACGGCGGGATCGTCCATGCCATCGGCCAGGCGCTCTACGAGCGCGTCCACTACGACGAGAACGGCCAGCTGGTCACCGGCACGTTCGTCGACTACGCGCTGCCGACGGCGGGGGAGCTCCCCAGCTTCGAGACCGACCGGACCGAGACCCCCACGCCGGTCAACTCGCTCGGGGCAAAGGGGGTCGGGGAGGCCGGGACGATCGCGGCCAGCGCCGCCGTCACCAACGCGGTCATCGACGCCCTGCGGCCGCTGGGCGTCAGCTACATGAACATGCCGCTCACGCCGATGCGCGTGTGGGCGGCGATCCAGGAGGCCCGCGGCGCCGCTCCCGCGGGCTCGGGTGCGGAAGGAGGTGCGGCATGATCCCGGCCGAGTTCGACTACGAGGCGCCCGGGTCGCTGGAGGAGGCGATCCGGATGCTCCACGACAACGGCGACGAGGCCAAGCTGCTGGCCGGCGGGCACTCGCTGCTGCCGCTGATGAAGCTCCGCCTGGCGGCGCCGGCGCTGCTCGTCGACCTGCGCAGGGTGCCGGGACTGCACTCCCTGGAGCGGGCGAACGGCAGCTGGCGGATCGGCGCGATGGTGCCCCACGCGGAGCTGGAGCGCACGCCGGAGCTCGGCATCGTCTCGGTGGCGGCCGGCACGATCGCCGACCCGCAGGTCCGCAACCGCGGCACGATCGGCGGCTCGCTGGCCCACGGCGACCCGGCCTCCGACCTGCCGGCGGTGATGCTGATCACCGAGGCGTCGGTCACCGCCCGGGGGCCCGGGGGCGAGCGCGCGATCGCGGCCAGCGAGCTGTTCCAGGACTACCTGCAGACGTCTCTGGCCGCCGACGAGGTGCTCACCGCGGTCGAGATCCCCGCCCTCGAAGGCTGGGGCTTCGGTTATCAGAAGTTCAACCGGCGCAGCGAGGACTGGGCGATGGTGGCGGCCAGCGCGGCGGTCAAGGCCACGTCGGACGGGCAGTGCGAGGACGTCCGGGTGGGGCTGACCAACATGGGGTCGGTGCCGCTGCGCGCGGGCGCGGTGGAGGAGGCGCTGCGCGGCCAGCCGCTGAGCGCCGAGTCGATCGCGCGGGCCGCCGAGAACGCCGCGGAGGGGACGGATCCGCCCGCCGACCTGAACGCGTCCAGCGAGTACAAGCGCCACCTGGCGCGCGTGCTGACCCGTCGCGCGCTGATGGCCGCGGCGGGGTTGTCATCATGAATCCGTGAGCTTTGACCGGATCGGCTCGGTCCAGGAGGCGATCGACGCCCTGGCCGGGCAGGGATACCTGGCCGATCGGCCGCTGGGCGTGGCGGTCCACCTGGCGGTGGCGCTGGGCCAGCCGGTGCTGCTGGAGGGCGAGGCGGGCGTCGGCAAGACCGAGGTGGCGCGGGCGCTCGCGCAGGCTGTCGACGCGCGCCTGATCCGCCTGCAATGCCACGAGGGGATCGACCTCCACCACGCGGTCTACGACTGGGACTATCCCCGCCAGCTGCTCGCTCTCCGGGCGGCCGAGGGCGGGCTCGACGAGGGGGAGCTGTTCTCCGAGCGCTTCCTGCTGCGCCGGCCGTTGCTGGAGGCGCTCGAATCGAACGACCCGGTCGTGCTGCTCATCGACGAGATCGACCGCGCCGACGACGAGTTCGAGGCCTTCCTGCTCGAGTTCCTCTCCGACTTCGCCGTCACGATCCCGGAGCTGGGGACGATCGCCGCGCGGGTGCGACCGGTGGTCGTGCTCACCTCCAACCGCACGCGCGAGCTTCACGACGCGCTCAAGCGCCGCTGCCTCTACCACTGGATCGACTACCCCTCGCCCGAGCGCGAGCGGGAGATCGTCCACGTGCGGATCCCCGGCGTTCCCGAGGCGATCGCGCGCCGCGTCGTGGCGGCGGTGGCTCGGCTGCGCGAGCAGGGCGACCTCTACAAGCAGCCCGGGGTGGGGGAGACGCTGGTCTGGGCGCGCGCGCTGATGGCGCTGGGCGACGACGCCGGCCTCGACGAAACGCTCGGCGTGGCGCTCAAGGTGCACGAGGACGTCGAGCGGGTGCGCGAGCGAGGGGTGCTCGAGGGTGTCTGAGGCCGTGATCGGGCCGCTGTCCGACCTGGCCGCGGCGATGCGCGCCCAGGGGACGCGGGTCGGGGTGGGCGAGCTGCTGGACGCCCACCGGGCGCTGGCCGCGGTCGACTGCGCCTCCCCCGAGGAGGCCAAGCTCGCGCTGCGGGCGGTCATGTGCTCCTCGCGCCGGGACCTGGAGCGCTTCGAGGAGGCGTTCGCGGCCGCCTTCGGCGACCTGACACCGCGGGCGCCCGAGGACCCGCTGGCCGAGCTGGGGGCGATCGAGCGGGCGGCGCTGCCGCGGGTGGCGATCCCCGGGGCGCGGGCCGAGGGTCCACCGCCGCGCGACCCGGAGCCGCCGACGACCGTGCCGGCCGCCTACAGCGCCACCGAGCTGCTGCGCCGCAAGGATTTTGCGCGCTACAGCGAGAGCGAGATGGTGGCGGCCCGCGAGCTGATCGCGCGGCTGGCCGCGCGCGGGCCGACGCGCCTCTCGCGCCGGACGCGCCCGAGCCGCCGCCGCAGCCATTCGCCGGATTTGCGGCGGATGCTGCGCGCCTCGCTGCGCACCTCGGGGGAGCCGATCGAGCGGCGCTGGCACGCGCCCAGCCGGCGGCCGCGGCCGGTCGTGCTCCTGTGCGACGTGTCCGGGTCGATGACGCCCTACGCGCGGATGCTGCTCCAGTACCTGCACGCCTCGGTGGCGGCGCGGCGGCGGGTGGAGGCGTTCGCCTTCGGCACCCGGCTGACCCGGATCACCAACGAGCTGGCGGGCCGCGACCACGACCGGGCGCTCGAGCGCGCCGCTGCGGCGGTGGCGGATTTCTCGGGCGGGACGCGGATCGGCGCCGCGCTGGCCGAGCTCAACCGCGCGCACGGCCGCCAGGTGGGCCGCGGGGCGGTGGTGGTCGTGCTCTCGGACGGGTGGGACCGGGGCGACCCCGAGCTGCTGGAGGCCGAGATCGCCCGGCTTCGCCGCAGCGCGCACCGGCTGGTGTGGCTCAACCCGCTGGCCGCCCACCCCGAGTTCGAGCCGCTCACGCGCGGCATGCGGGCCGCGATTCCCCACACCGACGAGCTGCTTGCCGGCAACTCTCTGGCGTCGCTGGAGGAGCTGGCGTCGATCCTTGAGGAGGTTTGAGGAGATGAAGGACGTACTGCCCGAGATCACGAGCTGGCGGGAGCGTGGAGACCAGGTCGCGCTGGCGATGGTGGTCGGCGTGGAGCGCTCCGCGCCGCGAGCGCCCGGCGCCAAGATGGCGGTCAGCTCGAGCGGCGAGATAGCCGGCGGCGTCTCCGGGGGATGCGTGGAGGGGGCGGTGGTCGAGATCGCCGAGGGCGTGATGAGCGGCTCGGGCCCGCAGCTCGTCCACTTCGGGATCGCAGACTCCGAGGCGTGGGACGTGGGACTGCCCTGCGGCGGCGAGATCGACGTATGGATCCAGGCCTACGAGCCCGGGCGCCTGGAGGAGGTGGCCCGCGCGGGCGGTCGCGCCGCCGAGGTGACGCTGCTGGAGGGGGCACGGCCGGGAGCCAAGCTGGTGGTTGAGGCGGACGGGACGCGCTCGGGCACGCTGGGGGCGCCGGAGCTGGACGACGAGGCCGCGCGGCTGGCCACCGAGGCGCTCTGGAGCGATACCTCGACACGCCACGGCGAGCTGTTCGTCGACGTGGTGGCGCCGCCGCCACGGCTGGTCCTGTTCGGCGCGGTCGACATCGCCGCGCCGCTGTGCACGCTGGCTCGCGCCACCGGCTGGCGGCCCTACGTGGTCGACCCGCGGGCACGGTTCGCCACCCCCTCGCGCTTTCCCGACGCCGAGGAGGTGATCGCGTCGTGGCCCGAGGAGGCGTTCGCGCGCCTCGGCGGGATCGACCCGGCGACCTCGATCGTCGTGCTCACGCACGACCCCAAGCTCGACGACGCGGCGCTGAGCGTCGCGCTGCGCTCGCCCGCCTCGTTCGTGGGCGCGATGGGCTCGCGGCGCGCGCAGGCGGCCCGCCGCGAGCGCCTGCTGGCCCTGGGCATGGGCGAGGAGGAGCTCGAGCGCCTCTCGGCGCCGGTCGGACTGGACCTGGGGGCGGTGGGCCGCGAGGAGACGGCGCTGTCGATCCTCGCCGAGGTGGTCTCGGCCCGTCACGGCCGCGAGGGCGGGCGGCTCGCCACCGGAGGCGGCCGGATCCACGAGGTGCCCGCCTGAGGCCCCGCTGGCATGAAGGTGCGTGGCCACCGCGGCGGCCGGCCCCGGCCAGCTGCGATCCTTCCGGCGTGAGCGCGACCGAGATGCGGCGAGCCGAGCGACGGTGCCCGTGGTCGCGGGCCTGATCCTCGCCGCCGGCGAGGGCAGGCGCTTCGGTGCCGGGATCAAGCTGCTGGCCGAGCTGGACGGCCGCCCGCTGCTCGAACACGCCATCAGCGCCCAATGCCGATGCCCGGCGATCGAGCGGGTCGTGGTCGTGCTGGGGGCGCACGCCGAGGAGATCCGCCGGCGAGTCGACTTCATGTGCGCGGAGCCGGTCGTGTGCGAGGGGTGGGCGGAGGGACGGTCGGCCTCGCTGCGGTCCGGCGCGGCCCGCCTGACCGATGCCGAGAAGGTGGTCGTCACGCTCGGGGACCAGCCGCTGATGACCCCTGAGCTGGTGGGGCTGCTCGCCGCCCAGCCGGCCGGGGCGCGGGCGGTCTACGACGGCCGGCCCGGCCATCCCGTGGTGCTCGGCCGCGAGCAGCTGGGCGCGCTGGCGTCGCTGACCGGCGAGAGCGGGGCGCGCGAGCTGCTGGCCGGCGGCCCCGAGATCGAGTGCGGCGGCCGCTGCGCGGCCGCCCGTGATGTGGACACCCCCCAAGACCTGGAGGCGATCCGTGAAGCTAGAGCAGTCCTTTGAGGTGGCGGCGTCCCTGGAGCGGGTGTGGGAGGCGCTGATCGACGTCGAGCGAGTGGCTCCGTGCCTGCCGGGCGCGGCGGTCAGCGGCCGCAACGACGACGGCAGCTACAACGGCACGTTCACGATCAAGATCGGCCCCACCACCGCCTCGTACACCGGCCGGCTCGAGATGGAGGAGATCGACGAGGGATCCCACACCGCGACGATGCGCGCTCAGGGGTCCGACCGTCGCGGCCAGGGAGGCGCCAAGGCGACGATCGTCTCGCGGCTGCTGCCGGCGGGCGAGGGGTCCACGCGGGTCGAGGTGGACACCGACTACAGCATCACCGGTCGCCTGGCGCGCTTCGGGCGCGGTGGCATGATCGAGGACATCTCCGAGCGGCTGCTGCGGGAGTTCGCCACCCGGCTCCAGGCGTCGCTGGCGGGCGGGGCGGCGCCGCCCGCCGAGGCGACCGCGAGTCCGCGGGAGACGGCGGTGGCCGACGAGCCGGCGCCGGTGGCGCCCGACGGGGCGGGGGAGGGGGAAGAGGACACGGGGCCGGCAGCGGAGGGCGCCGCCGGGGCGGAGGGGGCGGCGGTGGCGGAGGCGGCGGTCGCGGGGGAGGGCGCCGCGGCCGGCCAGGCGGCGGCCCCTGCCGCGCCACCGACTCAGACCGTCGAACGGCCTCCCGCGCCGCCGGTGACGCCGCCGCCCACAGGCGACGAGGCGCCGTTTCCGGGCGCGACTCCCCCCGCCGGGGAGGACGCCTCGATCGACGCCCTGGCGCTGGTCGGCGGCGTCATCGCAGACCGCGTCAGGCGCAATCGGGCGCCGCTGGCCGCCGGCCTTGGGCTCCTCCTGATGGTGCTGATGCTCAGGCGCCGCCGGCGCTCACGCTGACGCCCGCCCCGCGCGTCCGCGCCACCCCGGCGCCCGCGACCCCGGCGCCCGCTCGCGCCCGGCCACGAGTGCCCGCCCGTGCCCGGCCACGAGTGCCCGCCCGCGCCCGCCCGCACCCGACCCGGCAAACGTGCCAAGGTGGCCGGCCACGGGCCGTGCGTGGCACGTTCGCCCGCTCACAGCGGGTCAACGTGACACGCTCGGCTCCGCCCGCGCGAGAGTGGCACGTTTGCGGGGGAGTGGGGATGGGCGGCGCGGTCTGGCGCGGGAGGGGGGATGGGCGGCGCGGTCGGGCGCGGGAGGAGGGGATGGGCGGCGCGGTCTGGCGCGCAGGGGGCGCACGCCGACAGCGGCGGCGCCTACTCGCCCGCCCCGACGGCCTCCCGCCCCGCCGGCTCCTCCCAGCTCGCCGCCGGGGCGACGGCCATCAGGCCGCTCGGGTTGATCATCGGGTGCGTCCGGTAGTAGTGGGTGCGGATCTCGTCCAGGTCCACCGTCTCGCCCAGCCCGCGCCACTGGTAGAGGTCGCGGGCGTACGGCCACAGGTGCTCGTACTCGATCAGCTTGCGGCGCGAGCACTTGAAGTGAACGTGGTAGACGGCGTCGAAGCGCACGAGGGTGGTGAACAGCCGGATGTCGGTCTCGACGGGCTGCGGGCCGTGGAGAAAGCGCCTTGCGGCGAGCCGCTCGTCGAGCGCGTCGAGGGTCGTGAAGAGCGCCGCCACCTCACGCTCGTAGACCTCCTGGCGCCGCGCGAAGCCCGCTTTGTAGACGCCGTTGTTGACCGTGTCGTAGATGTGGGCGCTGAGCGCGTCGATCTCCTGGCGCAGCGGCTCCGGGTAGAGATCGACCGGGTGCTCGGCCAGGGGCGCGAACACGGTGCCCAGCATCCGCAGGATGTCGGCCGACTCGTTGTTGACGATCACCCGCTCCCGCCGGTCCCAGAGCACGGGCACCGTGACGCGGCCGTCGTAGGAGGGGTCGGTGGCGGCGTACGCCTGCGAGAGGAACGAGAAGCCGTTGACCTGATCCTCGTGCCCGCCGCCGGTGAACGCCCAGCCCCGCTCGTCGCGGAAGGGGTCGACGTACGAGATGCCGATCGCCCCCTCCAGGCCCATCAGCCGGCGGGCGATGATCGTGCGGTGCGCCCACGGGCAGGCGCGGGACACGTACAGGTGGTAGCGATCCGCGGCGACCGGGAAGCGGGATGAGCCGTCGTCGGTGACCCGGTCGCGGAACGCGCTCTCCTGCCGGTGGAAGGATCCGTCGTCGGCGGCCTCGCGCCCGAGTGAGAACAGCTTGGCGAGGGGCACGCCTCGACTGTAGCGACGCTCAGTTGACGATCCGGAAGACCCCGCGCATGAACGGGTGGATCCGGCAGAAGAACGTGTAGGTGCCCGGCGGCAGGTTGGTCGGGGTGCGCCAGTCGAGGCGTCCCACGGCCGGGGTCCCGAGCCCGAGCTGCCCGGAGTCGTAGTTGCCCGGGCCGTTGGCCAGCGGGTAGGAGATGCCGGTGTCCAGCCCACACGGGTTCTGGCAGGAGGTGATCGTGTGGAAGATGGACTGCAGGTAGTTGGGATTGGGGTTCAGCAGGTCGGCGAAGCTGAAGGTGCCGAGTGGGCTGGCGTCCTGGTTGACGAAGGTCAGCGACTGCCCCCGCCGGATCGTGGGGATGCAGCGCTCGGCCCCCTTGGCGGTGAAGTCGCCGGGCAGGAACATGAAGCCCGCGATCACCACCTGCCGGCGACGGCAGTCGGGGAAGGTCCTGAGGTTCACCCCGAGGTAGAGCGAGCCGCCGTGGTGGTTGTTCTCCGGAAGATGGCCGTGGGTCACGTGGCCGCGCTGGTCGAGCCGGTGGGTGAAGGGGTCGACGCCGCTGTCGGCGTTCCACGCCTCCCACACGACCATGATCCCCATCGACTCATACCAGGAGGCGCGCCGCGTCTCGTAGGTGGCGCTGACCCGCAGCACGTCGCCCGCCTTGACCTGCGGGCGCCAGTCGGCGGCGGTGGCGGTCATCGCCATGTCCCACGAGATGGGGCCGCGGGGGTCCCAGTAGTGGGCGTAGGAGCGGAACAGCCGCACGGAGTGGGGGACCGAGCCGGGGATCGCCCCGCCGCTCGGCGCGGCGCCGGGCCGGATCAGGTCGAGCGTGTCGTAGAGGCCGCCCGGGTGCAGGTGCCCGGCCGTGGCGATGAGCGTCCCCGGATGGTCGATCGTGAACTGGTTGAGGGGCGGTCCGGAGCCGTAGGGGTCCTTGGCCATGTCGGGGAACGTGAACCGGCCGTTGCGCCCGCTGCCGCGCAGAACGTTGAACACCGGGTAGATGTGGTGGTCCATCACGTCCATCCAGATCGGGTGGATCGGGGTGATCCTGGTGGCCAGCGGGGAGGACAGGGGGACGAAGTCGATGTCGTAGGTGATGTAGACCTTGGCCGGCTTTGGCCACAGGTCATGGATCATGTAGTTGAGGACCCAGAAGTCATGGGCCCCGACCGGATAGCCGTAGCCGGCCGGGAACTGGAAGATCGTCTTCTCCTCCCCGACCGCCATGAACGGGTAGAAGCCGCCGACGTAGGAGTTCCCCTCGCCCGCGCCGGCCGGGCCGTTGCTCAGCCACACCCCGTGGTGCAGGTGGATGACGTCGGTGCGCGGCACCTTCCCGCAGCACCGTCCGCTCGGCAGCGCGTAGCGCAGGTTCGGCTGCATCCGGATCATGTAGCCGTCCTGCGTGGGCTTGGGCACGTGCCGGTAGTCGAGGAGGATCAGATTGGCTCCCGGCCTCACCAGGTAGGGCCCGGCGGCGAAGTGAAGATGCTCGACCCCGGCCGCGGCGCTGGCCCCGGCGACGCCGGGACCCACCAGCAGCGCGGCGACCGCCGCGAGCGCCCCCAGAACTGCGCCTCGCTTCAATTCTCCTCCTGAGCCGTGGCGGCTCCCGCCGGCGACATTGAAGCACGTCGAGGTGCCCGAGGGGAAAGGTCGCCGGGAGGGATGACCCCGCCGAGGTCCGCAAGGGCGATGACCCGGCCGAGGTCCCTGAGAGGGATGATCCCGCCGGGACCCCCGCGGGGGAGGACACCGCCGAGGGCCCTTGACAGAGATGACACCGTTGGGGGCGTGAGACGCATCGCGGTCGTGGGACTGGCGACGGTCGCCCTCGTATGCGCGCTGGGCGCGCTGGCGGCGGCCCGCTCGCGCCGCCCGGCCCTCCAGCTGCGCGCCACCAGGCTGGGCAGGATCCTCGTCGACTCCCGCGGCTACACCGTCTATGCGTTCACCAGGGACCGCCGCAACCAGGACGCCTGCGCCAGGATCCCCAACTGCCTGGCCGCGTGGCCCGTCGTCGGCCCGAGCCGCCCGTTGGCCGGTCCGGGGGTCAAGGCGCGGCTGATCGGGACGATCAGGCTGAGGGGGGGCGTCAGGCAGCTCACCTACGCCGGTCATCCGCTGTACACCTACATCGGCGACAGCCGCCCCGCGCAGACGACCTACGTTAACCTCCTTCAGTTCGGCGGGCGCTGGCCGGCGCTGACCGCCTCCGGGCGCGAGGTCCGGTAGCCGCCCGGCTCGGCCGGCCGGGCCGCCCCGCTCACCCCCCGCGGCCCACCGCCGCCACGTAGAGGCGATCGAGCAGGCCCTCCATCGCCGGCGAGGTGACCAGATAGCCGGGACAGCAGCTGGAGCCGTTGACGGCGCTGATCCCGATCTCGAGGTGCGGCCCGCTGGAGATCCCGACGATGCCGCAGCCGACCTCCGCGATCGGCTGCCCCGGGGTGACGACGGCGCCCACCGGGACGAGGTCCGGGGCGGCGTGGCCGTAGTAGATGTAGCGGCCGTTGAGCGGCCCGCCGGCGACGCGCAGCACGGGGGCGTAGGGCCCGAAGCCGGAGATGCCCTCCCGGACGATCACGCCGGCGGTGACCGCCACCAACACCGCCGAGTTGCCGCAGGCCGCGCCCCGCGTCGAGATGTCGACCCCCTGGTCGGGTGACCACGTGCTCGGCGGCTCGACCACGCTCGGCGGCTCGACCGGGAAGACGAAGCCCTGCCCGGCATCCAGCGAGTTGAGCTCCTGGGCGATCCGCCGCTCGATCCTCAGCTCACGTTTGACCTCGGCCAGCGACGGAGCGTGGGCGTTGGGGTCGCCCACCGGCGCCCCGCCCGGCGGCTGCGCGGAGTAGGGCTGAGCGGCGGACCCCGCCGTCGGCTCGACGACCTGCGGGTGGGCCTTTAGCCCCAGCGCGTTGGCCTGGCCCCCTCCGGACCCGGCGCGCGGGGAGGAGGAGCCGCAGGCGCCGAGCCCGAGGGCGGGGGCGATCGGCAGCGCCAGCGCGGCGGCGATCACGAAGAGCCGGCGGGCCGCCCGCATCGCGCTAGGCGGCGGCGCGCAGGCTGGCCAGCGGCGGGCGCTCGACGGGCGCCTCGGCGCCGGGCGGAGCGGGCAGGGGACCGGTGAGACGGCCCTCGCGCTCCAGGCGCGTGGCCAGGGCGTGGATCACCGCGGCGGCCATCGGCCCGAGGTCCCGCAGGGGCTGGTGGGCGTTCTGGCGCACCTCGAGGTCGACCTGCGCCATCCCGTCCAGCCCCACCGCGCGGTGGGCATCGAGCAGGAGCGCGATGTCCACGCCGTAGCCGGTCACGAACGGCAGGCGCTCGAGCAGCTCGCGGCGGGCGGCGATCTCGCCCGCCAGCGGCTGGGCGAAGCCGGCCAGCTCGGGATAGAAGAGCGACAAGAGCGGCCGCGCGGTGAGCTCGGTGACCCGGCCGCCGCCGTCGGGAAACGTGGTCTCCCCGACCCGAAACGGCCGGCGGTAGAAGCCCTTGACGAACGAGATCTCCGGGCGGGTCACCAGCGGCCCGAGCAGGCCGCACGCGTAGTGGGCCCCAAAGCGCTCGGAGTCGGCGTCGAGGAAGCAGATGAGCTCGCCGTCGAGCACCTCGAGCGAGCGCCACATCGCGTCGCCCTTGCCCAGCACCGGACCGAGGTGGGGCATCAGGCTCGCCTGCGCGTGGACCTCCGCGCCGAGCCGGCGCGCGATCTCACCGGTCCCGTCGCTGGAATCGTCCACCACGACGATCTGGTCGACGACCCCTCGTTCGCGCAGCGGCAAGAGCGCCTCGAGGATCGGCCCGATGGTCCGGGCCTCGTCGCGGGAGGGGAGGCAGACCGAGACGGTGGCTGCGCGCTCGGCGGCCAGCCGCTCGGGCGCGAAGGTCGCGTGGGAGAGCGTGTTGCTGCGAAGCCACGTCCGCGCGCGCAGATCCATCCGCTCAGAGGATGCCACCCGCGCGGGTCGGAGCCGCCCCGGCGGCGAGGCCGCCCGCCCCACCCGGCGCCTGCCGTGCGCCGCAGGCGAAGCGGCAACCGACGCCGTGCGCCGTGGGCGGAGCGCCAACCGACGGCGTGCGCCGCCGCCTACACTCCCGCGCGTGGGGCCGCTGGAGGTGAGGTACGCGCGCAACGGGGACGTGAGCCTCGCGTACACGACGCTCGGCGACGGCCCCTTGGACATCGCGTTCGTGACCGGGTTCGTCGGCCACCTGGAGGTGTGGTGGGAGTCGGCCGAGGTGACGCGGGTGTTTCGGCGGCTGGCCTCGATCGGGCGCCTGATCGTCTGGGACAAGCGCGAGCAGGGCCTGTCGGACCGGCTGGGGGCGCCCCCGACGCTCGAGCAGGAGATGGACGACCTGGCGAGCGTGCTGGAGGCCGCCGGCTCGCGCCGCGCGGCGCTGTTCGGGATCTCCGAGGGCGGCCCGATGTCGATCCTCTACGCCGCCACCTTCCCCGAGCGGGTCAGCCACCTCGTCCTCTACGGCTCCTACGCCCGGCTGACGCGGGCGGAGGACCACCCCGCGGGGATCCCCAGGCCGGCGCTGGAGCGCTGGCTGGAGGGCATGACCGCGCGGTGGGGGCAGCCGGCGGGCATCGAGCAGTTCGCGCCGAGCCTGACGGGCGACCCGCGCGCCCTGGAGTGGTGGGCGCACCTGCTCCGAGCCGGGACGAGCCCCCGCGCGGCGGCCTCGCTGATGCGGATGTACCTGGACATCGACGTCCGCCCGGCGCTCGCCACGATCACCGCCCCCACCCTGATCATGCACCGCGCCGGGGACCGCCTGATCCCGGTCGGCCAGGCGCGAGCCATGTCCACGCTGATGCCCCAGGCTCGCTATCTGGAGCTGGAGGGCGAGGACCACATCCCGTTCACCGGCGACCCCGACGCGATCCTCGACGAGGTGGAGGAGTTCCTCACCGGGTCGCGGCGCGTCCGCGAACCCGAGCGGGTGCTGGCCACGGTGCTGTTCACCGACATCGTCGGCTCGACCGAGCGGGCGGCGGCCGCGGGGGACCACGGCTGGCGGACGCTGCTCGAGCGCCACGACGAGCTGGTGCGCGGCCAGCTCACGCGCTTTCGCGGACGGGAGATCAAGCAGACCGGCGACGGGTTCCTCGCGGCCTTCGACGGGCCGGCCCGCGCCGTGGGCTGCGCCGCGTCGATTCGCGAGCGCCTTCGCGAGCTGGGCCTGGAGATCCGGGCCGGAGTCCACACCGGCGAGTGCGAGGTGCGCGGGGGCGATCTGGCCGGGATCGCGGTGCACATCGGCGCGCGCGTGGGGGCGTGCGCGACCCCCGGGGAAGTGCTCGTCTCGGGCACCGTGCGGGACCTGGTCGTGGGCTCGGGGCTGCAGTTCGAGGACCGCGGCACCCGGGAGCTGAAGGGGGTCCCCGGCCAGTGGCGGCTGTTCGCGCTGGTCAGCCCCGCCGTTGCTCCCAGGTGAAGCCGCGCACGGCGAGGGCGACACCGAGCAGCGCCCACAGCGCGATCACCCCCAGGGCGGTGATGTTGGCCGCCACGCCGGTTCCCTTGACCATCGCGCCCGACAGCCCGTCGATCAGGTGCACGAGCGGCAGAGCCTGCGCCACGCCGCGGATGAAGCCGGGAACGTGGCGGGAGTCGTAGAAGACGCCGGAGATCAGGATGGCCGGGAGGAAGACCGCGTTGACGTACGCCGAGGTGGCCTCGAAGTTGGGGATCACGTGCGAGAAGGCCACGCCCAGGGAGGCGAAGCAGACCACCCCGGCGGCGAGGAACAGGATCAGCTCACCCCAGTCGCGCGGCCAGCCGGTGCCGAAGAAGAGCCGGCCGGCGACCACGATGATCGCGATCTGCAGCGCGGTGTTGGTGATCGCGTTGGCGGCGATCCCGCCCAGGTAGGAGAGGCCGGGCATCGGGGTGCCCCGGATCCGCTTGAGCACCCCCTGCTCGCGCAGAAAGGTCATGTTGTAGGCCAGCGCGGTGAAGGTGGTCGACATCACGCTCATCCCGGCGATCCCCGGGACGATCACGTCGAGGTCGTGCTGGTTGCCGTGCAGGATCGCCCCGAACAGGGCGAGGAAGAGCAGCGGGAGCAGGAAGTTGAAGAACGCGGCGCTCGGGTTGCGCCAGAACAGCCGGCGCTCCAGGCGGTACTGGCGCCAGGCCAGCGAGGCGAGCTCAGCCAACCGGCACCTCCTCCTCGCTCTCGGACTCGCCTCCGGAGGGCTCCGCCGTCAGCTCCAGGTAGACATCCTCGAGCGTGGGTCGCGTGACGGTGAGGCCGTCGAGCCGCTCGCCGCGGGCCAGCGCCTCGGCGGTCAGCTCGTGCAGAAGGGTGGTCGGATCGTCGGTCACGTGCTCCACCGGCTCGCCGCCGGCTCCCCGGTAGGCGATCCGGTAGCGGGAGGACCCGTCGAGGGAGGCGAGCTCGCGCGGAGCCCCCTCGGCGACGATCCGACCGTCCTTGATGATCGCCACCCGGTCGGCCAGCCGCTGGGCCTCCTCGAGGTAGTGGGTGGTGAGCAGCACGGTCTTGCCGAGGCTCCTGAGCGACGCGATCGTCTCCCACGCGTTGCGCCGGGCGACCGGATCGAACCCGGTGGTCGGCTCGTCGAGGAAGATCAGCTCCGGGTCGCCGACGAGGGCCAGGGCGAGATCGAGGCGGCGGAGCTGACCCCCGGAGAGGGTCCGCGCCATCGCCTCCTCCTTGCCCTCCAGGCCGGTCAGCGCGATCACCTCGGCGATGTCACGCGGGTGCGGGTACATGGCGGCGAAGTGGGAGATCGCCTCGCGGACGCGGATGTGCCGGTACAGGCCGGTGCTCTGGAGCACGATCCCGATCCGGGAGCGCAGCTCCCGGGAGCGCTCGCCGGGATCGAACCCGAGCACGCTCACCCGCCCGCTGGTCCGCTGCCGATAGCCCTCGAGGATCTCGACCGTGGTCGTCTTGCCCGCACCGTTGGGTCCGAGCAGCCCGAAGATCTCCCCCCGCTGGACGCCGAAGCCGATCCCGCGGATCGCCTCGAACTCGCCGTAGGACTTGCGCAGGCCGTCCACTTCGATCGCGAGATCTCCCATCGCACACGATGATGCCAACAGTAGAGTCCCGCCGAGCGGAGTATGCGTGAGCGCTGAGCACCGGATGGCGCGGTAGTGCGCGGGGCCTGCATCGACATCGGCTCCAACACGACGCGGCTCCTGGTCGCCGACTGCTCGGAGGGGCGCGTGGCCCCCGTCCTCCAGGATCGGGCATTCACCAGCATCGCGATGGGGCGCGGGGCCGACGGGACGATCGCGGCGGGGACGATCGAGGAGGTGGCCCGGGTGGTCGCCGATCAGCTCGCCAGGGCGCGCGAGCTGGGGGCGCACGCGATCCGCGCGGTGGCCACCGCGGCGATCCGCCTGGCGCCCAACGGCGGCGAGCTGGCCGACGCGGTCGGCGAGCGCTGCGGGGTGCGGGTGGAGGTGCTCTCAGGGGCCGAGGAGGCCAGGCTGGCCTTCCTGGGCGCAGCCGCGGGGCTAGGTGCGCCGCGCACCGGGGAGCTGGGCGTGGCCGACGTCGGCGGCGGCTCGTGCGAGCTGGCGGTGGGCACGCCGCCCGACCAGGTGCGCTGGAGCGCCTCGCTGGCGCTCGGATCGGCTGACGTGACGCTCGCCTGCCTGCGCTCGGACCCGCCGGCGAGCGACGAGCTGGACGCCGCGCGCGAGCGCATCAGGGCGGTGCTCGAGGGCCTGGAGGTGCCCCACCCGGCCCTTGCGGTGGCGGTGGGGGGGAGCGCCGCGTCGCTGCGCCGGCTGGCCGGGCCGATCCTCGGGCCGGCCAGCCTCGCCGCCGCGCTCCAGGAGCTGGCGGCCCGGCCGGCGAACGAGGTGGCGCTGCGGTTCGGGCTCGAGCGCCAGCGCGTGAGGCTGCTCCCGGCGGGGCTGCTGATCCTCGAGGCGGCCGCTCACCGGTTCGGCCTGCCGCTCCTGGTGGGCAGCGGCGGATTGCGCGAGGGGGTGGTGCTCGAGCAGTGGCGCGCGGTTGAGGGGAGCCGGAAGTGGGAAGCAACCTCCTCTTGAAACCCAGGGAGACCGTCATCATCACCCCCTACCGCGACGGTCCGCTGCTCGTCCGGGGCGCCCATCGACTGGTGGCGCCCGACGGCGAGGAGATCAGCTGCGAGCGGGATCCGGTCGCCCTGTGCCGGTGCGGCCGCTCACGGATCAAGCCGTTCTGCGACGGCACCCATAAGCTCATCGACTTCCGGGCCCCCGACGGCTGACAGCGGGCGGCGCAGCGAGGTGCGGCCCGCCCGCCAGCGGTCGAGCACGTGCCGGGCGAAGCGCTCGTCGATCCGGCTGAGGGCCCGGGCACCCCACAGCACGTCCCCCGCCAGGGCGCGATCCTGGCGGACCAGGCCGCCCGCCAAATCGACCGCGGCGACGTTCTCGTGCACCGCGTCGGCCGCGACGTGCTCGTCGAAGAACAGCGTCGCCTCGCCGTCGAAGCCCAGCCGCCGGAGGGCGTCCCCATACCGGCGGTTGGGAATCGAGGAGGTCATCTCGAACACCGCCAGATGGCCGACGATTGCCCCCCGCAGGCGCCGGTGCAGCCCGAACAGTGACATCAGGTTGACTGTGGCCAGCGTCGGGGCCGGGATCAGCTCCAGGTAGGCGTTGTAGCCGGCGTCCAGGCCGACCGCGCGCATCGCCCGCGCGAACAGCTCGCAGTGCATCCACTCCGCGCGACCGCCACCGTACTCGTCGGCCTGGATCTCGATCAGCGCCGCCTTCGGGGGCCCGAATAGCCGGGGGATCGCCCACGAATGGGGGTCGGCCTCCTTGAGCTGGTAGGCGGAGCGGTGCACGAGGAACTCGCGCGCCTGCTCGAGCGTGGCGCTCGAGCGCAGGTAGGCTGACAGCGGCGGGCCCTCGTGCCCGGCGATCTCGCGGAGGGCCAGGTCGATCTCGTCGGGGGCGACGGCCTCCTGCCGCCGCGGGACCTCCTCGGAGAGCGCCGCCTCGAAGACGCGCTCCAGCCCGCCGCGCAGCGCCAGCAACGAGGGCTCCCACTCCCAGTCGTCGTCGACCCCCGGGAGCCCCCGATAGTGCAGCTCGTAGAGGAGGTAGAGCGAGAGCTGGAGGTCCTCGTCGAACAGCGGGTCCGGCCAGGCGGGCAGCCGCGGGGCGCCGAGCGCGTGCGGCGCGTGCGCGAGCGTGTGCCGGAGCAGCTCGCTGACCGGCCCCCGCGGTGCTGGCAGGCCCACCATGAAGACCTCGCTTCTACCCGGCTGGAGCCTCCAGGAAGCGCTCGGCGAGCCATTTGGCCAGGCCACACGGGCCGACCTCGGCGGCGACGGCGCGCTGAGCGATCGCGCCGTTGCGCTCCACGAGCTCTCGCGCATGGGCGAGCGCCGAGGAGGACCCGAGCCGTCCGGCGACCGGCTCGAGCTGCTCGAGCAGCTCGTTCAGCCACTCGCGGGTGGGGCGCACGGCGCCGCTTTGGAGGTCGGCCATCGCGCCCTCGACGCCATCGCGGCAGGCCGACCAGCGGTTCTCGGCGATCCGCCAGCTGGGGGCGGCGGGGAGGGGCTCGCCGCCCTGGTGGCGCTCGGCCAGCCAGCCGACGAGCGCCTGGGCGACCGCCGCCACGGCGGCCGCGTCGGCGACTGTGGTCTGCCCGTCCGGGACGCGGAACTCCAGGGTGCCGAACGCCGCATGCGGGCGAAGCTCCCACCACCATGCGCCGGCTTCCGCCAGGGCGCCGCGCTGCCAGGCGAGATCGGCGGCGAACTGCTCCCAGGTGGCGATCGGCGGGGGGACCCCCTGGCGGGGAAGAAGCTCGCAGAGCTTGGGGCGGACCGAGGCCAGCCCGCTGTCGCCGCCCTCGTAGAAGGGCGCGTTGGCGGCCAGCGCGGCGAGCAGCGGGAGGTATCCACGGGCGGCGTTGTAGACGGCGAGGGCGCTCGCCGCGTCGCCCACCGCCACGTGGACCTGGAGCGCGCACACGAGCTGGCGGCCGATGACCGGGTGGTAGCGAGCGACCGTGCCGCGGTGCCGCGCGAGGCGGTTGAGCTCACCCTCGCCAGCGCTGAACGGGTGAGCGCCGGCCGCGGCGGGGAGGGCGAGGCCGCGGGCCCGGGCGGCCAGCTCGCGCCGGGCGGCCAGGAGCTGACGAATGGCGGCTGCGAGGTCGGCGGTGGGCTCGGTGACGATCTCCAATTGGCTGGCCGGCAGCTCGAGCTTGAAGCGGAGGTCGCCGTCCAGGCGGGTGAGCAGCTCCGGTGCGCGTGGCGTCAGCTCCCAGGTGTCGGGGTCGAGCAGCATCAGCTCGTCCTCGAGCCCGACGGTCAGCGGCTCCGGGGCGGCGAACGCCGCGCGCAGGTCGGCGGCCACCGTCACGGTTTGCCGTTGCCGGGGCCGGGAAAGCACCCGTCGCGGTGCGACTGCTCAGGCTCCCCGGCGTGTTCCGGCCGATCACCGACAGCTGGCTGCTGGCGGACGCTCTTCGCGACGAGCCGCTCGTCAGCGGCGGCTCGGTGCTCGACCTCTGCACCGGCAGCGGTGTGCTCGCCGTCACGGCCGGCACGTGCGGCGCCCGCAGGGTGCTCGCGGTCGACGTCTCGCGGCGGGCGCTCCTCTGCGCGGTGCTGAGCGGCGCGATCAACCGGGCGCGGGTGCGGGCGCGGCGGGGAGATCTGTTCGCCGCGGTGGCGGGCCGGCGCTTCGACGTGATCGTCTGCAACCCCCCGTACGTCCCGGGCGCCGCCCAGCTGCCGCGCCGAGGGGCGCAGCGCGCCTGGGAGGCGGGTCCCACGGGCCGGGCGTTCCTCGACCGCATCTGCCGCCAGGCGCCGGCCCACCTCAATCCGGGCGGCGTGGTCCTGCTGGTGCACTCGCGGGTGTGCGGCGAGGAGCGGACGCTCGCCGCGCTGCGGGCGGGCGGGCTGGAGGCCGAGGTGGTGCGCCGCCACTCCGGGACGCTCGGACCGCGCCTGCGCGAGCGCGCCGAATGGCTGCGCCGGCGCGGCATGCTCGAGGGCGACCGCGACGAGCTGATCGTGGTACGGGGGCAGGCGCAGCGTGCCGGCTACCAGCCGCCGCGCCAGTCGACGCTCGCCGCGCGCCGCCGCGCGGCGGCCATCTTCGCGTGCTTGCGCCGGTCCAGCCGCCACTGGATGAGCGAGAAGACGATGATGATCGTCGGGAAGAAGATGATCACCAGATACATCGCGTAGGTCACGGTCTTGTCGCTGGTCTCGCCGTACCAGCCCTCGCCGGCGTAGTTGCGCGCCAACGCGCTCGGCGCCAGGACGAGCAGCACGAGCGCGGTGATGGCAAGCAGCCTGGCGAGGCGGGCGCGCGTCATCGCGCCGGATTCTACGGGCGGCCGGCGGCGGGCGCGGCCTGGGCGGCAGCGCCCGCCCGGGACACCGCCTCCAGCGCGGCCAGCAGCGCCGGGTTGTACTCCTGGGCCCGGGTGACGATCTCCAGGTGGCGGATCGGCGCCTCGAAGACCTCCGCGCGGCAGGCGGCGGCGAGCTCACGCTGCTTGCGCGGTGGGACCGCGTCGTCGCGCGTGGTGATCACGATCGCCACCGGCGCCGTCACCGTGCCCAGCCAGGGGCGCGAGTCGAAGCGGCCGAGCTCGCGACCGGCCTCCGCCAGGTCGGAGGCCGAGTGGCGCATCATCTCCGACTGCAGCCAGGCCGTCCGCTCGTTCTCCGGGATCCCCACCCGCCGGAAGCCCATGCGCCAGCTGGCTCGGGGGGCCAGCGAGAGCCACAGCCCCATCAGCCCCATGGCCCGCCACACCCGGCGGGTCTGCGGGTCCCGCCAGTGCTGGGCGGTCCCGCTGAGAACCAGCCCGGAGACGACGTCGGGGTGCTCCCGCGCCACCAGCTGGGCGATCGCGCCGCCCATCGAGTAGCCGACCACCAGGGCCGGGGCGGACCCGAGCGCGCGGAGCGCCTCGGCCGCGTCGGCGGCGCAGTCGGCCAGCCGGAAGCGCCCGAGCGGGCGCAGGCCGCGACCGTGGCCGCGGTGGTCGATCGCCAGCACGCGGTAGCCCGCGTCGGCCAGCGCGTCGTAGGCGCCGCACCAGTTCAGGTCGGCGCTGGCCATCCACCCGTGCAGGAGCATCACCACCGGGCCCTCGCCGCCCGTGTCGCGCAGGAACATCTCGCCGCGCCCGGGCACCGTGAGCGTGCGGGCGGGCGGCAGCTCGATCGGCGGCACCGGGGGCCAGGGCGGTTCCCGCATGACGGCGGATCCTACCCACCTACCATCACCGCCGAGATGGCCGTGGTGATCGCATCCGACCTGGGCAAGGACGTGGCCGGCAAGCCGCTCCTGCGCGGGATCTCCTTCAAGCTCGATCGCGGCGAGCGGATGACGCTCTCCGGTCGCAACGGGTCGGGCAAGACGACGCTGCTGCGCATGCTGGCCGGCGAGGAGTCGATCGAGTCCGGTGAGCTCGTGCTCGCCAAGGGCGCCAAGGTGGCGCTGCACGACCAGCGGCCCCCGCGCGACCGGGGGCTGACGCTGCGCGACTACGGGCTGTCGGGGGCGCGCGAGCTGGTGGCGATCGAGCGGGAGCTGGCGGCCCTCGAGCAGGCGATGGCCGGCGGCGCCCACGACGAGGCGACTCTGTCGCGCTACGCCGAGGCGCAGGCGCGGCTGGAGCACGCCGGCGGCTACGGCTGGCGCGAGCGCGCGCTGGCCACCCTGCGCGGGCTCGGCTTCCACTACGACTCCGATCTGGACCGCCAGCTCTCCACCTTCTCCGGGGGCGAGCTGACGCGCGCCTCGCTCGGCCGCGCCCTGTCCGCGATGCCCGATCTGCTGCTGCTCGATGAGCCGACCAACCACCTGGACATCGAGTCGCTGGAATGGCTCGAGCGCCACCTGGTGGGGCTCGACGCGGCGATCGTGCTGGTCGCTCACGACCGCTGGTTCCTGGAGGCGGTGGGGACCTCCGTGCTCGAGCTGGAGGGCGGGCGGGGCAGGTTCTTCGCCGGTCCGTGGCACGCCTGGCGGCGGGAGAAGGCGGCCCGCGAGCTGGCGCTGGGGCGCGCCATCGAGCGCCAGCAGGCCGAGGTCGAGCGGCTCGAGCGGTTCGTCAGCCGGTTTCGCGCCGGTACCCGGGCACGCCAGGCCCAGTCGCGGGCCAAGAGGCTCAAGCGGCTGGAGCGGGTCTCGCGCGGGCCGACGGACGGCGACGCGCTGGCCTTCAGCTTCAAGCCGCCCGAGCGCAGCGGTCGCGTCGTGTTCGAGCTGGAGCACGGGAGGGTCGTGGCCGGCGAGCGGGTGCTGCTGCGGGATGCCGAGCTGTGGCTCGAGCGCGGCGAGCACGTCAGCCTGGTGGGGCCCAACGGGTCGGGCAAGACGACGCTCGTCGAGACGCTGGCCGGCAGGCGCGAGCTGGCCGCGGGCAAGCTCCGCATCGGGCACAACGTGACCGTGGGCTTGTTGTCTCAGCACACCGAGGAGCTCTCGACGCCCGGCGCGCGCACCGTGCTCGAGGCCACCCAGCGGGCCACCGGGCTGACGCCGGGCAAGGCGCGCGCGCTGCTCGGGCGCTTTCAGTTCTCCGGCGAGGAGGCCGAGCGGTCGCTGGAGGCGCTCTCCGGCGGCGAGCGGCGGCGGCTGTCGCTGGCGATCCTCGTCTCCGGCGCCGCCAACGTGCTGATCCTCGACGAGCCGACCAACCACCTGGACCTCGAGAGCCGCGAGGCGCTCGAGCAGGCGCTGCGCGAGTTCAAGGGCGCGCTCCTGCTCGTCTCCCACGACCGGGCGCTGCTTGACGCGGTGGGGACGCGGACGGTGGCGGTGGAGGACGGCGCGCTGCGCAGCTACGTCGGCGGCTGGCCCGAGTACCTGCGCGTGCGGGAGGAGCGGGCGCGCCGGCCCGCGCAGGCGCGCGCGCCCCGGGAGAGCCCGGGGGGCGCAGGCGCGCGCGCCCAGGGAGCGAACGCGCCGTCCGGCGCGGGCCGCGGCGGACGGCGATGAGGCGCGCCTGGAGCGCGAGATCGAGGCGGCGGAGGCGGCGCTCGCCGCGCTGGAGGACGAGCTGAGCGACCCTGGCGCCTGGTCGACGCCCGAGCGCAGCGCCGAGGCGGCGACCCGCCACGCCCAGGCGAGGCGGGCGGTGGAGGACCTCTACGCGCGGTGGGAGCGCGCGGCGGGCGCGTGAGGGCCGGGACGCCGTACCCTTAGCCGCATGTCGTTGGCCACGGTTCGGAACATCGTGATCGTCCTGTTCCTCGCGGCGCTCGTCGCGCTCGTCCCGGGCGGCGGGACGGGCGCCACGGTGGCGCTGCAGGCGGCTTCGCTGGCCTTCCTGGCGTGCGTGGGGTGGTACGCGATGGTCATGTACCGCCAGCACCGGGCGGCCCTCTACGGCCTGGGCGACGTCCGCCGCGCGATCCTCTACGCCGCGATCGGCGTGGCGGTCCTCACGCTGACGGCCACCCCCCGCCTGTGGGCGACCGCGGCCGGCTCGGTCGCGTGGCTGGTGCTGCTGGGCGCCGCCGCCTACGCGGCGATCGCGGTGGTCTGGAGCGCCCGGCGCTATTGAGCCGGCGGCGGTGCCCGCCCGGCGCCGGCCCGAGCGGCCCGCGGCGCGTCGGCGGCTGGCTGCTGCTCGCCGGGGCCGTCCTGCTGCTGGTCTCGCTGGCGCTCACCTGGAGCCGCCAGTTTCCGCCCGGCGTTCTCCGGGTGCCGGGAATCCGGGTGGCGCTCGCCGGCGTGCCGCGCGACGCCAACGCCTGGGAGGTCTATTCGGTGGCCGACGTGCTCCTGGCCGCGCTCGCGGTGACGCTCGCGGCCACGGCGCTCGCCGGGGCGGGACGCGGCCGCTGGCTGGTCGCGGTCGCCCTGGGGGTCGCCGCCGCGTTCGTCGCGCATGCGCTGAGCGTGCCGCCGACCAGCGGCGTCGACGTGGTCCTGCCGGGAGGGGCGCGGTCGCTGCGCTCGCTGGCCGCCACGGGGCCGGGCGAGGTGGTCGCGCTGGTGGCGCTGGGGCTGGCCGGCGCCGGCCTGTGCCTATCCTCGATCCGTGTCCGTCACCACCGCTGAGAACCGCGCCAGCCTGCCCGACGAGCCGGGCGTCTACCTGTTCCGCGACGCGCGGGGACGCGTGCTCTACGTGGGCAAGGCCAAGTCGATCCGCAAGCGGGTGGCCTCGCACTTCTCCAATCCGAGCACGCGCGGCGGCCGCGACCTGGTCGAGGAGATCGAGCAGATCGAGGCGCTGGTCGTCCGCACCGAGGCCGAGGCGCTGCTGGCCGAGCAGAACTTCATCAAGCAGTACAAGCCGCGCTTCAACATCCGCCTGCGCGACGACAAGTCCTACCCCTACATCGCGATCTCCCTGGACGAGGAGTTCCCGCGCGTCTACTTCACCCGCGAGCGCCACCGCCGCGACCGCGCCTACTTCGGCCCCTACTCCAACGCCAAGCGGGTGCGCTCGACGCTGGAGGTGCTGGGCAAGGTGTTCCAGTTCCGCAGCTGCGAGGGGCCGACGCCGGGGAGGCGGAGCGGCTCGCCGTGCCTCGACTACTACATCAAGCGCTGCGAGGCGCCGTGCGTCGGCTACGTCTCGCGGGAGCGCTACCGGGAGTCGATCCAGGGGGTGATCGACTTCCTGTCCGGGCGCTACCGGGAGATCGAGCGCTCGCTGGAGGCCTCGATGCGCCAGGCGGCGGCCGAGCAGCGCTTCGAGGACGCCGCCCGCGAGCGCAACCGGCTGCGGGCGGTGCGCTCGCTGCTGGAGCGCCAGCGGGTGGCCAACGAGTCGGTGGGGACGCTGGACGCGGTGGCGGTCGCCGTCGGCGAGGGCGGCGAAGCGAACGCCCAGGTCTTCCAGGTCCGCGACGGGGTGCTCTCCGACCGCCAGTCGTTCTACCTGGACAACGCCGCCGGCGGCGGGCTGGCCGAGGTCGCCGAGGCGTTCATCCTCCAGTACTACTCGAGCGCGATCATGATCCCGCCCCTGCTCCTGGTCCAGCGGGAGGTGAGGGCCTCAGACGACGCCTTGGCCGAGGCGCTCTCCTCCCGGCGCGGCGCCACGGTGGAGATCCGGGCCGCCGAGCGCGGCGACAAGCGGCGCATCCTCGAGCTGGCCGAGCGCAACGCGCGGCTCGCCCTGGATCAGGAGAAGCTGCGCTCCGAGCGCCGGCGCCAGCAGCGGGTGGAGGCCCTGGACGGGCTCCAGGCGGCGCTCGGGCTCGACGCGATCCCGCTCCGGATCGAGTGCTTCGACATCTCGACGCTGATGGGGACCAACACGGTGGCGTCGATGGTCGTGTTCGAGGGCGGGGCGCCGAAGCGGTCCGACTACCGGCGCTTCCGCGTGCGGGGGGCGGCGACGGGGGCGGACGCCGCGCCCGACGACTTCGCCGCCATGGAGGAGGTGCTGGCGCGGCGGCTGGCCCAGTGGGAGCGCCAGCACGAGCTCTCCCCTCACGACCGGGAGTACGACGGCTCGTTCGCCGCGCTGCCCAACCTGATCGTGATCGACGGCGGCCGCGGTCAGCTCTCGGCGGGGCTGCGGGCGCTGGCCGGCTTCCGGGAGCGGGGGGTGGTGGTCGTGGCGCTGGCCAAGCGGATCGAGGAGGTGTTTCAGCCTGGCCGCCCCGAGCCGCTGCGCCTGGCCCACGACACGCCCGAGCTGCAGCTGCTCCAGCGCGTGCGCGACGAGGCGCACCGGTTCGCCATCACGCACCACCGGATCCGCCGCGACCGCGCGATGACCGCCTCGGTGCTGGACGAGCTGCCGGGGGTCGGCCCGGCCCGCAAGCGCGCGCTGCTGGGTCACTTCGGATCGCCGGAGGCCGTCCTCGGCGCCTCCCGGGAGGAGCTCGAGGCGGTGCCCGGAATCCCGGGCAAGCTGGCGCGCGAGCTCTACCGGGAGCTGCACAGGACGGGCGTCTAGGGGTCCGCGCCTAGGAGGCGCCGCGCCGCAGCCGGCGCAGGTCGGCGCTCACCTCGGCGGGTCGATCGAAGACCTGCTCGGCGCAGTAGCGGACCACCCTTATCCCGGCGCCGCGCAGGTCCATCTCCTTGCGGCGATCGCGCCGCAGCTGCGCCGGGCTGCGGTGGTTGTCGTAGCCGTCGACCTCGAGGGCGAGGCCGATGTCCCGCCAGAGCGCGTCGACCTCCCAGCCGGCGACCCGGGCATTGAGCTCCGGGATGGGAAGGCCCGCGTGCTCGCAGATCTCGATCAGCCGGCGCTCCAGCTCGCTGCGGGTGTGGGCGAGCGCCGGCTGGTGCTCGCCGAGCGCCTCGCGGAGCCTGCCGCTGCCGGTTCGGCCCGGGGCGAGGGCGGACTCGATCGCGGGGAGATCGAGGATCCGCTTGTAGTCGGCCCGCGCCAGGGCCAGGCGGACGGCCCGGAGCGGCCGGGTGGCCGCGAGGTCGAGGAGAAGCTGGGGGAGGGTGGTCGTCGGCAGCCCGTTGTGCCAGATGCGGTCGAGGGCGCGCCGCTGGTGGACGACGACGCCCGGCCGCGAGCCGGTCTGGCGGGGTGTGCTGACGTGGATGGGGGATGGGGGGCCGTCGAGCAGGCCCAGCCAGACCGCAGCCGTGGCGTGGCTGAGCATCGCCCCCGGGCCGGCGTACAGCAGCGCCTCGGCCAGGCAGGCCTCGGGGGTGGGGGCGGCGTGGCCGACCGCGTAGACGCGGGGCAGGCGGCGGTGGAGGTAGCCCTGCCGCAGCCACTCGCTGATCGTCGACTCCGCGACGCCGAGCAGCCTCAGCTGCTCCCAGGTGACCCGGCCCCACTGGCGGGCGGCGACCGCCCCCAGCCGGGACTTTCTGCGTGACTCCGGCATAGGCTAGGTGAGACAGAAAGTTCCGGGCACCGGCGCATGGTCGCGCCCCGACCTGAAACGAAACAAGACGCCCAGGCGTCACAAAACTGTCAACAAGGCGGCGCTGGCCGCCGGCACCGTGACCGTGTAGCGCCCCAGCGTCGGCGTCACGGTCTGGGTGCGGGGCGGCGGGAGCGCGCCGGAGGCGGTCTGGCGACCGAAGCCGCGGCCGCCGAGGGTCACGCCGTCGGTGGAGCTGGCGCTGGGGGCGCGAAGGAGCTCCAGCCGCGCGCTCCCGCTGAAGCCCGAGACGTCCAGGGTCACCTGATAGGCGGTGCTCGGGTCCTTGTTGATCAGCACCACGCGGGTGTGGAACCGGGCGTCGCGCGTCGCCCACACCTTCAGCGGCCCCGACGGGGACACGCTCGTGTCCAGCAGCCGCGCCCCCGGCGGGAACGCCTGGGCGAACATCAGCAGGCCGTAGTACTCCGGGTGCACGAACGCCCGCCAGCGTCCGCGGACGCGCCGGAGCGAGAACAGCTCGTAGGCGGCGCCCGGGAACGAGTGGATGTTGACGCCGTCGACCCCCACCGAGGCGAGGTTGAACAGCGTGTCGAGCGCCCACAGCGCGGAGGCGAAGGTGTCGCTCACGCCGCGCTTGCCCGAGCACGAGGCGGAGTTCAGCTCGTCGATCCGGAAGGTGAGGCGGTGCGCGTGCGCGACCGAGGCGTACGGCGCGACGGCCTGGGCGACGCCGGCCGAGGCCTGGTCGGCGAGCAGGGCGGGGATCGTGGGATAGCCGGGCTGGGTGGGGTCGGTGATGCAGGCGCGCAGCGGGTAGCGGTGCAGGGTGAGCACGCGCAGCCCCGGCTCGGCGGAGATGAACTGCGGCAGCCCGCTCAGCCAGTTGAGCTCCGCGAAGGCGGGGCCAGCCAGGGGGTAGCGGGGGAGCGCGCGCCGCCAGCGCGAGAACTGGGCGACGAAGCGCGACAGGCTCCAGCTGCCGCCGCGGGCGTAGAAGTAGCGGCCGCGGCGGTTGCGGTACCACGGGAAGATCGAGTACACGTCGGGCTCGTTGCCGACCTCGAGCGCCTGCACGTAGCGGCGGCCGATGCCCGAGAGCAGCGCGCGCGCCTCGGCGGCCGCCAGCCTCGGCCGCCCCGCGGCCAGGTTGACGTCCAGGATCAGGCGGGCGCGCGCCGCGGCGGCCAGCGTGCGGGTCGTGCGCATCCAGCCGGCGGTGAGCCGGTAGCGGACGCCCTCCGGGGCGGTCGCCCCCCGCATCGGCCACCACGTCTGATCGGCGCTGTTGCCGCCGATGCGCAGGACCGGCGACTGGCCCGGCGCCAGGGCGCGGAGCAGGGCGACGAGCAACGGGTCCGGCGCGCGGGGGTCAGCTCCCGCGTAGGCGCCGAGCGCGCCGTACTCCAGCGAGACGCCGACGAACCCCTGGCCCATCGGCGCTCCCGTGGTGTCGGATCCGACGCTGGCCGTGACGGCGGGGTCGCTCGGGGTGGCGCGAGCACGGTCGGCGTCGAGGTCGGCCAGGAGGCCGACAGCCAGCGAGACCAACGCGAGCACGAGGACGGCCATGCCGGCGATGCGCAGGGGGTGGCGCCGCACCACACGGATCGTGTCACACGCGCCCACGGAGCGGGGGGTGCCCACGGAGCGGGGGGCGCCCACGGAGCGGGAGGCGCCCACGGAGCGGGGGGCGCCCGCGGAGCGGGAGGCGCCCACGGAGCGGGGGGCGCCCTCGGAGCGGGAGGCGAGCCGCGCCGCCGGCGTTGGCGGGAGGCGCGCTCGTCCGGGAGGAGCGTCAAGCTTTGGGCATGGACGGCGCGTCCGCGGAGGAGCTCGAGCAGCATGGCGAGGTGGAGGGCCTCGAGTCCGCGCTCACCGACCTCGTGATCATCACCGGGTTCTCGGGCGCCGGGAAATCGACCGCGATGGCCGTGTTCGAGGACGAGGGGTACTTCTGCGTGGACAACCTGCCCTCGGAGATGATCCGCACGCTGGTCGAGCTGTTCATGCACACCGGCTCCAAGGTGGCCCGGGCCGCGGTCGTCTCCGACGTGCGCGGGGGCAGCTACTTCGAGGGCCTGACCGCGATGCTCGACGACCTCCGCACGCTGGGGGTCCGCCACCGGGTGCTGTTCCTGGAGGCCTCCGACCAGACCCTGCTCACCCGCTACAAGGAGACGCGGCGGCGCCATCCGCTGGCCCCCACCGGGAGCGTGAGCGACGGGATCGCGCGCGAGCGCGAGATGCTCGAGCCGCTGCGCGGGCGGGCCGACGTCGTCATCGACACGAGCGGCCTGACCGCCGCGATGCTGCGGCGCAAGCTCGCCGACGAGATGCTGCCCACCCGCACCCCCGGGCGGCTGGCCGTCACGTTCGAGAGCTTCGGCTTCAAGTACGGTCCGGCGCGGGACCCCGACCTGCTGCTCGACGTCCGCTTCCTCCCCAACCCCCACTACGAGCCGGAGCTGCGGCCGCTCACCGGCGATGACCCACGGATCGTGGAGTTCATCAACCGCGAGGGCGAGCTGGACCGCTTCTACGAGCGGCTGCACCCGCTGCTCGACTACCTGCTGCCGCAGTACCTGGCCGAGGGCAAGGCGCACCTGGTGGTGGCGATCGGCTGCACCGGCGGCCGGCACCGCTCGGTGGCGATCGCCCAGCACCTGGCGGCTCGCTATGCCTCGGCGAAGGAGTACCTGGTCGAGGTGGCCCACCGCGACGTCGAGAAGCCGGTTTGATCGACCACGTCGGCTTCGAGGTCCGGGACCTGGCTCGCTCGGCCCGCTTCTACGACGCCGTGTTCGGGGCGCTGGGCGCGCGGCGGATGATCGAGTCCGAGCGCGCCGTGGCGTACGGGACCAACGGCCCCGTCGTGTGGATCGTGATGCGCGGGCGTCCCAGCGCCCCCGCCTACGGCCACCTGGCCCTGCGCGCCAGCGGCAAGGCGGCGGTCGACGCCGCCCACGCGGCCGGCGTGGCGGCCGGCGGGCGCGACGACGGCCCGCCGGGGCGGCGCCCGCAGTACGGGCCCCGCTGCTACGCGGCCTACCTGCTCGACCCGGACGGGCTCAGGGTCGAGGTCGTCTCGCACCGGTAACGTCTAGCCTTAGGGCCGCCGACGGGAGTCGAGACCGGTCGGCGTTCGTGTTTCTGCGGCCGTCAGAAGGGAGCTAGCTGCACATGCCGGTACGGGTCGGGATCAACGGATTCGGGCGGATCGGCCGGAACGTGTTCCGGGCCGCCTACGAGCGGGGGGCCGACATCGAATGGGTGGCCGTCAACGACCTCGTCGACCCCCGGACGATCGCCCACCTCCTCACCTACGACTCCAACTACGGCCCGTTCCCGGGCAGGGTGGAGATGACCGAGGGCGGGATTCGGATCGACGGCAAGGAGGTGCGGGTGCTGGCCGAGACCGACCCGGCCGCGCTGCCCTGGGGGGAGCTGGGCGCCGAGGTGGTGATCGAGTCCACGGGCCGCTTCACCGACCGGGAGAACGCCTCCAAGCACCTGGAGGCGGGCGCCAAGAAGGTGCTGATCTCCGCCCCGGCGACCAACCCCGACGTCACCGTCGCGGTGGGCGTCAACTTCGAGGAGGCCTACGACCGGCAGAGCCATCACGTGGTCTCCAACGCCTCGTGCACGACCAACTGCCTGGCCCCGATCGCCAAGGTGCTCCACGACGCGGTGGGGATCAGGCACGGGCTGATGACCACGATCCATGCCTACACCGCCGACCAGCGGCTGCAGGACATGCCGCACCGCGACCTGCGCCGGGCCCGCGCCGCGGCGATCAACCTGATCCCCGCCTCGACCGGCGCCGCCAAGGCGATCGGCCTGGTCATCCCCGAGCTCAACGGCAAGCTGCACGGCTTCGCGGTGCGCGCTCCCGTGCCGACCGGGAGCGTCGTCGACCTCACGGTGGAGGCCGAGCGCGCGACCACCGTCGAGGAGGTCAACGCGGCGATGAGGGCCGCCGCCGAGAGCGGCCCGCTGCAGGGGCTGCTCGCCTACACCGAGGATCCGATCGTCTCCACCGACATCATCAAGAACCCCGCCTCCTCGATCCTCGACGCCCAGCTGACCGCGGTGATGGACGGGACGATGGTCAAGCTCGTGTCCTGGTACGACAACGAGTGGGGATACTCCAACCGGATCGTGGAGCTCGTCCAGAGGCTGCTTTGAAGACGCTCGACGACCTGGGCGACCTCGACGGTCGGCGCGTCCTCGTCCGGGTCGACTTCAACGTTCCGCTCAAGGACGGGCGGATCACCGACGACTCGCGGATCCGCGCGGCTCTACCCACGATCTCCGAGCTGCGGCGCCGGGGCGCCCGGCTGATCCTCGTCTCCCATCTGGGCCGCCCGAAGGACCGCGAGCCCGAGCTCTCGCTCCGCCCGGCCGCCGACCGCCTCTCCGAGCTGACCGGCGCCGACGTCACCCTCGCCCCGGGCGTCGTCGGCGAGGACGTCCGCGCGTTCGCCGAGAACCTGGGGCGGGGCGACGTGCTGGTGCTGGAGAACGTCCGCTACGAGCCGGGCGAGACGGCCAACGACCCACAGCTGGCCGCCCAGCTGGCCGAGCTGGCCGACGCCTACGTGAACGACGCGTTCGGCGCCGCCCATCGCGCCCACGCCTCCACCGAGGGGGTGGCGCGCCTGATGGAGCGGCGCGCGGCCGGACTGCTGCTGGAGCGCGAGGTGAGCACGCTCACCAGGCTGCTCGAGGCGCCCGAGCGGCCGCTGGTGGCGGTGCTCGGCGGGGCCAAGGTGGGCGACAAGATCGCGGTGATCGAACGCTTTCTCGACGTCGCCGACGAGCTCTTGATCGGGGGCGCGATGTGCTTTGCGTTCCTCGCCGCCCGTGGCCACTCGGTGGGAGAGTCGCTGTGCGCGGCGCCGGACGTCGAGCTGGCCCGCCGGACGCTGGACACGGCGGCCACCGGGCGCCGCGCGACGGTCGAGCTGCCGGTGGACCTGGTCGTCGCCGAGCGGATGGCCGAAGACGCCAGGCCGCGGGTGCTCGACGGCGTGGAGGTCCCCGAGGGGCTGATGGGGCTCGACATCGGGCCGCGGACCGCCGCCGAGTACGCCCGCTGGATCGCCTCGGCGAAGACGGTCTTCTGGAACGGCCCGATGGGGGCCTTCGAGCTCGAGCCGTTCGCCGCCGGGACCCGCGCGGTGGCCGAGGCGGTCGCCGCCGCGCCGGGGGTCACCGTCGTGGGCGGGGGCGACTCGGCGGCCGCCCTGCACGCCTTCGGCCTGGCCGGTCGCGTGACGCACGTCTCCACCGGCGGCGGGGCCGCGCTCGAGCTGATCGAGGGCAGGCGGCTGCCCGGGGTCGAGGCGCTGCGATGAGCTGGGAGGACGGCTCCGGCCGGCGGCGCCCGCTGGTGGCCGGCAACTGGAAGATGCACAAGACGGTCGCCGAAGCCGAGCGGTTCATCCAGGGGCTGCTCCCGCGGGTCTCCTCGGTGAGCGCCGTGGAGGTGGGCATCTGCCCGCCCTTCCTGGCCCTCGGGGCGATGGTCGACTCCACCCGCGGCTCGCGCGTGGAGGTGTACGCGCAGAACATGCACCACGCCGAGCAGGGCGCCTTCACCGGCGAGGTCTCCCCGACGATGCTCGGCGAGGCGGGCGTGCGCGGCGTGATCCTCGGCCACTCCGAGCGCCGCCAGATGTTCGGGGAGACCGACCGCGCGCTGGCGCTCAAGGTGCCGGCCGCGCTGAGCCACGGCCTGGTCCCGATCCTGTGCGTGGGGGAGACCGAGGAGGAGCGCGAGGCCGGGGAGACCGAGAGAAAGCTTCGCCACCAGGTCCAGGAGGACCTGGCGAAGGTCGAGGCCGAGCGCCTGGGCGAGGTGGTGATCGCGTATGAGCCGATCTGGGCGATCGGCACGGGGCGGGTGGCCGCTCCCGAGCAGGCGCAGGAGGCGATCGCCTTCGTCCGCGCCCTGGTGGGAGACCGCTCGCCCGATCAGGCGCAGCGGATCCGCGTGCTCTACGGCGGCAGCGTGAGCCCGGAGAACGCCGCCGCGCTGCTGGGCCTGCCGGACGTCGACGGCGCCCTGGTCGGGGGGGCCAGCCTCGAGCCCGAGTCGTTCGCCGCGATCGTGGCGGCGGCGGACGGCTGATGGCCTCCCCCGGCGCGAGCGCGATCCCGGTGCCGGCGGCGGCCCTGATCGTGCTGGACGGGTGGGGCCTGGCCCCGCCCGGCCCCGGCAACGCGGTGTCGCTCGCTCGCACGCCGGTGTTCGACGGGCTGTGGGCCGCGTATCCGCACGCGCAGCTGGCCGCGTGCGGACGCGCGGTCGGCCTGCCGGAGGGGCAGATGGGCAACTCCGAGGTCGGGCACCTCAACCTGGGCGCCGGGGCGGTCGTGATGCAGGACCTGACGCGAATCGACGTCGCGGTCGAGCGCGGCGAGCTGGCGGCCAACCCGGTGCTGCGGGCGGCCTTCGCCGACGCCGGGCGCGTGCACCTGATCGGCCTGGTGTCCGACGGCGGGGTCCACTCGGGCTTCTCGCACCTGCAGGCGCTGATCCGCCTGGGCGCGGAGCTGGGGGTGCCCGACCTCGTCCTGCACGCGTTCACCGACGGGCGGGACACGCTGCCGACCTCGGGCGCCGCCTACCTGGAGACGGTTGAGGGGTGGATGGCTGCGGCGGGCGCCGGGCGCGTGGGGTCGGTGGTCGGCCGCTACTACGCGATGGACCGCGACCGGCGCTGGGAGCGGATCCAGCGCGCCTACGACCTGCTCGTGCACGGGCGGGCCGAGCACCGGGCCGCCGACGGCGCCGCCGCCCTGCGGGCGGCGTACGCGCGCGGGGAGACCGACGAGTTCGTCACGCCGGTGCTGGTCGGCGAGGAGGCGCGGATGCGCCCGGGCGACTCGGTGCTCGCGTTCAACTTCCGGCCCGACCGCATGCGCGAGATCACGCGGGCGTTGGCCGAGCCGGGGTTCACCGAGATCGACCGGGGAGGCGCCCCGGTGCTGGAGCGCTACGCGACCATGACCGAGTACGAGGAGGGCTGGCCCTACCCCGTGGCCTTCCCGCCCGCCCGCCCGGCGATCACGCTGCCCGCCGTGCTCGAGGCCCGTGGCGTGCGGCAGCTCCACGTGGCCGAGACCGAGAAGTACCCCCACGTCACCTACTTCTTCGGCGGCGGGGAGGAGCGCGCCCGCGAGGGCGAGCGGCGCGAGCTGGTCCCCTCTCCGCGCGAGGTCCCGACCTACGACCACAAGCCGCAGATGAGCGCCCGCGAGGCGGCCGCGGCCTTCGTGGCGGCCTGGAAGGCCGACCGGCCGGCGTTCGGGATCATCAACTTCGCCAACCCTGACATGGTCGGGCACACCGGCGTGATCGAGGCCGCGGTGAAGGCGATCGAAACCGTCGACGGGTGCCTGGGCGAGGTCGTCGGCGCGGTGCACGGCTCCGGCGGCGCCTGCGTGATCACCGCCGACCACGGCAACGCCGACCACATGCTGGAGCCCGACGGCTCCCCCAACACCGCGCATTCGATGAACCCGGTCCCCCTGATCGTGACGGTCGCCGGGCTGAGGCTGCGCGAGCGCGGCATCCTCGCCGACGTGGCGCCCACGCTGCTCGAGCTCCTGGGCATCCCGCAGCCCGAGGAGATGACGGGCCGCTCGCTGATCGAGGCGTAGGCCCGGCCGCGCCGAAAACTCGCCGAGCGCGCGAAAAGGCCGCTACACTAGAGTCAGACTTGACAAGAGTCGACTTAGATTTCATACTGTTGACCACAAGACTTCTTAGACCTCAGAAGGGAGGTTTTCAGATGGCGCTTATCCGCTGGGAGCCGGCCCGTGAGCTGGCGACTCTGCAGAACGAGATGAACCGTCTGTTCAGCACGTTCTTCGACGCGCCCACGCCCACCAACGCGGGGGCGACCCTCCGCCGCTGGATCCCCGCCATGGACCTGGTGGAGACCGAGGACGACTTCGTCCTGAAGGCCGATCTGCCGGGGCTGAGCGAGAGTGACGTGAACATCGAGCTCGAGGACAACGTCCTGACCATCTCCGGCGAGCGCAAGGCCGAGCACGAGCAGCGCAAGGAGGGCTACTACCGCGTCGAGCGCTCCTTCGGGAGCTTCGCCCGGTCGCTGACCCTGCCCGAGGGCGTCGATCCGGACAAGGTGCGGGCGAGCTTCGATCGCGGCGTGCTCGAGGTGCGCATCCCCAAGCCCGAGGAGCGCAAGCCGCGCAAGGTGACGATCAGCGCCGGTGGCGCGGAGAAGGCGATCGAGGGCGCCGAGGCGACCGAGGCCGCGCCGGCCTCCGGCGCCGCCAACCACGCCGACCCCGTGGGCGCGACCGCCTGAGGCGGCGGGCCGACCAAGCGTGCCGCCGGCCCCGGCCGGCGGCCGGCATCCCTCTCTCTGGTAAGTAGGGTCCCGGGCCGTGTTCACGGTCCGGGCCCTTTCCTCTGAGCCGGGCTCCCGGGCCCGCGCCGGGACGCTGCGGCTGGCCCACGGCGAGGTGCGCACGCCGGCCTTCGTGCCGCTGGCGACGAAGGGGGCGGTGCGCACGCTGGAGGCGCGCGACGTGGCGGGCCTGGGCTTCGAGATGGTGCTCGGCAACACCTTCCACCTGCTCCTGGCGCCGGGGCCCGAGGTGATGCGCGAGCTGGGCGGCCTGCACCGCTTCATGCGCTGGGAGCGGGCGATCATCACGGACTCGGGCGGGTTTCAGCTCTTCTCGATGGGCCACGGCGGCGTGAGCGACGAGATCAAGGGCAGCCGCCGCCCGCGGCGAGAGGGCGCGATCCTGGCCATCGAGGAGGAGGGCGTGCGGTTCCGCTCCTACGTGGACGGCCGCGAGCGCTTCCTCAGCCCGGAGAGCGCGATGGAGGTCCAGGTGGCGCTCTCCTCGGACATCGCGCTCGTCCTCGACGAGTGCACGCCGTTCCACGCCTCGCGCGACTACACCGCCCGCTCGATGCAGCGCACGCACCGCTGGCTCGAGCGCTGCCTGGCCTGGCACGAGCGCCACGGGCCGGGGGGCCAGGCGGTCTACGGGATCGTCCAGGGCGGGGTCGAGCACGATCTGCGGCTCGAGTCCGCCGCCGCCGTCGCGGACAGCGGCTGTGACGGGATCGCGATCGGGGGCTCGCTGGGGCGCGACAAACCCCAGATGCGCGAGGTGGTGGGCTGGACGACGGGGGAGCTGGACCGGCTGGCTCCCGAGCGCCCGCGCCACCTGCTGGGGATCGGCGACATCGACGACCTGATCACCGGCGTCCGGCTGGGCATCGACACCTTCGACTGCGCGGTGCCGACACGGCTGGGCCGCCACGGCGTGGCGCTCGTGCCCGAGCCGGCGGCGCGCTGGCGCCTGGACCTGACCAGGTCCTCCATGCGCCGGGATGCCGCGCCGATCCTCGAGGGCTGCCCGTGCCCGGCGTGCGCGGCCGGCTACTCGCGCGCCTACCTCAACCACCTCCTGCGCGCCCGCGAGCTCACGGCCCTGCGCCTGGTGACGCTGCACAACCTCGGCTTCGTGGCGCGGCTGATGGCGGATTTGCGCGGCGCGATCGAGGCCGGGCGCCTCGATCGGGTCTCGGCCGCGCTCAGCGCGGGCGCGCCGCCCGGCACGGCGGCTACTTCGTGTACTGGCTGATCAGGCTCTGGACCTGGTTGTAGGCGTCCTGGAAGTCCCGGGCCACCGTCCGGTGGAACTGCACCACAGTGTTCGACGTGCTGGTCGAGATCGCCACCGCGATCACGACCGCGATCACGATCGCCAGCAGAAACGCCAGCACCGGGACAAGGCGCGCGCCGGCCCGGCGCGGGCGCGGCGGCGGCGCCCCGCGATCGTAGGGGGCATGGGCGCCGGTCGGGTAGGGGCGGGGCTCGATCCTCCGCGCCGGGCGCATCCCCGGCACGGTGGCCGGCCCGTTGGCCCGGGCGACCCGCGTGGATGCGGTGGATGGCGGCGCGCCCCGCGGGATCACGCGCGTGGCCGCCCCGGTCCCCAGCGCGGTGGCCGCCGTGGTTCCCGGCAGCGGCTCGGCTCCCCGGGCGCCGCTCTGGAGCGCCTGCGCGAGGGAGAGCGCGTCGGGGATCCGCCGCTCCTGGTCCAGGGCCAGCGCCATCGCGACGGCCCGCGCCAGCTGGCGGGGCACGCGCGGATTGACGGCGTCCAAGGGGGCCGGGGACTCGCGCTGCTGCTTGAGGGCGAGCTCGGAGAGGGAGGAGGCCTCGTAGGGAAGGCGCCCGGAGAGCAGCTGGTAGGCCACCACGCCCAGCGAGTAGATGTCCGCGCGCGGGCCGGCCTCCTCGCCGCGCGCTTGCTCGGGCGCCAGGTAGGCGGCGGTTCCGAGCACCGATCCCACCTGGGTGATGCTGGACTGGTCGGTGGCCCGCGCGATGCCGAAATCGGCCAGCTTGACCACGTCGGAGTCGGACACCAGGAGGTTGCCCGGCTTGACGTCGCGGTGCACAACGCCGTGGCGGTGGGCGTAGTCCAGGCCGCGGCAGGCCTGGGAGATGATCTCGACCGCCTGCTCGACGTCGAGATGCCCGCGGTCGCGCAGCAGCTCGGCGCACGAGTGGCCGGGCACGTGCTCCATCACGATGAAGTGCTGATGCTGGCGCTCGTCGAAGCCGAAGTCGAACACCTGCACGATGTTCGGGTGCACGAGGCGGGCCGCTGAGAGCGCCTCGCGGCGGAAGCGCGAGACGAACGTGGGGTCGTCCGCGAGATGCTCGGCCAGCAGCTTGAGCGCCACGTAGCGCTCCAGGCGGGTGTCGAACGCCAGGTGGACGGTGGACATGCCGCCCACCCCGAGGCGGCTCTCGATCCGGTAGCGCCCTGCGATTGTCGTCTGATCTGCCACTAGCCGGTTCCACCGTTTCCAGGGGAGCTGCCGCCGCCGGTCGCGCCCGCGCCGCCCGCGTCCGACAGGCCGCCCCCTCCCGTCGGCGCTGTCTGAGTAGTACCCGTGGTGGTCGGGGTGGTTGCAGGGCTCGTCGTGGTGCTGGTCGTGGGGCTCGTGGTCGCGGTGGAGCTGGTAGTGGGGGAGGTGGTCGCGGTGGTGGGGGCGGTGGTCGCGGTGGTGGGGCTCGTCGTGGGGGTCGTCTGGTGCTGGCGGCAGGCGACGGCGGCGAGCTGGCTGGCCGTGCTGACCCCCTGGCTGAGGTTGGTGCTGAGCGTGCTGTTGATGGTGGGCGGGAGGTTCTGGACCTGGCTCTGCAGGGCGCTCGTGGCGCCGGCGACCGCGGCGCAGTCGCCGCTCTGCACAGCTGAGGAGACCTGGTCGAGCCCGCTGCTCAGGCGGTTGGACTGATCGGCTGAGAGCAGCCCGTTGCCGGCGCCGCAGGCGGCGAGGAGCGACACCGCGAAGCCGGCGCCGGTGGCTGCGAGTGCGCGGGGCAGATGGCGCATCCGCGGCTTGACTTTAGAGGCTGCCCGGCCCGTCACTGGCCGTAGAGGAGGCGCTCGGCCAGGGAATCGGGCAGCCGCGCGGCCCGGATGGCCTGGGCGGCGCCGTCGACGTCGTACTCGGTGCGGCGGTAGAGGGCGGTCCACTGCGTAAGGTCGAGCTCGAGCCAGGCCGCGCGCGGGTCGCCGTCACGGGGCTGGCCGACGCTGCCCGGGTTGACGAGCCACTCGCCGGATCGGAGGTCCAGCTCCTCCCCGTCGGTGCGGGTCTGTCCGGTGGCGGGCTCCCCCGGGGCGCGAGAGAACGACAGGGCCACGTGCGAGTGGCCGATCAGGCAGACCCGGTGGGTCTGCGCGTCCAGGCACAGGTCGGCTTGGAGGGCGGACAGCACGTATTCCCAGACCGGATCGCGGGGGCTGGCGTGGTACAGGCCGACCTCCTCGTCGAGCAGGGACGGGCGCAGCTCGCCGAGGTAGTCGAGCGTCCGGGGGCTGATCACCTCCCGGGTCCACCTCGCCGCCAGGGCCGCGCCGCGGGAGAACTCCTCCAGGTCCAGGTCGCCCCGGACACCCAGGTCGTGGTTGCCGGCGAGGCAGATCGCCGCGTGACGGCGGGCCAGCTCCACGCACGCGTCCGGCTCGGCGCCGTAGCCGACCAGGTCCCCCAGGCACCACAGCTCCTGGCAGGTGGAGTCCTCGATCTCGTCCAGGACCGCCTCGAAGGCGTGTCGGTTGCCGTGAATGTCGGACACGATCGCCACCCGCATAGCTGAGCACCGGCTCTACAGTCTCCCGGGTGAGGGCGAGTTCGCGCTTCCCGCCGCCGGTCGTGCTGCTGGCGCCCATCCTCGCCGCCGAGGCGGCCCGCCGCCTCCTCTCGCCCGGGCCTCCGCCACTCGCGCCGCGGGCCGTGCAGCCGCACGAGTACTTCACGGCGGAGGAGGTCGCGCGCGGAGCGCGCTTCGCCCGGCCGCAGCTCGCGCTGGCGCTGGGCCGCGAGGCGGTGGCGGGCGCCACCCTCGTGGGGGCCGTGCTGGCGTCGCGCCGCCGCCGGCTGCCGGCGTGGGCTCTCGGCCGCGGCCCGCTGGCCGGCGGCGCGATCGTGGCGGGCGGACTGACCACGGCGCTGACCGCGGCCGGCCTGCCGCTCGCCGCGATCGCGCGCCGGCGCGCGCTGGCCGTCGGCCTGGTCACCCAATCGTGGCGGGGCTGGGCGGGCGACCTCGTCAAGGCGACGGCGATCGAGGCGGCTCTCAGCGGCGCCGCCGGCGCCGCCACCGTCGCGGTGACCCGGCGCTACCCGCGGGGCTGGTGGCTGCCGCTGGCGGCGGGCGCCGCCGGGCTGGGGGCGGGGATCGGCGCGCTGGCGCCCGTGCTGCTGGACCCGCTGTTCAACCGCTTCGACCCCCTGCCCGAGGGGGAAACCCGCAGCGACGTGCTCGCCCTGGCGGCGGCCGCTGGGGCGAGGGTGGGGGAGGTCTACCGCGTGGACGCCAGCCGCCGCACGACGGGCGCCAACGCCTACGTGACCGGCCTGGGGCCGAGCAAGCGCGTCGTGCTGTTCGACACCCTGCTCTCGTCGTTCGGCCGGGACGAGGTGCGGGTCGTGGTGGCGCACGAGCTGGCCCACGTCCGCGGAGGAGACGTCCTGCGCGGGGTGGCGTTCACCGCCCTCACCGCCCCGGCGGCCGCCCTGGCCGTCCAGCGGCTGAGCTGGTGGCTCTCGCCCCACCGGGGGACGCCCGAGGCGATCCCGGCGCTCGCCCTGGCCGGCGCGGTCGTGCTCGCGCCGGTCTCGCTGGTGGGCACCCGGCTGGCACGCGCGCTGGAGCGGCGCGCCGACCACTTCTCGCTCGAGCTCTCGCGGGCGCCCGAGGCGTTCGTCAGCTTCGAGCGCAGGATCGCGCTTCAGAACGTCGCCGACCTGGACCCGCCCCGGTGGGTGAGCCGGCTGCTGGCCACCCACCCGCCGACGCTGGAGCGGATCGGCGCCGCCCTGGCCTTCGCGGAGGCCTGCGGCTAGCGATCCTCGGGCTCACCCCGCTGGGGAGTTCCGCCGTACTCGGGGAGGTTCTTGATGCCCTCCCGGGTCTCCCATTTGGAGTAGTTGTCCTGCATCGCGTCGATCAGCTCGCGCATGAACCGTGGCGAGAGGTTGATCCGCGAGACCACGACGCCGGGGATCTCCTCGTCCTCGACCTCGTGATCGACGCGTGCGAAGGTGATCGTGAACTCGTAGTCGGAGTGGCTGACGTTGGCGAAGTTGGCGTAGGCGCCAGCCATGATCTCCGGCGAGAAATGGATGTTGATGCGGCGCTCTGAGCGATCGGGGTCGTCCATCCGCCTAGTATTCCATCGTGCGTGTCCTCGTCGTCGCGGTCGGCAGGCTGCGCCCCCCCTTCGCCGACGACGTCCAGCACTACCAGAAGCTGCTGGCGCGCCACGTACGGCTCGAGCTGGTGGAGGTGCGCGAGGACGAGCACGTCGCGCGACGCATCCCCTCGCGGGCGTTCGTCTCCCTGCTGGACCGCGAGGGGGAGGCGCTCGACTCGCTGGCCTTCAGCCGGTTCTTGGAGGAGCGGCGCCGATCCGGACGCGATCTCTGCCTGGTGATCGGAGGACCCTTCGGCCTGGAGCTGGGGGAGGCGCACCACCGCCTCTCGCTCGGACCGATGACGCTGCCCCATCAGCTGGCCCGGGTGGTGCTGCTCGAGCAGCTCTACCGGGCGCACAAGATCCTCGCCGGCGAGCCCTACCACTACTGAGCCCCGACCGGATGCCCGATCCAGCCGACACCATCGCCGTCCGCCGGGCGCTCCAGCAGCGCATGAACGCCAGGCGGGAGTTCAGGCTGGTCGTGCGGCGCCTGGGGCTCCTGCTGGTGTTCCTCGTCGCGCTGGTGGTGGCGGGCTCGATCGGCTTCGCCGCCATCGAGCGCACGTCGGTGGCCTACGGCTTCGAATGGACGATCGACACTGTCGCCACGGTCGGGTCGATCCCCGATCCCCGGGACGCCGCCGGGCGGGCGCTCAAGGTCCTCCTCGAGCTGCTGGGCATCGTTACCCTCTTCTACGGCCTGGTGACGGCGGCCGAGTTCTTCGTCACCGGCCAGCTCAGCGGGCTGCTCGAGGAGCGCCGGCTCCAGAGGATGATCGACTCCTACTCAGACCACTACATCATCTGCGGCTTCGGGCGCGTCGGCCGCCAGGCGGCCCGCGACCTGCGCGCCGCGGGCGAGCGGCACGTGGTGATCGACCCCCGGCCGGAGAACCACGAGGCGGCCCGGGCGCTGGGCACGCCGTTCATCGAGGCCGAGGCCGCCGACGACGAGGTGCTCAGGCGGGCGGGGCTGGAGCGGGCCAAGGGGGTCCTGGCCTGCGTCGACTCCGACGCGGAGAACATCTTCATCGCGCTGTCGGCGCGCGAGCTGAGGTCCGACATCCTGATCGTCGCCCGCGCCTCGGCGGAGGAGTCGGAGAAGAAGCTCCTGCGGGCGGGGGCGAACCGGGTGATCTCCCCCTACAAGACCTCGGGGGCGGAGATGGCGCGGGTCGCCCTGCACCCGCAGATCGGCGGGACGCTCCAGGTGGCCGACGTGCGGGTGGAGGAGATCGAGGTGATGCGGGGTTGCTCGGCGGCCGGCAAGGCGATCGCCGATATCGCCGGGGCGCCCGTGATCGTCGCCCTGCGGCGGCGCGACGGGGCGCTGGAAACGCGCCCCTCTCCCGAGGCGACGGTCCAGCCGGGGGACATGCTGGTGGCGATCGGCGCTCCGGACGAGCTCGAGCGACTGGAGGCGGTGTTCCAGCCGCAGCCGAGTTGAGCGCCAGGCATCCCCTCAGCGAGCTGGAGGACCAGGTCCGCGCGGCGGCGGGGGCCGTGGCGGGCGACGGCGGCGAGCCGCTCGGGCAGATGCGGCTGGAGCGCTCTCGCCACGCCGGGCTCGGCGACTACTCGACCAACGCGGCGCTGCTCCTCGCCCCGGCGCTGGACACGTCCCCGCGCGAGGTCGCCGAGCGGATCGGGAGCGAGCTCCGGGCCCGGCTGGACGGCGACGTGGTACGCGTGGAGGTGGCCGGGCCCGGGTTCGTCAACCTGTTCCTGTCCGACGGGTGGCACCGGCGGGCGCTGGCCGAGGTGTTGGCCGCGGGGGAGCGTTTCGGGGCGGGGGGAGCCGAGGCCCCCGAGCGCGTGATGCTCGAGTTCGTCTCCGCCAACCCGACGGCGCCGCTGGTGGCGGCCAGCGGCCGCCACGCGGCCTACGGGGACGCCCTGGCGCGGATCCTCGAGCACCACGGGCACAGCGTCTGGCGCGAGTACTACTTCAACGACGCCGGCAACCAGATTCGGCTGCTGGGGGAGTCGGTGTGCGCCCGCGCGCGCGGCGAGGCGGTGCCCGAGGGGGGTTATCAGGGCGATTACGTGGCCGAGCTGGCGGCGGAGATCCCGGGCGCCGCCGAGGGCGATCCCGACGCTCTGGCGGCCGCGGCCGTCGAGCGGCTGCTCACGCAGATCAAGGCGACGCTCGAGCGCTACGGCGTGCGCTACGACGGCTTCTTCAGCGAGCGCACGCTGCACGAGGGGGAGCCGAGCGCGCTCGACCGGGCGCTCGCCGAGCTGGAGGCGCGCGGGCACCTCTACCGCTCCGAGGGCGCGGTGTGGCTGCGGACCACCGGCTTCGGCGATGACAAGGACCGCGTGGTCATCCGCTCCAACGGCGAGCCGACCTACCTGGCCGCCGACATCGCCTATCTGCAGAACAAGCGCGAGCGCGGGTTTGACCGTCAGCTTCTGCCGCTGGGCTCAGACCACCACGCCTACGCCCGCGAGCTCAAAGCGGTGCTCTCCGCCCTGGGCGGCGATCCGGAGACCCTCGAGGTGCCGATCCTGCAGTTCGTGCACCTGGTCCACGGGGAGGGGGTGCTGGCGATGTCCAAGCGCCGCGGGCACTTCATCACGCTCGACGACCTGCTCGACGCGATCGGAGTCGACGCGACCCGCTTCTTCATGCTCCAGCGCTCGCACGACCGCACGGTCGAGCTGGACCTGGAGCTGGCCGCCCGCCAGTCGGCCGAGAACCCCGTCTACTACGTTCAGTACGCGCACGCCCGGATCGCCTCGATGCGCAGGCGCCTGGGCGAGGAGCGGGTGGCGGCGGCGCTGGCCGCCGGGGCGGAGGGCTGGGAGGGTGGCGAGCTGGAGGGTGGCGAGCTGGAGGGTGGCGAGCTGGAGGGCGCCGAGCGCGACCTGATCAAGAAGATCCTCGCCTTCCCGCCGGAGCTGGCGGAGGCGGCCGATCGCCGCGCGCCGCACCGCATCGCCGGGTACGCGCTCGAGCTGGCCCGGGAGTTCACCGCCTTCTACGAGGCCTGCCGGGTGATCGGCGCCACGCCACAGCCGCGCGAGTCGTTCCGGATCGCCCTGTCGGTCGCGACGCAGCGCACGATCGGCCTGGCGCTGGGGCTCCTGGGCGTCAGCGCCCCCGAGTCGATGTAGCGGGGCGGCGCGCGCCGCCCGGGCCGGGAGGGCCTCAGCCCTCGTAGCGCGCGAGCTCCTCCTCGAGCCGGTGGGCGTCGGCGGCGCTCAGCGACGGCACCCCGGCGGTGGCGGCCGAGCTGCGCGAACGCCGGCGCCAGCGGGGCAGGAGGATCGACAGCCCGACGACCCCCAGGATCAGGATCGCGGGCGGGAGCACGTAGACGGTCAGGTTGAAGCCGTGGGCGGGCGGGCGCCCCAGGACCGACGGACCGTACTGCGAGACGAGCTGTCGCTCGATCTGCGCCTTGTCCAGCCCGCGGGCGATGAGGCCGCGGATGTAGTCGCGCTCGGCCTGGGCCTGGGGCGACTGGGCCACCGCGAGCGACTCGTGGCAGGCGACGCACATGACGTCGTTCTCGATGTCGGTCAGCGACGCTCGGGCGCCGGGGTGGGCGGCGGCGGAGGCCGTCGCGGCGAGCACCGCCGCCGCCACGAGCGCCGCCACGAGCGCCGCCGCGGGGCGCGCGGCCGCCACGAGGGCCGCCGCGGGGCCGGGCAGGGAGGCCGAGGACGCGCGCATCATGCCCGCCCCGAGGCCAGCACGCGGGCGACGGTGGACGACAACCAGTTGCCCGCGAGCTGGTAGCGGCGCACCGCGACGATCCGTCCGGCCCGGTCGATGACGAAGGTCTCGGGGATCCCATGCGCGCCCAGGCCCTGAACGAAGCTCCCGCTGACGTCGCGCAGGACCGGGTAGGTGATGTGCTCCTGACGCACGAACGCCTCCGAGTCGCTGGAGTTGTCCAGGTAGGTGACCCCGAGGACGGTGCCATTGTGCGCGCGCAGCACCCGCTGCTCGCGCTCCAGCAGCGGGGCCTCGGCGCGGCAGGGGTCGCACCACGAGGCGAACAGGTTCAGCACCACCACCTTGCCCCGCAGATCGCTGACGCGCTCGGTGCCCGACGAGCCGAGGATCGGCAGCCTGGTGGAGGCGCCGGGCACGGGGGGGAAGCTCCCCTTCGCCACCTGGGCGTCGATCGAGGTGTTGTCGCCGCCGCCCTGGCTGACCCCGAACGCGAGGATCGCGAGCAGCGCGACGGCGAGCGTGATCACGACGGCGGGAATCACGAAGCGGCGCATGGCCGTTCCAGGTATTAGCAGACCCGACCTCGACGGACGTGACCTGCCGAGGCGTGGGCCGCGCGACGGCGCTGCGGTCCACCTAGAATTGGCGGCGGCGCGGACGTAGCTCAGTTGGTAGAGCGTCGGCTTCCCAAGCCGAAGGTCGCGGGTTCGAGACCCGTCGTCCGCTTGAGGGACATCTCCGCTTGAGAGAGCGGGAGCGTGCGGGTCAGCGCTTCGTCGGAAGCCGTAGTCGCTTAGGCTAGGGCGACGGCGTTGAGCGGGACGATGATGCTGGAGCCGCTCATGGAGACGGCGCCGACCTCGGGGCGCAGCACGAATCCCAGCGGCTGGAAGACGCCGGCGGCGATCGGCAGCGCGAGACTGCTGTAGCTCCCGGAAAGACCGCCGTGGCCGTGCCCGTGCGCCTCGTCGGCGCGCTCTGCGGCGGCGTGGTCGTGTAGGCCGTGGTCATCGACGACGAGCGGGTCGCGGATGTGGCCGGGCGCCGACGGGCCGGCACAGTGATAGCCGCACTCTTCCACCCATGCGCGCAGGTCATCGACAGTGGTCTCTGCTGGGTCGAAGGTCACCGTCGCCGTGTGCGCGACCGGGTTCGCCTCGACGGCGACCACATCCGGGCGGCGGCGGAGGATCTGCTCGACGACGGCCTTCTCACTGGCGTAGCGCAGGCCGCCCACGTGGAGTACGACCGTCTCGGGGACTGGGGAAAGCGTCGCGGTGATGGCTCGTGTCCCATTGGAGCACCGGATCGCAGCCGCCGGCCGCCTTCAGGCGACCGGCGGCGGGATCCCGTCCGCGCTCGCCGGGAGCGTGGGATCCCATTCGCATACCGCGCAGGCGTGGCGGAAGGCCGAACGGGCGAACTCGAGCACCGCCTGGTGGGGGTCCGCGGCCGCGCGAACGTCGTCCCAGTCGAGGATGTACTCGCCGAGCGCCGGCTCCCAGCGGGCGGCCGGGGGGGACAGCTTCCCGTCCGCGAAGCCGTCCGGCGCCGGGTGGGCATACGCATAGAAGGCGGCCCTCTCATAGCGCTCGTCCCCGGGCCACCAGCCGACCGCGACCTCCTGCGCGTCCATCGCGTTGCGCATGATGAAGTCGTCGGAGGGCGGGTCGGCGGGCAGGCCGGAGAACAGGTTGACCGCCAGATCGAAGGATCCCCACCACGCGTTGACCGGCGTCACCCGTCCGCGGTAGGGCGCGCGGAACTCGGCGAGCGCCAGCGCGGCCTGGGTCGCCGCCTTGAAGTAGGCGCTGACCTGAGCGGGGTCGTAGCGCGAGTGCTCCTCGTCCCGATCAAGCGGCACGGTCCACGGCACCTCCTGCGGGATCGGGTTGATCTCGACCGGGCCGGCGCAGGCGCGTACCGCCGCCAGCACCTCCCGCGTGACGTCGCCGACGGCGCGGTTTGGAGCCAGCGAGACACGCTGCTCAAAGCCCGCGGTGTGCTCGACCACCGCCTCGTGGGTCCGCAGATCGAGCGCCACGACGAGCGCGCCCGAGCCGTCGGGGGCGCCCAGCGGCGCGGTCTCCCAGCCCCGCGCCGTCAGGCGCAGGGCCGCGTGCTGAAGCTGCGGCTCAGGTGGCGCCAGTGCCACAGCGAGCTTGCCCAGCACCTGGGTGTGGGCGTGCAGCGTCTCGCACGTAGCCGCCCACGGCCCGTAGGGGAGCGCCGGCCACTCGACGGCCATGACCCCAAGCTAACAGGGCACTGGAGCGGAGGGCCAACCGACTTGCTTAAGGCGCGGACATCCGATAGAACCGCTCACGGATGAGCTCGCGGATGAGAGCCTGGGGCGTCAGGACGGCGCTCGCGACGGTCGCGGTGACGCTGTTCGCCTGCTTCGGCTCCGCCTACGGCACCCGCACCGTGAGGGTCCCCTCGCGCATCTCGATCCGGAGCCACCACAACACCACGTTCACCGGTCGGGTGACGTCCCACCCGGGGTGCCAGGACGGTCGAAAGGTGACGCTCTACACCACCACCAAGCTCAAGCTCGGGACGGCCAAGACGAACAAGTACGGGTACTGGAGGATCAAGGCCTCGGGATTCGCGGGGATCTCGCTGCACCACTTCTTCGCCAGGGTCGCCAGGTTCGCCAACGGGGCCGCGGGCACGATCTACCTCTGCCAGGCGGCGACCTCGAGGACGATCCGGTTCTAGGTGGGAGCGGGGCGCGGGCGATGAGGCGCGCGTCGATCGCCGGGCCAGCCGTCGCGCTGGTGAGCGCGGGGGCGGTGCTGGCCGCGCAGCCTCGGCTGTTCGGAGGCTATGTCTACCGCAGCCACCGCTGCGTCGTGATCGTGAAGTCGTGGAAGAGGGGGCAGCTTCTGTTCGACATCTCGGGGTACTACAACAATCTCAACCCCCGCCCGGTCCCGATCCGCAAGGACGGCTCTTTCTCATACACCGGGCCGGCGCGCAACGGCTACGGACGCCGGGCGACGATCCATCTGCGCGGGCGGTTCGTCAGCCGCGACGAGGCCCGGGGCACTTGGAGGGCGCCGTGCGGCTCGGGCCGCTTCGACGCCAGGTACGACAAATACATCACCTGAAGCGCGGGGCGCTGACCGCCGCGGCGCGCTCGATCGCCGCGGCGCGCTCCTCCTCGCGGCGCGCTCCGCCCCACGATGCGCTCGATCCTCACGACGCGCTCCGCCCCGCGACGCGACTGACGCGCTTCACTTTCCCCCCCATCGGTCGATAACTGAAGAATGTCCACCCGGGCGGTCGCCCGAGAGCCGTCGGCCGGACTCCTCGAGCGGCTCTCCCTAGCCCAAGTTCGCCGCGACGCGATCGAGCGCCTGTCGAGCTACGAGGTGCGCTGGCGGGCGCTCGGCGCGCTGTTCGTGGCCGGCGGAGCCCTCGCGCTGGTCTCGCTGGCGCTGCCGCTCGATCACGGCTCGCAGCGCCTCGCGCTCGGCCTGGTGTGCCTCACCGCGATCGCGACCGGCGCCGCCCTCATGTGGAGCGCCGAGCGGCTGCCCGCCACCGACCTCTGGCTGTCGATCCTGCTCGCCTTCGGAACCGTGCTGATCACGCTCGGAATCGTGTTCAACCGCGTGGTCGCCAGCCCGTACGCCCTCATCTACGTCTGGGTCGGCTTCGACGGGTTCTTCTTCCTCAGCCGCAGGGCCGCCCTCGCCAACGTTGGCTGGCTGGGGGTGAACTACGCGGTGGCGCTGGCCGTGGTCCCATCGCATCATGAGGCGCTCGCCGGCCGGTGGCTGCTGATGATGGGCACGGTGTCGGTGATCGGGCTGCTCGCCGACGTGCTGCGCTCGCGCGCCGAGGTGCTGATCGGCGCTTTGAGCGAGGTCGCGCGCACGGATCCGCTGACCGGGCTGCTCAACCGGCGCGGCTTCGAGGAGCGCCTGGAGGACGAGCTCGCGCGGGCCCGGCGCACCGGCGCCGCGGTGGGCCTGGTGGTCTGCGACCTCGACCGCTTCAAGCTGGTCAACGACCGCTACGGCCACCACGTCGGCGACGAGGCGCTGCGTCGCTTCGGCGAGCTTCTGGTCTCGGCCAAGCGCACGATCGACGGGGCGGCGCGGATCGGGGGCGAGGAGTTCGCGCTGATCCTGCCGAGCACCGACCACAACGGCGGGCGGGCGCTGGCCGAGCGGATCCGACGCGGCGTGCGCGAAGCGCTCACCGGGTACGGCCTGCCGCTCTCGGTCAGCCTCGGCGTGGTCAGCCACCCCGCACACGGGGAGGACGCCGAGGCGCTCTTGCGGCGCGCCGACCAGGCGATGTACACGGCCAAGAGGCTGGGGCGCGACCGGGCGGTGATCTACAGCGCCGAGCTCGGCGACACGCTCGACGGGCACGGCGAGCCGCCCCCGGCCACGATCGAGCAGCTGCCGGCGGTTCTGATCCTGGCCGAGACCCTCGACCTGCGGGACACCGGCACGGCCCTGCACTCGCAGACGGTCGGCCGCTACGCGGAGATGATCGCGGCTGCGCTCGGCCTCGAGGAGCCGCGCGTCAAGCGGATCCGCCTGGCGGGTCTTCTGCACGACATCGGCAAGATCGGGGTCCCCGACCACGTGCTGCGCAAGGCCGGGCCGCTCGAGCCCTGGGAGTGGGAGGAGATGCGCAAGCACCCCGAGCTGGGGGCTCGCATCATCTCGGCGGCGAACCTGGAGGACATCAGCGGATGGGTGCTCGCGCACCATGAGCGCCCCGACGGGACCGGATACCCGTCGGGACTATGCGACGAGGAGATCCCGCTCGAGGCGAAGATCCTCTCGGTGGCGGACGCGTTCGAGGCGATGACCGCCGAGCGGGTCTACAGCCCCGCGCTCTCGGTTCGGGAGGCGGTCGCGGAACTCGAGCGACACGCGGGAACGCAGTTCGACCGCGGCGTCGTGGCGGTCTTCCTCGCCTGCCTGGGGGCCGAGCGGCCCGCCGAGGACGTGCCGTCGCCTCCGCGAGCCGCCGGCTGAGCGCGAGCGAAGGGCGGCCGTCGGCCACACGGACGGGCCGCCGCGCTGTAGGGTGCGCCCGTCACAGGACCCGGAGAAGGAGGAGACAATGCCGCAGGCCAGGGGCGGTGGAGGTTCGAAGTCGGGAGGTTCGCGCAGCACGAGGTCGCAGGGCCAGCGGGGCAAGGGTGCCCGCTCCGCCACCGCCCGCTCAGGATCGGCGCGCGCGGGCTCCGCATCGGCGCGGGCCAGCTCGGGATCGGCGCGGGCCACCGGGAGCCGGCCGTCGGCGAGCCGGGCGAAGAGCGGCCGCGCCGGCGCTCGCGCCACGCGGACCGGCTCGGCGGCCGGGGGCGCCGACGCGCGGGTCGAGGCGGCCGCGCGACGGCTGCGAAAGCTCAACGAGCGGATCATCGATGCCGGAAGGGAAGCCGGGGAGTCGACGCTCTCCAGCTACGAGCGCGTGCTCAAGTCGATCGCCTCGACGATCGAGCGGGGGCCGGGGTCGAGCGACATCGAATGGGTGTCCAATCTCGCCACCGCGCAGGCCAGGTTCATCCGGGACCTGGCGAGCTCGTGGACCTCGGCGGCGCGCAAGGTGCTGCGATAGGGGCCCGAGCAGCCGTCTGAATTCGGACACCGCCGCAACACAAGCACAACTTGACTGACGTCCGTCCCGGCGTGTATAACGCCGGGTGAGGAGAGGGGATGAGCAGTTACGCCAAACGCCTAATCGGTGTGGCTGTGTGCACGGCTGTCGTGTGCGCCGCCATCGCCCTTTACATCGGGCTCTACCTGGTCAACGTCCCCGGCTCGGTGGCCGCGACGCCGACGGCCGGCGCGAGCAACCTGTATCTCGCCACCGTCGCCGCCGCCAAGGGCACCGACCCCCATCCGACCTGGGTCTCCTACTACGCGGTCAACGCCGACGACACCAACTGGCGCCACGCCACCACGTTCGTGCTGCCCGCCAACTCGATCGTGCACGTGACGATCTACCAGTTCGACGGGCAGTCGGGGCTGCGCAACCCGTTCATCGCGCAGGCCACCGGCACGATCGGCAACAACTTCCTGCTCGACGGCAAGCCGACCCAGGCGATCGACCCGGACACGGCGTCGCACATCTTCGCGATCCCGGCGATCGGGCTCTCGGTCCCCCTGGTGGGCATCTCCGACAACGCGAAGAACCCGTGCGCCAACGCGCCCTGTCCGCTGAGCACCGACCACTACACGATCTCGTTCTCCTTCCGCACCCCGAGCAAGGGGCTGTACCGCTGGCAGTGCTTCGTGCCCTGCGCCGCCGGCTACATCGAGGGCTTCGGCGGCCCGATGCAGACGGTCGGCTACATGGACGGTTTCATCAAGGTCGTATGAGCGGACGGAGGGGGGAGTGAGCACGGACAGCACCAACCACTTCCTCCGGGTCGTCGTGCTGTGGCTGGTCAGCAGCGTGATCGTGACCGCGATCGTGGTGTTCGTGATCGGCCCGGGGATGCCGCCGGGCAACGGGTCGGTCGAGGCGCACGGCCAGGTGATCGACAACACCGTCCTGCTCGCCGTGGCCACCCCGGTGGCGATGGCGGTCCTCGTCTACTTCGCCTACGCGCTGTGGGCGTTCCGCGATCGGGAGCCCCACGGGGTGCCGGTCGACGGCCCGGCGATCCGCGGCAACTCCAGCGTGCAGTTCTGGTGGCTGTTCGCCACCACCACGATCGTGCTCTTCCTCGCCGCGTACGGGTCGGTGCGGCTGCTGGCCGACGGCTCGGGAGGCGGCCAGGGCCCCAACCCGATCGCCACGCCCGCGGCCGCCAAGACCGATCCGGCGCTGCAGGTGCAGGTGATCGGCCAGCAGTGGCAGTTCACCTTCCGCTATCCCGGCTACGGCGGCGTCGAGACCCGCGACCTGGAGCTCCCGGCCCACACGCTGGTCGAGCTGCACGTCACCTCGCTGGACGTCATCCACTCCTTCTGGGCTTATGAGCTGGGCGTCAAGGCGGATGCCAACCCCGGGATCGACAACGTCGTCTACGTGACCACCAACGGCCCGCTCACCTTCCACGTGCGCTGCGCGGAGCTGTGCGGCCTGTGGCACGGCTACATGTTCAACCCGGGCCACGTCGTGCCCAGGGCGCAGTTCGCCTCCTGGATCGCCCAGCAGCAGCAGCAGTTCGCGCCGGCGACCAAGGCACTGCCGCCCTACTCCAAGACCTACTTCCCTGAGCCGCTAAGGAGAGGCGGATGAGCGCGATTGCAGTGTCGGTCCCGGCCCCCCGCCAGCGCTTCAGGCAGCTGATGGGGTTCAACCTGCTGACCGGGATCGTGCTCGGCATCGGCGGCTGGTTCCTGGGGTACTTCATCGGCGACCACATCCACGGCGCCAACCTCGACTACTACGGCCCGCAGGCCGGCCAGAACGACGTGGCGATCATGATGGGCTACTTCCTCGGGGTGGTCGGGTTCCTGGTCGGGCTCGGGTTCGCCAACTACCCGGTGATGCGGATGCTGGGCCACCCGCCGAGCCTCAGCGAGCGGGAGTCCGAGGAGCTCGGGCTGCTGCGCTACTTCACCCTCAGCACCGACCACAAGGTCGTCGCCAAGCAGTACATGGTCGGCATCGGCCTGTTCTTCTTCGTCGGCGGGCTGAACGCGATGCTGATCCGCTCCGAGCTGCTGCAGCCCAACGTGCACCTTTTCGGCGCCAACCAGTACCTGACCCTGGTGGGGCTCCACGGCTCGATGATGATGGGCATGATGACCTCGGGCATCCTCGGGCCGTTCGCCAACTGGCTGGTGCCGCTGATGATCGGCACCCGCAGGATGGCCTACCCGCGGATCGAGTCCTTCACGTTCTGGATCCTGATGGCGGCCGCGGTGGTCCTGATCACCACGATCTTCTTCGGCGGCTTCCAGACCGGCTGGACCGGCTACCAGCCGCTGGGCGACCAGGGCACCGCCGGCTACGACGCCTATATCGGGTTCTTCGCGCTGGTCGGGCTGTCGATGACGCTGTTCGGGTTCAACCTGTGCGCGACGATCAT
>Ga0209810_1000695_pt1 | contig 65769 bp, 65 predicted proteins | sample Coa_R1_7_FD_187159 | JGI IMG/M metagenome (GOLD analysis project Ga0209810, IMG submission 187159) | Surface soil microbial communities from Centralia Pennsylvania, which are recovering from an underground coalmine fire - Coalmine... | ecosystem: Environmental > Terrestrial > Soil > Unclassified...
TCTGCACTGCGACATCGTCGACTTGGTGCGCGAGCGCATGGAGCGCGAGGCCGAGCTCACGATCGCCGAAGCCGCCGCCAGGATCGCCGAAAGCCTGGTCGACGTCATCCTGCTCGCGTCCGAGGAGGAACACGCGAAGCTGATGGCCGACGCGCTCGGCTTCTTCGGGCAGGTGTTCCTGGAGAAGACGGGAGCCGTATCGCCCGATCCGTCGACCGCACGCCACTAGCGAGGATGCCGGTCATGGCGAGCCGTGATGGCGAGCGCATGACGAGGACGAGGACGCCGCCATCGCAGCGAAAAATCGAGACTCCCATGGATGCGCTCTGGATTGGGTGGCCGCCCGCAAGCGGCTCCTCGCCATGACTGCCCCGGCTCCACCCGAACGGTACCGGTTCCCGGCTTTCGGGCGTCAAGCACGCATGCTTGGGCGCACCCGTCCCGTCCTGCGCGAATTGCGTCTGTCCGGCGACATGGCATGCCCGGCCAGGACCGAAGGGACAAGCTGCAGAAAGGGCGCAACGAGCGCATGATCCCGGAACCTGGTGGCCGGCTTTCGTGGAAAAGCTCGTGGCTGCCGGGAAAACGCTAAGCAAAAGCAGCGCTTCGGGCCGGGGGATCGCGCATCGATAGGAAAACGCCCCGAGAGCCGGCGTTCAACGCCGGGCGCAGCGCGCCCGGGCAGGGAAGAGACCCCTGGCGACCGCGTACCTCCTATGATGATGTTCACTTCGAAAGGCCCCCCATGACCCCCGCGAAAACCTCCCACACCAACCGGCTTGCCGGTGCGACGTCGCCCTACCTGCTCCAGCATGCCCACAATCCGGTCGACTGGTGGCCCTGGGGGCCGGAGGCGCTTGCCGAAGCGCGCGCAAAGAACAAGCCGATCCTGCTGTCGATCGGCTATGCCGCCTGCCACTGGTGTCATGTCATGGCCCACGAGTCGTTCGAGGACGAGGCGACGGCCGCGGTCATGAACGAGCTCTTCGTCAACATCAAGGTCGACCGCGAGGAGCGGCCGGACATTGATCAGATCTACATGAACGCATTGCATCTCCTCGGCGAGCAGGGCGGCTGGCCGCTCACCATGTTTCTGACGCCCAAGGGCGAGCCCGTCTGGGGCGGCACCTATTTCCCCAAGCAAGCCCGCTTCGGCCGCCCTGCCTTCGTCGACGTTCTCCATGAGGTGGCGCGGCTGTTTCGCGAGGAGCCGGACAAAATCGAAAGGAACCGCGCCGCGCTGCTGGCAAGGCTCGCGGAGAAGGCCCGGCCGCAGGGCAAGGTGACGATCGGAGTCAAGGAACTCGACGCGGCGGCAAGACAAGTCGGCAACATGTTCGACGCCGTCCATGGCGGATTGCGGGGCGCACCCAAATTCCCGCAACCGTCCCTGCTCGAGTTCCTCTGGCGTGCGGGCCTGCGCACCGGCGACGTGCGCTTCTTCGAGACCGTCGAACACACCCTCACGCATATGTGCGAAGGCGGCATCTACGACCATCTGGGCGGCGGCTTCTCCCGCTACTCGGTCGACGAACGCTGGCTCGTGCCGCATTTCGAGAAGATGCTCTACGACAACGCGCTGCTCCTCGAGCTGCTCGCGCTCGCCCATGCGCGCGGCGGCGAGCCGCTGTTCGCCCAACGCGCACGCGAGACCGTGGGCTGGCTCGCGCGCGAGATGGTGACCGCGGAGGGGGCCTTCGCCGCTTCGCTCGATGCCGATTCCGAAGGCGAGGAGGGGCGCTTCTACCTGTGGTCGCTCGCCGAGATCGAGGCCGCGCTGGGTCCCGATGCCGCCGATTTTGCGCTGCAATATGACGTGACCGCGGAGGGCAATTTCGAGGGTCGTAATATTCTCAATCGACTCAAAGGCTTACCGCGCAAAACGGGGGGGCCTGCGGAAGCCGGCGGGAAAGGCGAGGACGGCGCCGCGAGATTGGCGATGTTGCGCGGTAAGTTATTGGAAATACGTAATAAACGTGTCCGGCCCGGCCGCGACGACAAGGTGCTCGCGGACTGGAACGGCCTGATGATCGCGGCGCTGGTTCATGCCGGCACCGTCCTTGACGAACCCTCCTGGCTCGCCATGGCGCGTCGCGCCTTCGACTTCGTCGCCGGTACCATGACCCGCGGCGACCGCCTCGGCCACGCGTGGCGTGCCGGCCGGCTGGTGTTTCCCGGCCTCGCGTCGGATTTCGCATCCATGATCAGGGCGGCGCTTGCGCTGCACGAGGCGAGCGGCGCGCGCGTCTTCCTCGAACAAGCGCTCGCCTGGCAGCGTGCGCTCGACGCGCACTACGCGGATCCGGAGACCGGCGCCTATTACCTGACCGCCGACGACGCGGGCGACCTCCTGCTGCGTCCGCATTCGACCGCCGACGATGCGACGCCCAACGCCAATGCGCTTGCCGCGCAGAATCTCATACGGCTTGCGGCCCTCACCGGCGACCGGGCTTTGCGCGACCAGGCCGACCGCCTGATGGAGGGCATTCTCGCCGCCAATGCGCGCAACCTGTTCGGCCACGTTGCGCTCCTCAATGCGCTCGATCTCCGACTCACCGGCGCTGAAATCGTCGCCGTCGGCGCCGAAACCGAACGCTTTGCACGGGCCGCGCTGAAACTGCCCTTTATCCGTCGCATCGTGGTGCGCGCCGCGAGCGCGGCGGAACTTCCCGACGCGCATCCGGCACGGGAGAAACTGAAGGCCGTTTCCGGAAGCGCAGCCTTCGTCTGCGTCGGCGAACGCTGCTCGCTGCCGGCGACGCAGCCGGAACAGATCGCGAGCGTCGACGCGGCGATGCGCCGGTCTTGACCGGCAGCCGAGGATGGCGAACCATCGCCGTTGTCGTGTCGGCTTGGGGCGGCGGAGCAAGCGGGAGAACCCCATGCGACCCGCGATCGCTGCGATCGGTGCCGTCCTGCTCATGTGCACCGGCACGGTGGCCGGAACAGCCGCCGCGGACCGATCGACGGATGCCGGCAACGCCGCACCTCCGGCCGGAGCCGTGGAGTGGTGCGGCTTCGAGAACAAGGTCGGCTCGCGCGTGCGCTGCGGCTATTCCAGCGAGCGCGGATGCAAACGCGCGATCGGCAAGCCCGACGCGATCTGCATTGCCGATCCCTATCTCACTTGGAAGCAGGATCCGCGCGCCGACGACGGACGAGCTGCGTTCGTCAACCGCCCGAGGACGGTGGTCGTACCGAGCGCACCCCGGCGCGACCTCGCCTGATCCGCCGCCAGTCGAGGGCGGCGACTTCCTCCTTGATCCAGCGACAGAACGCCTGCGCCGCCGGCCTCTGCTTGCGCCCTTTCGCCCACACCAGATAAAAGGCACGCCCCGACGTCAGCGCGAACATCACCGGGATGATCAGGCGGCCGGTGCGCAGTTCGTCATAGGCAAGAAGATCGTGCGTCAGCAGGACGCCGGCACCTTCGCCGGCTGCATCGAGGGCGTGGTCGGCGCTGTTGAAACGAAGCCCGCGCCGCAGGTCGACTCCATCGACGCCCGCCGCCCTGAACCACTCGCTCCATTCCGGGCTCGCACTGCGCGCCGACAGCGTCTCGTCGTGGATCAAAGGCAGTCGGGCAAGATCGCGCGCATTCCGCACCGGTCCGTGCTTCCGGATCAAGCCTGGGCTGCAGACGGGAATGTATGAAATATCGATCAGCTTCTCGACCTCCAGTGCCGGATCGAAAGCCGGCTCGGTCCACATGTTGCGCACGGCGAGATCGACCCCGTCGCTCGCGAAATTCGCATTGTTGAGCGAGGAGGAAATCCGCACGTCGACGTCGGGATGGGCCGCGCTGAAGCGGTAAAGGCGCGGAGCGAGCCATTTCGCCGTCAGGCCGGGCGACGTGCTCACGACGAGGATGCGCGGATCCGTCACCGCGTCGAGGTCCTCGAGCGCCTCGCGGATCCGCGCAAAACCGATCTGCACGCCCGGATAGATCTGCCTGCCGGCGGCGGTCAGCGCGATCGCGCGCACCTGCCGTTCGAAGAGCGACAGGCCGAGCCATTGCTCGAGAGCGCGGATCTGGTGGCTGAGCGCGCCCGGCGTGACGTGCAGCTCCTGCGCCGCTTTGGTCATGCTCAAATGCCGCGCCACGGCCTCGAAGGCCTGCAGCGCGCGCAGCGGGGGCATGGGTCGATGCATGAGGTTTTCTCATTTATCGGCTGAGAGATTATCCTTTGTCAACGCGTGTTTGATGGCGCCATATGTCGGACATGAGCGAAAAAACCTCAACCACGAAGGAAGCCCGTCATGACCCGCGCGGTGCGACGGCCGACCCCCGCCATGTCCCCTTCTTCCCGCGCTCTCGCGCGCACAAGCCTGTGGCGCAGGCTGTTCAACGCGGTGTGGTACGCGCAGCAACGGCAGGCGCTGCGCCACATCGATCGGATCGTCGCTGCCCGTGACGGGACGATCAACGACGCGCTCGAGCGCGAGATCGAGAAACGGATATTCCGTACCGGCTGGGATCCCGGACGCTGAGGGAGCCGTCAAATTGCCCGACACGGTCCTTTGCGAACGGCACGGTCGGATCGTCCAGTTGACGCTGAACCGGCCCGAAAAGCTCAACGCCCTCAATGACGCGCTGATCGACCGGTTGATGGAACTGCTCGAGTCCATCGAGCAGGATCCCACCCTCCGGGTGGTCATTCTGACCGGCGCCGGCCGCGCCTTCAGCGCCGGTGCCGATATCGCCGGATTCGCGCCTCACGTGCGGCAGGGCCCGGCGGTCGCCCTGCGTGAGTTCGTGCGCCGGGGGCAGCGGATGACCGCGCGCATTGAAACCTTTCCGAAGCCCATCATCGCCGCGGTCAACGGTCTGGCCTACGGGGGCGGTTCGGAAATCGCCGAGGCCGCGCCGCTCGCGATCGCCAGCGACCGCGCGGAATTCTGCAAGGCGGAAATCTCGCTCGGCTTTGCGCCGCCGTTCGGCGGCTCGCAACGCCTGCCGCGCCTGATCGGACGCAAGCGTGCGCTCGCCATGATCCTCACCGGCGAACCGATCAGCGCGGCGACGGCGCAAGCCGTCGGCCTCGTCAACGAGACGGTGCCGCATGAACACCTGCTCGAAGCGGCATTTCGTCTGGCCGCCAAGATCGCCGACAAATCGCCGCTTGCCGTTGCGGCGTGCCTCGGCAGCGTCACACGCGGAATAAACGTGTCGATCGACGAAGGCCTCGCCATCGAGGCCAATTATTTCGGCCTCATGGCCGGCACGCGCGACATCATGGAAGGCATTTCTGCCTTTCTCGAAAAGCGCAAGCCGCAGTTCGACGGGAGCTGACCTTCGCGGCCCAAGACCCTTCGCGGCCCAAGACGCCTGACGAGGCGTGGCTTACGTATTCATCGACTCGAAGAACTCGGCGTTGTTCTTGGTGTTGCGCAACTTGTCGAGCAGAAAGTCGATGGCGTCCATGGTGCCCATCGGATTGAGAATGCGGCGCAGGACGTACATTTTCTTGAGCGTGGCGGGATCGGTGAGCAGCTCTTCCTTGCGAGTGCCGGAACGGGTGATGTCGATGGCCGGAAACGTGCGCTTGTCCGCGACCTTGCGGTCGAGGATGATTTCCGAATTGCCCGTGCCCTTGAACTCCTCGAAGATCACTTCGTCCATGCGGCTGCCGGTATCGATCAGCGCCGTGGCGATGATCGTGAGCGAGCCGCCTTCCTCGATGTTGCGTGCCGCGCCGAAGAAGCGCTTGGGCCGCTGCAGCGCATTGGCGTCGACGCCGCCGGTGAGCACCTTTCCGGAGGAGGGGACGACGGTGTTGTAGGCACGACCGAGCCGCGTGATCGAGTCGAGCAGGATCACCACGTCGCGGCCGTGCTCGACAAGACGCTTGGCCTTCTCGATCACCATCTCCGCCACCTGCACGTGGCGCGCCGCCGGTTCGTCGAAGGTCGAGGAGATAACCTCACCTTTCACCGAGCGCTGCATGTCGGTCACCTCCTCGGGCCGCTCGTCGATGAGCAGCACGATGAGGTAGCACTCCGGATGATTGTGCGTGATCGAGTGCGCGATGTTCTGCAGCAGCACCGTCTTGCCGGTGCGCGGCGGCGAGACGATCAGCGCGCGCTGGCCCTTGCCGATCGGCGCGACGATATCGATCACCCGCGCGGAAAGATCCTTCTTGGTCGGATCCTCGTATTCCATCTTCAGCCGCTCGTCGGGATAGAGCGGCGTGAGATTGTCGAAATTGATCTTGTGGCGGGTCTTCTCCGGATCCTCGAAATTGATCGTGTTGACCTTGAGCAGCGCGAAGTAGCGCTCGCCTTCCTTGGGCGAACGGATATGGCCCTCCACCGTATCGCCCGTGCGCAGGCCGAAGCGCCGGATCTGGCTCGGGCTCACATAAATGTCGTCGGGACCGGAAAGGTAGTTGGATTCCGGGGAACGGAGAAAACCGAAGCCGTCCGGAAGCACCTCGACCACGCCTTCGCCGATGATGTCGATCTCCTGCGTGGCGAGCTGCTTCAGGATCGCGAACATCAGCTCCTGCTTGCGCATGGTCGAGGCATTCTCGACCTGGTGCTCCTCCGCGAAGGAAAGGAGCTCGGCTGGAGTTTTGGCCTTGAGGTCTTGGAGTTTCATTTCCCGCATGGTGGGAAGCCCAGTCCTGTGGAGAGACGCCGGCGGCGCATTCGCAAGCTATGGGAAAGGAATGGAACGCCGGTTGAATAAGACAGCTAGATCGCAGGTCCAGATCGATGGGGCGCTTTGGGAAGACATCCCGGGGCCCGATGCTGCGACCGGCCCGAACGCGTGGGAGCCGGAACGCGACGCACATCCGCATGCGTTCGGTGGGATTGTCTGAAACATAAGCGGCGCGGCCTTTTTGCGCAAGAGGCGGGCCGGAAAAGAACCGGCCGGGCCAAGCGCCTAGAAGGGCTTGAGAACGGCCAGCAGCACCACGGCGATCAGCAATATGGTCGGTATCTCATTGGCAATCCGATAGAATTTTGCCGAATGCCGGTTGCGATCGAAGGCGAAATCCCGCGCCCAGTGGCTGTAGAGACCGTGCAGCACCGACATGGCCACCACCAGCACGAGCTTGGCCATGAACCAGCCGGAGGCGAACCACCGCCCCCACAGCACCAGGGCGATGCCGAAAATCCACGTCGCCGCCATGGCCGGCGCCATGATGATGTTCAGCAGCCGCTGCTCCATGACCTTGAACGTCTCCGACTGCTCCGAGCCCGGCTTGCTTCCCGCGTGGTAGACGAACAGCCGCGGCAGATAGAGCATGCCCGCCATCCAGGCGATGACGGCAATGACGTGCAGGGCTTTGAGCAGCAGATAGAGCATCGCCGAGGCTCCTCGCAGGGCCCATTCAACGTCAGCGGTGAGCCCGAGGAAAGATCCCGATCATTTTCGGCCCCCAAGTTTTCGCGCGGTCAATCCGGATCGCGGAGGCCAGTTTCCCTCTGCCGGTCACCCCCTGATGCGTTTCAGCATCCGTTCGACATGCGCGATCGGCGTCTCCGGCAGAATGCCATGGCCGAGATTGACGACGAGCGGACCCTGTCCGAGCCGCGCAAGCACATCGTCGACTTCGCGGTCGAGCGCCTCGCCGCCCGCGACCAGTACCCGCGGATCGACATTGCCCTGCAGCGGCACGAGCGGCTGGATCTCGTGGCGTGCGAAATCACGATCGACCTCGCTGTCGAGGCTGACCGCGTCGACGTCGGTCTCCCGCACATAGCCGAGGAGGTTTTTCCCGGCACCGCGCGGAAAACCGATCACCTTGGCGTCGGGGCAGCGCGCACGCAGCGCCGCGATCAGACGCCGCGTCGGGCCGACGCACCAGCGGTCGAAGTCGGCACCCGCGAGCGATCCCGCCCAGGTGTCGAAGATCTGCACGGCCTCGACGCCGGCAGCCAGCTGGCCGGCCAGATACTCGACCGACACGTCGACGAGACCGTCGATCAGATGTTGGAACGCCTGCGGCTCGCGCGCGGCGAGCGCCTTTGCCGCCGCCTGATCCGCGGAGCCCCGCCCTGCAACCATATAGGTCGCGACCGTCCAGGGCGCACCGCAAAACCCGATGAACGTCGTGCGCGGCCCGAGCGCCGCTTTGACCCGGTGCACCGTTTCATAGACGCGCTCGAGCACCCGCAGATCCGCCTCCGGTCGCACCGCGGCGAGCGCAGCCGCGTCGGTGAGCGGCTCGAGCCGCGGACCCTCGCCCTCCGCAAAGCACACGCTCCGGCCCATGGCCAAGGGGACGATCAGAATATCCGAGAACAGGATCGCCGCGTCGAAATCGAAGCGTCGTACCGGCTGCAGGGTCGCTTCCGCCGCAAGCGCTGGCGTGAGACAGAGATCAAGGAACCCCCCGGCCTTCTGCCGCAACGCTCGGTATTCCGGCAGGTAGCGTCCGGCCTGCCGCATCAGCCAGACCGGGGGCACTGTCTCCCGCGCGCCGTCAAGCACGCGGAGCACCGGCTTTCTTCCCGTTGGATCGGCTGCCACGTCCATGTCCTTCAGGAATTTCAAATAAGAATCTCTGTGGTGGCTGTTGAAGCGTTGATTGGACTCATGCCTTGCTCCGCACAGGCTTTCTACCGGAGAAGGTCACTCCCTGTACATTTGAACAGGCGGAGCGGAAAACGGCGTCCACAGTGCGACGGCTGTGCTGGCGAAGAACGCCGAGCTTTTCCACCCTGATCCCAGGGCATTTGTCCACATCACCCCATTCCCGCCCGCACGGACCGTCTTCGTCCTCCCCAGGGCAAGCCGTGGGGACAGCGTGTGGGCTCGGCGACACGGCTCCCTTGCGCCAGGGGCCGAGCCGTGGCCTTCTCCCGTGCCGTCCACAGATCTTCCGACCGCCGTCCCATGGCTCATACCGGATTTTTCCATCTCCATCTGGTGTCGGATGCCACCGGCGAGACGCTCATCACCGTCGCGCGCGCGGCGGCCGCGCAATATGCCGACGTGTCGCCGGTCGAGCATCTCTATCCGATGGTGCGCTCGAAGAAGCAGCTCGATCGCGTGCTGGCCGAGATCGCGGAATCGCCGGGAATCGTGCTCTACACGCTGCTGGAAGAGGATCTCATCCAGATCCTCGAGGAAAAGTGCCGCGAACTCGGCCTGCCCTGCATGTCCGTGCTCGGCCCGATTCTGCGGCTGTTTCAATCCTATCTCGGCACGGAGACCATCCACCGCGCCGGCGCGCAGCACGTGCTCAATGCCGAGTATTTCCAGCGCATCGAAGCGCTCAACTTCGCCATGATGCACGACGACGGGCAGCACGTGGAAGGCCTGGAGGAAGCCGATGTCGTGCTCGTCGGCGTTTCACGCACGTCCAAGACGCCGACGTCGATCTATCTTGCCAACCGCGGCGTCAAGGCCGGCAACGTGCCGCTCGTGCCCGGCGTACCGCTCGCGCCGCAGGTCGAGCAGCTCACCCGGCCGCTGGTGGTCGGACTCTATGCCAGTCCGGAACGCATCGTGCAGATCCGCGAGAACCGCCTGCTCGGACTGAAGGCGCACCGCGACGACGACCAGTACATCGACAAGGCGGCGGTGGCGGAGGAGATCGCCTTCTCGCGCCGGCTCTGTGCCAAGCACAACTGGCCGGTCATCGACGTGACGCGCCGCTCGATCGAGGAAACCGCCGCGGCCATCATGCGTCTGCTGGCGGAACGTCGGCGCGCGCCCGCGACATAGCGGCGTCGTTGCGGCCGGAGGAGAGTGGGGGAGTGCATGGCGCTGTGGATCGCCGAACAACCGCTGGTCCTTGCCTCGCGCAGCCAGGTGCGCGGCAGGATACTCGCCGCCGCCGGATTGCGTTTCGAGATCCGCCCCGCCCAGCTCGACGAGCGGGCGCTCGAGGCAAAGGACGGCCCGGCCGACGCGGCGGCGGTCGCGCGCCGGCTGGCCTGCGCCAAGGCGGTGGCCGTCGCTGCCAGCATGCCGGGCCGGCTGGTGCTCGGCGCCGACCAGACGCTCACGCGCGGCGACCGGCGCTTCTCGAAGCCCGCCGATCGGTCCGCCGCTGCCGAACAGCTGCGCGCATTGCGCGGGCGCACCCATGAGCTGCATTCGGCGCTCGCGCTCGCGCGCGACGGCACGGTGCTTTTCACGCATGTCGGGACCGCGCGAATGACCATGCGCGGCTTTTCCGACCAATTTCTCGAGGCCTATCTCGACATGGCCGGCGAGGCGGCTTTCGCCAGCGTCGGCGGCTACCAGCTCGAGGGGATCGGCATCCATCTTTTCGAGCGCGTTGACGGCGACTATTTCACCATTCTCGGCTTGCCGCTGCTGCCCCTGCTGGCTTATCTGCGCGACAACGGTTTCATGGCGGGCTGACATGTTCATACTCGGCCTGACCGGATCGCTCGGTATGGGAAAGTCGACGACGGCGCGATTCTTCGCCGAGGAGGGCATTCCCGTGCACGACGCCGATGCCACGGTGCACCGGCTCTACGAAGGCGAGGCCGCGCCGCTGATCGAGGCGGCTTTTCCCGGCACCACCCGCGACGGCAAGGTCGACCGTGCACGGCTTGCGGAACGCGTCCTGGCCGATCCGGCGGCGATCAGGAAGCTCGAATCGATCGTGCATCCGATGGTGGCGGCGGCCCGCGATCGTTTTCTCGCCGAGGCGGAACGGAACGGCGCCAAGATCGTCGTCCTCGACGTACCGCTGCTCTACGAGACGGGGGGCGATGGGCAATGCGACGCCGTGGTGGTGGTGAGCGCGCCGGCGCAGACGCAGCGCGCCCGCGTCATGGAGCGGCCGGGCATGAGCGAGGACAAGCTTGCGGCGATCCTCGCGCAGCAGGTGCCCGATGCGGAAAAACGCGCGCGCGCCGATTTCATCGTGGATACCGGGCACGGTTTCGAAGCGGCGCGTCGCCAGGTGCGTGAAATCATCGCGCAGGTGAGTATGATGGCGAACCGGAAAGCCGCGCGCGGCCGGACGTGACGCCGGGCGCATGCGGTCGTTCGCCGCGTTCGCCCGCCGCGACCGCGCCGGAAGAGACCGTGGCCGCCGACGGGAGATGGGCTTCGATCATGCGCGAGATCGTTCTCGACACCGAAACCACCGGCCTCGATCCGGCCGCGGGCCACCGCCTGGTGGAGCTCGGCTGCATCGAGCTCGTCAACCGCATTCCGAGCGGCGCGACCTTCCACGCCTATATCAATCCCGAACGCGACGTGCCGGCCGAGGCATTCGCGGTCCACGGCCTTTCCACGGAGTTTCTCCGCGACAAGCCGCGTTTTGCCGATATCGCCGATGCCTTCCTCGCCTTCATCGGCGAAGCCCCGCTGGTCATTCACAACGCAAGCTTCGACCACGCCTTCCTGTGCGCGGAGCTCAAACGCATCGAGCGGCCGCCGATCGCGCCGGAACGACTCGTCGACACGCTGACGCTCGCCCGCCGCAAGCATTCGGCCGGGCCCTACAGCCTCGATGCGCTTTGCGCGCGCTACGGCATCGATGCGTCGCGCCGGACCAAGCACGGCGCGCTGCTCGATGCCGAGATCCTCGCCGAGGTCTATGTCGAGCTCATCGGCGCGCGGCAGGCGCAGCTCGGTCTCGCCGAGACTGCCGGCCGGGCAGACGCCGTCCGCGGCGGCACCAGGACCTCGCGTGCCCGCCCTGCGCCGCTCGCACCGCGCCTTTCCGACGCGGAACGCAGTGAACACGCCGAATTCATTTCCGGTCTCGGCGAGGAGGCGGTGTGGCTCCGGTATCGTGCCGGCGGCCGATGACGCCCCGGCTTTGACGCTCAAGCCGTGGCCGTTCCGGCCGATTGCATCTGCGCGATGCGCTGGCGATAGAGCGCCGCGAAATCCACCGGCTCCAGCATGAGTGGCGGGAAGCCGCCGTTGCGTACCATGCTCGCCACGATCTCGCGCGCGAAGGGAAACAACAGGCGCGGACACTCGATGAGGACGACCGCATTCATGGCGTCCGCCGGTACGTTCTGAATCCGGAACACTCCGGCATAAAGCAGTTCGAAGCTGAACAGCAGGTTGTCCCCAGCTTCCGCCTTGCCCTCGAGCTTGAGCGCGACCTCGACGTTGCCCTCCGAGAGAGGCTGCGCGTTGACGTTGATCTGGATGCCGATCTGCGGTTGCTGCTGGCCGATGCCCAGCGAACGCGGCGCGTTAGGATTCTCGAAGGAAAGGTCCTTGATGTATTGCGCAAGCACGTTGAGCTGAGGTTGCGCCGTGGCGGCGGTCGGTCCGCCGTTGGTCGTCGTCATGAGCACTTCCTCCGCCGCAAGTCGCTCCGCGCCGTTCGAACCTGCACCGCGCCCCCCATGGAGGATTCGCGCGCCCGCGGCGGCAACCGCACGGTTGGTACGCGCCCGCACGCCGTTGCCGCCCTCGGCCGGCAGAGCGACGCGTTCGTCAAACACGACCGATCGGTCCGCACCGCCGCCCTGCCCAACCCGCGCCGAGTCGCGCGTGGCTACCACGCGACCCCGCGCCGGGCAAGCACGTCGCCGGATGAGAGCGGCTTACGGTGTCACGAGAGCGGTCATTGCACGCACAGTGCAGGCGCGGCAAAGCCATGCGGAATCGACAAAGGCTCGCTTCGGATCTCGGGGTGCCCCCGCGGCGCGCTTCGCACTGACGGTGGCGATCCAGCCGATCGGAACCTGCCCCAGCCGCATGATCCCACAACATCCCACAACGCGCGCGCCGGTTTCAAAAAGCATCGTGCGCCGGCCGAATGACGGCCGAGCACGTCACCATGCAATCTTGAGGCAGCGTGTCCCGGCCGAGCGGTCGCAGCGTCGCTACTTGCCGTCGTCGCGCGGCCATTCCGCGTTCGGAACCCGGTGCCATTGGCCGGGTGCAAGATCCACCACCTCCTCGCGCGCGCGGGTGCGGCGGCCGAGCCCTGCGCCAAGCAACCGCCGCAGCGGCGCGAGCAGCAGCATCAGGGCCAGGACGTCGGTGATAAATCCCGGAATTAACAGGAGAAAGCCTGCAATCGGCGCGAGGCTTCCGCCGCCGTCAATCTCCCAGGCGGTCAGCCTTTGCGCGTTTGTCGCCATGCGCAAGCGGGTAATGGTTCCGCCGCCCGCATGGCGCAGCACAAGCGCGCCGCTCAGGGACCCGACCAGTACGAGCGCGGACGCCCAGAGCAGGCCGATGGCCGCGGCGACCGCGACAAATGCCGCCAATTCGGCAAAGGGCAGCAGCAACAGGGCATAGATGAGCCATTTTGCGACGTTCATGGGCGTTTTCTTGTATCCGCGGTTGTTGGCGTTGGAGGGCTAATCGTCTAATGTTGGCAAGCGAGCCGAAAATGCGCCGAAACCGGCACGAGGCCTATGGAACGGTGCGGTCACCGGCATACATAGTGATGGCGGGAGCCTCCGCCATGCCGGTCTCTCGCCGATCAATCGGTTGACGATCAGCCACCAGCCGCCGAGAGCATGCGGGACGTGTTCGACATCTACACCATCATCTTCCTGGCGCTGGCGGTGTTCATTTTCCTGCGCCTGCGCAGCGTGCTCGGCCAGCGTACCGGCCGCGAACGGCCGCCCTACGATCCCTATTCGGCGCGCGAGACGATCCGCCCGGGATCGGAGAAAGTCGTTGCGCTGCCCAGCCCCGGTCCGGACGGCTCGGTGCAGAAAGCGCCCGCGGAGCCTGCCGTCGGCGGCGAACGCTGGAAGGACGTGGCCGAGCCGGGTTCGCCCGTCGCCGCCGGTCTCGACGCGATCGCCGCGGCCGACCCCGGTTTCGACGTCAAGCATTTTCTTGCCGGTGCGCGCACGGCCTATGAAATGATCGTCAATGCCTATGCGCAGGGCGATCGCCGCACGCTGCGCGAGCTTCTTTCGCGCGAGGTTTTCGAAGGATTCGACGCCGCAATCAACGCACGCGAGCAGCGCGGCGAGACGGTGGAAAACCGGTTCGTTTCGATCGACAAGGCTGAAATCACCCAGGCGGAGCTGCGCCAGCGTATTGCCCAGGTGACCGTCCGCTTCGTCTCGCAGCTCATTTCCGTCACGCGCGACAAGAACGGCGCGATTGTCGACGGAAGTGCCGACAAGGTGACCGAGGTCACCGACGTGTGGACGTTCGCGCGCGACGTCTCCGCGCGCGATCCGAACTGGAAACTGGTGGCAACTGAAGCCGGGCAATGAGTGCATGGCCTCACGCGGATCTCGCCGTGCGGCGTGTTTCGGCTTCGTGGCTTGTTTCATGACGAGCGTGGGCTCTGCCGCTCCCGCCGCAGCGGACGCCGTGGCGCTTGCGGACGCGACCCTCGAGCCGACGACCTTCGCCGCATTGCCGGGCTGGAACGAGGATGATCACGCGGCGGCCTTCGCCGCCTTCCGAATCAGCTGCACGGCCATCCTGGCCGGCGGCAAGGCCGTCCGCGCCGCCCGCCCGGTCGCGAAGCAGCTTTTTCAGGTTTGTGAACGCGCGCTCGCGGAAGGCCCGCTCGACGCGCGGCTGGCGCGGAGTTTTTTTGAACGCAATTTCATGCCGATGCGCGTGACGCCGAAGGGCGAGCCAGGCGGTTTCTTTACCGGATATTACGAGACCGAAATTGACGGCTCGCTGGCGCGCAGCGACGACTACGACGTGCCGCTCTACCGGATGCCGCCCGAGCTCGTCGATGCCGGCAACGGCAAATTCGTTCGCCGAGGCGGCGGTCCCTATTTCGATCGTGCCGAAATCGAAAACGGCGCCCTTGCCGGCAGGGGACTGGAAATATGCTGGGTGAAAAACCCGGTGGATGCGTTCTTCGCGCAGATTCAGGGCGCGACACGCGTGCGGCTTGCGAACGGGACCATCATGCGCCTGAGCTACGCGGCCACGAACGGCATGCCCTACACTCCGGTCGGCAAATTCCTCATCGAACGCGGCATTATTGCACGCGAGGACATGAGCATGGACCGCATCCGCCAGTGGATGGAGGCCAATCCGCAGGAAGCGGTCGAACTCAGGCGCAAGAACCGTTCCTTCGTCTTCTTCCGCGAGGTCAAGCTTTCGGGTGACGCGTCGACGCTCGGGGCGCAGGGGGTGCCGCTCACGCCGCTCCGCTCGCTGGCGGTTGACCGCAACATCCATGCCTACGGCACGCCGATATGGATTGACGCCACATTGCCGATCGCCGGCGAAAAGCCCGACACCCCGTTTCGCCGTCTCATGATCGCGCAGGATACCGGGACGGCCATTGTCGGGCCTGCGCGCGCCGATATCTTTTTCGGCACCGGCGAGGCCATCGGTCATGTCGCCGGGCGTATCAAGCAGCACGGCACGTTCGTGATGCTGGTACCGCGACTCGTAACCGGGAGCCGCGAGCCGTGAGTGCACGCGATCCCGGCCGCCGCATCCTCACCGAGGCCGAGCGGGTATTGTGGTCGACCGTGACGGACTCGATCACGCCCTTGCGCAGGACATCGGACGCGCCGAAAGAGACGCGTGCCGGACGCGCCGCGCAGACGGCAGCCACCGCGCAGGCCGGCGCCGCACAGGCCGCGCGCACGACATCCGCGGCGGTCGTGACGCCGCTCGGTCGCCGGACGCGGTCCCGCATCGCGCGCGGCCGGCTGGCGATCGAGGCGCGGCTCGATCTGCACGGCCTCACCCAGAGCGAGGCGCACGCATCGCTGCTGCGGTTCCTGCGCGCGGCGAGCAACCGTGGCGCCCGTCTGGTGCTTGTCATTACCGGCAAGGGCCGCCGCAGCCCGGCAGACAGCAAACCGGGCGTCTTGCGATATCAGCTTCCACGTTGGCTCGAATTGCCGGAATTCCGCGCCTTGGTCGTCGGTTTCGAGCAGGCGCACGCGGCTCACGGCGGGGAAGGCGCATTCTACGTGCAGCTGCGTCGCGGCGGACGCCGACACGAGACGCGCGCATAAGGCGCGAGGATGCTGCAGTATGGTCCTCCCCTGCCGCAGAGGGAGGACCTTCGACGGAGCTTGCGGCGTCACCATGAACAACCAGCTCATGATCTCGAACGCTGGTGAGGGAGGTCACATGCCCGGCAAGCGCAAGGCTCGAAACGAGGTCGAGCGCGACAAGGCGCGGCTCGAACGCGGATTGGAGGAGGGATTGGAGGAAACCTTCCCGGCGTCGGATCCGGTGGCGGTGACGGAACCTGCCCGCGAACGTCCCGGTCGCCGCAAACCGCAGGACGAAAGCTAGGGCAGGTTCCGGTCGGATTGAATCGGCACCGTCATGTGCGGATCGCCCCGCAGGGCGAGGACGCAGACCAGGGCCTGCGTGGCCAATTCGGGATGGTGTCGCCCTCGCTTCGCCGGACGCGCAACCACGGATCGATGTCGCCGAGATCCGCTCCAAGCCCGGCTTGTGCAAGCGGGTCGCCGCGTGCCGGTGGCCCGCCCGGGGTCATGCGCCGCCGCGCAAGATTTCTGATTCCGGAGGCTCCGGAGGCGCGGCGCTCGACGGCGGAACGCCTGTCCTGGTTTCCGCAGCGGATCGGGCGCACGCGTCCCGCATCAATCCCTATGACTCAACGTCAATCCCTGTGACTCAACGTCATGAACCGGCACCGTGCATCCGGCAGACGGACTCCGCGATCCGCTGCAGCGGAGCGCGCCGTCACAGAATGAAACGGCTCAGATCCGCGTTCTTGGCGAGGTCGCCGATGTGGCGTTGCACATAGGCCGCATCGATCCGCACGGTTTCACCGCTGCGGTCGGGCGCGGAGAACGAAATCTCGTCGAGCACCCGCTCCATCACGGTCTGCAACCGTCGCGCGCCGATATTCTCCACGCTTGCATTCACGGCGACGGCGATGTCCGCGAGTGCGTCAATCGCGTCCTCGGTGAACTCGAGCTTGACGCCTTCCGTCTGCATCAGCGCGACATATTGCTTGATCAGCGAGGCTTCCGGCTCCGTCAGAATGCGCCGGAAGTCGTCTCGCGTCAGCGCCTTGAGCTCGACGCGGATCGGAAGGCGGCCCTGCAGTTCGGGCAGCAGGTCGGACGGTTTGGAGATGTGGAACGCTCCCGACGCGATGAACAAGATGTGGTCGGTTTTCACCGGCCCGTGCTTGGTGGCCACGGTCGTCCCCTCGATCAGCGGCAACAGGTCGCGCTGCACCCCTTCGCGCGACACATCGGCGCCGCGCAGGTTCTCGCGTCCGGCGATCTTGTCGATCTCGTCGAGAAACACGATGCCGTTTTGTTCGACTGCGCGGATGGCTTCCTGCGTTAGCTGCTCGGTATCGAGCAGCTTGTCCGACTCCTCGTTCACCAGAATGGCATGCGAGTCGCGCACCGTGACGCGCCGCGTCTTGGTGCGTCCTCCGCCAAGCTTGCCGAAAATATCGCCGAGATTGATGGCGCCGACCTGGGCGCCCGGGATGCCGGGTATGTCGAACAACGGCACGCCGGACGTACTCTGCTGCACCTCGATTTCGATCTCCTTGTCATCCAGTTCGCCCGCGCGCAGCTTCTTGCGGAAGCTTTCGCGGGTGGCGGGGCTTGCCCCCGGCCCCACGAGCGCGTCGAGCACGCGCTCCTCCGCCGCTTGTTCGGCGCGTGCCGCCACGTCCTTGCGTTTCTTTTCACGCGTGAGCGTGATGCCGATTTCGACGAGATCGCGCACGATCTGCTCGACGTCGCGCCCGACATAACCGACCTCCGTGAACTTCGTCGCCTCGACCTTGAGAAACGGTGCACCCGCAAGCTTGGCGAGACGACGCGAGATTTCGGTCTTGCCCACGCCGGTCGGGCCGATCATGAGAATGTTCTTGGGCAGCACCTCCTCCCGCAGCTTCTCGTCGAGTTGCAGGCGGCGCCAGCGGTTGCGCAGGGCGATGGCGACCGCGCGCTTGGCGTCGGCCTGACCGACGATGTAACGATCGAGCTCGGAGACGATTTCGCGGGGGGAGAAGTCCGTCATTTGGCCTCGCTTGCCGGATGCCTCGCGTCGCGGCCACGGAAACCGCCCATCCGGTGGGCGGCGATCCTGCCGGGGCGCGACGTCTGGTGCCGCGCCGCAAGTCCGCGGTGCGCCCTCAGGTTGTCAAGCTCTCGATCGTGACATTGCGGTTGGTGTAGACGCAGATGTCGGCGGCGATATCCAGCGATCTGCGCACGATGGCCTCGGCCTCGAGCGGTCCGTCGACGAGCGCGCGGGCGGCCGCGAGCGCATAGTTGCCTCCCGAGCCGATGCCCGCTATTCCGCCCTCCGGTTCGAGCACGTCGCCGGTGCCAGTCAAGACCAGCGATACGCTCTTGTCGGCGACGATCATCATCGCCTCGAGTCGGCGCAGATAGCGGTCGGTGCGCCAATCCTTGGCAAGCTCGACCGCCGCACGCAGCAATTGTCCCGGATACTGTTCGAGCTTGGCCTCCAGCCGCTCGAACAGCGTGAACGCGTCGGCGGTGGCGCCGGCAAAGCCGCCGATCACGTCGCCCTTGCCGAGCCGCCGCACTTTTCTGGCATTCGCCTTGACGATGGTCTGGCCGATCGAAACCTGGCCGTCGCCGCCGATGACGACCGTGCCACCCTTGCGGACGGTCAGGATCGTGGTGCCGTGCCAGGGGGCGGTTTCGGTCGATGACATGGAGTGCGGGTCCGAACGCGTCAGCACATGTAAGGATCTCGAGCGGTCGATGCAAATCGGCGCAGCGGCACGGTGGCGAATCCCCTCAAGCCCTGTTAAAAAAGCGCGAAATCGCTTCGAGCCTGTCCATGCGAAAGGCCGCCGTCAAGCGCAACACCAAGGAGACCGCGGTCGAGGTCGCCGTCGATCTCGACGGCGCCGGCCGGGCGCGCATTGCCACCGGCATCGGCTTCCTCGACCATATGCTCGACCTGTTGGCGCGGCATTCGCGCATTGACATCACGGTCAAGGCCGAGGGCGACCTCCACATCGATCATCATCACACCACCGAGGACGTGGGCATCGCGCTCGGCCAGGCGGTCAGGCAGGCGCTCGGTGACATGAAGGGCATCGCGCGCTATGCCGACGTGCATGTTCCGATGGACGAGGCGCTGACCCGCGTCGCGCTCGACATATCCGGGCGTCCGTTTCTCGTGTTCAAGGCCGTTTTCGCCCGCGACAAGGTGGGCAGTTTCGACACGGAACTGGTGCAGGAGTGGTTCCGGGCCTTCGCGACGAACGCCGGCATAACGCTGCATGTGGAGACGCTCTACGGGGCCAATGATCACCATATCGCCGAGTCATGCTTCAAAGGCCTGGCGCGGGCGCTTGCCGGTGCGGTCGCCATCGATCCCCGTTACAAGGACGAGATCCCGTCGACCAAGGGTTCCCTGGGCGGATGACCGGCGCTGTCGCGTCTCGCCGGGAGCGAGCGGGCGGGGGAGTGCCGGGACGGGGAGCCGTTCGCTCGCGTCGTCCTGCATCCGCCCGTCCCACCCGGGAAGATCGGGTAAGGCGCATCCGCGAGCGACAGGGCGAACGGGTTGAAGAGTAGCTGCCATGTCGACCTTTACCGTGCATGCCCCGCCGGACGGATCCGCGGACGCCGCCGATCCGGAGCGCTTCGTTTTCGTCCGGGACGGATTTTATTTTTGGGCCTTCGCGCTCGCACCATTGTGGCTGCTGGCGCATCGCCTGTGGCTCGCCTTCGTCGTCTACGCGGCGATCGTCGGCGCGGTCGAGGCCGCACTCATGTTGAGCGGAGCCTCGCCGGTCTGGCAGTTCTGGGCGATCCTGATCGTCGAACTCGGCGTCGGTCTCGAGGCGGCGAGCATTCGGCGCTGGACCTTGACGCGCAGACGCTGGACCACGCTCGGTTTCGTTGTCGGAGACGACCGCGAGACGGCCGAGCAGCGCTTTTTCACGCAATGGGTCGAGCGTCGTCGCGGTCCGCCGCAGGTCTCGCCCGCACGCGGCGGGCCGCGAGGGTTTTCCTCCGACATCATCGGCCTGTTCCCCGAAGCTGGAGGCTCGCCATGAGCGTTGCCATCGTCGACTACGGTTCGGGCAACCTGCATTCCGCGGCCAAAGCCTTCGAACGCGCGGCGCGCGAGCAGGGACGCGATGAGCCGGTCCTCGTCACCCGCGATCCCGAGGAGGTCCTGCGCGCCGATCGCATCGTTCTGCCGGGTGTCGGCGCCTTTGCGGACTGCCGGCGGGGTCTCGAGAGGATCGTCGGCATGATCGAAGCGCTGGACACGGCCGTGCGCAGGCAGGGCAAACCGTTCCTCGGCATCTGCGTCGGCATGCAGCTGATGGCCGAGCGCGGGCGCGAGTACGAGGTGACGCCGGGGCTCGGCTGGATTGCCGGCGAGGTCGACCGCATCACGCCGGCGGACCAGCGGCTGAAGATTCCCCACATGGGTTGGAATACGCTCGATGTCTTGAGGCCGCATCCGCTGGTTGCCGATCTACCGCTCGGGCCCGACGGTCTGCACGCCTATTTCGTCCACTCGTTCGAGCTGCGGCCGGTGCGCCGCGAGGACCTGGTGGCACAGACCGATTACGGCGGTCCGCTGACCGCCATCGTGGGTCGCGACAATATGGTCGGTACGCAGTTTCATCCGGAAAAGAGCCAGAAGCTCGGGCTCAGGTTGATTGCGAATTTCCTGGGGTGGAGGCCGTGACGGTTGCCAGGATGCGGAAGCATCGTCTGCTCGCCCCGCGCCGCGGCCGTGGCGAAAGCCCGGCCGCGACGCGGCAGCAGGCCGGCGCGGCGCCCGTGGCCCGACGCCGCAACGGTCGCTAGCCGCGGAGGAAAGGGACGATGATCCTTTTTCCCGCCATCGATCTCAAGGACGGCCTGGTCGTGCGGCTCGAGCAGGGCGACGCGGCGCGTGCCACCGTCTTTCATCGCGATCCCGCGGCGCAGGCGCGCGTCTTCGCGCGCCAGGGATTCGAATATCTGCACGTCGTCGACCTTGACGGCGCGTTCGCGGGCAGGCCCATGAATGCGGCTGCGGTCGAACGCATTCTTGCGAGCGCCGGCATCCCGGTGCAGCTCGGCGGCGGCATCCGCGACACGGCAACCGTGGAGGCCTGGCTCGAGAAGGGCGTCGCGCGGGTGATCATCGGAACGGCTGCGGTGCGCGATCCGCCGTTCGTGAAGCAGGCGGCGCGTGATTTCCCGGGGCAGGTCGCGGTGGGTCTCGACGCACGCGACGGGCGCGTAGCGGTGGACGGTTGGGCGGCGACGACTGAACTGTCGGCGCTCGAGCTCGCCAAGCGGTTCGAGGACGTGGGCGTTGCCGCAATCATCTATACCGACGTCGCGCGCGACGGCATGCTGACGGGGCTCAATCTCGATGCGACCATTGCGCTCGCCGAGGCGGTCAACATTCCGGTCATCGCCTCGGGCGGGCTTGCCTCGATCGAGGACGTCAGGGCGCTGCTCGCGCCCCGGGCGAGGAAACTGGCGGGCGCCATCGCCGGCCGCGCGCTCTACGACGGGCGACTGGATGCTGCGGAGGCGCTGAGGCTCATTCGCGAATCAAGGACAAGCGCGTGATGTTCAAGGTTCGCGTCATCCCCTGTCTCGATGTCAAGGACGGGCGCGTGGTCAAGGGCGTCAATTTCGTGAACCTGCGCGATGCCGGCGACCCCGTCGAAGCGGCGATGGCCTATGATGCCGCCGGCGCCGACGAGCTGTGTTTCCTCGACATCACCGCGAGCCACGAGAATCGCGACACGATCTACGACGTCGTGGCACGCACCGCGGAAGCCTGCTTCATGCCGCTGACGGTGGGCGGCGGCGTGCGCACGGTCGACGACATCCGTCGGCTTCTGTCCTGCGGCGCGGACAAGGTCTCGATCAATACGGCGGCCGTGGCGCGCCGGCAGCTCGTCAGGGAGGCGGCGGAGAAATTCGGCGATCAGTGCATCGTCGTGGCGATCGACGCGAGGAGGGTCTCCGGGGCCGGCGAGCCCGAGCGCTGGGAAATCTTCACGCACGGGGGACGAAAGGCGACGGGGCTCGATGCGGTTGCCTACGCGCGCGAGGTGGTTGCGCTCGGCGCAGGGGAAATCCTGCTCACCTCGATGGATCGCGACGGCACCAAATCGGGCTACGACATCGCGCTGACCCGCGCGGTCGCCGACGCGGTGACCGTGCCGGTGATCGCGTCGGGCGGCGTCGGCACGCTCGACCACCTGGTCGAGGGCGTGCGCGACGGGCATGCCAGCGCGGTGCTCGCCGCCTCGATCTTCCACTTCGGCGAATACACGGTGCGCGAGGCCAAGCTCCACATGGCGAAGGCGGGACTGCCCGTGCGTCTCGACGCCTGATGCCATTTTTGTCACCGGAACGTTCTTCCGCCGCACAGGTCGCGCGGCCCTGCCGCCTCCGGACAAGCGGCACGGTCGGAAAAGATCGCACGCCGGGCGCAATGACGCCTGTGTCGGGAGATGCTAAGACCCGCCATAAAGGACGTTGCCGATGCCCCGATTTACCCTGGCCGCGCTGGAACGCCGCCTCGCGCAACGCGCCAAGGCGAGCGCGACGGAATCCTACACCCGGGCCCTGCTCGAGAAGGGCATCGGCCATTGTGCCAAGAAGCTTAACGAGGAGGCGTTCGAGGCCGGCATCGCCGCCATGCAGGAGGGCAGGAACCGGGTGATCGCCGAGAGCGCCGACCTCATCTACCATCTTCTGGTTCTGCTCAAGGCGCGGGGCATCCGGTTCTCCGACGTCGAAGCCGAACTGGAAAAACGCACACGACAGAGCGGCCACGCGGAAAAGGCCGCGCGGCGGAAGAAGTAATGGAACAGCGCACCGAAGAAGTCCTCTCGCCCTATCGCGTCTTCTCCCGCAAGGAGTGGGCGGCCTTGCGCGAGGACACCCCGATGACGCTGACGCCCGACGAGATCGTGCGGCTGCGTTCCCTGCACGACCGGCTCGACATGGCCGAAGTCGAGGAGATCTACCTGCCGCTCTCGCGCCTTCTGTCGATGTATGTGGCGGCTACGCAGCGTCTGTTCGTCGCCCAGAACCGGTTTCTCGGCACCATGGACGCCAAGATGCCTTATGTGATCGGCGTCGCGGGGTCGGTTGCCGTCGGCAAGTCCACCACCGCGCGCGTCCTGCAGGCGTTGCTCGCGCGCTGGCCGAACGTTCCCAAGGTCGATCTCGTGACGACGGACGGCTTTCTCTATCCGAACGCCGTGCTGGAGCGTGAAGGCCTGATGGAAAGGAAGGGCTTTCCCGAGAGCTACGATCTGCCGGCGCTGCTGCGCTTCCTCACCGACGTGAAGGCGGGCCGCCGTCCGGCGCGCGCGCCGGTCTATTCCCACCTGATCTATGACGTCGTTCCGAACCAATGGATCGAGATCGACCGGCCGGATATCCTGATCGTCGAGGGCTTGAACGTGCTGCAGACCGGACGCCTGCCCAAGGACGGCAAGGCCATTCCGTTCGTCTCGGATTTCTTCGATTTCTCGGTCTATCTCGATGCCAGCGAGGAGGTGCTCAAGGCGTGGTACGTCGACCGGTTTCTGACGCTGCGCAGCACCGCGTTCCGCGATCCCAAATCCTATTTCCACCGCTACTCGACTCTGTCCGACGAAGAAGCGACGATGACGGCGGCCTCGATCTGGACGCGAATCAATCTCGTCAACCTGCACGAAAACATCCTGCCGACGCGGCAACGCGCCGACCTCATCCTGCGCAAGGGCGAGAGCCACCAGATCGAGGAGGTGTGGCTGCGACGGCTTTGAGCCGGGCTGCCGCGCCGCCATGCAGGCTCACGCCGCGCGGCGGCTCAGATCGAAGTGTTCAAGATAGCGGGCGCTGATCACCGAAACCGGAAGCACGATCAGCACGTCGGTGGTGCCGAATTCATAGTCGATCACCGCGCCGTCGCCGATATAGGCGCCGAGCCGCAGATATCCCTTGATGAGCGGCGGCAGGGTGCGCAGCACGGCTTTTGGATCGATCGATTCCTTCGATATGCGATTCATTTCAACATAACGCGCCGGCAAGGCGCGTGCCCGCCATTCTTCCGGCGCGCGCGCATAGTGGTGGAGGAACGAGAGCGGCAGCGCAAGCTGTTTTGGATCGGTGCCCTCGAGGCTGGCACAGCCGATCATCACGTCGAGTCGATTCTGCAGCACGTAGGCCCAGATGCCGTGCCAGAGCAGCTCGACCGTGCGCCGGTTGCGATAGGGGGCAAGCACGCAGGAGCGGCCGAGCTCAAGGAATTGCAGATCGGGATGCCGGGCGATCAGCTCGCCGATGTCGAATTCGCCCGCGGTATAGAAACCGCCGTAATCCTCGGCCAGCGCCTGACGCAGCAGCCGATAGGTGCCGACGACGGCCGGCCGTCCCGCCTGGCCGGCGCGCGCGGCGTGATCGAGCACCAGCAGGTGATCGCAGATGGCGTCGTAGGCATCGACGTCGCGTCGTGCGAACAGCCGGCCCGGATTGGGGATCGCCGAACCTTCCTGATAGAAGACGCGATAGCGCAGTTTCTGCGCCTGGCGCACCTCGGCCGCTGTCTGCGCCAGCCTCACCTCCAACGAACCCATCCGTCCGAGCGTTTGCGCCGGCCGATGCGCGCGTGCCGCCCAGGCCTGCAGTCCGCCATAGGCCTGCAGCGAGGACAACAGGCCGGGGACGCCGGTGCCCGTCGGCGCATTGCGGAAGCGTTCCAACAGACGCCGAGGCTGGTGCGGATGCGCGCGACTGGCCATGAAGGTCGTTTCCCGAGGGGCACAGATCCGCAGAGGGCCGAACTATCGTATTCGGGGGCGACAGGCGGCCGCGGCAGTTCCCCTACACCACGAGCCGGATACGGAATTATGACAATGTGGAGCGCGCGGCTCAAGCCGCAAGCGTCGCCGCCGCCGAGCGCAGCGCCGCGCCGATGGCCTCTTCCAGTCGCTGCCGGTCGAGCGGCTTGACCAACAGGCCGTCCATTCCGGCATTCATGCAGGCGACACGGTCCTCCTCGGCGGCGTTGGCGGTCAGTGCCAGGATCGGAACCGGTTTCGCCCCGCTCGCGGCCTCCACGGCACGGATGCGGCGTGCGGCCGCGAGCCCGTCGACCCCGGGCATCTGCATATCCATCAGCACGAGATCGAACGGAGTGCCCGCATCGCGTGCGGCCGTCCAGGCTTCGACCGCCGCCACGCCGTCGCCGGCAAGCGTCGGACGGTGACCGAGCCGGACGAGCAGGGCGCGCGCAAGCAGCGCGTTGATCTCGTTGTCTTCGGCCACCAGAATCGACGCTCCGCGCGGCATGCCGGATCGCTCCGGGTCCGGCGGTTCAATCTCGATGTTCGACGCGTGATCGAAACCGTCCTGCGCGCGCCACCGTGCCGCGAGGGAGGCCGCGCGCACCGGCTTGATCAGATAGCCGGTAAAACCGGCTGACTTGAGTGCCGGCAATTCGCTTCTGTCGCTCGGTTCGATCAGCACCAGGCGTCGCGGCGCGTCGCGGGGTGGCCAATCTCGGTGTCCGACAACCGCCGACGCGAGAGGGAAATCAACCAAAACCGCATCCCATTGCCGCTCGGGCAACAATGCAACGGCCATGCGTTCGTCGCTCGCGATGCAGATACGTGCCCCCCAGTGGCCCAATCGGCGTGCCAGAAGAGAAGCGGCGATATCCTTCGCGCACACGATCATCACCGAGGTGCCGGCAAGATCGGGGACGTCGATCCCGGCCGGCGCCCCGTGCGCGGCGGGCAGAGGCAGAACGACCGAGAACGTCGTGCCCCTCCCGGGCATGCTCTCGAATGCGATGGCGCCGCCCATGCCCTCGACGATGCGCTTGGAAATGGCGAGCCCGAGCCCGGTGCCGCCGAATTTCCGCGCCGAGGAATCGTCGGCCTGCTCGAAGTCCCGGAAAATGCGCTTGCCGTCCTCGGGCCTGATGCCGATGCCGGTGTCGTGCACGATCAGGCGTAGCGCCCCGTTGTCGCCCGGCTCGGCGATCACCGCGACGCCGCCGTGCTCGGTGAACTTGATCGCATTGCCGGCAAGATTGAGCAGCACCTGCCTGAGCCGGCCGGCATCGCCCACGAGCTGTGCCGGCAGGCGCTCGTCGACGAAACTGCCGATCTCGATGCCCTTGGCCTGCGCGCGGGGCGCCAGCAATTCCACCGTCTCCTCGATCAGCGGCGCCAATGCGAAGGGCCGGGCGTCGAGTTCGAGCTTGCCCGCTTCGATTTTGGAGAAATCGAGGATTTCCTCGATCAGCGCCAGCAGCGCGTCGCCGGACGTCTTGGCGGCTTTCGCGTAGGTGAGCTGCTCGGGCGTGAGCGGGGTATCGAGCAGAAGGTCGACCATGCCGAGCAGACCGTTGAGCGGCGTGCGGATTTCGTGACTGACGACGGCAAGGAAGCGCGACTTCGCGCGGCTCGCGGCTTCGGCCTGATCGCGCGCGGCGGCGAGCGCCCGCTCCGCTTCGACGCGATCGGTGACGTCGCGGCCGACCCCCTGAATTTCGGTACCCGCGCCGCTGCGCACGGCGGCTTCGCGCCATGCGATCCAGCGCGCGGTGCCGCCGCAGGCGATCTTCTGGTCGTAGACGCGCGTGCCGTCGGGAAGGATGCTCACCTCCCCCTGTTCGAGCACCGTCAGATCCACGCCGCCGGCAAGGAGCGCCTCGAGCGGCTTTCCCGCGAGCGCGCAGAAGGAGTCGTTGGCGAAGGTGATACGTCCCTGCGCGTCGCGACGCACGATGAGGTCGCCTTGCGCCTGCAGCAGGCTGCGCGCGCGTTCCTCCGCTTCGCGCAGTTCCCAGTTGCGATCGCACAGCTCGTCGACCTGCGCCTCCAGGCGCCGGATCCTGCCCGCCATGCGCCGGGACCGCAGCAGCAGGAGCTGGAGGGCCGTGCAGGCCGCCGCCAGCGCCGCGCCGGCGCCCGTCGCGAGCGCATAGGCGTCGTGCGGATCGACCCGCAGTCGCAGACCGGTCCACAGGGCAAGCCCTCCCGCCGCCGCAGCGAGCAGGATCGCGACGGCACGGCCGCAACGAAAACCTTCCGCGCGGTCGTCTGCGACAGCCGGAGACGAGGTCGACATGGACATGGCTCGCCGGTTGACAAGGCGCGTAGTCCGGCAACGGGCCGCCTTGCATCGGCCCATCTGAGCGCAGGCTTATTGCCATTTTGTTCGTGCCCAGGCCCATCACCGGGGCCGACGTGAACACGGTTAAAGCGCGGTAAACAGCCGGCGCGTCAGGCCGCGCGCCTGACATTCTCCGCAAGCGCGCGGTAGGAGAGCGCCTCCGCAATATGGATGCGTCCCACTTTCTCGGCGCCGTCGAGGTCGGCGAGCGTACGGGCAACGCGCAGCACGCGGTGGTAGCCGCGCGCCGAGATCTGCAGCACGTCCGCCGCCTCGCGCAGCAACGCATGCCCCGCGGCGTCCGGTCGCGCGACCTCCTCCAGCATGGTCCCGGCGGCCTGCGCATTGGTGCGCACCTCGGAATGACCCAGCGCCGCATAGCGCGCGAGCTGGATGTCGCGGGCCCGCGCGACGCGTGCGGCGACCTCGCGGCTTCCCTCCGACGGCGGCGGCAGGATGAGGTCGCTCGCGCTCACCGCGGGAACCTCGATGTGCAGGTCGATGCGGTCAAGCAGCGGGCCCGACAGCCGCGCTTGATATTCCGTTGCACAGCGCTGGTTCGGTCCGCGCCGGCAGACGAATCCGTGATCGTTGGCCCGCCCGCACCGGCACGGATTCATTGCCGCAACCAGCATGAAGCGCGCGGGATAGGTGACGCGGTGATTGGCGCGCGCGATCGCCACCTCGCCCGTCTCGAGCGGCTGGCGCAGCGAATCGAGCACGTGCGGGGCGAATTCCGGTAGTTCGTCGAGGAACAGCACGCCATGATGCGCAAGCGAGATCTCCCCCGGCCGCGCCCGCAGGCCTCCGCCGACGAGGGCCGGCATGGAGGCGGAATGATGCGGCGCGCGAAACGGCCGCTGGTTGGTGAGCGCGCCACCCTCGATCTCTCCGGCCACTGAGGCGATCATCGAAACCTCCAGCAGCTCCGCGGGCGAAAGCGGCGGCAGAATCGACGGCAGTCGCGCCGCCAGCATCGACTTGCCGGCACCGGGCGGGCCGATCATCAAGAGGTTGTGCCCGCCGGCGGCTGCGATCTCGAGCGCGCGCTTGGCGTTCTCCTGTCCCTTGATATCGGCGAGATCGAGCGGCGCACCGTCGATTTCGCGGATGCGCGGCTGCGGCCGTTTGAGGACCTGCGTGCCGCGGAAATGGTTGGCGATCTGGATCAGCGACTGGGCCGCCACGATCTCGATTTCCGGACTCGCCCAGGCCGCTTCCGCACCGCACGCATGCGGACAGATGAGGCCTTGCCCGCGCGCATTGGCCCCGATCGCCGCAGGCAGCACACCTGCCACCCCGGCGATCGAGCCGTCGAGGCCGAGTTCGCCGAGCACCGTGAACCCGTCGAGCGCATCGGCCGGCAGCGCGCCGATTGCCGCCATCAAACCGAGGGCTATCGGCAGGTCGTAATGGCTTCCCTCCTTGGGCAGGTCCGCCGGCGCGAGATTGACGGTGATGCGGCGTGCCGGCAAGGCCAGCCCGGAGGCGATCAGCGCCGCGCGCACGCGTTCCTTGGCTTCCGATACCGCCTTGTCCGGCAGGCCAACGATGTTGAAAGCCGGCAGGCCGGGAGCGACCTGTACCTGGACGTCCACGGCGCGGGCCTCGATGCCCTCGAAGGCCACCGTTGCAACGCGCTGCACCATCCGTTGCTGCCCTAATCCCCTGCACGCAAGAGTAGCAGAAGGGCGCATCCGCTACAAGAACGTTCCGAGAACGGAGAGGCGGCCGGCGGCGCGGGGACCCTGGTCGCGCGAAGCCTGGGAGCGGTCTCCGCGTGCCGTTCCCTCGGCTTGGGCGCTCTTGGCCGCAAGAGGCGACCCGTCTGCCGCTCACGGGTTCGCGCGAGCGGGCGGCGCCCGTGTCGTCCGGCGAGACACTTTGCTCGGCCGGTTGCCAAGGCCGGGCGCAGCGCGGATGATCGGCACGTTTTACCGGAGCGTTTCCGCCATGCGCTGGATGTCGATCGGCTGCGTCGGTCTCTGGCTGCTCGTGACCGGCGCGTCAGCGCAGGCTCTCAGACCGTGGCGGCACGGCGTCATCGAGCCCAAAGGCGATGCCGGCTTCATGCTGATGGTCGGAAAGCATGACTTCGCCGCCCGGCACGGTCTCAAGGTGGACATCCTCGCCATGAAGAACGGCGCCCTCGCCCATAAGGCGCTATTGGCGGGCGAGCTCGACAGCATCGAATCCTCGCCGGGGGCGGCGCTTATTGCCGGCGCGCACGGCGCCGACATCCGGATCCTCGGCTGCGATTGGCCGGGCGTGCCGCACGGGCTCATGGTGCGGCCGCACATCACGCGCATCGCCGACCTGAAAGGCAAAACGGTGGCGGTCGCCGCGCCCGGATCGCTGCCCAATCTCCTGCTCAAGGCCGTGCTGGAGCAGAACCAGGTGCCGGAACGCGACGTGCGCGTCGCCAATCTCGGCGGCGACCTCGACCGCTACAAGGCCGTCGTGGCCGGCGTCGTCGACGCCGGCATCGTTGCGGCGGAATTCATGGCCGTGGCGCCCAAGGACGTCCGCATGCTGGTGCGTGGGCACGAGATATTACCGAATTACGTCCGTCTTTGCCTTTCGACGACGGGCACGACGATCCGGAGCAGACGTGACGATGTGGTCAATTTTCTGGCTGCGGAAATGGACGCGATCGGCTATGCGGTCACGCATCGTGACGATACCATCGCGCTGACGCGAAGCGTGATCCATGCCGGGCCGGACGATCCACGCCCCGCTTTCGCCTACGACGACACGCTGAAGAACGGATTGATCGATCCGGCGATCCCGTTGCCGTTCGACAAGCTCAAGTGGATGGAAGAGGCCCTGTTCAAGGCGGGAAGCCTGAAGACACGGTTCGACGTGACCACGATGACCGCGGGCGAGATCCACGACGAAGCGGCCCGGCGAGCCACGAAAGCAAAGTGATCAGACCTTGACCGCAACCATGATGCCGGGGGGAAAGAGCTCCTCGGGCTTCACCTGCCTGTGGGCGATGCCCTGCTCATGGGCGTAGCGCAGGAACAGCTCGAGCGTCGGGCGATTGGCCTCGATTCCGTATGGAAACGGATCGCCGTCGAACTGCGACTGGATCCGAGCGGCATAGTTTGCAAGCCAAGGCAGGGGATAGCGCGATACCGCCGGATCGAGCAGGCGTTCGAGACTGCGCCGCTTCGATTCGACGAAGGCATTGAAGAGATTGCGCGCTGCCCACGGCGCCCGTTCCAGGACCGTCTTGCGCAGCGCGATGACGTGCATGATCGGATAGACGCGGGTTTCCGCGTAGTAGCGTTGCTCCATGGCCTCGTAGTCGGGAAACAGCCTGGTAACGTCGGGATGTCCGGCACGGAACGAATTCGGCGGCCGCGCGATGATCGCCGCGTCGATCTCGCCCGAGGCAATCATGTCGCTCAGCGTCTTGTCGGCGATGCGAGTGAGCCTTATGTCCTTCGGTAAATTCAATTCGACCTTTTCGCCTCGTCCCGCTTCATTGGTGCCGGCCTGGATCCAGTCGACCTCCGAAAGCGGGACCCCGCCTTCATGCATGAGCCAACCGCGCATGTAGACCGCGGCAGTATGCGCCCATTCCGGCACGCCCACGCGCTTGCCGCGCAGGTCGCTGGCGGTTTTGATGCCCTTGGCGCGGTTGATGTAGACCGAGGAAAAACGGAACATGCGCGAGGCATAGACCGGCAATCCGATGATGTCCGATTTCTCGCGCGTGACCTGCGCCACGAACTTGGCGAAGGAGAGTTCCGAGACGTCCCATTCGCGGTTGACGGTGAAGCGGGCGAAGATCTCGTGATGACCCAGCGTGAGCCAAGTCGGCGTGATTCCTTCCGCCCGCACCAGGCCGAGACGAAAATCGCGGAAATGGTCGTAGTCGGTCGTCGCGATGGTAAGCGGAAGGCTCATGCCGCCTTGGCTCCGCGCAGATTTTCGATTTTGTCCCAGATCAATGCCGCGATGTCGGGGCCGCCGACATTCTTCACCGCACGGATGCCGGTCGGCGAGGTGACGTTGATCTCCGTAACGTAGTCGCCGATGACGTCGAGTCCGACGAACAGGAGTCCCCGCTGGCGCAGCGCGGGGCCGAGCCGTTCACAGATCTCCCGCTCGCGCACGGTCAGGACTGTCGCCTGCGGCGATCCGCCCCGCACCATGTTCGAGCGCAGGTCGTCGTCCGCGGGCACGCGGTTGACGGCGCCGGCGTATTCGCCGTCCACCAGAATGATGCGTTTGTCGCCGTTCCTGAAGGCCGGGAGAAATTTCTGCACCACCCACGGCTCGCGGAAGGTCGCGGCAAACATGTCATAGAGCGAACCGAAATTGAGATCTTTGCGCGAAACGTGAAACACCGCGCCCCCACCGTGGCCGTAGAGAGGTTTCATCACGATGTCGCCGTGCTCGGCGCGGAACGCTTTGATCTCGGCAAGATCGCGCGAGATCAATGTCGGCGGCATGAGGTCCGGAAATTCGGTGACAAAAACCTTTTCCGGCGCATTGCGCACGCCCACCGGGTCGTTGACCACGAGCGTCTTCGGGTGAATCCGTTCAAGCAGGTGCGTGCTGGTGACATAGGCCAGATCGAAGGGCGGATCCTGCCGCAGCAGCACGACGTCGAACTCGTCGAGCTCGGCGCGGCGCGGCTCGCCGAGGGTGTAGTAATCCCCGATGATGTCGCGCACGCTCACCGGAGCGACCGTCGCCAAGACGCGTCCGTTGAGCAGCGCGAGCCGATCCGGCGTATAGTAAAACAGCCTATGTCCGCGCGCCTGCGCTTCCAGCAGCAGCGCGAAGGTGGAGTCTCCCTTGATGTTGATCCGTTCGATCGGATCCATCTGCACCGCGACGTTGAGGCTCATGGCTTAAAGCGGCCCTTTCGGCCCGACGGTTAACGAAAACAAAAGATTAACATTTTACCGCCACATTCGTGGCCCGGCATGGGGGTGAAGGGTCCGTGGCTTTTCCGAAACTGACGGTTGCCGTCAAGCTTTATGCGATCTTCGCCTCGCTGGCCATCACCACCGTGGCGCTTGCGCTGTGCGCCGTGGTCAATGCGCGCTCCCACGCGGCATTGACGGATGAATTCCAGTCGGCCAATGCCGGCAGCCTCAATGTGGAGCGCGTCAACGGCCTCATCCATGCGGTGCAGTCGGCCGCACGCGGGGTCGTCATGTCGCCCGACAAGGCGGCGGCCAAGCCTTACCTCGTCGATCTGAACAAGTTCAACAATGCCATCGATGCGGTGATCTCGGACTGGCAGACCGCCGTCCGCAGCGAAGACGCAAAATACTTCAGTCAATTCACCGTGCGCATCTCGGCCTTCCAGAACTTCGCGCCCGAGCTTGCGCGCATCGCCGAGGAATCGGGACCGCAGGCCGCGCGCGAATGGGCGGAAAAGAATTTTCCGTCCGACACCCGCAACGAGCTGACCCGCGACCTTGCCGCGCTCAGCCGACATTACGCCACCCGTGCCAGCCGGATTTACACCCGGATCGGCGAGGGCATCGACCGGACCGCCATGCTGCTGTCGCTGCTTGCGGCCTTCGCGGTCCTGCTCGCCGCCGCGGGGGCGTTCGTGATCGCGCGCGACATCACGAGGCCCCTTGTCGGCATCACCCGCCTCACCGAGGCGGTGGCGGCCGGCGACAATGCCGTGACGATCCCCTTCAGCGAGCGGAAGGATGAGATCGGCGCGCTTGCGCGCTCGATCGCCGTGTTCCAACAGGCCATGGATCGCAATGCCGAACTCAATCGCACGGTCGTGGAGGAGGCCAACAGGCGAACGCGACGCCAGGAGCAGATGTCGGCCGAGATCGCGCGCTTTTCCGCCGAGGTGGAAGCGACGCTTGCCCAGCTCGGCCGCATTTCCGACCAGATGCTCGCGGCGTCGACCCAGCTCGCCGGTGCCGCGGACGACGCATCGTCGAAGACCGAGCGTGCCTCCGCGGCATCGGCGGAGGCTTCGGCCAATGTGCGTGACATCGCTTCCGCCGCCGACGAATTGTCGGCTTCCGTTTCGGAGATCGATCGGCAGGTCGCGCAATCGACGACGATCGCCGGGCGGGCGGTGAGCGAAGCCGGTCGGACGAACCTCGCGGTCAAGGAACTTGACGAAGCGGCGGCCCGCATCGGCGACGTTGTCAAGCTCATCACCGACATTGCCGAGCAGACGAATCTGCTCGCGCTCAATGCCACGATTGAGGCGGCGCGCGCGGGCGAGGCCGGTCGCGGATTTGCCGTGGTTGCCGGCGAGGTGAAGGCGCTGGCGGGCCAGACCAGCCGGGCGACCGAGGAAATTGCCGCCCAGATCGCCGGCATGCAACGCGCCACGGCGCGTTCCGTCGAGGCCATCGCCTCCATCGAGCGCATCATTCGCGAAATCGGTGACATCAGCAGCGCCATCGCCGCGGCGGTCACCGAACAGGGGGCCGCGACCCAGGAAATCGCGCGCAGCGTCGAGGTCGCCGCGAAACGCACGGCCGATACCGCCAAGGAGATGACCCTGGTGGGCGCCGCAACCGGCGACACCCGCGCGAGCGCCGCGGCGGTCAAGGGCGTTGCCGACGAGCTCGAACAGGTCGCCGGCCGCATCCGATCGCAGGTCGACCAGTTCTTCGAGCGATTGCGCGCCTAGAACGAGATCGGTTCGGGTTGAATCGCCGCGCTCGGCCGCCATTTTGCGGGCGCGTGCGGTTGTCCGGAAGACGCGTCCCGCTTTTCGGGATCACGCGCCAAACCGGCGCACGCGCGCCTCACGCCTCGAACGCCCCCGGAATATGCCGCGGCAGTCTGCCGGGAGCTACCAGCACCGCGTCGAAGCGGATATGGCGCGAGCCGTCCTCCTCGTGCGCGGCAAGCCAGGCTTCCGCGGCCGCGATGATGCGTCGGCGCTGCCGCGGCGTCACCGCTTCGGCCGCTGCGTCGAGCGCCGCGCGCGCCTTCACTTCCACGAACACCAGCAGATCCCGCCGTCGCGCAACGATATCGATTTCGCCGACCGGCGATTTCCAGCGCCGCGCCACAATGCGAAAGCCCTTGGCGATGAGCACCGCCGCGGCACGGCTTTCCGCCGACAGGCCGAGGCGAAAGGCGAGGCGCCGCTCCGGCCGCGCCGCGGGCTTGCCGGCCGGCCGCGCCGTCGCCGGGCCTGCATGGTCAGTGCGAGTCATTTGCCGCGCTCTTGGCGAGCGCAAGCGCGCGCCGATAGATTTCACGCCGCGGCCGGCCGGTCACCCATGCGACCTCGCCGACGGCCTCCTTCACCGAGGCGTGCGCGAGCGCGCGCCGCAGCATGTCGTCGACGTCGCCGGTCGCAGCCGCGGCTTCGGATGGCGGCGCGACGACGAGAACGAATTCGCCGCGCCTTTCCGCATCGGCGGCATAGTCGCGCGCAAGCCGTGCGAGATCACCGCGCCGCACCTCCTCGTGCAGCTTGGTCAGTTCGCGACACACGGCCGCCGCGCGCGGCCCCAGCCCGTCGGCAAGATCGGCAAGCGTGGAAGCAAGCCGCGGGCCGCTCTCGAAAAGAACCAGGGTCGCAGGGATCGCGCCGAGCGAGGCGATGCGCGCGCGCCGCGCGGCCTGCTTGGCCGGCAGAAATCCGGCGAACAAGAAACGGTCGGTCGGCAGACCGGCGACCGACAGCGCCGCGAGCACGGCCGAGGCGCCGGGCAGGGGCACGACGGCATGGCCGGCCTCGCACGCCGCGCGCACGAGCTTGTAGCCGGGATCCGAGATCAGCGGCGTGCCCGCGTCCGACACGAGTGCGATCGCCTCACCGCGGGCGAGACGGGCGAGCAGCTTGGGGCGCGCGGCCGCGGCGTTGTGCTCGTGATAGGGCGTGAGCGGCGTGAGGATGCCGTAGCGCCCCGTCAGCCGGCGGGTGACGCGCGTGTCCTCGCAGGCGATCACGTCGGCAGCGGCGAGCGTCGCAAGTGCCCGCAGGGTGATGTCGCCGAGATTGCCGATCGGCGTTGCCACGACGTAGAGCCCGCCGGGAAGCTTCGGCACGCTCACGGCGACGCCCTCGAGCACGTAGCCGCGCGCGCGATTCTGCTCTCCCGCCATGGCGGCGATTTTAGCGGAGGAACCCGGCAGCCGCCATGACCGCGCCCGATCCGCGATGCCTGTCAGCACCTTAACTTTTGCGCGACAAGGGGCGGGTTTGGGATTAGGAGAGGGATGGAGGATGATCGGCCGGCGGGCCGCCCGCGCCGGCCCGAGGCACGCAAGAAAGGGGGGGCAGATGCGAGGAACGGGCAGACTGCTTGCATCGTTGGGCGCGATCACGGCGTTCGGCGTGCTCGCTGCTTGCTCCAACACGACGCTCAGCAACTCCAGCGCCGTATCGACCCCCCAGCCGGCGGCCACCGAGCCCGGCACGCAGATCGGCACCGGGCAGGTCCGCGTCGCCCTGATCCTGCCCCTGTCGGCGCCGGGCAATGCCGGCGTCGCCGCCCAGTCGATGAAGAACGCGGCCGAGATGGCGCTCGCCGAGTTCAAGAATCCGAACATCCAGCTCCTGGTGAAGGACGACGCCGGCAACCCGCAAAACGCGCAGGCGGCCGCCCAGCAGGCGATCGGCGAAGGCGCCGAGATCATTCTCGGTCCGCTCTTCGCGCAGTCGGTGAGCGCGGTCGGCGTCGTCGCGCGTCAGCGCGGCATTCCCGTGATCGCATTTTCGACCGACGCCAGCGTGGCCTCGCGCGGCGTCTATCTGCTGAGCTTCCTGCCGGAAACCGACGTGCGCCGCATCGTCGAATACCAGATCTCGCGCGGCAAACGCTCGTTCGCGGCGCTGCTGCCGGACAACCCCTACGGCACCGTGGTGCAGGCCGCCTTTCAGCAAGACGTGGCGAGCCACGGTGGCCGCGTTCTTGCGCTCGAGCGGTATCCCGCCGACCCGAGCAGACTCGCCGAGCCTGTGCAGCGCGTCGCGCAGGTCGCCAATCAGGTCGACACCATTTTCATTCCTGACGGGGCCGACGCGGTGCCGCAGGTCGTGCGCGCGCTCATCGCCGCGAAGGTCAATTTCAAGCGCGTGCAACTCGCGGGTACCGGCCTGTGGGACGACCCGCGCATCTTCTCGGACGGCGAGCTTCAGGGCGGTCTTTACGCGGCGCCCGAGTCGGAGGGCTTCCGCAACTTCGCGGCGCGCTACCGCGCCCGCTACCATCAGGATCCGGTACGCACGGCGACGCTCGCCTACGATGCCGTGGCTCTGGTCGCCGCTCTGGTGAAAACGCAAGGGACGCAGCGCTTCACGGAACAGGTGCTGACCAACGCGTCGGGGTTCGCGGGCATCGACGGCGTGTTCCGCTTCCGTCCCGACGGCACCAACGAGCGCGAGCTTGCCGTGCTTCGCGTCACGCCGAACGGCGGTCAGGTCGTCAGCCCCGCGCCGAAGGCTTTCCGTCCCGGCACGTGAGGCTCAGGCCGCCAAGTCGGCGACGACCGCATCGAGCAGCGGGAATCCCGACTGCGTCACGCGCAGCCGCCCCTCGCCGGTGACGGCGATCGTGCCCTGTTCGCGGAGGAGGGCGACGCGTCCAGGATCAAGCGCACGGCCGGCGAGCGCCGCATAGCGCGCAGGATCGATGCCTTCGGCAAGCCGCAACCCCATGAGCAGATATTCGTCCGCCGCTTCGCCGGGCGTGAGTGCATCGTCGACGATGATCCCGTGTCCGAAAGCTTCCACCCGCATCAGCCAGGTTTCCGGGCGCCGTTCGGTCTCGGTCGCGCGGCGCCGACCGTCCACGGTGAGGCGGCCGTGCGCGCCGGGTCCGACGCCGGCATAGTCGTGGCCGCGCCAATAGGCGAGGTTGTGCCGGCATTCGCCTCCCGGGCGCGCGTGGTTGGAAATCTCGTAGGCCGGCATGCCCGCCGCATCACACAGCACTTGCGTCAGGTCATAGAGCTCGCGGGCGAGATCCTCGTCCGGCAGCCTCAGCTTCCCGGCCTTATGCCATTCGAAGAAAGGCGTGCCGGGTTCGACGGTCAACTGATAGACCGAGAGGTGATCGCCGGCGTAGCCGAGCGCGCGCCTGAGCTCGATCGCCCAGGCCTCGGGCGTCTGGTGCGGCCGCGCGTAGATGAGATCGAAGGAATAGCGGTCGAAGATGCTGCGCGCGACCGCCAGAGCATCGAGCGCCTCGCTTACGCTGTGCAGGCGGCCGAGCGCCTTGAGCGCGATGTCGTCGAGGGACTGCACGCCGAGCGAAACGCGGTTGACGCCGGCGGCGCGGAAGCCGCGGAAGCGGCGCGCCTCGACGCTGCTGGGGTTGGCTTCCAGCGTGACTTCGACGTCCGGCGCGACGGTCCAGTGTCTGGCGATGGCCTCGAGGATCGTCGCGACCGTTGCCGGCTGCATCAGCGATGGAGTGCCGCCGCCGAAGAAGACGCTCGACACGGTGCGGCCCCCTGTGCGCGCGGCGATCGCCGCGATCTCGGTAACGTAGGCGCGCGCAAACCGCGCTTCGTCGATCCCGCCGCGTCGCACATGGCTGTTGAAGTCGCAGTAAGGGCACTTGGACAGGCAGAAGGGCCAGTGCACGTAGACCGCAAAGGGGCTTGTTAACGACATGTTAAGCATCTTACGGCGCGCCGCGCGTCACGGCCAGCGTGAACGCCATCTTACGTGCGAGAGTTGATTAAAATTGTAACGACCCGGAACCGCGCGCGTCCTGCGGCAGACAGGCCCGGGCGAGTTTCATGAAGGCCCGTGCGCGGTGGGAGAGGCCCTGTCCCCGCGGCGGCAGGCCGTGCTTTTCCTCCGCGCTCATCTCGCCGAAGGTGCGATCAAATCCGTCGGGCTGGAAGAGCGGGTCGTAGCCGAAACCCTTCTCGCCGCGCGGGGGCCACACGAGGACTCCGTCGACGCGTCCTTCGAATTCCTCGCAATGGCCGTCCGGCCAGGCGAGACAGAGCGCGGCGATGAAATGCGCGCGCCGCTGCTCGGGGCTGCGCGCGTCGCGTTCGACGAGCATCGTCTGGATCCTGTTCATGGCCGCGCGGAAATCCCGCTGCGGGCCGGCCCAGCGTGCGGAATGGACGCCCGGCGCGCCGTCGAGTGCATCGACGACAAGCCCCGAGTCATCGGCGAAGGCGACGTGGCCGGTGGACCTCGCCGCCGCCAGAGCCTTGATGCGGGCATTGGCGGCGAAGGTCTTTCCCGTCTCCACGGGTTCGTCCAGACCGAGCTCGGCGGCCGATCGCGCCTCGATTCCGAACGGCGCGAGCAGCGCCCGCATCTCCGCGAGCTTGCCGGGATTGTGGGTGGCGATGACCACCGGACCTTTCAGCTTGCGGTTCACGCCACGGCCAATTTCTGCAGGCCGACGAGCTTCTCGATGCCTTTGCGCGCAAGACCGAGCAGGGCGAGGAACTGATCCTCGCTGAACGGCGCCTTCTCGGCCGTCGCCTGGATCTCGACGAGATGCCCGGAGCCGGTCATCACGAAATTGGCGTCGGTGTCGGCCTGCGAATCCTCCGCATAGTCGAGATCGAGCACGGGGGTGCCCTGACAGAGGCCGCACGAGACCGCGGCGATATGGTCGCGCAGCGCATCGCCCTTGATCATGTCGCGCGCCTTCATCCAGCCGATGCAATCGGCGAGCGCCACCCAGCCGCCGGTGATCGACGCGGTGCGCGTGCCGCCGTCCGCCTGAATGACGTCGCAGTCGATGGTGATCTGCCGTTCGCCGAGCGCGGCGAGATCGACGATCGATCGCAGCGAGCGGCCGATCAGACGTTGGATTTCGATGGTCCGGCCGCCCTGCTTGCCGGCGGAGGCCTCGCGGCGGGTCCGCTCGGAGGTGGCGCGTGGGAGCATGCCGTATTCGGCCGTGATCCAGCCCCGGCCCTGCCCCTTGAGCCAGGGCGGCAGGCGCTCTTCGAGGCTTGCCGTCACCAGCACGTGGGTGTCGCCGAATTTCACGAAGCAGGAGCCTTCGGCATATTTGACCACGCCGCGTTCGAGCGACACGGGCCGCAGTTCGTCGGGTTGTCGGCGGCTCGGCCGCATGCGTGCTCCCCTGTGGTCCGGCAAGGCTTTTAAGGAGCGGCCGCCGCCGCCGCAAGCGCGGGACCGACGGGCTCCTCGCTCGCGCCGGTCCCGCCAGGGCGCTTGAGGTCCGGCACGGTCCGGCCGCGCGGGGGGATCCCCCGCGAGCCCGGCTGCGCGATGGCGGCCCGCCGGAAGGCCGGCTTGAACAACGGCCCTGCGATGATCAATTCTTGCATCAATTTTTCGGCCAAGGTTACGGAGCCGTCCGATGGCCTCGCACGACGTCCCGATCGGTTCGACCCAGGTGAGCCTTGCCGCGCTCAACGAGCGCTCGCGCGAGATCTTCCGCCAGATCGTCGAGAGCTATCTTGCCACCGGCGAGCCCGTCGGCTCGCGCAATATCGCGCGGATCCTGCCGATCACGCTTTCGCCCGCCTCGGTGCGCAACGTGATGTCCGACCTCGAGCATCTCGGTCTCATTTACGCCCCGCACACCTCGGCGGGGCGGCTGCCGACCGAACTCGGCCTGCGATTTTTCGTCGACGCGCTGCTCGAGATCGGCGATCTCAGCGAAGAGGAGAGGCGCGCGATCGAGGCACAGGTGGCGGGCGCCGGGAGCAACCAGTCGGTGGAATCGATACTCTCCGAAGCCTCGCAGGCGCTGTCGGGCCTCACGCGATCGGCTTCGATCGTGCTCACCACCAAGAGCAACATGCGGCTCAAGCACATCGAGTTCGTGCGGCTCGATCCGGAGCGGGCCCTCGCGGTGCTCGTCGGCGAGGACGGCGAGGTCGAGAACCGCGTGCTCAATGTTCCGCCCGGGCTGCCGACCTCCTCGCTCGTCGAGGCCGGCAACTACCTCAATGCCCGCATCCGCGGCAAGACGCTCGCCGAGTTACGCAACGAGATCGAAAACGCGGTCAAGGAAGGCGAAGCGGAACTCGACCAGCTCACGCAGAAGATCATCGCGGCGGGTCTTGCGAGCTGGTCCGGGGGCGACGGGGAGGAACGCCAGCTCATCGTGCACGGCCACGCCAACCTGCTCGAAGACCTGCGCGCACTCGAGGATCTCGAGCGGGTGCGCGCGCTGTTCGACACGCTCGAGACCAAGCGCGGGGTGATCGATCTGCTCGGCCGCGCCGAACGCGGCGAGGGCGTGCGCATCTTCATCGGCTCGGAGAACAAGCTGTTCTCGCTCTCCGGTTCCTCTACCATCGTTGCGCCCTACAGCGACGGCAAGGGCCGCATCGTGGGGGTGATCGGCGTGATCGGTCCGACCCGGCTCAATTATGCGCGGGTCATCCCGATGGTGGACTATACGGCGCGCGTCGTCAGCCGGCTGCTCACGCGCGACACCGCCTGAGAGCGACTTTAATCTTGTTGACAGGCTCTCCGATGTGGGTGAGGCATAGCCGCGCATGATCGCGTGGTTTGCCGGGGATGCCTCGACGGGCACCTCCCTCCCGGCGCGGTTGACCCCGAATCCTTGATTTTTGGGGTTCCAGGCCAGATATGCCGGGCATCCGACCAATCGAATGATGGATTAGGACGATGACGGACCCGACCGTTCGCGAGCCCGAGACCGTGGATGCCGCCGCGGCGCCCGAGGCGGCCGCCGCGGCAGCGCCCACGACGGAGGAGAAGCCCGATCCGCTCGCCGAGGCGCAGCGGGAGGCCGCCGAATTCAAGGACAAGGCGCTGCGCACGCTCGCCGAGATGGAGAACCTCCGCAAGCGCACAGCGCGCGAAGTGGCCGAAGCGCGCATCTACGGGATCGCAGGCTTTGCCCGCGACATTCTCGTGGTGGCGGACAACATGCATCGGGCCATGCAGGCGCTTGACGAGGAGCTGCGCGCCAAGGGCGAGGAACGGATCAAAGCCCTGCTCGACGGCGTGGAGCTTACCGAACGCGAACTCATGAAAGTGCTCGAGAAGCACGGCGTCCGGAGGTTCTCGCCCGACGGCGAGCGGTTCGATCCCAACCTCCACCAGGCGATGTTCGAGATGGAGCATGCGGAATTGCCTCCGGGCCATGTCGGGCAGGTGATCCAGGCCGGCTACATGCTGGGCGACCGCGTGCTGCGTCCGGCACTGGTCGCGGTCGTGAAAGCTCCGCCGAAGCCGGAGCCTGCACCCGCACCCGTGAACGACAATCTGGGCGCCGAGGAAGGCCAGGGCGGGACCGGTTGACCAGACGGCTTCACCAAGTCGTCCAGCGCGTTGGGCCGAACCGTTTCATTGAAACAATTCGAAACCCGCCAGCCTTACATTAGACCAATTATAAGTTATTGATATCACGTAATTTTCTCGTTGACGGGGCGGCCATTCGCGGTCATTCCTGCGGCGACATTCCGTCGTGGGGAAGACCATGCGCAGGCTCAGCATCCTTGTATCCTTCGCCATGGCCGCCGTTGTTGCGGTGGCCGCGTCGCGCGGCGAGGCCGCGGATTCGCTTGCGGCCGGTGCCAAGGCCTACAAACCCTTTGCGCTCGAGCGCATCGGGCTCGCCCTTGCCGGCGCAAGGGAATTGCAGGCGGCGGTGAAGGCGGGCGACGCGAAGGCCGCCCAGGCCGCGTGGATCAAGTCGCGCAAGGGCTGGGAGGCCGCCGAGCCGATCACCGGAGAGTTCTTCGGGGAGCTCGACGAGGCGATCGACGCCTGGCCCGACGCCAAGCAGGGCTACCACGCCATCGAGGCCCCGCTCTTTGCCGGCAAGCTCGACGAGGTCAAGGCGCCGACCGACAAGCTCGTCGCGGATCTCGCCGAATTCCACCGGCGGCTCGCGGCGGCGAATTTCCGTTTCAAGCCGCAGGGCCTGCTCAACGGCGCAAGCAAGCTTGCCTATGAGCTCGGCGAAAACAAATCGAAGGGCGGCGAATCCCCCTATGCCGGCACGTCGCTTCTCGATATGCAGGAGAACGTCGAGGGTCTCGAGGCGGTCTACAAGCTGGCCTTCGCGGGCGCGCTCAAGGCACGTGACGCCAAGCTTGCCGACGCGATCCACGGCAAAATCGAAGAGGTCGAACGGCTGGTCAAAATCGCGGACATCAGACAGCTCGATCAGCCGGCCTTGCGCAAGGCAGCCGAGGAACTTGCGGTCCTCCTGCAGAACGCGGCGCCGAAGCTCGGGCTGAAGAAGCCCGCCTTCGGCGAGTGAACGCCATGCGTGGTATCGTGCCGGCGGCGTGCGCGGCGGCCTGTTGTGTCGCCATGCTCGGAGCCGGCCCGTCGCCGGCCTCGCCCATCGTCGGCAAGCCCTCCCTGCTGCCGGCGGGCACGGACCTCAACGAGCAAGCGCTCGACCAGCCGAACGAGCTTTTCGCCTCGGAGCTTGCCGGCGGCGCGCGCTCCTACCTTCTCAATCTCGGCGATCTCCTGTTCTCCTCGCCCGAGATCCTGGGCGGCCTGGCGCGTCAGGCGGGCATCAGCTGCAACACCTGTCACCAGCAGGGCCACAACAATCCGAAGCTTTACGTCCCCGGCCTGTCGACGAGGCCGGGCACGTTCGACACGACGAACGGCCTGTTCAATCCAAAAGCCGACAACCGCGTGCTCGACGCGGTGACGCCGCCGAGCCTGCGCGGCGCGAAATACCTTGCGCCCTACGGCCATGACGGCCGCTTCGCGTCGCTGCGCGATTTCGTCCGCAATGTGATCGTCAACGAATTCGCAGGTCCCGAGCCTTCGGGTGAGGTCCTCGACGCGCTGGTGACGTATATCCAGGAAATCTCGTTCCTGCCCAATCCGAAGCTCGGCGCCGACGGCCGGTTGACGTCCCTGGCCTCCGACGCGGCGCGTCGGGGCGAGATGCTGTTCGCCGCGCCGTTCCGGCACGATCCGGCGATGAGCTGTGCAAGCTGCCATCGTCCGACCGGCGCTTTCGTCGATCATCAGGTGCACGACGTGGGCAGCGGGGGACGGTTCAAGACGCCCACGCTGGTGAACGCCAATTTCAATGCGCCGTATTTCCATGACGGACGTTTCGATACCTATGCGCAGGTCGTCGCCTATTTCGACCGGCATTTCGATCTCGGACTCGACGCCGACCAGCAACGCGACCTCGTCGCCTATCTCGAGGCCGTCGGCGATGCCGCGGAGCCCGTCGTGCGCAATACCGTGCAGAGCACGCTCGACGAAATCGCCGCCTTCGTGAGCGTGCTCGACACCGCAATCCCCGAGCACAACCGGGAGATCGTCGTACTCACGGTGGACGCCGTGACCAACGAGTGGCGCGAGTTCGGCGAGAATTTTCCCGACCGCGACGATACCAGCGTCAAAGGAGGTCTTCCTGAAAGGCTGCGCGCGCGCGACGCGGTGCGCGGCGCCGTGCTGGCGCTCCGACGGGTGGCCATGGCGGCGGCCGTCGATGATTATGCGGCCGCTGCGCAGGCCTATGCCGATTACCGGCAGCACGTGGCCTCGGTAGCGCCCGACCTCAAGCGCGCCGAGCCGTGGTCGCTTTTCAACCCACCGATCCGCGAGGCGCATTTTGCCGCGATCCGGCAGCTCGCCGAGCTCGCCAAATAGTCCTTGCGGAGCGGGTCGGGATCGAAAGGATCCCATCGTGTCGAGGAGGACGATCATGCGCGGGGGAAACCACGGCAACGATTGCCGCGCGCTGGCGCTTCTTGCGGCGGCGGCAATCGTGCTCGGCCCTGCGGCCGTGCGGGCGGCGGAGGAGGCAAACAGGCCCGCCTCGATCTGGGAGCAGGACACGCTGACGGGCGATTGGGGCACCGCGCGCACCGCGCTCAAAGACAGGGGCATCGGCGTCGCCATCAACTATATCGGCGAAACGCTCGCCGTCCTTTCGGGCGGCATCGATCGCCGCGCGAGCTACGAGGGGCGATTGGAATTGTCGGTCGACAGCGATCTCGAAAAGCTGATCGGATGGAAGGGCGCGACGACGCATGTCACCGTCTTTCAGATCCACAACGGCGGCCGGAATGCCGCCGATCACGTCGGCAGCCTTTTCGATCCGAGCAATATCGACGCCGTGCCGACCACGCGCCTGTTCACCGCCTGGTTGGAGCAAAGTCTCACCCATGACGTGTCGCTGCGTCTCGGCCAGCTTGCCGGCGACGACGAATTCATCGTCAGCCCCACGGCAGGCGGCTTGATCAACGGCACCTTCGGCTGGGCCGCCATCCTTGCCGCCAACATGACGAGCGGTGGACCGGCCTATCCGCTCGCCACGCCGGGCGCGCGCCTCAAACTCAACGCCACGGACAATCTCACGCTGCTTGCCGCGGTATTCTCCGGCGATCCGGCAGGCCCGGACTGCCACGACGTCCCGCAGCAATGCAACAAGCACGGCACGACGTTCAGTTTCACGGGCGGCACGCTCTGGATGGGTGAAGCCCAATATGCCGTCAATCAAGGCAAGGATGCGCAAGGTCTTGCGGGCGTCTACAAGCTCGGCTTCTGGTACGCGACTGCCGGCTTCGCCGATCAGCATTTCGGCCTGACCGGTTCAGGCGCTGTGGTCTCGCTCGCCGATCCCGCCGCCGTGGCCGCGCTCGATCACCGTGGCAATTGGGGCCTGTACGGGGTCGCCGACCAGACGGTCTGGCGCGGCGAGGCAGCGAGTCTCAATCTGTTCCTGCGCGGCGGCGTCTCGCCCTCGGATCGCAACCTGCTGTCGTTCTATGTCGACGGCGGAGCCGGTCTCAGAGGCCTGCTGCCGGGCCGCGCCAACGACGTCCTGACCCTGGGCGTCGCCTATGGCCGGATCAGTCCCGACGCGGCCGCGCTCGATCGCGACATCGCGCTCGCCGCGCCGCCCTATCCGATCCGCGACTACGAATTGCTGTTCGAGCTCAGCTATCAGGCGCAGATAGCGCCGTGGTGGATCGTGCAGCCGGACATCCAGTACATCCTCCACCCCGGCGGCCATGTGCCCGATCCCAACAACCCCACGGCCGCGGTGCGCGACGCCTTCATCGCCGGCATCCGCAGCACCGTGAAATTCTGATCAGCGCAGGCTCACGCCGTCCCGCAGCGCCCGGAAGCGATCGAACACCGCGTCCCACTGCGCGCTTCCGGCCACGGCCACGATGCGCAGGAAACCGCCGCCCACGCCGCCGAAACGCAGCCACTGCACCAGTTTGACCTGTTCGCCGTTGAGGCCGCTCGCGCGCGCCCTGATCTCGTTGCCCGGCCAGCCGCCGATGCGCATCGGCTCGGCCGAGGTGAGCTCGAGATCGCGCAGCGGCGCCGTGACCAGCAGGTCGCGGGCAAAGCGGGCGCGGTCGTCGGCGTTGTCCGGCGCTCCGTGTCCCGCGGAAATGACGGCGTAGGGTTGCTTGGCCATGTCGTCGGCCGCGCCGTCGATGACGATGACTCCGTCCGGAACCACGCGCATCACGCGAAAGCCCGCAAGGTCGGTGAGCCGGAACGGCAGCAGGCCGAGCAATTCCTCCGTCGGCACCCGGCGGAAGGTGACGCTCGCCAGCATGCGGCGCACGACCGCATCGTCATAGACACCGAGCGCGGCCTCCGGCACTTCGACGCGGATGAGCATGGCGAGATCGAGCGCTTCGCCCGGCGAGGCACCGGCGACGAGGAACCATCGGTGCAAGCGCGTCGCGCCGGTGTCCACCGTGCCGCTCACCAGCACGCCGATGCCGGCCGCGAACGGGAAGGTCTCGCGCTTGACGTCCTTCATGCCCTGCTGCTCGGGCGGGGCGAATGCCGCTCGCGACAAGCGGTCATACGCCGCGGCCGGCAGGTCGAGAATGGTAACCGCGACGTGGCGATCGGCGTCCTCGAAACCCGGAAAGCGCCGGCTGACGGCCAGCGTGCCCGCCGGTTCAAGCCCGACGCGCAAACCTGGCGGATAGACCGGCTCGGCCGCAGCAACGCGCAGAGGCGCCGCCCCGAGGACAAGGGTCGCCAGAACGAGCGGAATCAGCCGATGGACCATCACGGCTCCCTTGGCCGCAGGGCGGCCCTTGGCGACGGGGCCAAGAGACAGGCGGCCTCGTGGCGTTCTTCTGTCACGGTGCGAGATCGTCGGTTCGAATGCGCCGCACGCCGGCGTTGCTCATCTCGGTCCAGGCTTTGGCGAGCGAGCCGTCGACATCGATACCACGGCAGGCGTCCTCCACCACATAGGCCGTCAAGCCGGCCTCGCAAGCGTCGATCGCGGTCCATGCCACGCAGAAATCGGTGGCGAGGCCGGCGATGAAGACGGTGTCGATCCCTCTTTCCCTGAGGTAGCTCGCGAGGCCGGTCCGGGTCTTCTTGTCCGCTTCCCGGAATGCGGAATAGCTGTCGATGCGAGCATGAAAGCCCTTGCGAATGACCAGCTGGGCGTGGGGAACATTGAGTTCGCGGGCAAGTGCGGCGCCGGAGCTTCCCTGCACGCAGTGCTCCGGCCAGAGGACTTGCGCTCCGTAGTCGAGCTGCACCACGTCGAAAGGCTTCTTGCCCGGATGACTCGAGGCGAAGGAGATGTGTCCGGCCGGATGCCAGTCCTGCGTCAGCACGACGTTCTCGAAGTGCGCCGCCATCCGGTTGATGACCGGGACGACCTCATCGCCGTCCTTGACGGCAAGACTGCCGCCGGGAAGGAAACTGTTCTGCACGTCGACGACGATCAGCGCGCTCGCGGCGCCGGGCGACAGTTTTTGCCGATGAGGCGCCGCCTCGTGCCGACCGGCGGAGGTCGGCGCCGACGCCGGCGCGGCGGCAAGGACATGCCGTTGCACTTCGGCCATGGGGTCTCCTCCTGCGCTCCAGCCCCCGCGCGACACCCGTCCGCCAAAGAAACTCCAACGGCCCGGTTCCGGCAAATGCGTTCTCGGTCCTCGAGCTTCAAGGTAATGGACGGGGCCGAAAAGCCCATTGCACCGGCCGGTTACGGCTTGCAGGGGCGGGGGCCCCTCCTATATGAGCCAGTGTGCCGCGCAACAACGTGGCATGAAGCCTACCGAGGGGGCTGGACCGAGGGGGTCCGCGGCTGAACCGCTGACGCACCCTAGCGGGCGCTGAAAGGCCCGTCCGGCTTGCCGTAACGAGAGAGGACTAACCATGGCCAAGGTCATCGGCATCGATCTCGGGACCACGAATTCGTGCGTCGCCGTCATGGAAGGCAAAACGCCCAAAGTCATCGAGAACGCCGAAGGCATGCGTACCACGCCCTCGATCGTCGCGTTCACCGACGACGGGGAGCGACTCGTCGGCCAGCCGGCCAAGAGGCAGGCGGTCACCAATCCGGAAAAGACCATTTTCGCCGTGAAGCGCCTGATCGGCCGGCGCTACGACGACCCCATGGTCGAGAAGGACAAGAAGCTCGTCCCCTACAAGATCACCCGCGCTGCAAACGGCGACGCCTGGGTCGAAGTTGACGGCAAGCCTTATTCGCCCTCGCAGATCTCCGCCTTCGTGCTGCAGAAGATGAAAGAGACGGCGGAAAGCTATCTCGGGCAGAAGGTCGAACAGGCCGTCATCACGGTTCCGGCCTATTTCAACGACGCGCAACGGCAGGCCACCAAGGATGCCGGCAGGATCGCCGGCCTGGAAGTGCTGCGCATCATCAACGAACCCACGGCGGCCTCGCTTGCCTACGGCCTCGACAAGCAGAAGAACGGCACGATCGCCGTCTACGACCTGGGCGGCGGCACATTTGATATTTCCATTCTCGAGATCGGCGACGGCGTGTTCGAGGTGAAGTCGACGAACGGCGATACCTTCCTCGGCGGCGAGGACTTCGACATGCGGCTCGTCAACTATCTCGCCGACGAATTCCAGAAGGAACAGGGCATTGATCTGCGTCGCGACAAGCTCGCGCTGCAGCGGCTGAAGGAAGCGGCGGAAAAGGCGAAGATCGAGCTGTCGTCGACGACGCAGACCGAGATCAATCTGCCTTTCATCACGGCAGACGCCAGTGGTCCGAAGCATCTCACCATGAAGCTGACCCGCGCGAAGTTCGAAGCGCTGGTTGACGATCTCATCCAGAAGACCATCCAGCCCTGCAAGCAGGCGCTCAAGGACGCCGGCATCACCGCGGCCGAGATCAACGAGGTTGTGCTGGTGGGCGGCATGACGCGCATGCCCAAGGTGCAGGAGGTCGTGAAGCAGTTGTTCGGCAAGGAGCCGCACAAGGGCGTCAATCCGGATGAGGTGGTCGCGGTCGGCGCCGCGATCCAGGCGGGCGTGCTGCAGGGCGACGTCAAGGACGTCCTGCTGCTCGACGTCACGCCGCTCTCGCTCGGAATCGAGACCTTGGGCGGCGTGTTCACCCGCATCATCGACCGCAACACCACGATCCCGACCAAGAAATCCCAGGTGTTCTCGACCGCCGAGGACAACCAGAACGCCGTGACGATCCGCGTCTTCCAGGGCGAGCGCGAGATGGCGGCGGATAACAAGCTGCTCGGCCAGTTCGATCTGGTCGGCATTCCGCCGGCCCCGCGCGGCGTGCCGCAGATCGAGGTCACCTTCGACATCGACGCCAACGGCATCGTCAACGTCTCGGCCAAGGACAAGGCGACCGGCAAGGAACAGCAGATCCGCATCCAGGCCTCCGGCGGTCTCACCGAAGCCGACATCGAGCGGATGATCAAGGACGCCGAGGCTCATGCCGAGGAGGACAAGAAGCGCAAGGCGGCGGTGGAGGCCAAGAACCACGCCGAGGCGCTCATCCACTCGACCGAGAAGGCGCTCGCGGAGCACGGCTCGAAGATCAACGATACCGAACGCCGCGCGATCGAAAACGCCATTGCCGATCTCAAGGAAGCGCTGAAGAGCGACGACTCTGCGGCGATCCAGGCCAAGACCAATGCATTGGCGCAGGCGTCCATGAAGCTCGGCGAAGCCATGTATCGGCAGCAGCAGGAGGCGCAGAGCGCCCAGGCCAGCGGCGGCAACGGCGCGGGCGCAGCCAAGAAGGAAGACGTCGTCGACGCGGAGTTCACCGAGGTCGACGACGACAAGAAGAAATCCGCCTAACCCCTCGGGTGCCGGCTCATGCGGATAGGGCTGCACAGCCGGCAGGCAATCGTCACCCCCGGCACCGGGCCGGGGGGCCGTCGTTCCGTCGCAAGGTGAGGGATGGCCGGGCTCGCGCCCGGCCATGGCCTTGTGGAGGCATTGGGATCGAGGCCGCATGTCGAAGCGCGACTATTACGAGGTGCTGGGCGTCTCGCGCGATTGCTCCGAAGCCGAGCTGAAGGCCGCGTTCCGCAAACTCGCCATGAAGCATCACCCGGATCGCAATCCGGGCGACAAGGAATGCGAGCACAGGTTCAAGGAGATCAACGAGGCCTACGACGTTCTCAAGGACGCGGACAAGCGCGCCGCCTATGACCGTTTCGGGCACGCGGCGTTCGAGCACGGCGGCATGGGCGCGGCGCAGCATGGCTTCGGCGCCGACTTCGGCTCGGCATTCGCGGATATTTTCGAAGGCATTTTTGGCATGGGCGGCGGGCGCGGCCGCACCTCCGGACGCGAACGCGGTTCCGATCTGCGCTACAACATGGAGATCGACCTCGAAGAAGCCTACCACGGCAAGACCGCGCAGATCCGCATCCCGACCCTGGTGGCGTGCGAATCCTGTTCCGGCACCGGCGCGAAGCCCGGCACGCGGCCGAAGGTTTGCGCGACCTGCGGCGGCGCAGGGAGGGTCCGTCACGCGCAGGGTTTCTTCACCCTGGAGCGGACCTGTCCGATGTGCCAGGGCCGCGGGCAGGTGATCGACAATCCGTGCCCCAATTGTGCGGGGGCCGGCCGCGTCACGCGCGAGCGCACGCTGTCGGTCAATATCCCGCCCGGTGTCGAGGACGGCACGCGCATCCGCCTCGCCGGCGAAGGCGAAGCCGGCCTGCGCGGCGGGCCGCCGGGCGACCTCTATATTTTCCTCACCGTCGCGCCGCACGAATTCTTCCAGCGCGACGGCGCCGACCTGCATTGCCGCGTGCCGGTGTCCATGGTCACGGCCGCGCTCGGCGGCGAGGTCGAGGTGCCGTCGATCGACGGCGGCAAGGCGCGCGTCAAGATTCCCGCCGGGACGCAGACCGGTCGCCGCTTCCGGCTTGCGGGCAAGGGCATGCCGGTGCTGCGAACGAAGCAAACCGGCGACATGTACGTGCAGGTGACCGTGGAGACGCCGCAGAACCTTACCAAGCGTCAGCGCGAACTCCTCGCCGAGTTCGAGAAGCTGTCGTCCGCCGAGACCCAGCCGGAGGCCGCTGGATTCTTCAGCCGTGTCAAGGAGTTTCTTGATGGACTGGGAAACCGCAATGACGGCGCCGGCTGACCATCTTGTGACCCTGTCGGCGGTGCCGTATATCCGTCGACCAGCCTAGCGTGCAGGAACGGGCCCTCGCCCGCCGGTTACGCGTGACCCGCGCCAATGTCATCGCCCTCCTTCGCCCATAAGAAATCGTTGCGTCTCGACGACGAGATGCAATTCATCCGGACGTGGATCGGAAAGCCGATTTCGACCGGCGCGGTGATGCCGTCCGGTAAGGCGCTGGCCGCCGCCATGGCGCGCTACGTGGATCCGCACGCGGAGGGTCCCGTGGTGGAACTCGGGCCCGGCACCGGGCCGGTGACCGAGGCGCTGGTCCAGCGCGGGATCGATCCCTCGCGACTGATCCTGGTCGAGTTCAATCCCGATTTCTGCCGCCTGTTGCGCGCGCGCTATCCGGCCGCAACGGTGGTGCAGGATGACGCCTATCGGTTGCGCCGGGCGCTTGCGACGCATGTGCGCGGCCCGGTGGCCGCGGTCGTCTCGAGCCTGCCGCTGCTGACCAAGCCGCTGCGCGCGAGACTGCGCCTTATCTCCGAGGCCATGTCCCTGCTCAAGCCCGGCGCGCCGTTCGTGCAATTTACCTACGCCATGGTGCCGCCCATCCCCAAGGCGCTGATCGGCATCACCGCGCAGGCCTCCGAACTCATCTGGCTCAACCTGCCGCCCGCGCGTGTCTGGGTCTACCGCGGATGTTGAACGGCGCCTCGCGGTGATCCCCGCGGACGCGATTGGAACCGCCGATGGCGCTCCCGAAGATCCTTGTGTTTTCCGGTTCGACGCGCGCAGGTTCCTACAATGTGAAGCTCGCCGCGCTGGCGGCCAAGGAATTGACCTTGATCGATGCCGAGGTCACGCGAATCTCGCTCGCGGATTATCCGCTGCCGATCTACGAGGCCGACTTCAACGCGCGTAGCGGCGAACCGGCCAACGCGGTGAAGCTCAAGCACATGATCATGGCGCACCACGGCGTCTTCATCACCAGCCCCGAATATTCCGCCTCGGTCACGCCCTTGTTGAAGAATGCGATCGATTGGGTTTCGCGCGTGCGCGAGCGGGGCGACCCGACCTACGCAGCCTTCAAGGGCCGCGTCTTTGCGATCGCCGCTGCCTCGCCCGGCCTGGGAGGCGGCCTGCAGTCCCTCGTGGCGCTTCGGCAAATTCTCGAATTGGGTTGCGGCGCGCTGGTGATCCCCGAACAGGTTGCGGTCCCGCGCGCGGATCTCGCCTTCGACGAGATGGACAACCTGGTCGATAACGGTATCGCCAATCTTCTGCGGGCGCAGCTTGCGCGGCTCGTCGAGATGGCCCAATTGATGATGTAGCCGGCATGACGCTTGCGGCGCGGGAACGACTGATCGTTGCACTCGACCTGCCCTCGGTCGAGGCGGCCGAGGCCATGGTGCAACGGCTGGGCGATGCGGTATGGTTCTACAAGATCGGATACCAGCTTGCCTTCGCCGGCGGTCTGTCGTTCGCGCAGCGCCTGATCGCCTGCGGCAAGCAGGTGTTTCTCGATCTCAAGCTGCACGATATCGGCCGCACCGTTCAGAAGGGCGTCGAAAGCGTCGCCGAACTCGGCGCGACCTTCCTCACCGTCCACGCCTATCCGCAAACCATGAAAGCGGCGGTCGCCGGCAAACAGGGGTCGACCCTGCGAATTCTTGCGGTGACCGTGCTGACCTCCTATGACGATGCCGACCTCGCCGCCGCGGGGTACGACATGAGCGTGGCTGAACTGGCCGCCGCGCGCGCGAGTCAGGCGCGCGATACGGGCATCGATGGTCTGGTCTGCTCGCCGGCCGAGGCCGCCGATTTGCGCAAGCTGATCGGTCCCCGCATGGTCCTGGTGACACCCGGTATCCGCCCGGCCGGAAGCGGGCCGGACGATCAGAAGCGGACCGCCTCGGCGGCGCACGCCGTCGCCGCTTCGGCCGATTACCTCGTGGTGGGGAGGCCGGTGCTGGAGGCGCGGGATCCAAAAGCGGCGGCGGAAGCAATCATCGCGGAAATCGATGAGGCCATGCATTGAAACCGGAGGTGCACTCATGGCGAAAGGCTATTGGATCGGTCGTGTCGACGTGAAGAACGAGGAGGGTTACAAGCCATATGCCGCCGCGAACGCGGCGATCTTCAGGAAGTACGGCGGTCGCTTCCTCGTCCGCGCGGGGCGGTTCGAATGCATGGAGGGCACCGCGCGTTCGCGCAACGTCGTCATCGAGTTTCCCGACTATGCGACGGCCCTTGCCTGCTATCGGTCGCCCGAATACCAGGCCAACATCAAGGTACGCGAGCCGCACTCGGTGGCCGACATCATCGTGATCGAGGGTTATGACGGTCCTCAGCCGTAACGCCGGCGCCGGGACGTGACCGACGCCGCATTGCCCGCCATGGGCGGGTGCTTGTTGGGAGAGGCTCCGAATGGCTGACCTGCGTCTGATCGTGGCCGGGGCCGGCGGGCGGATGGGTCGCACGCTGGTCAGGGCGATCGCCGAGACCAAGGGCTTTGCGCTCGTGGGCGCGCTCGAGGACCCGCGCTCGCCGTTGATCGGCTGGGATTCGGGAACGCTTGCGGGGACGGCCGAGAACGGCGTCAAGCTCGTCGGCGATGCCGCTCCCCTGATCGGCGCGGCCGACGGAATCGTCGACTTCACCACGCCCCTTGCGACCGTCGGCTTCGCGGCGCTCGCCGCCAAGACCGGCAAATTCCATATCACCGGCACGACCGGTCTTTCCGCGCAGGATGAAGCCAGGCTTCGGGATGCTGCCGCATCGGCGGTGATCGTCAGATCCGGCAACATGAGCCTCGGCGTCAATCTTCTGGCGGCGCTGACGCGTCGCGTCGCCAAAACCCTCGACGCCGCCTTCGACGTCGAAATTCTCGAAATGCATCATCACCAGAAGGTCGACGCGCCTTCGGGGACCGCGCTGATGCTCGGTCGTGCCGCGGCGGAGGGCCGCGGCGTCGATCTCGACACGCACAAGGTCACGGGGCGGGAAGGGCATACCGGCGCGCGCAAGGCGGGCGATATCGGTTTTGCGGTGTTGCGCGGCGGAACGGTGGTGGGCGAACACCGCGTGATCTTCGCCGGGCCGTTCGAGCGGCTGGAGCTCGTGCACAAGGCGGAGGATCGCATGATCTTCGCCCGCGGCGCGTTGCATGCGGCCGCCTGGGCGCAGGGCCGAAAGCCGGGGCTTTATACCATGACGGACGTTCTTGGATTGACCGATTTCTGAGACGCGCAATGACCGAACGACTTCTCGTGCTCGTGCGCCACGGCCAGAGCGAATGGAACCTCAAGAACCTGTTCACGGGCTGGCGCGACGTGGACTTGACGGAGCAGGGCGTCGCGGAGGCACGCGCCGCCGGCCGGCGGCTCAAGGCTGAGGGTCTCACGTTCGACGTGGCGTTTACCTCGGCGCTCATACGCGCGCAGCGCTCGCTCGACCTGATCCTCGAGGAAATCGGCCAGACGAAAATTCCGATCTTCCGGGATCAGGCGCTCAACGAGCGCGATTACGGGGATCTCGTCGGCCTCAACAAGGACGATGCCCGCAAGAAATGGGGCGAGCAGCAAGTCCACCTCTGGCGCCGTTCCTACGATGTGGCGCCGCCGGGCGGCGAGAGCCTGAAGGACACGCTGGCGCGGGCCTTGCCGTATTACGTCACGGAGATCCTTCCCCGCGTCCTGCGCGGGGAGCGCGTGCTCGTATCCGCGCACGGCAATTCGCTGCGTGCCCTGGTCATGGTGCTCGACCGGCATACGCCGGAAAGCATCACTCGATTGAACCTCGATACCGGCGTGCCGATGGTCTATCGGCTCAATGCCGATTCGACGGTCGCTTCGAAACGGGACCTCGCCGCCTAGCGCCCGGTCTTGACAGCATGCCGCAAGGTTGATCGGTGTCCGCGCCCGGGCCGGCCAGTTTCGGCACGGAAGCCGGCGCGCGCCCTTCAGGTTCACGCGCCCCGGGCGAGGCCCGTTTGGGCCCGGTCCCGGTGACGCGCGGCAGGCGCGGCATCGGTTTCCGTCGCGGCTTTCGCCACCATTCCGGCTTCCCACCCCAGCATCGCGCGCTTGCGCGTCAGGCCCCAATGATAACCGGTGAGCTCGCCGCTCTTGCCGACCACGCGATGGCAGGGCACGACGAAGCAGACCGGATTCCGGCCGACCGCCGCACCGACGGCGCGTGCGGCGCGCGCCGTGCCGGCTCGGGCGGCGAGGTCGGAATACGAAATGAGCCTGCCCATCGGCACCTCCAACAGTCTCTCCCACACGCGAACCTCGAAGTCGGTACCGATCAGTACGACGCGTAACGGCTGATCCCTGCGCCAGAGGGAAGGATCGAATATCCGTCGCGCCGTCGCCGCCGTCGCGGCGAAATCCTCGACGTAACGAGCCTTCGGCCAGCGCGACGTCATATCGCGCAGAGCCGCGCGCTCCTTGCCGGGGTCCGCGAGCGCAAGGCCCGCCAGCCCGCGCGGCGTCGTCATCACCAGCGCCGTGCCGAACGGCGAAGGATGGTAGCCGTAGGTCAGCGTCAGTCCTTCGCCGCCGGCCTTCCATTCGCCCGGCGTCATCGCCTCGTGCGTGACGAACAGGTCGTGCAGCCGGCCGGGGCCCGAAAGGCCCACCTCGTAGGCCGCGTCGAGGACGCTCGCCGACGCGCGCAGCAGTTCGCGCGCATGATGGAGCGTCAACGCTTGAAGGAACGCCTTGGGCGTGAGCCCGCACCAGCGGCGGAACAGGTGATGCAGATCCGTCGCCGAGACGCCCACCGCCCGCGCAATCGTGGCGACGTCCGGCTGCGCACGCCAATTGCCGCGGATGTGGGCGATCGTGCGGCGCACGACGTCATAGTCTGCCGCGGCGGTCGCCAGAGAAGGCACGTGCATGAAGGGTTCCACAGGGGCCGATCGCGTTGCGTCCATGAACCGGACCTACGATGGCGGGACGTTGGCTGCCACCCGATTCCTGATCCCTCCGGCGGCTTATAGGAGGATTATGGCGAAGCGGTCCTCGTCACCCCGCGCTTGGCTTCGGCCAGAGCGCCGGCGAGCGCCGCGGCGAAACTCGCCTTTTCGTCAGGCCCGAGGAAACTCGCGACGGTCAGCTCTCTGCCGCGGGAAACCAGGAACAGCCGCTCGATGCCGAATTCCGCGTGCACGACTTTTTCGAGCCGGACCCAGAGCGGGTTGAATGCCCATTCCCGCACCCGTCCGCGGTGACTGACCTTGCGCAGCGTCAGCGTGGAAGGCGTGACCGTGACCTCCTCATAGGCCGCGGCGCGCCGGTAATTGAGCTCAAAGGCCCAATAGAGCAGCAGCGCATCGAGCCCGAAAAAGCCGAACACCGGCCACGCGCCCATCAGCAGGAAGGCCATGCCTGCAAGGAAGCTGACGACGCCATAGGCTCCGATCAGGATCCAGAAGCCGAGACGATTGAGCGAGCGGTGCGGCGTGATCACCGCGGAAAACAAAGTCGGCTCGAGCGGGTCGTTGTCCGGGCTCATCATTGTCATTATACCAGAACAATGGGCAAAAAAACGCGCGGCAGGAAAGCCACAGCAAAGCGCCAGCCGCGGGCGCCCAAACGGAAGACGGCCCGTCTCAAGCCCCCTGTCAGTCAACGGGCCGCCGACGCCAAGGCGTGCCACGGCGCGTTGCCGCAGTGGACGGCGGCCGAAATCGCGGAGGCGTTCCGGCGATTTGCAGCCGCCAATCCCGAACCCAGGGGCGAACTGCAGCATATCAATCCCTTCACCCTGCTGGTCGCGGTTGTGTTGTCCGCTCAGGCGACCGACGCGGGCGTGAACAAGGCGACGCCCGCGCTGTTCGCGCTCGCCGACACGCCGGAAAAAATGGTTGCGCTCGGCGAAGCGAAGGTGCGCGAGCTGATCAAGACGATCGGCCTCTACCGCACCAAGGCGAAGAACATCGTCGCGCTGTCGCGCCGCCTCGTGGCCGAGCACGGCGGACAGGTGCCGTGCTCGCGGGAGGCGCTGGAAGCCCTTCCGGGAGTTGGCCGCAAGACCGCGAATGTCGTGCTCAATATTGCCTTCGGGCAGCCCACGATCGCGGTGGACACGCATATTTTCCGTGTGGGCAACCGCACCGGCCTCGCCACCGGCAAGACGCCCTTGGAGGTCGAGGCGAAGCTGGAGCAGGTGGTGCCGGCCCCATACAAGCGCCACGCGCACCATTGGCTTATCCTGCACGGGCGCTACACTTGCCTTGCGCGCAGGCCGCTGTGCGAAAGATGCATCATCGCCGACTTGTGCAAATGGCCGGGGAAGAGCGTCGCGTAAAACGAAGCCGAGGAGATGGGTATGGAAGGCTCAATCCGCGCCCGATCTGTCGATCGTAGCGAGCCGGAGGCGGTGTTTGCCGAGGCCGGTCTGTCGGCGAAAGCCGGCCTGGCCTGGATGACGAAGGCGCCGGCCTTCCGCACCAGTTTCAAGCGTGATGCCGCCGCCGCCACGAAATATTGGCGCACCGGCTCGGCGTTTCTTTCCAGGCTGCCGCCGAAGGCCAAACGGACGCGCGCGCAGCAGGCAGCCGCGGAGGTCATCCAGAACACCTGTCGCGGTCTGCGCGAACGGTTTCTCGCCCGTTATGTTGAAACGGTCTATCGCAAGCTCACCCGGAATCTCACCGATTTTCTGCGGGTGGAGGAGCTCGTCTATGCCGCCGCCAAGCTCGTTCCCGGACTGACGCCGTCCCGCGATGAGGTCGAAGCCGAAAGCGGTCGATTGCAAAGCGAGAAGGACGGTGTCGAGATCGACCAGGGGATTTTTCTCGCGCAGGTGCTGGCCGTTCCCGAGACGGGCATGCATCTCTGCGAAGCCATGTTGCGGCCGCGGCGCGAGGCGGTCGATCGCGTGGCGGAATTCGTCGAAAAGGGCATGGTCGATTTCGGTCCCGCGCGGGTCGAGCGGCAGGGCAAAGCCGCAGTCGTCACGTTGCGCAATCCGCGTTATCTCAATGCCGAGGATGAGGGGACGCTCGACGAGACGGAGACCGCCGTCGACATCGCCTTGCTCGATCCGGTCAGCGAGATCTGCGTATTCCGCGGAGACGTGGTCGACCACCCGAAATATCGCGGCCGGAGGATCTTCTGCGCCGGCATCAATCTCACTCACCTCTATCGCGGCAGGATCTCCTATCTCTGGTACATCCGGCGCGACATGGGCGTTGTCAACAAGATGATGCGCGGGCTTTCGCTCGCGGGCTCGCAGGGAGCCGACGAAATATACGGCGGCACGCGCGAGAAGCCCTGGATCGCCGAAGTCGACGCCTTTGCCATCGGCGGGGGATGCCAGTACCTGCTGGCGATGGATTACGTCGTTGCGGGAAGCGATGCTTACATGACCTTGCCCGCCCGCAAGGAGGGGATCATTCCGGGTGCGGCGAACCTGCGCATGCCGCGCTTCGTCGGCGATCGTATCGCGCGGCAGGCGATTTTGATGGGACGCCGGCTCGATTGCGACACGCCGGAAGGTCGCATGATCTGCGATCTGGTCGTGCCGCCGGCGGAGACGGAACGGGCGGTCTCGCGCGTGGTCGAGGATTTCACCGGTTCGGGGGTCGTGAGCGCCGCGGGCAACCGGCGCGCATTGCGCGTCGGCGAAGAGCCGCTCGATCTCTTCCGTCGCTACATGGCCGTCTATTGCCGCGAGCAGGCCTATTGCCATTTCAGTCCGGCGTTGATCGCCAACCTCGAACGGCATTGGAATGCAGCGCAGCGCAAGCTTTGACAGGTTTTTCGAACGACCCCCGCGCTTCTTCGTAATCAGCACAAATCAAATCAGCACAGATCAACCGAAAGCCGATTGGAAACGCGCATGGCCAAGCCGTCCGCCGCCGTTCTGGCTCCCCGGCACAGCGAACTCGAGCCGATCGAGATCGCCTCGCGCGACGAGATCGCGGCGGTGCAGCTCGAAAGGCTGAGGTGGTCGGTCGCGCACGCCTACGACAAGGTCCCGCACTATCGCGCCGCCTTCGACAAGGCGGGCGTGCACCCCGGCGACATCAAGCAGCTCTCGGACCTTGCCGCTCTGCCCTTCACCACCAAGGAGGATCTGCGCGCGAACTATCCGTTCGGCATGTTCGCCCTGCCGCGCGAGAAGGTGCTACGCATTCATGCCTCGTCCGGCACGACGGGCAAGCCGACGGTGGTCGGCTACAGCGCACGCGATCTCGACACGTGGGCCGCGCTGATGATGCGCTGCATGCGTGCCAGCGGCTGCAGACCGGGCATGCTTGCCCACAACGCCTACGGTTACGGTCTGTTCACGGGCGGCCTCGGCTTTCACCTCGGCGCGGAGCGGATGGGCATGACGATCGTCCCGGTATCGGGCGGCATGACCGAGCGGCAAGTGCAATTGATCAACGATTTCAAGCCCGACGTCATTTTTGTCACCCCGAGCTACCTCCTGGCGATACTCGACGAGTTCCGGCGGCAGGCGCTCGATCCGCGACGGTCGTCGCTCAAGATCGCGATGTGCGGCGCCGAACCGTGGTCGGAAGCGATGCGGAAGGAAATCGAAGACGCGTTCGACCTGCATGCCATCGACAATTACGGTCTCTCCGAAATCATCGGTCCCGGCGTCTCCTGCGAATGCATCGAAAGCAAGGACGGCCTGTACATCTGGGAGGACCATTTCTATCCCGAGGTCATCGATCCCGCTACCGGCAAAGTCCTTCCCGACGGTGAAGTCGGGGAGCTGGTATTCACCACTCTGAGCAAGGAGGCGATGCCGATCATCCGCTATCGCACCCGCGATCTTACCCGCCTCCTGCCGGGCACGGCGCGTTCGATGCGGCGCATGCAGAAGGTCAGCGGCCGCTCCGACGATATGATGATCGTACGCGGCGTCAATGTCTTTCCCAGCCAGATCGAGGAGATTCTGCTCAAGGACGGACGGCTGGCGCCACACTTCCTCCTCGAGCTGCGGCGCGCGGAGCGTCTCGACGAGCTGACCGTGGTCGTCGAGGCGCGCCCGGCCGTCGATGAAGGCGCTTTTGCGGCGTGCGAACGCGATCTCGCGCACCATATCAAGGCGATGATCGGCGTGACCGCGGCCGTCCGCGTCGTGAACGCCGGCACACTCGAGCGCTCGGCCGGCAAGGCCAAGCGCGTCATCGATTTGAGAAATCGCTAGGAGCGATGGCGGTCGTACCGAGCCGTCATGTGCGCATGCGGCGAAGCCCTGCGGAATTGCGCGGGCTCGTTCCGGATCACGCGGTCCCCTGCGCCGCGACGCGCCGGGACGGTGCCCGGTTCGATGCGACCGGAATCGCTGCTCTGCGCCTCAGCGCGCGGGCTCGATCAGTTCCGTACGACGGCCGGCGATCGCCTTGTGGACGTGAACCATGAATGCCATGGCGAATATCGGGGTAGCAAAATTCGCGATGGGAATGGAAACGAATACCGCGATCACCATGCCGGCAAGAAAGACATAGCTTGCGTTCGCGCGGCGAAGGTCCCTGGCTTCGCGTGGTGAGCGGAAACGCATCGCGGCAAGTTCGAAATACATGCGGCCGAGCAGATACGAATTGGCGAGGAACAGGATAACCACCCCGAGGCCGGCCACCAGCATGAAAGGCAGGGCGCAGAGATAAACGGCAATCGCCAGCAGTCCGATCTTGCCGCCTTCGACAAGCGCGCGCGTGAGCGGAAGGGCCCGGCCCGCGGGTTCGGCAGGGTAGTAGCGGCGTTCGACGGCCTCCGCCGTCTCATCAACGAAGAAGCCCGCGACGAAGGAAGTGACCGCCGGCATGATAAACAGCGCCCCCGTCACGATGCCAAAACCGGCGACGATCGAGAGCAGCCACGCCAAAGCCGACCACGCCGCATGGTTGGCGTAACCGGTCGCCTGTTCCGCCCATTCGGCGCCGCTCAGCGCCAACGCGGCGAACACGCGATGCAGCGCAATGCCGACGACCACCAACAGGGCGACGGCCAGCCCGACGGCTTTCATCAATACCGCGCGCAGGGGCGGCGTGAACAGCTGCGCAAGCGCCTTGCCGATCGCGTCGAACATGACGAGGACGTAAGCGAGGCCGAGCCGGCAGGCAAGAGCGGTCGGCGCAGATCGCGGCGCGCGGGCGCGTCGGACGAACATGGGACGCGTACGGACGCGTGACATGTTTCCATCGAACCGCCGTGCAGCGGCAAGCCTTGCCGGCGCACGGATTTGCCGCAAATCGCCTTCCGCCGGTCGGGATCGCGCGCGCGAGCGGACTGATCGAAGGCGGCGCGTCTTATTGCACCGTCTGCGCCGCTTCGCTCTCGGCTGCGACGGGCGCCCTGTCGTCGCTTTCCCGCATTAGGATATCGGCCCAGGCCATGGCCTTGTAGTCGAATCCCTGCGCGATCGTGGGCTTCACGACCTCGAAATAGGGGGAGATATCGAAGTCGCGCGGCGCGAACAACGAAGAATGGCGAATTTCCAGGATCTCCCGCCTCGCCTGCTCGCTCTCGACCCGTGTGACTTTGGGAAGGATGGGGTAACGGACGCTCTCGAAGGCCTGCGCAATCAAGGCCGAGCAGATGATGCGCGTGGGGTGTCCCGAGCCGAGGGCGATCATGCGCCGCCGCCAGCGCTGCGGCACGGGCAACGGGAACAGGTAGCGCATGAGGTCGATGATGTTCTTGAGGTCGTAGTCAAAGCCGATGCGTTCGGCGGCATAGGCGCACACGCGCGCGCGATCCTCTTCCGTGAGCCCGACCGGACGACAGATGCGCGTGTGGTAACGCGCATATTTCGAAAGCGGCACCGCGACGACGCCCTGGCCGATATTGGCTTCCACGAGCACCAAGGGCTCGCCGTCCTCGGCGACGCGATCGCCGATCGGACCCACATAGAGCGCGGCATGGGACCACGTCGATTGCGTCAGATATTTGATGACGCCGGAAATATGATTATTGCCCTCGACCAGCAACACGTCGCCGGGCCGCAGCGTCGCGCGCAACAGGTCCGGGTCGCTCGGCGTGAAGGGCTCGTAGCCTGCCGCCGGCTTCTCCAGATAACGGGCGAGCATCCGCCCGACGCGATCGATCATCCACCCCATGGCGCGGTCTCGTGCGCGGCTTCCCCGGCGCCGTCATTGACCCCTTTCGCGCAACGGCGCGGACCATGCGCCTTTTCCGCCGCGGCGAATTTAACAAGGACTCATTGCAATTTGGTTCATTGACCTCGATCATCCGATTAACCAAGATCCTCTGCGATGGAGCTCCCTGCGCGCGGGGCGCTTCGCTCTGGGGGACTGGCGGGACATCCGTTAACGGAGTGCATACCATGCCGGTCACGCGCCGCCGGAAGGCGCTCATTGCCTGGTCGAGCGGCAAGGACAGCGCCTGGGCTCTGCATGAAGCACGGCGATCGGGCGACTATGAGATCATCGGGGCGCTCACGACGGTCACCGACCGTTTCGCGCGCGTGAGCATGCATGGCGTGCGCGAGGAACTGCTCCTGGCGCAATGCGATGCGGCCGGTCTGCCGGCGCGTATCGTCCGCATTCCTTTCCCCTGTCCGAACGAGATTTACGAGCGCGAAATGGCGAAAGCGGTCGCGCAGGCCAGGCTCGACGGCGTCACGCACATCATCTTCGGCGATCTGTTTCTGCAGGACATCCGCGATTACCGCGAGCGGCAATTCGCCGATAGCGGCATGACGCCCGTCTTTCCCCTCTGGCTGCGGCCGACCCCGGCGCTCGCGCGTGATATGATCGATGGCGGGCTGACGGCCCATCTCGTCGTGGTCGACCGCCGCAAGCTGCCGGCCGATTTCGCGGGACGGCGCTTCGATGCAGCGCTGCTCGCCGATCTCCCTGCCGGCGTCGACCCCTGCGGCGAGAACGGGGAGTTTCATTCCTTTGTCTCGGCGGGCCCCATGTTCGCCCGCAGCCTCGCCGTCACCGTGGGCGCGAGGGTGGAGCGCGACGGCTTCGTCTATGCCGATTTGACCGCACCGTGAGTGCACGACAGCGCGCCGCGATGCGGCGGTACGGCGACGGCCTTGGCCGCGTGCCAGAGCTTCGCGGATCAGCCGCGCAACGTGCCCCCGGTGCGCTTGACCACTTCCGCGACGATGCGCTGGCCGAGCGCGCCGATCTCCTCGTCGGTCAGGGTTTTCTCGCGCGGCTGGATCGTGACGGTAATCGCGATCGACTTCTTGCCCGCCTCAATTCCCTGGCCCGTGTAGACGTCGAAGACCGTCACCCCGGCAATCAGCCGGCGGTCGGCGTTTTGCGCTGCGCGCACGATATCGGCTGCCTGCGTGCGCGCGTCGACCACGAAAGCGAAATCGCGCTCGATCGGCTGGAAAGGCGGGAACTCCGGCGCCGGTCTTGCCCGCGTCGCCTTGACTCGCGGTTCGGGAACGGCCTCGAGCAGGATCTCGAATGCGGCAAGCGGCCCGTCCGCCTTCAGCTCCGCGAGCACGCGCGGATGCAGCTCGCCGAAATGGCCGATGACCGTCTTCGGTCCGAGCTGAATGGTGCCGCTGCGACCGGGGTGGAACCAGGCGGGGGCGCCGGGCAGGATCTGTAGGGCCTTGACGGGCGTGCCGAGATCGCCCAGCACGGCGAGGGCATCGGCCTTGGCGTCGAAGGCGTCGACGGACTTGGCGACATACGACCAATGGCGCCCCGCGCCGCCGGGCTTGGCAAGCGCGCGGCGCAGACCGGCCGCCGCGGTGAGCTGATCCTCGGGGCGGTCGCCCCTGAATACCTGCCCGACCTCGAACAGCGCCACGTGCGCGAATCCGCGGTCCGCGTTCCTTTGCGCTGCGGCGACGAGACCCGGCAGCAGGCTCGGTCGCATGTCGGATAGTTCCGACGCGATCGGGTTGGCAAGCGCCAGTTCGCGACGGCCGCCGCCGAACAGCTCCGCCTCGCGTTTCGAGATGAATGACCAGGTCACCGCTTCGGTCATGCCGCGCGCCGCCAGCGCCCGCTTCGCCTTGCGCGTGCGGTTCTGCAGCGTCGTCAGCACGGGCTTGCGCGCCTGTTCCCCGCGCGGGAAGGGAACTGCGGGCACGCGATCCACGCCGATGACGCGCACGATTTCCTCGACAAGATCCGCCTTGCCATGCACGTCCGGACGCCATGACGGCACCGCAACCTTCACGCGCTCGCCCTGTCCGCTGACGAAGAAACCGAGCTTCTCGAGAACGCGGCGCACATCGCCGAGCGGCAGTTGCAGGCCCGTGAGGCGGGCAAGCTCGCGTTGCGGGAAGTCGATCACTCTTTCGTCTTTGGCGGCCGGATCGCCGGCGACCACGATATCGGACGGCTCGCCGCCGCAGAGGTCGATCACCATTTGCGTCGCAAGCTCAAGGCCCGGGATCGTGAAATTCGGGTCGACGCCGCGTTCGAAGCGATAACGCGCGTCGGAATTGATCGCCAGCTTTCTCCCGGTCTGCGCCACATTGAGCTCGTTCCACAGCGCCGACTCGATCAGAACTTCGGTCGTGTCCTCGGAACATCCCGTGGCCTCGCCGCCCATGATGCCGGCAAGCGATTCGACGCCCTTCCCATCAGCGATGACGCAGACGGTGTCGTCGAGCATGTAGGTTCTTCCGTCAAGCGCGAGCAGCGTTTCGCCGTTTCTTGCCCGCCTGACGGTCAGATCCCCGTGCACCTTGGCTGCGTCGAATACGTGCAATGGTCGACCACGGTCATAGGTGACGTAGTTGGTGATGTCCACGAGAGCGTTGATGGGACGCAGGCCGATCGCCTTCAGCCTCCTTTGCATCCAGTCGGGCGACGGCCCGTTCTTGACGCCGCGCACCAGGCGCAGAGCGAACGCGGGACACAGGTCGGGCGCCTCGATTGCGACCTTGACCGGGCAGGGAAACCCGCCTTTGACCGGCTTCGGAAGGTTGGGCCTGTAGTCGCCGATCAATGCGGCGGCGAGGTCGCGCGCGATGCCGTTGACGCCGGCGCAGTCCGGACGGTTGGGGGTGAGGTTGATCTCGATAACCGGGTCGTCAAGGCCGGCATAATCCGCATAGGACTTGCCCACGGGCGCATCGTTCGGCAGTTCGATGATGCCTTCATGATCGTCCGAAAGCTGCAGCTCGAATTCGGAGACGAGCATGCCGCGGCTTTCGACGCCGCGGATCGTGCCGACCTGCAATACCATGTCCTTGCCGGGAATATAGGTTCCCGGCGGGGCGAAGACGCCCTTCATGCCGGCGCGTGCATTGGGCGCGCCGCACACGACCTGAACCGGCGCGCCTGCGCCGGTATCGACCATGCACACGCGCAGGCGATCGGCATTTGGATGTTTTTCGGCCGAGATCACCGAAGCAATGACGTACGGCCGAAACAGCGTGGCGCGGTCCTCGACGCGCTCGACCTCAAGCCCGATCATGGTGAGCTTGTCGACGATCTCGGCAAGCGATGCGTCCGTCGCGAGATGATCCTTGAGCCAGGAAAGCGTGAATTTCACGAGCTCAATCCTCCCGCGAGCGTTGGGAAGTCGAGCGGTCGGAAACCATAATGGGCGAGCCAGCGCACGTCCGCTTCGAAAAAGGCGCGCAGGTCCGACATCCCGTATTTCAGCATGGCAATCCGGTCGATCCCCATGCCCCAGGCAAAGCCCTGATATTCCTCGGGATCGAGCCCGCAATTGCGCAGCACATTGGGATGCACCATGCCGCAGCCGAGGATCTCGAGCCAATCCTCGCCTTCGCCGAAGCGAATTTCGTTCTTCTCGCGTCTGCACTGGATATCGACTTCCAGCGAGGGCTCGGTGAAGGGAAAGAAGGACGGACGGAAGCGCATCTTCACGCTGCCGACCTCGAAGAAGGCCTTGCAGAATTCCTCGAGGATCCACTTCATGTGGCCGAGATGCGAGCTCCTGTCGATGACGAGACCCTCGACCTGGTGAAACATCGGCGTGTGGGTCTGATCGGAGTCGCTGCGATAGGTGCGGCCGGGAATGATCACCCGGATGGGCGGCTTCTGCGCGAGCATGGTCCGCACCTGCACCGGAGACGTATGCGTGCGCAGAAGCAGACGCGAACCGTCGGGCCTGGGATGGAAATAGAACGTGTCATGCATGTCCCGCGCCGGATGGCCTTCGGGAAAATTGAGTTTGGTGAAATTGTAGTCGTCGGTTTCGATGTCCGGGCCTTCCGCGAGGGTGAAACCCATGTCCGCGAAGATGGCGATGAGCTCATCGATCACCTGCGTGATAGGGTGTACGCGCCCTGTTTCGGTCGGCGCGTCCGGCACGGGGAGCGTGACGTCGACCGCTTCGCTGTTGAGACGCGCGTCGAGCGCCGCGGCGGCAAGCGTCTCCCTGCGCGCGGCGATGGCGGCGGACACCTTGTCCTTCAGCTTGTTGATGGACGACCCGTGCAGCTTGCGCTCGGCCGGCGTCATGCCGCCGAGCCTCTTGAGCAGGGCGGTGACGGTCCCATTCTTCCCGAGCGCCGCGATGCGAACCGCTTCGAGCGCGGTTTCATCCTGAGCCGCGGCGATGCGCTGCAGGATGTCGCG
>Ga0209810_1000696_pt1 | contig 65594 bp, 51 predicted proteins | sample Coa_R1_7_FD_187159 | JGI IMG/M metagenome (GOLD analysis project Ga0209810, IMG submission 187159) | Surface soil microbial communities from Centralia Pennsylvania, which are recovering from an underground coalmine fire - Coalmine... | ecosystem: Environmental > Terrestrial > Soil > Unclassified...
CTTTGATCCACCGCTCTGGTTCCTGCCACATTCGGCAGACCCGGCGCCATTTCGCCTCCTGTCCTCAACAAGCGCTTGCTCTCCTCACTTCTCTCAAAGGAGGCCAGCAATCATTCACAAGCCCTGCGCAATCGGTACCGTAACCACTAGACACAGCCATGCCTTTCTGGTAATATGTAGCAAAGAGCAGAAAATGTAGAAGGATTAGCAGGGAAATTTGCAAAATCCTGGCTTTTAAACAACGCTGAAGTTATTACTGGGGTGCATCTAGATGAAGATGCGAGAAAAAAGTTTTTCTTCTTCTATTGGGTCATCAGGTTAGTAGCCTTTGAATATATATTTACTGTAAAAGGTAGTCCTATCCAGGGGAGAAGCGCTCATAAGATGGAACCGATAAAAGAAGCTGCCGGGAACATCCCACATGCAGCATCCTTTCCGGTCTACCTGACACGCTTTGTGGGGCGGGAGGACGAGCTTGCCACGCTCACCTCTTTGCTCACAAACAAACGCCTGCTGACCCTCGTAGGAGCTGGCGGAGTAGGTAAAACGCGCCTGGCGTTGCAGGTTGCGACGAAATTGAGCGGCTCCTTCGATGATGGTATGTATTTGATTGAATTAGCCCCGCTCTCTGATCCGCAACTGGCTCCACAGGCCATCGCTTCCGCCCTCAATATGCGAACTGATCGCGATAGCTCGCTGATCGCATTGCTCAAATCCGAACTGGCGGAGCGGAATGTTTTGTTGCTGCTGGACAACTGCGAGCATGTTGTAAGTGAATGCGCTACACTGGTGGAGGCCCTATTGCAAGCCTGCCCCAGGCTGCATGTCCTCGCAACAAGCCGGGAGCCGCTAAGAGTCGCTGGAGAAGTGACCTGGCGGGTAACGCCGCTGTCAATACCCGACCCCAACCAGCATCTTGCTATCGAAAAGTTGATGTGTTACGAAGCTGTACAGCTTTTCTACGAGCGGGCAATGGAGAGCAATCCGCGTTTTCTGCTCACGCCACAGAATGCCGCGCCGGTGGCGCGTATCTGCGCGCACCTGGATGGGCTGCCATTGGCGCTGGAGCTGGCAGCGGCGCTGCTGCCGATGTATTCGGTGGATCAACTGGCAGCGCGGGTGGACGAGCGTTTTAAGCTATTAAGGTATGGCAAAAGAACCGCGGAGGCGAGACACCATTCGCTGGAGGCAGCGCTGGACTGGAGCTTTGCGCTGCTTACTCCCAACGAGCAAGCCCTGTTCCTTCGCCTGGCAGTCTTTGCGGGTAGCTGGAATGTTGAGGCGATGGAGCATGTCTGCGCCTCGAATGACCTGGCACCGTCGCTGATCGTTGAAACGCTGGTCTATCTCGTGAATAAGTCGCTGATCGTAGCAGAGGAACAAGAGGGAGCGGAGAAAGATACGGTAGAAGTTCGCTACCGGCTGCTTGATACGATGCGACAGTATGCGTTGGAAAAGTTACGACAGGGTGATGATTTCCAGCAAATGATGGAGCAGCACTATGCCTGGTACCTGCATCTCGCGAAAGAGGCGAATACGCACATCTACGGTATGGAGCAGGCACAGTGGCTCCAACGCCTTGAGATGGAAACGCCTGATCTGCGAGCTGCGCTGTCACGCGCGCTGGCAGGCAGGCGGCTCGATGCAGCAGTACGCCTTGCCGACGCGCTGCGCCGTTTCTGGATCATACACAATTATTTTAGCGAAGGGCGATACTGGTTCGATGCGCTGCTGGCGGCAGATAACCAGGAAGCGAGCAGGCTCAAAGGTACGGCGGGCGAGCATCAGGGGATAGAGGACAGGCACAATGGTATGGCGGGCGACCACCGGGGTACGCCCCTACAGGCGGGGTTGAAGGCGCGGGCGCTGTTTGGGGCAGCAGAATTTGCGCGCTACCAGGGAGCATATGATCGCACATGCGCGCTGCTCATAGAGGAGATTGCGCTGCTGGAGAAGCTGGAAGATAGACCGGCACAGGCGGAAGCTCAGGTCTACCTGGGCTTGACAATGGGTTTGCAAGGCAAGTATGAGCAGGGTATGGCGCTCTGCAAGACTGGACTCAGTTTCTATCGCAGCATTGGAGAGCAGCAGGGAACAGGGATTGCCCTGGCAACCCTGGCATTTATTACCCTCGCACAAGGGGACGCTCGGGAGGCAATGGCTTTGAGCGAAGAAGCTTGCCAATTGCTGCGCGAAAGCGGAAATCATGTTCACCTGCTGTATGCATTGTTCACGCAGGCGCAGGCGGCCCTGTTTTTGAAAGCGATAAAAGAGGCTCGCGACGCCTGCCGGAAAGCACTGCGGCTGGCACAAGCTCAACGGCAATCCTACGGCATCGCCGCAAGCCTGGGACTGATCGGAGGCATGGCGGGAATAGAAGAACGCTATGCACAGGCAGCGCGATTGTTCGGCGCGGCACAGGCGTTACAAGAGCGCATCCAGGCTCCTCACCCTCCGGCGGGGCGTGCTCTGCTGGAACGTATGGTACTCTCTATTATTACCAGCTTTGGTCAGGAAAATTTTTTGCGCCACTTTGCGGAGGGAAAGTCCAGTTCACTCGAAGACATCCTGATCGAGGCAGAGGCAATACTTGAAACGCCTCCCGCCTCACGTACAGGGGGGTCGCCGGCTGCCGCAACTGAAGTGGCCGGATTGAGTCCGCGGGAGCTTGAGGTTCTTGTGCTGGTAGCGAAAGGCCTGACAGATGCTCAAGTTGCCAGATACCTGTTTCTCAGTACGCGAACAGTGAGCAAGCACTTGCAGTCCATCTATGCCAGGCTCGGCGTCAATTCACGCAGCGCTGCCACTCGTTTCGCATTTGAGCATGGCCTGGTTTAAGTAACAGTAGAGCAATTACGTAGTCTGATTACGCAATTTTTACCTTGTGTATTGCTCACGTTACCTGTATATTACTCATCAAGACATATTGGAGGAGCAGAGATGTGGGGGGGACCGGCATCACTGTAATTTTTAAGGGTGCTGGACGAAACATCCTGTCACCTCCATATAGATGTCTTGTGCGAGCAGTTTCCCTCTAAAGAAAGGGAAAGGAAAGGTTGAAGGTATGTCGTCATCCCTGACACCCGACCAGCGCAAAGCACTGGTACGGGAGTATCTTGAACATGCCTGGAATACTCAAGAAGGCGATGAAAGGGACTATGCGGCGGAGAGTAGGAAACGGCAGGATGTGACCGGGGATACGGATGCTAAGTATTCACCCGCCACCGTCTATCTCGGTGGTGAGCGGCTGTGTATACCCCTGGCCCAATTGCGCAATGTTGTTCGCGCTACCTTTCCTGATATACGCCTGACGGTCAGCGATCTCGTCGTTGATGGGGAAAAAGTGGTGGTGCGCTGGACCTTGCAGGGAACTGATCTGGGTGGATATGAGGGACACGCGCCAACCGGCAGGCCCATGCAAATGACAGGCATTACTATCATACGCATGGAACAAGAAACTATCGTAGAGGAGTGGAATGAGGTCGATATCGCAGGGATGCTGCGTCAACTTGGATTCGTTTATGTGCCTCAACCCCCCAGGATTACCATGAGACGACCAGGGCCGGCAAAAACATCTCTATCATGAAGACTCGCTCTACTCCTTATCAGCATGCTTGCAAGGGTCTTGCAAGCATTGCACAACCTTTTTAGGAGGCCCCCTTATGGCAAATCAACTGGCAAATCAAGTTGAAGAATTATTGACGGTGCAGGAGGTCGCCAGCATTCTGCGAGTAGATCAGACGACGGTACGGCGCTGGATCAAAGAGGGTACGTTGCCCTCGATCAGGCTTCCCCATCGCGGGAAACGCGAGATATACCGCGTTCGCCGGTCCACTTTGAATGAGATACTCAGCTAGCCTGGTCTGATCGCAGGTTGCGGGATACATACGAATCTAGTGGTGGCAGGCGACCACAAGGCTGGAGTGCGCTCTGCTCTCACCGGTTGCTACACAACTTCCCCCAGTAGCAATCCCACTCCTTATTTCCCGTCCCTGGAACAGGGTAGCGGTTAATCTTGCTCTACGTTCTATCCTACAAGCAAGGTGCGCAGTATCATCCTGGCATATCGAGAGATAACGTGAGTATAATGTGTGCAGTCAACATCATTTGAGATGGAGGAGCGACTGTAGAAACAGGGTAATCGCACGGGTAGCCATGGATGAGGCTTGCCAGGTACGCGACGGCCCGCGTCAACTTGCCAGGAAATAGTATCATGCTAATGGAGAGAAGTATTTCGGTCCTCGCGGGCCTCTGTGCTATATTATTGATTTTCTTTGTGTTGTGGGATGTCTTCGAAGTAATAATTCTGCCGCGCCGCGTGTCGCGGCGCCTGCGTTTGACGGTGCTGATCTATCTGATTACCTGGAAGCCCTGGTCGGCGCTAGCGCGGCGCATGCATAACGATGGCAGGCGAGAAGTATTCCTGAGCTTTTATGGGCCGCTTTCGTTGATACTGCTGCTGGTTGTATGGATGGTGGGTCTGATTGTCGGCTACGCCCTGTTGCAATGGTCGCTGGGGTCGGCGGTATCAGGAATAGGGGAAGCAAGTGGCTTCCCTACTGATCTCTATATGAGCGGCACGACATTTATTACGCTGGGACTGGGAGATGTGATACCTCGCACCGGCCTGGCGCGGCTGGTGACGGTGATAGAAGCTGCCACGGGTTTCGGCCTGCTGGCGGTGGTAATTGGCTATTTACCCGTGCTGTACCAGGCATTTTCGCGGCGCGAGGCCGATATCACGCTGCTGGACGCGCGCGCCGGTTCTCCGCCGAGCGCGATAGAGATGCTGCGCCGCTACGCGCAGGACCGGGACATCAATGCGCTCAACACGTTCTTGCGGGAGTGGGAACGCTGGGGAGCCGAACTATTGGAAAGCCACCTGTCCTATCCCTCGCTGGCCTATTTTCGCTCGCAGCACGATAACCAATCCTGGCTGGCAGCGCTCACCGTGATCCTGGACGTGTGCGCGCTTGTACTGGTAGGTATCGATGACCTGCCAACGCACCAGGCTCGCCTGACCTTCGCTATCGCGCGTCACGCGGCAGTTGATCTGAGCCAGGTCCTCAACTTGCCCCCACCCAGGTATGAGACCAGATTAACGCGCAGGTATAATCTGGCGAAAATACGCAGGCTGCTCAAAGAGGCCGGTATACCGATGCGCGAAGGTGAGGCGGCCGATGAACAATTATCTAAGATGCGGGGCATGTATGAATCGTATGTCAACACGTTATCCGACCGCCTGCTGATGCCGCTGCCGCCCTGGATTCCACCGGAGGACTCTCAAGACGACTGGCTCTCCACCGCTTAGCCTCCGCGCCATAAGCAATCGGTATGCAATAAACTAAATCTATACTCGTCTATTCTTTAGGAGATCTCTCGCATCCGTTGGGGGGGTGCTGGAAAGACCCTGTTCCTGCAGCATTTTTGAAGTGTCTTCGTAAGCTACCTCGTATTCAGTTCTCTGTATGGCCACAAATCCACGCAGGCCGCCTGTTACTTACTGCTTTTTCCAGGATGAGTTTGAACAAATAAGTCCAACTACCCCATGGGCCGATCAATCGGCCCACGACGAAGCCGTAGGGCCGATTGCTGGACTATTTTGTGAAAGTTCATGACAGAATATATAAGGAGGACGAGGCATGCAACGCCGTCTCTTTTCCCGGCTGGTAGGCGTTTTTCTTGTCGTGATGGTCGCGCAGTTGCTTCAATTGAGCATGAACATGACGATACAGGCCGCGAATGCTCAGTCAAGCAACACTGCGCTTATCCAGGCACAATTAACGCCTAGTAGTTACACATTTTACGGCTCAAATCACTCCTGGATGCTTACTGCTACCAGTGATTGGTACCAGCATCAAGGCAACTGGTGCGGTATAGCGAATATCCGTGCCATTCAGGTCTACGATTGGCTCTATTATGATGGTAAGGCCCCTGGCTGGGATAACTCACAGGAGGCCATCCACAACCGGCTCAACTCGTATAGCAGTCCCTGGGGATACGGATCGGGAGGCTACGTCTACTCGGATATCGCAGCCGACGGTGGAACTGACCCCCATTCGATTGCCTATGGGGCCTGGTACGATACGCCTCCCAGCAGCCAGAATCAACCCTACTGGTTCCACAACTGGATTTACCGCACCAGCAGCACGACCGCGACCTACGACTTCGGCACCGACTTCGGCAAGAATACCGTCTCGCATAATGACCCGATCAGTGTAACCATCGATGGCGGCTATCACTCCTTCGTCGTTGATGGAGTTTGGGCGACCAGCGATCCATCCTATCCTGGAACGACGATTGGCTCAATCGATACCTGGGACCCCTGGCTCAACCACGCCAACCAGTCGATGGATGGCACCCACCCATTTAATCAGACCGAGAACCAGGTATGGTCGCTGACGGACTGGACAACGAATCGTGTGATGTGGGGGCAGGGCTACAACACGCACAACGGCTACGATCCCGACCCTGATACGTCCAATCACTATTACGTCCCACCGTTCAATAGCTATGGCGTTCCCTATCACTGGAACACCTACTTTATCACTATTGAACAGGATCGCATCAACAACGATTACACCTCGTTTGATTATGCCATTGATCAGAATGGCCATTTAGCTCCACATAATTGATGAGCTGGATAACGCCGTTCTTTCGTTATTAGAAACTCCGGTCAATGCATGTAGCTCTGACCGGATGAGCAGAGAGAGGAAAAAATCATGGCGCGCACGAAAAGGCGGGTCGCTCGCAGGAGTACTTCTCAAAGATATCCCGTCACGAAATATAGGAGTAGGCAGATAAAAGGTGAACAATCCAGGCTGCCCGGTGGTACGATCATCGCTTTAGGCGCTGCCTTTGGGATGGTCGCACTATGCGTACTCGGTTTTGCGCTGCTGGTCACCGTTGGACGCGGAAGTAGTGTTGCCAGCGCATCAGGCGGGCCGGTTTCGCACGTGCCCGCCGGTTACGGCTCCCTGAATCACGCTAAAGGGCAGTGTGGCAACGCGGGACAGGTAGCCTGCCCCACCGAGCCTGGTTGGTTTGCCGTGCCGTCCGCTTCGCCGGCCAGTATTGCGGCAGCGATTGCCGGTAGTCCCGATTATGCAGCCATGCAGGGTCACTATGGCTATGTTGCGCTCGATACGCCGGCCCTTGTGCATGCCTACGACGCGCATACCGGTTATGACTATTACGATGACGATCACTGGGTCGTCTCTGTTCGCAATGCCGCCGGATTGCGCTGTGGCATCTTCGATTTCGTCTACGACCGGGCGCGCGGGCGGATGCGCTTCTCCTCGTATGGCGTAATAACTCCCCAGGATGTCCATACGAGGCAGGCGTTTCCCTACATCTCACCGGCGACAGCCATCACGCAATTGCAACACCAGCGCGGCCTCACTCTACTGCCAGGCACACAGCCGGAATTGATCTTTTTTCCCATCGACCCCAGCTTTCCCTACCTTACTTCGCCGGTGCATAACTGGCGAGGAGGAGGAAACTCCGCTATGAACCCCATGTGGCACATCATTGGGTCGGATGGGCATGATTACTTCGTAGGCGCTGACCTGAATGTGCATGTAGCAACGGACCTGCCAGTTGCTAAAGGGCAACCATAGAAAAAAGACCAGAAAAACATCCCCATGACACTGGCGCAGGGATGTTTTTCTGGTCTTTTTTAGTTGGGAATAGAATGAGCAGGATAACTTGTTAGAGTGATATAAATATGGTACTGTTATGCTAAGTCCTGGTATTTGTGCCAATCCGACCGGTCAGCGCTCCATTGATATTTTTAGTAAGGAGATGCGCCCATGGAAACTCCTTTGACCGCCCCAGCTACTTCGCCGCGCGTCGATACGCACCTTGGCAAGTTTTCGCAGGCAGGCACTGTTGTGCTGGCCGCTCTAGCCTTTCTTCTCAGCCAGCCAATCATTGTGTTGATCACCGCGCTTATCCTGGCGATTTCCGCGCTCGCGCCCTCGGTAAGCCCTTACCGGCTGCTCTATCGCTACGTTGTGTTGCCCCTGCACTTGTGGCGACCGCGTATCGTAGAGGATGACCCGAATCCACATCGTTTCGCGCAGGGAGTTGGCGCAATATTCCTCATCGCGTCAAGCATTTTGCTGTTCCTGACACCAGCAACTGTGGCCGGTTGGACGCTCGATCTTATCGTTTTCGCGCTGGCCGCCATCAATTTGACGGTTGGCTTCTGTGCCGGTTGCTTTGTTTACTATCACCTTGGGCGATGGGGCCTGCTACCCCGCGTGCGTTACCAGGGTGGTTTCCATTGGCGTGGAGTGTAAGCGATGTCCGATGGTATGGTGCGACTCGTTGTATTTATCCTGATCGTCGTGCTGCTGTGGATAGTTACATGGGCGGGGCGCCGCTTCGTCGAGATGCGCCGCCGGCAAGCTCTGACGGCGGCTCCATTGGACGTTATGGCAAATGGTCACAGCCCTGAAGCCAGCAGCATTTTCGGCACGAATTCAGGCGCAACACAGGTACGTATTCTGGCCTTTCAAAGCGATGACTGCCACCAGTGCCACACATTACAGGCTCCCGCCCTGCAACGGGTACTTGAGGCATGCGGCGATAGCGTATCTGTGATGGAGATCGACGCTCCTGGCACGCCAGAATTAACGCAGCGTTACCGCGTGCTGACGCTGCCAACTACTGTCGTACTTGACGCCAACGGTAACGCGCGGGCCGTCAATTATGGCTTCGCGCCCACGCAGCGCCTGTTAGAGCAGGTGCAGGCGATACTGGCGCAGTAGGTGTTTGCGGTCGCACTTTACGCTTTTGCAGGCACTGCCTGTACTGCCAGCGCATCCTCGCCTTCCGTCTGCACTTTCATGGCGGTCGAGAGCTTCAAGCCCAGGGCGCTGAGGCAGACCATACCTGAAACGGTCATCAACAGCGCCGCCCAGGGATGCGAGAAGACAAACATGGCCGTAACCTGTTCTTTTTGCAGGTGCAGCAGGCCATAGAAGACCAGCAGGCCCACGGCTTCATTGCTGCCAACCTGTCCAGGGGGTGTGGGCAGGATGTAGAACATATTGTAGACGGTATAGCCGAAAATAGCGGTGCCAAAAGAGATGTAGTAGCCAATCGTCCAGAAGGCGAGCATGGCGAAGAGGCCATCGAAGATGATCGCTACACAGGTGAGCAGCACAGCCGGAATGAAGATCTTCGGCTGGCTGGCGGCCGCGAGCAGCGAATCGACAAAGCCGGTCGCGAATCCTTCGATCTTGCTGCCGATAGCCTTAGGCAACAGACCCGTCATTTTTTGCAGCAGGTTGATGGCGGCGGCGCGTTTCCAGGCAGCAAGCGCTACGAAGAAGATCAGACAGATGAGCAGCCCACCAACGGTCGCCAGCACGAGCCACAGCTTGATATCCATTGAGATGCCCAGAAACGGTACGATTGCCATGATGAAGAGCGCGGGCAGCAAGTCCAGGGCCTTATCCATGGCCACGGTTGGCAGCGATTTGCTGATCGGAATATTGGCAGTGCGTTTGAGCATCAGACTTTTGGCGACCTCACCACCACGGATCGGCAGCAGGAAGTTCAGGAAGATACCGACAAGGAAGAGCTGGATGGCTTTGAAGGTGCTGACTTTACCAATAGGATTGAGGAAGAGCTTCCAACGCATGCCGCGAATAGAGAAGGCCATCAAGAAGGCGACGCCTGATAGCAGGGCAAACAGGATGCCGCGCGGCGTCGTCAGATGTTGTCTCAACACCTGAATAGTGGTTGGCAAATCGACGAAACGCGAGACGAGAAATAACAGGCCGCCGCCTACCAGCAGGCCAAGCGCCACTTTTACTGCCGGAGTATTAAGCAACTGCTTCCATTTCGGCATCTGCTTCTCCTCTGCTGGCGCGACCGGCGTCGCGACGGCCGCGAGTGGCAGCGTGCGCCCAAAAGGCTCGCTTCCATAGAGGTTTACCACCGGAAATGGCCCGGTTTGCTGGATTCCATGGGGCCAGTATCCCTCCTCAAGGTCTGCGACAGGCGCCTGCACCTGATTTCCATTTGCGCCTTTCTGGCGAACGCGAACCGCCGGCATCATGCCACTAAGTCGCATCAGATGCAACGTACTCTGTGTGCTTATATCGTCCTCTGGAATGCCTGGGTAACTATGTGGATGAGGCGGAACATGAGCAAGTTGCGGGGACTGAAATTGCGAATGGCTATTCTGCCTGGCAGGTGCTGAGGGACGCGCGTCGCCCTGTGCCGGCCTGGAGTAGCCACTCCCCTGGCTTTCCAGGTATGTCGGCGTATCCGGTGAAGCTACAGATTGCATAGTGACCGTAGGCTGCATGGCAATATCATTACCAGGCGCATGATTCGCGTTTATCTGCTCTTGTTTATCATGATGTCCATGCGCCATACCTACCAGCCTTGTCCTATTTGGACGCTGGCGCATTGATAGCATCGGCGGTATAGATGGCAAAGAATTTGGATCGTTTTGCATGCAAACCTCGGAAATTTTATAAAGATGGAGCCGCAGACCCCTACATATCAATCAACGCATTGACATATAAACATTAACAGCGGATGAGAAAATTTCTGCTACAAATACTTATGCTTGCGATACCACTCGGCTGTCCGCCTCATACCTTCCTCTAACTGTACCCGCGGCGAGAAGCCAAGTTCATTTCTCGCCCGGCTGGTATCATACACGCGGCTACGCGTGAGGAATTTGACGCGACTGCGCGTCAGCGGTGCTTTTTCGCCCTGCATGCCCGGCACCAGAGCAAAGATATCCGATGCCAGGTTTGCCAGCCACAGCGGGATACTGCCCCCCGGCAATTCCTTGTCCAGCGCGTGGGCAATGGCCGTCGCAAGTTCGCGAATGGTCACCGGATGATCATCGGCAAAATTATAGCTACGTCCGATGGCTTCCGGCCTTCCGGCGCAGAGCAGGAAAGCCGCCGTCATATCATCGATATAAATAGGATGCAGGAGAGCCTTTCCGCCGTCAATGACGCGAAAGAGACCCTTATTGATCGATGAGAAGAAGCCAAGCAAATGCAGGTCGCCGGGGCCATAGACAAGTCCTGGCCGGGCGACGCTGACCGGCAGCCCATCTTCCTTCCAGGCGCGCAGGGCCAGCACTTCTGCTTCTAGCTTGGTCACTTCATAGGGATTGGTAGGCGCGAACGGGGCATCTTCGGCGGCAGGCGTTTTACCCGTTTCGCCATGCACGCCCGTCGTACTACAATGTACGATGCGCCGCAACTGGCTCTGCCCCTTGCAGGCATTAAGCAGCGTGCGCGTGCCTTCGACGTGCGTGCGGTAGTACAATTCGGCGGGCGTACTGGGATGATAGAGCCGCCCAACCAGGTGGTAGATGATGTTCGTGCCATCCACAGCGCGCCGTACCTGCTCTTCATCATTGATATCACCCACAATGATATCTACCGCGTCGCCAAATTGAGCGCGTGCCTTCTGCGCATCACGCGCCAGGATGCGCACTGGTTGCTTTTGTCTCACCAGTTCCATAACCAGCGCCGAGCCTAGAAAGCCGGTAGCTCCCGTTACCAGATTCGTCATTTATGACCTCGCTCCTGAATAGCCCTTGACGCTGATGGCATTTTCTGGGCAGGCCTCGTAACAGAGCAGGCAGCGCTGGCAGGTCGCGTAGTTGACCTTCAGCGTTTTAAGGTCAATCACGTTTGGCAGCGGGCAGGCTTCGACACAGACACCGCAGCGCGTGCAGCTCTCTTCTTTGATCTTTGGGCGCGTGCCCACCAGGCCGGTACTATAGAGCGTGGTGCAAAGATGCTTGCCGCGCTCGGCAACCCAGGTGTAGGGATAGTCCAGCGGGTACATCAGCCAGAAGATGAAGCGATAGAGGCCTTTCTGCTGCGGCAGGCGAAACTTTTTAATCACGCTGACTTCTTCCCCGACAGTTGTCCAGGATGGCTTGCCCATCTGCTCCAGGGCCAGCTTGAGATGGGGAATATCGCGCGGTTTCACGCCGACGAGCTGGCAGCAGACCAGGTCAACTGCAAGGCTCTCGCGGCCCGCGACCAGCACCTGCAAATCGGCTTTATCGCCGTAGAGCGGCCCTTCGCCGTCCTGTCCCACGCTGCCATCAACGATGGTCAGGTCGGGTCGGATGCCCAGGTTCATGTCCACGATGGACTGGTCGATGCCAAAGGTGTGCATCGAGCGGCGGTCGGGACGCGGCAAGAGGCCCATAGGATTTTTCATGCCCAGCGTCATCATTGAAACAACATGCGTCTTGAGGACAGGCAGGTTGATTAAACGCGCCTCGTTCAGAATGCGCGGAATGCGGAAGGCGCGCAGCCGCTTTGCCCCCTTCGGGCGCAATTCAATCCAATCCTCTTCGCCGCCCTCCGGGTCTACACGCAGGATGCGGATGCCATTGTCCTCACAGAATTTTTCGACGCCCAGGATGGTATACGTGGCTTCGCGGTCAAATTCGGTACCGGGCGTTTCGCACAGCACCGGCTCCGCTCCGCAGGCACGTACCTCCTCAGCGACCGCTTTGAGTAAGGCAAAACTGGTGGTTGAACCCGTCTCGGCGTTACGGCCCGCCACGAAATTGGGCTTCAAAATAGCGATTTTAGCGCCGCGCATGACCGATTCCATGCCGCCTATCTGCTCAATCACGCGGTGCGCGGCAGCTTCAATGCCGTCGAATGTGCGCGTGATCGCAATCGTATCAGTATCGGGTCTTGTTGCTAGCATTGTATTGTATCCTTCTCAGGTTAATTTCCTTTGTTCAGCCCACACTTCCGATCCACCGGGCGGAGGGCTGGTGATACCAGGCAGTGTTGCCGGATTTACGCCCGAATCCACTACCGGTTGAGGATTTTTATGGATGACCTGGTAGACCTGTACCACGATTTGCAGGTTGTGGTCATCGCTACGAAAATCGGCCCGCAGGACGGAATGCTTCAACGCGGTTAAGATCAGGTCCATACCGCTACCGGGTTGCGCGCCATAGTTTTGTATATCGCTGAGCATCTCGGAATCGGCTACGATATAGTCGATCCGGTCCCAGTTTTTCTCCAGGGCCTGGACCTGTAGCTCCGGGTCGTAGGCCACGTTCCAGTACACCTCGGCATGAGGGAAAGGAGCGCCATCACCAACCCCGGTTCCTTGAGGCACACGCAGGTCCATGTAGAGGTAGCTGTTTACCACGATAAACGAGTTGTGGGGCACGTGGTCGCGCACCCAGACCATAGCCTCGTCCTGCGCCGACGTAGGATGCTGGTAGAAACGGAAGCCGGTCTCCTGGAGATCGTAAGGCAGGACGACCGCCAGCACAATCAAGAGCAGGACGACGCGCACCGGGTCAAAACGTACCACTTTGCCAACCCAGCCAAGTAGTGTGTTCAGGGCTACACCGGTATTGATGGCGGTCGTCGCTATCAGCGGAATAATATAGAATGACAGTACCTGGCCACCACGAATGAGGAGCAGCCAGAAGCAAATCGACAGCAAGGCCAGCATCAGGTGTTTGCGATTCCACCAGCCATAGATGAGATTAAACGCCGGAATAGCAATGCTGATCGCAATAAAGAATGGATCGTTATCGAGCCAGGTAATCCAGCTTGCGATGAAGCTGCCGCCTTCCTGACTGCGCTCGGCCTGCCCGATCAAGGTATCCAGGATGCTCAAGTGCGGTTGATTATCCCAGGGCAAATGCCAGGCGTAAGGGAATAATTCATTTTTCAATACGGCCAGCAACACAAAGGTCGAGCAGAGCGCGATAATCGCGTAGATGAAGGAGACAAGGCTAAATTTGCGCTGGAATTTCGTTGTGTACAACCAGGCCGCGTAAATCATACCCGGCAACGCTATCAGGAACACCTCTTTCGAGAGGAAGCAGAGGCCGAATGCGATGCCCGCCAGCACAATATACAACAGGCGGCTGCGACTGATTACCAGGAAGTAGATCGAGAGCAGCATCCAGAACGTCGCGATGTTATCCAGGAATATTTGCCGCTGGTAGGTGATGCTCAAAGGCGAGAAGGAGAAGATGACCAGCGCCAGCACTCCGGCTACGCGGCTGCCGGTCATGCGTCTCACTATCAGGTAGACGAGCAGCGCTGAGGCAACGGCGTAGAGCAGCATGAGAACACGGCCACTGTTGAGCGCGTTGCCAAAGGTGAAGAAGCCGCCCGTAAGTTGTATCCAACCCGCGATTTGTATCCAGCCCACCGGCGGGTGACCATAGCCATAGGGATAAGGTGAAAGCGCCCCCTGCGTAATGGCCCAGGCATTCGAAATATAAGTGCCTTCATCCAGTTCGTAGCGCGGGAAATTGAACATATTGTACGCGTGCGCCACAGATGTTGCGGCCAGGGCGACGAAAACGATGATTGCCTCTAACCACGCGGGCAAGGGAGTAGAACTCTTTTGTGGCTTGTTCTCCAGCGTGACGTTGGGCATCATGCGCGTTTCGCTTACCGCAACCTGCTGTTCCTGCTGCGGCATCACTTTTGGCGTGATCGCGGTATAGCCGGTCGGTTTGCGCAAGGGATGTACCTTTTGACCGGTCCTGTTGACAGTTCGCACAATGAAGTTAGGCGCGCGATAGATGATGATGTTGCCATTTGGAATTCCCGGCTGCGGCTGCACGGCAGGGATGGAAGCGGCCTGCGTTTGCAATCCGGCACCACTGGGAGGATTGGGCAATGGAGTATGGGAAGGGCCGGAAACGGCTCCAACCATGGCTGGCTGCCGCGCCTGCCTCGCGCTGCCGCCGGGTCCATTTGGAGACCATGCCTGAGGTGCAGGGCCATTTGTTGCGGGCGCATTGCCTGGAGGAGGCGGTAATTGGGGTCCCGGATGATTGCTTTGCGGATTATAACCGCTGGCAAGGGGCGCAGGCGTTCCTGGTTGGGAGGGCGAAAGCGGCGTCACCGGCGCTGCGTTTATGGCTCCCCCCTGCGCTCCAGGAGCAGGCACCTGACCACCCAGGTTCCAGGGCGGAGTCTGTGGCACACTTCCGGGCCGAACCGATTGCGGCAGCCTCATTGGAGAGCCGGTTGGATTTCCAGGATTTTGGCCTGGAGGGGCCGATAAATCGGCATTGGGCGCGATGAATTGGCCCCTACGGTCTTCATCTTGAGGTTCTGGTATCGAATTGCGAGAAATTGTCATAGTTTTAGATTTCTACCCTCTTACCGCATCCGGTTGCCGCCGGATGCGAAAGAATTGAAACTGGATGGCCCTGGTTGTATGGGAGTTCCTGTACGATGCTGCCCGACATGAGCAGTTTTCTCCCAGTTTGAAGCCCCCCGCATTGCACGATAGACCGCTCGCAAGGCTCCAACACTCAAGACATATTGATATGGGAAAAAGAAAATCATCAAAATGAAAGCCTCGCGCCATCTCCATTTCCGCTGGTGTGCTTTCAGAAACTCATGCAGGCCTGCCAGGTCGATGAAGATCGCCAGCATAAAGCAGTAGAGCGGCAGGAACGTGAAAAAGGTGAGCCAGAGCGGGAATTTGACAAGAAAGATCATGATGATTGCGATTGGCAGCATCACGGCAAAGAATGCCTGCATCTCTGGCAAAATGAGTACATAGAAAGCCAGCAGGCGCTGGGATAATTTCCTCATCTTGAGCCATTCGCCCTTGAGCAAGATCTGAATGAAGCCCTGATTCCAGCGCGTGCGCTGTTTGATAAACTGGCCGATGGAATTTGGCGTCTCTTCCCGCGTGACAAACTCATCCTCATAGATGATTCGGATGCGCGCATGCGCAAGACTGAGGCGAATGCCCAGGTCAGCATCTTCGGTCAGGCAATACTCATCCCAGCCGCCAAGCTGCTCCATGAGTTCGCGCCGCACGAAGACGGTATTGCCGCCGAGCGGCGTCATGCCGATGCGCGCAAAGAAATGCATCGACGATTTGAACCAGAAGAAGTATTCCAGCACGTTCATGAAACAGAACCAGCGCGTGTTGTGATTCATTAACTGCACGCCGCTCTGGATGGCGTCCACATCTTCATCGAGCATGGCCGTATTGATGATATTGAGAATATCGGGGTGTGGCTCATCCTCGGCATCGAAGATGGTCACAACATCTCCACGCGCCACCTGCAAGCCCAGGTTCAGGCTGTGCGGCTTGCTGATCGGCGTATCATTGAAAATGAGCAATTGAACGTTCGGGTCGCCCAACTCGTCGATCTTGGCCTGAGCGACGGCAATCGTGCCCGGATCATCGTCGCGGCAGATTGCAATAATTTGCATCAGTTCTTTTGGATAATTGAGATCATAGACTTTTTGTATGGTTTCACGAAACACGGCTTCTTCATGCCTGGCCGGTAAGAGAATAGAGAAAGAAAGGCACGGATCGCGGTAAACGGTGGGAGCGCGGTTCAGGAATGCATTCTCCGGCGCTTCCCAGATAAAGAGGCGCAGGCGTATATTGAAAACAGCCTGGATCGACATGATCAGGATGATAAGCATATAAAGTATTAGAAAGACGAGACCAAGAACGTTGAAAAACACAACCGCTCCTTATTTGTTTCCTCTGGATCGCTAATGAACTTAACAAATTCACCCGACCATCCTGGGGCCGATGAATCGGCGGTGCCCACGATAAATCGGGGCCTACGGGCATCTCCCTTCATCGACCTCTACGAGCATCCCCTTTCATCGGGTGGAAGATGCACAGTTACCGGCAAAAAATCGAAATACCCTTCATCAACTCCTATGGGCATCTCCCTTCATCGACCCCTACTCTCCGTCACCTTCGCTAGCAAGGCACGTTATATGCCAGGGGGTCGCCCTTATTGCCACAAGTAACGTGCTGCAAAGGACTGATGGTAGACTGGTCGATAGTTGGCACATCAAAGTACCAGGCATCTGCGCCGCCACCGTGATGTAGCGTGACCAGGACCATACTGTTGCCCGCGATGCTGATCTGCAGGCTTTGCCATGGACTGGCGCCGAAAACCGTACTGGCTGGTTCCACGGTCGCAAGTTCATTGTTGGCCGATTTATTAACGAACAGGAGGCTGACCGCCGAGTGGTCGTCATCCTGCGTGGCATAGACACTGATCGGCTCTCGCTGCACCCCCAATGGGATCAGGTTGTTCTGGAGATGCGTGAACATTTGCATGACGCGGTACATCGCCGTCTGTGAGTAGTTAGTGCTGCTGAACAGCGGATACGGTGTATCGACGCCTTCGGCAGAGAAGTACGCGGCATATTCCACCTGCTGGTTCATCATCTCGCCCAGCGTGTCGGCCCACCAGAGCGCGGCCTGCCCGCGCGAGGGACTCGCACCGGCTGATGAGGTAGTGTTGATCTCCGTCACGGCTATAGGCACATCACGCCCCAGGTCTTGCCGGATGAGCTGGCGCAAGGGCGGCAGCAGATAGTTCCATTCCTCAGTGCTGCTTAGAAGCAGTGAGGGGGATGGAGGCTGACTTGCATTGCCGAATGGATAGAAATGGAAGGAGACGCCGTCGAGCAAGGTCACATTATTTTTCTGTTCGTACTGGCCGACCCCTTTCAGGAAATCATCCATCCACAGGTAGCCCTGGGAATCTTTTGGCCCCATGCCGACACCATTGAACTGGCTGATCTCAGGTCCGAAGACCTTGATATTCGGATTGTTCTTATGCATCTGAATCGAATAGGCAATAAATGCATCGACATATTCGGCGACGGTGTAAGGCTTATTCGTATCAGGATTGATGAGCCGATCCGGCTCGTTGCCTACAGACCAGAATTTCACGGGATGTCTGGGCTGCTGCGAGTACCTGGCATCGGGTCCAGCACAGAATGTGCTTTTGGGATTGCTCATATAATCCACCCAGCGGCCTGCCAGGTTGGCGCGCTGCTGCAGGCTCGCCGGTTGACCGCTGGCATCGATGGGACTGGAAAGACGCGCCTGGATCATGCCATCGGCGCCCGTCTGGTAGAGCAACTGGCTGAAGTCATACAACTGCTGGCACGAAAGAATGTGATTCTGGCCTGTCTCATTCTCGCCCCAGCTACCGCCAGGGAAGCGTAAGAGTTCGACATCGGCATTTTTTAGCCCGCTTACAATCGACGGCCCATAGGACATGAAACCGGTAAAATTATTATTCTTCGAGTCCACTGAGAGCGTGCCCTGTTCTGGAAAGACATTGGCGCCAAAGAGATAGGGGCTGATCGGCTCGCTCTGGCGCAGATCAATCAGCGCCTGCTGCTGGCTGCCAAGTTGTAACAGTAGCTGGTCGTTGCTGTCGCTGGCAACCGCGGCTACACGGACACCGGCGAAAATCACCATGACGAGCAGGATCAGGCTGGTGATGATGATGACGCGGCGACGGCCTCTCCCTTTTGGGTTGCGCTGCGGTGGAGCATCCAGCGAAAGGTCTTTCCAACCGCCAGATGTTATGGCTTGCGAACCACCTGGTCGCCCCGAAATCATCGCTCCCCCTCTATTTACGCCGTTGCCTGAATTATTGACCGACATTATTCCCTGCTCCCTGCGTCACGGCATATCCTCATGATGCCTGATACGCTCTCTGTTCAAGTGTGTATCGATATATCTATCTTTTGGAACGCGCGAATATACGTAACTGCACAATATTGTCCTGTCCATAGGACAATTGTCACCTGTTACGCATTCTTTACTATCGGCTGATCATCTTTTTTCGTGATGGTAATTCCTCACAAAGCCGCCTGCACTGACCCACCTATGGGCAAGCAGCGACTCTGCTGCGGGAAAAAAAGATCATAAAACGCCCCCTAATGCCAGGATATAGGGTAACAAAGGAGGGATTTTTCTGGAAGGCACAATGGTATCTGTTTGGGGAGACGATGGTATCAAGCAAACTATTGACTTAAACACCTATATAAGGTACTGTACAAATGTACAAGTCTGTTTGCTTGCAAAAACGAAGAATTCCTAATAGATAGCACAAAAGCAGGAATGACCAGGAGGAGGTCAAATGCAAGAATCGAGACGCAAGCTGCCATCTCCGGCGCGAGCCGCGAATAGCCGGCCATACATTACTTCGGCGGTTGGTATGGAGGATACGGTTGGGCGCATGCGTGCCAGGCGCAGTTCTTTATTTACCCGCACCGTCATCTGGGTCACGGGCGTGATCTGCCTGGCCTTCCTGCTCGGCTCGCTGGCGCAGGCGTGGACCAACAGCCAGCTGGCGCAAAAGGTACAGCAAGCGCAGCAGCAGACGCAGCAACTACAGGCCTACCACGACCACCTGGCGCAGCTACAACAACACTATGCCAATTCCTTTGTCATCGAAAAGGAGGCCCGCGAGCAGTTCGGCTATGTGCGCGCAGGCGAGCATCCCGTTGTTATTATCAGCGCCCCTGATCAGCAACCACAGCGCTCCTCTCATCCCGCGAACCCGCCGGCGTCGCAAAATTTCTGGCAGGCATGGTGGAACATCTTCTTCGGGCAATGAAGGCTGGAACAAGTTTTACTGGGACGTTCCGGTCTTCGATGAACTCCGCAAATCCTTGGGATTGTACCAGCAATGGCTGCATTTCGTGCGAATGGCCTGTACATGACCATTGCCGGATTCCTTTTCCTGCGCGCCATTAGAGGCTTCAACCACTTCTGCCGGCATTTCCTCTTTCGTAATGGGCTGCGCGTAGAGCGGGTGGCCCTCGGAGGTCAGGCAGCGCCCGGTTGCGAGCTCAAATTGCCAGCCATGCATCGTGCAGGTCAGGATGCCATCTTCGATTCTGGCGAAGCGGGTGAGATCGGCCTTCAGGTGGGGACAGCGCTTCTGGATGCGATAGCCGTGGCTCTCCCATAGCTGGTGGACGGCAGTCTTCTCGGCGTAGTAGCCCTCGGCATATTGCAGGCGTTCCGGTGAAAGGCACTTGAAAAAATTGTAGATGTACTCGTTATAGGGTCCTTTGCGCTGAGCCTCGAAGCGGCAGGAAAGGAAAATCTGATTGATCCAGTCCTCTTCGTGATGCACGATGCAGTATTCGATCATTGCCGGATCGATGTGGAAGCGGTAATCCCATTCCTCGCCGTCCCAGGCATAGACGCGGCGCGAGTGAAAGTCAAGCACGATCTGCTGCACATCGCAGTCGATCAACACGCGCCCATTGACGCCGACGCAGGTCAGGTCGGCCTGCTCCAGAAGGGGCTCAAACCAGTCATGCAGTGAAGAGAGGATATCGACCTGCCCGCGCGGCCAGGATGCCTTGAGCGCGTCGATCAAGGGCTGCTTACGAGCTTTGTAGGCTTCCAGGTAGGCGCGCTTATCCGTAAAAATGGCCTGCACCTGCTCTTCGGGTATGGGGTGTGCCACCTCGCAAGACTGCTTCGTAAGTGTGGCTACGCTGCCAGGAATCATCAGGCGGCCATTGTCCAGCCCGTTTGCTTGCAGGTATTCGATGAATACCGCCTGGTCTGGAAAGGTATTCGTGGGGTCGCGGTCGAAATCGTTGAAGTTGAACAAGGGATCATCCAGAAAGCAGGGCGGACCGGCGGACGGAACCACGAAGGTGGCGTTGAGCTCGCGGATATAGCGCAGGGCACGCGCCATCTCATTTTCGCGCTTCTTGCGTCCTAACGCCTGCATCATCTTTTCTGGGAACTGGTAGACCATGGGATACCAGATCGCGCCCGAAAACTGCAAGAAATGGGCGTCATATGGGCCAAAACTGTTCAGCACGTCGATATCCATGGGACGCGAATCGTTCTGGTTGAAGATGCGCGTCTCGCCATCATCCACCATCAGACCGGAATCGCCAATTGGCCCATCGATGGGCGCCACCATTGCCATAATCATGAAGCGCAGCCCATCGACCTCGACGGCCTGGGCATTCTTTGTATAGATAAATTTGGTAAAGCCGAGATCACGCAAGCGGCGCTCAAGCAAATTCAACGGATAGTCGGGTAGCAGGACGGTCGCCTCTTTCCAGACATGCTCGCTCAGGAACTGTGGATCGAAGTGGTCATGATGCAGGTGCGAGACATACAGGTACGTCGGGCGACTGATTTTCTCCAGGTCCACATCCTCGTTGCTGGGGAAAGGGAACCAGGAGGCGAAATAGGCTGGATTGAACCAGGGGTCGCAGAGAATACTTCCATGGCGGGTTTCAATAAACAGGCCAGCCTGGCCGAGGAACGTAATCTCCACTAAGCATCTCCTTTATTTAAATGAGAACGAGAGAGCGAGCAACATAGGGTGAGAGGGCGCCCTCCAGTTAATTTACTCATACTCATATTTTATCACGCTAATCCCCCTGGTGCATTTGCCCTTGACATAATCGGGTTTGATCACTATACCCTCTCAACAGAGAGGCGGCAGGAACCGGACCTTTTCCCGACTTCCCGCCGGGGCTTGAAACCAGGGACGACAAAGCAAGGCTCATCACCATCTTGTAATTAGAACGAAGCAGCCTCTTTCTTTGTTACTCACATTCTCATCACATGCCAATGGGCACATTCTGGTCATATGCCAGGGCACCCCTTGTGGTCGCACTGGAAGTCTTCAGAGGGTTTTTTGATCAGCTTCTCTGTCTCTGCCACAACCAGACGCCTGCCGCCGCGGCCCCTGCCACGGCGAAACGGCGCATATTGGTGCGCCCCTGGCCCTGCCAACCGCCGCTTTCCTCTGAGCCTTCCTGCATTGGCTCGAAAAGATTGCCTGGCGTAGGCGATGCGGAGACACCTTGCTGGAAATCTGTCTTATCGACCTGGCGGGCGAGTTCCTGTACGGCTATTTCATCCGCGACATTGGTGGGAATGGCCAGCGCTTCCTGACCGCTGATCTGCTTGCATTTAGCCGCTACCTCTCGCAGTAGCGCTTCCCGGCGCGCCGCGACTACTACATTAGCACCTCGACGAGCAAATTCTAAGGCAGTAGCACGCCCAATTCCACTTGATGCACCCGTAATGACAACAACGGTATGCTCTATTCTCCTTGCCATACACGGCCTCCGGTTTCCAGATACGCAATCGTTCCAATTTTGACAGTAGAGATGAGAAGTTGAGAAAGCTAACGGCCTTTCGCAAGCTTAATGTGATTACGCAAAGCGGCGGGAGAAAGTGACAGGTATGAATTTCATGTAATGGGCGAGGGCAATTAATGCGACGAGGGCACAGGCCGATCAATCGGCGGTGTGTACGATATGCCTGTCCCCAGACAGGACTGCCCGGCCCCTACGGCTTCGCCGGACAATGCATCCCCCACGGCGAAGCCGTAGGCCCCGATTTATCGCGGGCAGCGCCGATTTATCGGCCCAACGGGAATAATTTGTTAAAACCCATTATTGGCTCGCTAGCTTCTTCGTTCTATGAATTCAAAAACTCCATCGCGGCTCGCGCCAGCACCTCTACACCAACGGACATGGCATCCTCGTCGATATTGAAGCGGGGATGGTGATGTGGGTATTTCGCGCCTTTCTCCTCATTGTGAACGCCAACGATGAAGTAGCAGCCGGGAACGGCGTTGAGGAAGTAGGCCATGTCATCGCTAAACGGCAACATGACCTCTTCACTTTCACCCACATTCTTCTCGCCTACTGCCGCGAGAGCCGCCTTGCGCACCACCGCGGTCATAGCAGGGTCGTTGATACAGGGCGGACAGCCGTCGAAAACCTCAACAGCGCAGGTGCCACCCATGGCGAGCGCGATACCGGAGGCCACTTCTCCGATGCGGCGTATCAATTTTTCGCGATGTTCGGGCGTATAAGCGCGCATGGTACCCTGCATTTCCGCAGTTTCTGGAATAATGTTGAAGGCGGTGCCGGCGGAAATTTTGCCGATAGTAATAACCGCCGGGCTGAACGGGGATGTTTCGCGGCTGATCAGCGTTTGCAGGGCCGTGATGATCTGGGCAGAGATGACGATTGGATCGACGGTCGTATCCGGCATGGCGGCGTGCCCGCCCTTGCCCTGCACGCTCAAAACGAACTTATCCGCGCTGGCAAAAACGGGGCCAGAGCGCACACCCACACGCCCCAGGGGATAGTTGCTGATGAGATGCAGGCCGATCACGCCATCCACGCCCTGCATGGCGCCCTCCTTCACCATCGGCTCCGCCCCACCGATGACCTCTTCGGCAGGTTGAAACACGAATTTGACATTGCCGGGAAGGTCCGCGCGGCGCTTCGTTAAAATATCGGCCACCGCCAGCAGCATCGAGGTATGCCCATCGTGCCCGCAGGCATGCATCTTGCCGTCAATGGTGGAGCGATACTCGATCTCGTTCAATTCATATATGGGGAGCGCGTCCATATCGGCGCGAATGGCGATGGTTTTTGCTCCTGGCCCGCTCGCACTCCCGCGCAGCAGCCCGACGACGCCTGTTTTAGCAACACCCGTTTGCACCTCCAATCCCAGGACGCGCAAGCGCTGCGCCACAATGCCGGAGGTGCGCACCTCCTCAAAGGCGAGTTCTGGATGTTCGTGCAGGTCGCGACGCATCGCCACCATATCGGGAACGAGCTCATCGATTTCGGATTTCAACTGATCGGTCTGGGACATGAAGCCTCCTGGTTACTAGCAACGCAGCAATTCTGGCAAAAAATATAATACCTCGTGGAGGGCGACCAAAAAGGTATGCCCTCCACCGGGAGCCGGACGTACTCACTTCGACAGAAAGTGCCAGGGAGAGATGATTTCTCCTGGCTTTATTGTAACATGTTCAGGGCTTCACACAATCCATCCGCCGGTCAGCCACTGTAAAACTATAAAACCTAGCAGTGGCAGGCAGATGGTCAGGTAATAGAGATTGAAGTTGCGCCTCTTTCCAATCGCGGCCGCAACGATGAAGGCAGGGAAGATTTCCAGCATGAAGCGTGACAATGAAGACAGCGCGGCAGATCCCCCTTCAGGCGCGAGAATGACGAAGAGATAGAGGGCACAGGCGTAGAAAACATAACTCCATTGCTCCCTCGCAAATTTCCATGGACCCCAGAAAGATAACACCAGCATGAGCAAAATAAAGAGAATCGCGCTAAGGTCCATTAATGTATGAATGGCAGTAAAGCTCAGGATAGGGTAGATGCGGATATTGCGATATGCCACCTGGAAAACCATCCAGGGAAAGGTGAGCTGGCGATCCCAGACCTTTTGCGCATGCATAAAGGCAAGAGCATCATGAAACTTCAGGTATCCATACAGGCAGAAGATAAGGATTCCGCCGATAATTCCTACACCGCTCAAGACGCTAAAGTCAATCCTGCGCCACTGAAAATCGCGCTGCCGCATATATTCGTAAGCAAAAGGGATAAATAAGCAGATGGCAATCGAGCGGGTCAAACTGGCGAAAAGTGCCGCCAGTCCTGCCAGCCACCAGCGCCCTTTACGCATGTAGTAGAAGCTCAGTATTGAAAAGAATATGAATAAAGACTCGTTGTAGGCGGCTGCAAAAAAAAGGGCGGTGGGAAAGATGGCCAGGTAAAGGACACTGCGCCAGGCCCGGTCAGCGCCAAAGTCCTCTACGACCAGGCGATAAAATATCATGAACATGCCGAGTGTTGCCAGATTTGAAATAATCAGTCCGGCGATGAAAGGATCGTGTACTACCAGCGCCAGGATATGCTCCAATAATGGGAAGAGCGGGAAAAAGACCATACGATACGAGGCATCATACCCATAGATGGCGATATGCGTAAATTGCGAGGTATCCCAACGATTCCAGGAAACCAGCAGCGTCTTCAACGGGAGCGAGTTGCTTGAGAAATTGGCCAGACTGAAGAGGGCAGCCAGGTAGGTCAACGCTAAGAATACGATATGGGTGGCAATATAAATCGGGGCAATCTGCTTTAATGCTTCCCACCAGCTTATAGAACCTTCAGGCCGGATGACCTCTACCTGCTCCCCAGGTTGATCGATTCGCGGAGAGGAAAGTGAACTTTCCTCCTTATCTGAAAGAGATGATTGCATAGTTACACCTCAAAAGATAGTAAAATGGAAGAATGAACCGGCGTATCCGTCTGGAATGCTAACAGAGAGCCTGAAATTTGTCAAATGATAATGACACTGGTGATTCCCCATAAGTAGGTTGGGTAATGGAAGCCCGAGCGGCTGCACGACTGCTGGCCAGAGATGCTTCGTGGCACTCAGCATGACATGCCGGGCCATGTCATGCTGAGTGCCACGAAGCATCTCTGGCACACTTCTGGGAATCCGCAAAGTAGAGTGTCCCTACCTGTGGTTTCCCCGCTGTTGTATAATACTACCAATCCCAAACCCAACCCATGCTAGAGATAAATCAGATGTCGGAACAATTTGATACACTTGCAATGGATGCTGAAAACCACAACGGCAGCGCCTCACGAAATACCCTACGCTACATCATCCTGGGATTGCTGGGCGCGCATCCTATGAGCGGCTACGATATCAAGCAGGCCTTTGATCGCGCCCTGGCCAGCTATTGGAATGCCGGCAACAGTCAAATCTATACGACGTTAAAAGGCTTGAGCGATGCGGGACTCGTCGAATCAGAAATCATCGTGCAAACGACGCGCCCCAACCGCAAGGTCTATCGTCTCACCCCGGCCGGGCAGGAAGAGCTGGAGCGCTGGCTCCAGGAAGAGGTCCCGGAGCGCTTCACCAAAGATGAATTCCTCACCAAACTCTTCTTCTGTGGCGAAATCTCTGACGAAATCGCGCTCAATCACTTGCTGGAACACCGCGCCAGCTTGCTCAAACAGCTCGAACACATGGAATGGGCACGCCAGCAATATGCCGCGCGCCCAACACGCCGCCCGCGCCTGCTCGAATACCAGATGCTCGTGCGCGAGTATAAAGAGGCAACCTTGCGCGCCGGCCTGGAAGTGACCGAACGCGCGATTGAGAAGCTGAAAGCGCGTTCAGGCTAGTCTGGTTGCCAGTTGTATTTCCTATATATTCCCAGCGTCTGCTGGTCTCCCGGAACATAGCTAACCATCGAATAGCTATTGATGCCCGTGAAAACGGTCGTCGCGGTGCGCAGTGTTACGCGGCCAAGCTCGGTGTGCTGTATCTGGAACACGAACGATGGGTCGGGGCGTCCTTCGGGATACGTTGCTGCGGCGATGCGACGAAACTCCGGCAAGGCGCGTAGTCGTTTCCATAGCGCTTTATATTCGGGCAGGTGGGTGATGGTGCGCGTATTATATTGAAAGTCGCTCACCAGGCGGCGGGCCAGGTGTTCCCAGCCTTGAAACAGGCGGCGGCGATGCGTGTCAAAGACGAGTTCCAGCAGGTGCAATTTCTCACCGCGCATCACCTCTTCTACCTCTTGCTGCACCTCGAACAGCATAATCGCCGCATCGTTCCAGGAATGCAGGAACCACAGCCGGTCAAGCGAGTGCGCGGGGTACGAGGTATTGCGCACCAGTAACTGCGCCAGTTCGCCGAAATCCAGCAAGGCGCTCTCCGGCTGCGAATCCTCAACAAACTGACCGGTCAAGCGAGTGTAGGCATCATAGAGATAGCGCCGCTCCTCGCCTTTCAACTCCAGGGCGCGCGCGATATTGAGCGCGACATGCGGCGATGGATGGGTACGCATGCCCGCTTCCAGGTGATAGATGTAGGTGCGCGAGAGGCGCGTGGCCTGCGCCAGTTGCCCTTGCGACATGCCGCGCTGCTGCCGGTACCACGCCAGCAATTGCGCAAACTCGGATTGGTTAGTGACGGTCATTTTTTATCCCTGGGAGCAAACTTTGTTAGCTACGCATCTATTATGCACCAGAATTTGTTAGCTGGCAACATGTTATTCTCAGAGATGGACGGATATAATTAAGAAAAAGGGCGGTTCTTGTCGTTTTTCTACTTTTTTACTTGCGTAAATGGGTTATGTATAGCTCAGAGAGGAGCTATTGAAGCGATGTCCGATCAATCTTCTGTAGCACATGGTTCCCAGGCGGAGCAAAATGCCGCCGGCAATCCCGCACGTCCCTGGTTACGTCATTATGAGCAAGGCGTTCCTGCCGAACTCGATATTCCTGATCGCCCATTGACCTGGCTGCTAGATCAGACGGTCAGCCATTATCCAGGCCATACTGCTTTTATCTACTATGGTACAAAGATCAGCTACGCCCAGTTTTCCTCGCTGGCGAATCGTTTTGCCACCGGCTTGCAGCGCCTGGGCGTAAAGAAAGGCGACCGTGTGGCGATTGCGCTTCCCAATATCCCGCAGTATGCCATTGCATTCTATGGAGCCTTGCGCGCCGGCGCGGTCGTTGTGCCCACTAATCCGTTGTATACTGAGCGCGAGATGCAGCATCAACTGGCGGATTCGGGGGCGCGAGCCATCGTAATGCTCGATATGTTCTATCCAGTCGTGCGAGCCATTCGCGCGAATACTCCCCTTGAGCATATCATCATCACCAGCCCGGCCGATTTTCTACCACCTGTCTTGCGCAGGCTCTATCCCCTCACGCAGCGCAAAGCGAAACATCCAGAACCCCGCCTGACCGAGAAAGAACTGCAAAGCGATAAGATGTTGCTCGCGATGAGCAGCATGCTCGCGCCACGTGCCAAAAGTGGTATCGAAGTCTTCAACCTGCCCGTGCCATCTTCCGGCGATGATCTTGCCGTTCTGCAATATACCGGTGGCACGACGGGACTCTCCAAGGGCGCCATGCTGACGCACCGCAACCTGCTGGCAAATGCGCTGCAGACGCGCAGCTGGGAACCCAATGCGCAAGATGCCCATGAAATCACGCTGTGTGTTGCTCCATTCTTCCATTCATATGGCCTGACCGTTGGCATGAACCTTTCGATTCGTGCCGCAGCCACCATGGTGCTGCTGCCAACATTCAAGGCAAAAGAGGTCGTCAAAACCATTCGCCGCTATCGTGCCACACAACTGCCCGGTATCCCGACTATGTATATCGCGATTATGCGCGAAGTCGGCAAAAATGCCGAGCAACTGCGTTCGATCAAATACTGTATCAGCGGCGCGTCCGCCCTGCCTGCTAAGGTGCGTAAAGATTTCGAGGCGATGACCGGCGGCAAGCTGGTTGAGGGCTATGGATTGAGCGAGGCCGCTCCGGTCACGCACTGCAATCCGCTCAATGGCGACATTCGTGAGGGCAGCGTGGGCCTTCCTTTGCCGGGCGTAGATGCCGCCATTATGAATCCTGAGACGGGCGAACTCCTGCCGGTGGGCGCAGAGGGCGAGATCGTGGTGAAAGGCCCGAACATCATGAAAGGCTACTGGAACCGCGAAGAGGAAACGACCGCCATTTTCAAGAATGGCTGGATGCGCACCGGTGACATCGGCAAGATGGACGAAGAGGGCTACTTCTACATTCTGGATCGCGCCAAAGACCTGATTATCGCCAGTGGCTTCAATGTCTACCCACGCGAGGTCGAGGAAGTGCTGTTCATGCATCCCGCAGTGCAGGAAGCGGCAGTTATTGGCGTTCCCGATTCCTATCGTGGCGAAACGGTAGCGGCTTTCGTCGTACTGAAGCCCGGATTCGAGCCATCCGATGCCACGAAACAGGATATCCTGGCATTCTGCAAGAAAGAACTGGCGGCATACAAAGTACCGAAAATCCTGGAATTTCGCGATAGCTTGCCAAAAACCCTGGTCGGCAAAGTATTGCGAAGAGAATTACGCGGAACCATCAACCCGTAGGGGCCGATTGATCGGCCCTGCCGGGTACAAGATTTATTCGCATTACAACCCATAATCTGGCCCCTACAAATCAATCAAACAGGAGAAGATCACCACATGTCAACAACCATGAAACCAACCGAGGCGGGGACCGCCTTTCTGACCTCGCCGGTAAGCGAGAGCGCGGACAGAATCTTTACGCTGGAGCAGCGCGACGAGGAGCAGCGCTGGATAGAAGAATCCGCCGCGACCTTCGTAGCGCGCGAAGTGATGCCAAGGATCGAGGCCATTGACCACCAGGAACCGGGCCTGATGCCCAGTCTGCTGAAGAAGGCGGGTGAGCAGGGCCTGCTGAGCATCGATGTGCCCGAAGCCTATGGTGGTGTAGAACTCGGACTGCTGGCCAGCGCGCTGGTCGGCTCGCAACTGCGCGAAGGTTCGTTCAGCACAGCCATCGGCGCGCATACGACCATCGGCACACTGCCCATCGTCTTCTATGGCACAGAGGAACAGAAGCAGCGGTATTTGCCGAAACTGGCTACGGGAGAATGGATTGCCGCCTATGCGCTAACCGAGCCGGGTGTCGGTTCCGACGCCATGCACCTCTCCACGCGGGCGGAGCTTTCCGAGGACGGTAAATATTACATCCTCAACGGCACCAAACAGTGGATCTCCAACGCCGGTTTCGCCGACGTGATGATTGCGTTCGCGCGCATCGGCAATGAGCGCCCCTCGGCTTTCATCGTCGAGACGAGCTGGCCGGGCGTCTCTACCGGGGCCGAAGAGCGTAAGATGGGCATCAAAGGCTCATCCACGCGCCAGGTCTACTTTGAGAACGCGAAGGTACCGGTAGAAAACCTGCTAGGCGAGATTCACAAGGGCTACAAGATCGCCTTCAACATCCTCAACATCGGGCGTTTGAAACTGGGAGCCGGGGCCATCGGCGGTGCGCGCGCCGCATTAGGTCTGGCCGCGGCTTATACGACCGAGCGCAAGGCCTTCGGCAAGTTCATCTCGGAATTTGGCATGATTAAGGAGAAGCTGGCGCGCGTGGCGGCACAGACCTACGCGGGCGAGAGCGAAGTCTTCCGCACGGCAGCCAACATCGAAAACGCACGCCGCAGCGCCGGTGACAGCACCGAGGCAGCCTTCAAAGCTATCGAAGAATATGCAATCGAGGCCTCGATTGCCAAGGTACATGGCAGCGAAGTGCTGGCTTTCGCCGTCGACGAGGGCGTGCAGATCTTCGGTGGCTACGGCTTCATGCAGGAATATCCCATCGAGAAGGCCTACCGTGACGCCCGTATCCAGCGCATCTACGAAGGCACCAACGAGATCAACCGCCTGGTGGCCGCCGGAACATTGTTCCGCCGCGTGCTGGCCGGCAAAATTCCCCTGATGGCGCTCTATCCAGCTATTGAGGCGCGCATTACATCGGGCCAGCCGCTCAATAGCGCAGGCGAGGATATTCCTGCCGAACTGCGCGATGCCGTCAACGCTCTCGAACGCGCCAAGGACGCCACCATTTACCTGGGCATGAAGGTTGCCATGAAGTACATGCAGGCGCTCGAGCAGGAAGAAGAGTTCATCGAATACCTGGCGAATCTGTTGATCGACCTGTATGCCACCGATAGCGCCCTGGCTCGCGCTACGCAGGCCGTGCGCCGCGGCGATGCCAACAGCGACACCCATGTGAAGCTGGCACAACTCGCCACCTGGCTGGCTTTCACGCGCATCCGCACCAACCTCGACCAGGTCATCATGACGAACCTGGATGAAGAGCAGGCGCAGCAAGAACTGACGCGCGTGCGAGCCTACGTTGGCGACTACGTGCTCAATGGTGTGAAATTGCAGCGCGAAATCGCGGACCTGGTAGTACAGAAGCAGGGGTATCCCTTATAGGCGACGGGGCGTGAGGGGCCGATTGATCGGACTGCGCCTGTTGCCGGACTCGTTTGTGAAAACTCATGACCGGCTTTCTGGGCATCGTGTGAATCCATCATCAACCCTTGTCTGTATAAAAACGGAGTGAAAACACATGCAAGTCGGAGACACTACCGCGTGGGAACGCACCTTCACCGAAGACGATGTCCTCCAGTTTGGCCGCTTGACCGGCGACCAGGGCATCCATCACGTGGAACGCGATGAGCAGGGAAGGCTGCTGGTGCAGGGACTGTTAACGGCCTCGCTGCCCACAAAATTAGGCGGCGATATGAACTACATTGCGCGCGAGATGAGCTTCGAGTTCCTGCGCCCCGTATTCACAGGTGATACAATTCGCTGTGAAGTGGTCATATCGCATCTCGAAAAGGTAGAGAGCCGCGTCAATATGGTAGCTGACGGCATATGTCGCAATCAGCACGGCAAAGAGGTGCTGAGGTTTCACACGCGGGGTATTATTCGCGGCAGCTGAATGGTTTTAATGTAAAGGACAGGGTGATCGTCATGGTCGTCAGCGTTTGTCCGGCAGATATCGTCGCCGCCCCGGTTGAGGTTGCCTGGGAATTGCTCAACCAGCCTGCTCACTATGGCGAATGGGTTGATGCCCGTGTTGAACGTGTGGAACCCGAAGGGCCGGCTACCCCCGGCCAGCGCATTTATATGACCAGTCCCGCTTTTGGCAAACGCTGGAATGTGAATGCTGAGGTCAAAGCGATTAACCCGGCCAGGCACCAGGTACAGATCGATGTAATGCTTCCCCTGGGACTTATCGATCATGCCACCATCACCTGCACAGCCATCGATGCCACATCGTGCCGCGTGCAATTTGGCTGAGACTTCACCCTCCCGCCAGGATGGTTGGGCTGGTTGATCGAAAAATTCGGAGCGCGTCCGCTCCACAAAGGCGTCGCAGACTCATTAGCACGCCTGAAACGCGCCGCAGAAGCAGCATACAAGCAGAAGCAAATTGTAAACCGGACATCATAGTAAGGGCGTACCCTTGCGGTCGCCCTCCAGCTCGATTATTGGGCCAGGTCAACCCCGACAATTCAAAGGAGAAACAAACCTATGGCAGAAGCAGTTATTGTCAGCGCGGTACGCACACCAATCGGACGCGCAAACAAGGGCGCACTCAAGGATGTGCGCGCGGATGATCTTGCAGCCATCGCCGTCAGGGGCGCGCTTGAGCGCGTTCCAAAGCTTGATCGTTCATTGATAGAAGACGTGATTATTGGCTGCGCCTTTCCAGAGGGCGAGCAGGGCATGAACGTGGCACGCCTGGTAGGGGCGCTGGCCGGCCTGCCGGAGACGGCCGCGGGTGTCACAGTCAACCGTTTCTGTGCCTCCAGCCTGCAGGCGTTCAACATGGCCGCGCAGAATATTATGCTCGGCTATGGCGATGCCTACGTCGCGGGCGGCATTGAAAGCATGTCGCGCGTGCCTATGGGCGGATTCAATCCCAGCTTCAATCCGCGCCTGGTCAAGCCGCGCGACGGTGAAGAGGAAAAGATGCCCTATCCTCCCTGCGAACTGGAATATGGCTATTCCAGCTACATTCCGATGGGCATAACAGCTGAAAATCTGGCGCGCGAGTACCACATCAGCCGCGAGGCTCAGGATGCATTCGCGCTGCGCAGCCATCGTCGAGCCATTGCGGCCACCGATAACGGTATCTTCAAACGCGAGATCGTCCCTGTACGCTTGCCCGATGGCAGGCTGATGGAGATCGACGAGGGGCCGCGCCGCGACACTTCGCTTGAGAAGCTGGCCAGCCTCGAACCCGCCTTCATCAAGGGTGGCACAGTTACCGCCGGCAATTCCAGCCCGCTCAACGATGGCGCCTCCGCGGTTATATTGATGTCGGCTGAGAAGGCGCGAGAGCTGGGCATCCAGCCGCTGGCGCGCGTGATTACAATGGCCGTTGCCGGTGTGCGACCGGATATCATGGGCATCGGCCCCGTTCCGGCGATGAAGAAGGCGTTGCAGCGCGCTGGCATGCAATTGAGCGATATCGATATCATCGAACTCAACGAGGCGTTCGCAGCGCAGTCGCTGGCCGTGGTGCAGGCGATGGGCATCGACGAGGAGAAGTTGAACCCCCATGGCGGCGCGATTGCGCTTGGTCACCCCCTGGGATGCTCCGGCGCGCGCCTGATCGCCACGCTGGTCAATGATTTGCAGACCGAGGATAAGACGACCGGGCTGGCCACGCTCTGCGTTGGCGGTGGTCAGGGCGTAGCGACCATCATTGAAAGGATAGCGTAGCCATGCCATACCAGATTCGCAGGGCGGCAGTGCTGGGCGCGGGCGTGATGGGGGCAGCGATTGCCGCTCATCTCGCCAACGTTGGCATCCCCAGCCTGCTGCTCGATATCGTGCCACGTGACGCCGGCAAAGATCGCGACAAAATAGCCCGCCTGGGTCTGGAGAGAGCCATCAACGCGCGGCCTGCCGCATTTTACAGCAAGAAAGCCGCCAGGCTCGTTACGGTTGGCAATATCGAAGACGATCTCGAGGAACTCGCCGACGTGGATTGGATCATCGAAGCCGTTGTAGAGCGCCTGGATATCAAACACAACCTCTACGTCCAGATCGAACAGGTGCTGGCTCCCGGCACCATTATCTCTTCCAATACATCCGGCCTGCCCGCTCACCTGCTGACCGAAGGGCGCAGCGAGGACTTCCGGCGCAATTTCCTGATTACGCACTTTTTCAATCCCGTGCGCTACATGCGCCTGCTGGAGCTGGTTCCCGATGTCGATACGTCCCCGGAATTGATGAAATTCATGCAGCGTTTCGGCACCGAAGTACTCGGCAAAGGCGTCGTGATCTGCAAAGATACGCCCAATTTCATCGCCAACCGCATCGGTATTTACGGCTTCATGTCCGTGCTGAAGCGCGCTTTGAACGAGGGCTATTCCGTGGGCGAGATCGATACTATTCTGGGGCCGGCGATGGGACGCCCGAAATCCGCCGTCTTCCGCACCGCCGACCTGTCGGGATTGGATACGACCGTTCACGTCGCCGACAACCTCTATCAGAACGCGCCCAATGATGATCAGCGCGATATCTTCTTGATGCCGGAAGTAGTGCGCGAAATGGTGCGGCGTGGGTGGCTCGGCGAGAAGAGCGGCCAGGGCTTCTACAAGCGTGTCAAGAATCCGGGCGGCGAATCGACGATCCTGGAATTGAACCTGAACACGTTGGAGTATGAGCCACAGCAGAAGGTGCGTTATCCATCCATCGGTGACGCCCGCAACATCGAAGACCCGGCAAAGCGCATGCTGGCCGTACTGAATGGCGATGACCGCGCCGCGCAACTGGCCCGTGAGACGACTGCCGACGCGCTGGTCTATGCTGCCAATCGCGCCCAGGAGATTGCCAATAGTATCGTCGCCATTGACGAGGCCATGCGTTGGGGCTTCAATTTCGACCTGGGCAGCTTCGAGGTCTGGGATGCGCTCCTGCATCACCCGGAGACGCTGGAGAAGGTCATGCAGGCTGGCGGTTATACAGAACTGCCCGCGCTCGTGCGCCGCGTCCAGACCGAGGGCCAGGGCACATTCTATATAGGCGCGCCTGGAAATCGCCAGTACTTCGATTTCTCCGGTACGTACAAGCCCGTTCCCACGCCGCAGGGTGCTATCTCGCTTGCCGCTGCCAGAGCCACGAATAAGGTGCTGCGCGATAATGGGTCAGCGTCGCTGATCGATCTGGGCGATAGCATCGCCTGCATCGAGTTCCACACGAAAATGAACACCATCGACGAGGGCATCATCGATATGCTGCGCTACGCGGTCGAGGAGGGTCAGAAGCAGTTCCGCGCCCTGGTGATCAACAACGATGCCCCCGACTTCTCGGCAGGCGCCAATGTCTTGCTGGTACTGATGGGAGCGCGGCAAGGCGAGTGGAAGATGCTGGAGGGCGCGATTAATGGTCTCCAACAGGCCCACCAGATGCTCAAATATAGTCCCATTCCGGTCGTGGCCGCGCCAACGGGACGCGCCCTGGGCGGCGGAGCCGAGATTGTGATGCATGCCAACCATGTCCGTGCCTGCGCCGAGACCTATATCGGCCTGGTTGAGGTCGGCGTGGGGCTGGTGCCGGCAGGCGGCGGCTGCAAGGAAATGCTGCTGCGCCATGGGGCAAGCCTGGCCGACCAGCTTGCCAAAAAGACTGGCGGGCCGTTCACGCCCTCGCGCCGCGCCTTCGAGATCATCTCCCTGGCCACCGTCTCTACCAGCGCGGCGGAGGCGCAGGAGCTGCGTTTCTTGCGCAAGAGTGATGCCATCACGGTCAACCGCGACCTGCTGCTGCGCGATGCCAAAGCGGACGCGCTGCGATTGGCGGAAGCGCGCGAAGAGGGCAAGTGGCAGCCACCGGAAGCTCCCATGCTGCTTTTGCCAGGACCGGGAGCGCGCCTGGTCTTAGAGCAGCAGATCGAAAATCTGCTTATCACAGGCAAGATCAGCGAACACGACGCGGTTATCGGCAATCACCTGGCGCGCGTCCTGACGGGAGGCGATTGCTCGCCGGTTACGCCTGTCACGGAACAATATATGCTTGACCTGGAGCGTGAGGCGTTCCTGAGCCTGGCCGGAATGGAAAAGACCCAGGAACGCATGCAGGCCATTTTGATGACCGGCAAGCCGCTCAGAAATTAATGGTAACGAAAATGATCGCAGGCGATTGAGGTCTATGCGCTTGCGATCATTTTCGTTACCATCTCAATCACCATTTTTTCTCCTCAAGTGCCTGAAAAATACCCTGAAGGATCAATCTGGATGTGAAAACTGAAAGATTCCCAAAAAAAGCCAGCAAAACACTAGACAAACAGATATATTTTCATGCATACTATATGTGTGTATAGCTTAGGGGGTTTGTCGTAACAAGTTATATACATTGTAATACATTTCGCAACGTTCTTGATTACTGAGGACAGCTCGCAACCACCAGAAACGAATAGGGAGGGAAGCTATGAACAGAGCCAACGAGCATGGAAGCGAAGTGGCACGCCTGCTCAATCAGATTAGCGCGGAGTATGAAGCAGCCCAACGGGGTCTTTCAGGCCTCGCCTACGGAATGTCGCAGCACGAGTTTATCACAGCGCGCATGGAGAACATGGGGCAACTTCATAATCAGCTGCGATCTATCGTAGGTGATGATGCCATCGCACTCGTCGCTGAGGCGCTGAACACTCTTCCATAATATTTTCTGCGATCCCTTCAGATTCGCTACAAAAACGCCGTTCTCGAATCTTTCGATCTGAGAGCGGCGTTTTTGCGTACTGTCAGGAGGTGGAGTGTTTGTTTGTTATATGGCCATGGCCTCGAGCGGCTGCGCCTGCATGTCAAAGTAGCGCAGGGAAGCGCTCCTGGATTGTTGCCAGACGCCTGTTACCACAAATTCAGTCTCTTCGCTGGTGAATGTATTTGAATCGAGGATACAGCGTTTCTCGTCAAAGAAACATTCTAGCCACCTGTTACGATCTTCTTCAGCGAGCAGCGGGCCCCCCTCTGATACGAACCACTCGGCGATGCCCTGGAGGTAGAAGCGGAAATCTGGTGAAAGTGGGAAGCGGCGCACAATGCGATAGCGTCTCTCCTGCACATTTTCATAGCCGGCGGCCCGCAGGTAGCCTGCGAGCTTTGAACCAACCCAGCTATCCTCGAAGGTATAGCCCTGTGCTACGCGCAACTGCTCCCACCGCTCGCGCGCTCGCAAGACGCGAGCCTGCAAGCCTGCATCGATATTAGAGAAGCGCATCGTGCCGAAATCGATATCCTTGACGGCAAGCCGGCCACCGGGAGCAAGGCAGCGCCCCATGGCAGCAAACGTTGAAACGGGATCGGGCAGGTACTGGCTGACATTGGCGCTGAATATCAACTGCAAACTTCCAGGCTCAAGCGGCAATTGCTCCAACGTACCTCGCTTGAGGCGTAATTGCGAGGCGTACCATTTATCCTGGCTGCGGCGATGAGCAGTGACCAGAGCCTCGATGGAAATATCGACGCCGGTAATGAGACCCTCGGGGCCGACAGCCTGTGCCAGCATCGGTGTCCAGAGGCCAGGCCCACAACCGGCATCTACCACATGGCTACCCCGTTCGATATGCAGGTCGCGAACCATACGCGTACGTTCGGGCGCTTTGCTACGATGATGAATCTCGAGCCACTCAATAGAGTTGAGAGGCAAACCACACTCATTCTCGTAGATGAGTTTGTTTACTGCCATTCTACTCCCTCGTCCTTCGTGCTTAGGTAGCAACAAAGGTATTTTTTAGTATGTTGGTAGTATAACATATGCATACATCAAGTACAACATGTGCGCACAAATGTGGTACTTTCTTCATGACAATGTATAGTAATATGTGAGAAATTGTAATAGCGAGCGCAGGGATAACAGCATCCCGATCGCATTTGCAATTGGCTTGCATCCGCTTGCCTGAATCGATATACTCTATGCAAACAAAATGTGAGATACTGTCCCAGGGGCGAGAATGCCTCTGTATAAGGGAGCTTTAAGCCAATGCAATCTTTTAATCAGCAGCCCGAAGAAGAATATAAGCAGGAAACAGGAGAGGAATTGAAAAGCAATGATGAGATGGAATCCCCTCCCCTTTACGAATTTCAAGCGGATGCCGCCTCATATGAACCATTAGAAGTCCCTTACTCTTCCCTGGAGACACAGGCTCCGACAGGTGAGCCGGAGAAACAACAGCATTCCGAGGAGGATATTCGGAACGGCCTGGTCTATCCGCCGCCGCCTTCTTACTATCAAAACATGCAAATTCCCCTGGACAGGCCTCCTTTGCCTCAAGCGCCTTTCGTCAATGGTCCCGCGCCGTTCGTGCCTGGCAGCTATGGCCCTCAACAATTTGGACCGCCCATCGCTATGCCGGTGCAGGGTACGCAGGTAACGCAAGCGCCACCATTCCCTGGCATGCTACCTCCAGCGCAGCCTCCCGTAAAGCAGTCGCGCAAGTGGCTCTGGATTCTGCTCTCGATATTCGCCGTTGTTTTTCTCGTTTCGTGCGGACTCTGTAGCTGGGCTTTTTATAACCTCTTCAACACTACCTTCCAGCAGGTATCGGGGGCTATGAATGTCGCGCAAGACTATTACAAAGATCTACAAAATCAGGATTACGTCGACGCCTATAATTACTTGCAGGTTAACAACCTGACGCTGGCCGATTTTACACAACAGGCGCAGGCCAGTGATACACAGAATGGTGCGATCCAGTCCTTCACCGTCGAGCAGCCGTCTTTTGCCAATAATCCCAGCACCGGGCCGGACCTCTCGCAATGGAGAGCAACTGTCGATGTGACGCGCGCGCATGCTTCCTACCCGGTCTTGCTCACAATTCAGCAATTCGGCAACGCGTGGAAGATCACCTACTTCGATAAGATTTAGTTGCCATCCCTCTGACATAAAAAAGCAAGACGACCACGATGTTGTGAGCCTCGCGGTCGTCTTGCCAACGATCATAAACTCTGCTGTAAATCAGAGATCAAATTATTTTATATTAGGATAGAGATAATGGCATATCATTCAAGCAGGAAAAAGTGGGCGCATCATCCTGCTGCACGGCGGCTTATCCTATGGCAACAGGCGTCTGCAGTGAATGCATAGGAGTCTCACGGCCAACGCAGGCCCGCAGGTCTTCGCGGTAGAAGCGCCAGGTGCTGCCTACTTTATGGCCAGTAAGTTGTCCGGACCACATCAGACGATAGAGAGTAGAGCGGCTCACGCGGAGGTAGCTCATCGCCTCTTTGAACGTTAGAAGAACATCATCCTGGATCATTTGCGTAACCATGTGTTGTGTTTCCCCCTCTGATGCAAGATCAGAAAACCAGACTAGAGCGTACTGAAAAAAAAGGGATGAATAATTGTATCGACTGATACAAATGTTTGTCTCATCGCATATTATAGTAACCAATGCTGACACGCTTTTGTGTTGAGGATTAGTTATGATCTGGTTAAATTTAGCTCTTCCTCGGTTAGGTATTCATCACTAGTGATCAATACAGCAGAAATAGCCCATATGATGAAAAATGATCAGAAAAATGATCCGTGGTGATCTTCTTTGATTTCTTTCCTACCATCCATTGGTAAGCAGCGTCTCCAGCGCCCTGGTTTCGCACGACACGGGGAAAATCGTCATGCCGGTAACTTCTCGTAGCCGCTCGATGGCGTGCATGTTGGAGGGGTGGGCCATAGCCACGGTCAGGCGGTTGTGATCGCGGCCAACGGGGGCGCAGCGAAGTTCTAGCGCGAGCTCATAGGGGATCAGCTGTTTCAGGCGTTGCGGCAGGCGGCTCGGCAACTGCATGAATGGGATGCCGTTCGCGCGCGCATGGTTTGCCGGAGTATGTTCGTCATCCTCAAACTGGCGGTTGTATGGCAGTTCCTCTACGACGCCGGACGGTTTAACACCGCGCAATTGCGCCGTTACGGAGGGCCGCAACCTCAACCGGCGAGCAATCAGATCAGCATGATAAAGGAACTCTTCTAATGAAGCTCCTGGCTTAGGATATGATCCCATGCCCATCAGAATATCGGTCTCGCGTTTCAACTGCGGAATAAAGGTTTCCGGCTGCAGGAGATTGATGCTGTGATAGATGCGCTCTAGAATCGAGTGCGCGCCTTCCGCGTCCACATCGGGGAAAATGATAGCGATGCCGGTGCCATCGTGGATCAGCACCTGGTCGCTATAGCGGATACAGCGGCGGACGTTCAGTAATACCTGCTCAAGAAAGCTGGCGGGCGCGTGGAAGCGATGCCGCCTGTGCAACACAGCTGATTTTGGGGCAATATGCAGGTGTTCGAGCTGCGCGATATGCAGCAGGAACAGGCTGAGGGGAGCAATGCGCGGGAAAAAATCTTGCAGTGCAGAACGAATACCGGCATTTAATTCCGCGGTGACCGGAACGACCTGCAAACTCTCTTCCAGGTCTTCTTGCTCGCTCCAGGCTACCGGATGCAACGCAGAGAGAGGCATGCAGCTGCAACGCTCAGCCGCGGGCGTATCGATATAGATGAGCGACCGGGTAGATACCCCGGTTTCTTCCTGTCTCATAGGTTATTGCCACACCCCTGAAATGTCTTGAGTTAGAGATTGTGGGCAGTATAGCGCATGATAGCCGGGGTAATGATGTAGAGTGCGTTGCGTTATGGTTAAGAATAGACAGAAGCGGTTAAGAAGAGAGGAGAAACAAAATAGGCAGGTACAGGGCTAGAGCGTGGCCTTGTGCGATTGGCGTGATAAGAGGCCACGCCCTGGTCCTGTAAGAAATAGGCCCGTTTTTGGTATATAAGTCGCAATAATCACTATCGAGGCATGACCCCGGGCAGCTTACGACTCGATAGTAATGGGTGCCGTAAAAGTATAGCCAACGCCTGGCACCGTCATGATATATTGCGGATTGTTCGGATCAGGCTCAACTTTCTGACGGAGATGGCGGATATGGGTCTTCACCAGGCCGGAGTCGCCGGCCTCATCGTAGCCCCAGACACGCTCGATAATCATATCGGTCGTCAAGACCTGTCCTGTATGGGTAATCAGCAGGTGAAGCAGGCGGCTCTCGGTGGGAGTCAATCTCACTTTGACGCCGTCGCGCGTCACCTCGTGACGCATTGCATCCAATGTAACCGGTCCAACGGTGATCGCCGATGAACCCGAAGAGCCTTTCGCGCTCGAAGAACGCCGCATAACGGCCTTGATGCGAGCAAGTAATTGCCGTGGACTGAACGGTTTGCGCAGATAATCGTCGGCCCCCATCTCCAACCCACGTATCTCATCATCTTCACGATCATGCGCGGTAAGAATTAAGACCATCGAATTGGTTTCGCTGCGCATCTGGCGACAGACCTCGAAGCCATCCAGCTTGGGCATCTGTACATCAAGAATGACAAGGTCTGGCAATGTCTCACGCCAGCGTTTGATGGCCTGTTCGCCATCAAACGCCCGAACGACATCGTATCCATGACCCTTGAGCCAATAGCTCAGCATATCAACCATGTCGCGGTCGTCATCCGCCACCATGATTTTCACTCGAAATCCTCCTACAGACCTGTATACAATTCCAGTAGTCCAGGGTACATACCTACCTTTTCTAAAAGACAGGCCCTATATTGATAAAGTTGCTCTCACTGCTACTAACGCGATGCATACAGGGCAGTAACATCATGGTACAATTTGGTCTATGAACAGTCATGCGGTCATAGATGGAAGCATCTCTTGACGTTGCCAAACTGAACAACATACACTACTGACTATAAACGTACTATCGGCCATATCTCGTCCATACAATAGGGATGAGTACTAATAGATAAGGAGCATTTCGTGATACCACGTGAGGAACTCTTAGCCCTGGCTCGCGAGACAGCCCGGCGCGCCCATTGCCGCTACTCGCATTTTCGTGTCGGCGCCGCCATAGTCGCGGGTGGAAAGACATACGTAGGCGTCAACGTCGAAATTTCCAGCTACGGCCTGACCCTCTGCGCCGAACGCGCGGCCCTGGCGGCAGCTATCACAGACGGGGCCGGTCCAATTACCCAGGTGGCAGTTGCCTGCATCGACGCCCCGCAAGAGGCTCCCTTGAATGAGCGCACACCCTGCGGCGCCTGTCGCCAGTGGCTGGCCGACCTCGCTCCCAACGCCGTCATCTATATTGATGGGTCAGCACAGGATTTCACGGTCAGAGATCTGATGCCTTATGCCTTTGGGCTACCAGAATAAGCGGAAAGTTAAAAGAGCTCTTTCTCCTTCTCTTCCTACGGCAAAAGCGCGAAAGTAGTGACATAATGCCCTGTTAGCCGAAAAGCTGGCAGGGCATTTATTTTGCCTCGCTAACCCCTTGACAAATTATCCCTCGCTTGTGTACGCTATGATTCCCAGAATATTTTTCCCGGGCAATGAAGCGCCTGATAGTGCAAAGATGCAGCATATTCACATAAAGGAGCCTTTGTGCTTGCCCTGGCTGCCACAACCTACCAAATCGTCTTGAACGAACGCGTCAAACTGATATCCGCCTCGTATTGCGCCTGTTTCCATTCCAGACACCCTGATCTTCGTCCCGTATCTGCCGTGATGTAGCGTAACCAATCCTTTTAAGTCCTGTATCACCACCATCAACGTACATCCTTGAAAAGGAGCACAAGGTATGCCGACACCGACACGTTTTACAATCGGCATTGAGGAAGAGTTTCAAATTGTAGATCAGCGCACGGGCCAGTTATCCCCTCAAATCTATACTATCCTCAACAAAGGTACTCCCATGTTAGGGGAGAAAATCAAACCAGAAATGCTGCAATCGACGATTGAAGTGACCTCCGATGTCTTACCTGATATCGCTACCGCTCGTACCGCAATGCAACAATTGCGCGCGCAGGTGGCGCAACTGGCACACGAGGAAGGGCTCGCGCTTGTCAGCGCCGGAACCCATCCTTCCGCTTTATGGGTCAATGAAAAGCGCTCGCTTTCTGAGCGTTACGAGGAGATAGAGGAGGAGTACCAGGATGTAGCGCGAGCGGTTTCTATCTTTGGCCTGCATGTGCATATCGGCATCGATGATGCCGACATGGCCATATCGCTCGTAAATCAACTACGCACCTGGATGCCACATTTGCTGGCCCTTTCGGCTAACTCGCCTTTCTGGTGCGGGCGCTTCACGGGCATCAAATCATATCGCTCAGTAGTATGGAAGTCTTTCCCGCGCAGTGGCATCTCTGACACGTTCTCTTCATGGAGCGACTTCGACCGTTACGTGCAACACCTGGTCAGGATGGGAAGTATAGACAATGGCAAGAAAATCTGGTGGGATGTTCGCCCCCATGTTTTCTTCAACACGATTGAGTTCCGCGTATGCGATATGCCGGCCACGTTTGAAGATATGATCGCGCTCGTCGCTCTTTGCCAGGCGCTGGTTGCCCGCCTCAGCTGGCTTTACAGGCATAATATGGCGACGCATGTGCTGCCGCGCCATTTCATTGAGGAGAACAAGTGGCGCGCCATGCGTTACGGGCTGGATGCCGGGGTGATTGATTTTGTACAGGGACGCCGCCTGAATATGCGCGAGGCCATCTCCGAATTGCTGGATTTCGTTGGCGAGGTCGCAGGTGACCTGGGCAGCAACCGCGAGATGGAATACCTGCGCAACCTGCTCGCGGACCCCCGCGGTACCGGTGCCGAGCGCCAGATCGAGGTCTACCAGCAAACGGGCAGCCTCTCAGCCGTAATCGAACTCTTGATGCGCCAGACAATGGAGGGAATCATGGAGGCGGATAACATCATGCGGTGAAAGCCCACAAGTCCCATAGAATTGCCCATCATGATACAACATGATATAATCCCATCGGCATATATCCTCGTTTGACAAGAGTGCCAGGGTGAAATCGACGTGCATATGGGCAGAAAAGTTATCGTGCTGATTCTCGCAATGATTGTCTTGATCGGGCTTTCCGCGGCATATATTGTGGGAGGTATACAGGCGTATTCCCGCTATCTGGTGGATAACCAGGAACATTGCGGAGGGCAGGCGCCTGTGCATATCTGCGTGCAGGCGCCCTCGTCCATATTCAGCGCTTTTTACCCATCTTATGTTTCTAGCAATGTTCCTCTCATCAGTGTCAAGTATAGCAGCGGTAGCCCGATCACTTTGATCATAAGCGCCAGCATACTTAACTTTAGCCAGCAAGAGACTGCTACTGTTAATGCCAGCGCCAACTCACAAACGGTGAGCTTCATCCCCCCATTGCTCAATAGCAACGTGCTGCGCCAGCTCACCAACAATATGAACACGTCGCTTCAGGTACGTGTCATGGATACGCACAATACGCTCTATTATGTCGATGATAGCCCGCTGCTGCTCCATTCGCGCTGGTTGATGGAGTGGGTAGCGGCGAACCGCCTGAAGATCGCGGCGTGGGTAACGCCGGATGACCCGGCCGTAGCCCAACTGGTGAAAAAGGCCATCTCTCATTTACAGGCACAGCCTCCTCCGGCTCCTACGACTATGGCCGGGTACGATTCCGCCGGTACCAGGGCGATTAAAGACCAGGTAGACGCAATCTTCGATGCCATGCGGCTCGATTACCACATTCGTTATGTGCAGGCAAGCGTTCCCTATGGCGGCCCGGGCGATACGAATGTAGCGCTGCAAGATATTCACTTGCCGTTCGAGGTTTTGCAGCAGCGGAGTGGCATGTGCGTTGAACTGACCGCGCTGCTGGCGTCCGCGGTCGAACACATCGGCCTGCATGCCGAGATTGTCGTTGTCCCCGGCCATGCATTCCTGGGGGTTGCCGTCAAATCCGATGATTCGCAATTTGAATACTGGGATGCTGTGGAAGTGAATAATAATGTCGCGGGCGATTCTGCCAATATTTTCGCGGATCACGAGTATAAGCAGCAGCACATCATCGATACTATTTTGATCAGCGATGCGCGCGATCAGGGCATCGGCCCGATGATTTAAATGAAATAATATAACGAAAGAGGATTGCAGCTACGAGCGGTATAGATTTTCCGACATGGTTTAGTTATGGCTGTTACGGTGGATTGGCGTTGTGCATGTTCGCCATCGCCATAAATGCCCTCTATACGACGGTGCGCAAGCGCGGCACCACGCGGCAACTCGCGGGTGCTATCGTCGCCTGCGTGCTTTCTGCTTTGTTGCTCATTCCCGCGATTGTCTGGTTTAATACGCGCTTTGACTCCGAGCAAGGTGCGCTTGCTGTGACGGAAATTAGCGGAGCGCTGGTATATACTACGGTGTGGGGCTGGCTGGTACCGCTGAGCTCCACGATTGCCTATTGCCTTTTTGCGCTGCCGCGCGATTCCTATACAGCGGCACGCATTCCCAGCCAGCAGAAACGCACCACACGCGCCAATACGACCGCCGGCGCGGTCGTGCCGCCTAAACGCCAGCCCGGCATGCCCGTGCCTTTTGTCTATGGCGAGGGTACGCCGTGGGGATGGCTTGAGCATCGCGCAGGACGCTTCCAGGGCCAGAAACTGGCATTGACACGCGCTATTGTCTCCATGGGGCGCGAAGTGGATAACGATATCTGGATTGACGATGATACGGCCTCGCGCTACCATGCTGAATTAGCCTGGAGCGAAGGTCAGGCCTATCTTACCGACAACAACAGCCTGAATGGTGTGCTCCTCAATGGCAGGCGCATTCGCGGCACGCTGATCGTGAAGAGCGGAGATATGCTGGAGATCGGCTCGTACCGCTTCCTGTTCGAGCTTGCCGAACCTCCCGGCACGCTGGCCGAGCAAGATGATCCGCTGCTGTATCATATCCCGCACTCCTCCTTTGACCCGGAGAATAATTTCGAGGAGCAGCGCGAGTCACCTGCGCGTCCAGGTAGAGCTTTGGAGCCGCCGAAAAGCGCCGGCGAGTTTGCTCCCCCTATAAAACCGTTAGAGCAAGAAACGCGGCAGGAGATGGGGCAGGAAAGCTTTGAAGCCCTGCAAGAGACGCTGGCCCTTGAGCCGCCACCAGCAGGTTCATCCGATCAGCCACGGGCCGGCAGCCGGGATAGTTTGCTCGTGATTTGTAATGGCGAATTGGAGGGCAAGAGCTTTCTGCTGGATCGTCCGGTGATAACGATTGGACGTGGCTCCGAAAGCGATATCATTATTCATGATGCCTCCATATCGCGCCGGCACGCGCAATTTTTACAGCAGGCCGATGGCGACTACGTGCAGGACCTGGCCAGCCGTAACGGCACGAAGGTGAATGGCGAACTGCTCTATGCTCCACGCAAGTTAGAAAAGGGGGATCGCATCTGCCTGGGAACGATCTGCCTGGAGTATACTTTTGTGCCGGAAGCGCACACGACGCCGCTGCCTCCCTTGCCTGCGCCTCCTCTTTCTCGCCCGATAAGCGGCCCTACGCCTTTGCGATTACCCAGCAAACCCAAATGATGCGAGCAATTCATTCAACCCGAATTGACCTTATAGCTTGCCTGGCCAGAATCTGCCTGCCGTGGCCGGGATAGAGGTAGTGAACTTTCAGGTCGCGTAATACCTGCAAGGTTTGTTCCTGTTGCCAGCGATTGCGGCCCGCGCGTAGCAGCATTGAAGCGCGCTCCTGAGGATTGAAACCTGCCCCGCTTCGTTCTGTAGCAATGATGGTATCCCCGCTCAGAAGCTCATAGCTGAAAGGATTGTACAGGCACAGGCTCTCGGGTGTCAAACCTGGACTGGCGATGACGCGCCAATCAAGATGATTGGGCAGGCCGGCGACATCTTCCAACCAGATATCAACCAGCTGAACCTGCCGCGCGTAAGACGCGGTGGATAGCTCAAGGGCATGGGTCATTGAAACGCGCTCTGCTTCATTGAGGGCATGAGGCGGGTAAATAAACGTTCTATTGCTCTCTTGCCACGGTTCTACCAGCTTGCGAGCCAGGATGGAAGCTGCTACGGGCGCGGAGCAGGCCTGGCGTAAGGATGTGATACCGCCTGTATGGTCAGGATGGAGAGAGGTAAGGACGATGAGGTCGATATCGGTGGCGGCGCGATGTAAGAAGTGTTGGAGATAGTCCAGTAGCAGGCGCGCGTTCAACACTGAACAGGGGTCAACCACTACGATACGCTCATCATGAATAAGATAGGTATTCACCATTGAAAAGCGATCAGTGATGGTATGCACCCTGCGTGGTTGCTGGGCAATGGGTGGAAATTGTTGTTTATCCTCTATGGCTGTTTCCAAGGCGATGCTCCTGGAATATCCCAAAAATCCTCTATCTTTTTTGACAGGTATATGTTACAATGGATACGTGGTTCAGTACAAGGTAAGTAGTCTCCCGGCCCCGGTTTCGCTCCGCCACCCGGTTTCTAGGAATTGGCTGCCGAGTAACCACCTTGAGATATTTCTTCTGTAGCGGCTATACAAAGCATATCTCCTGCGCGTTTTCCATTTTTTCTGCATTGTCTTTGGTGGAGCGAACAAATATCTAAAGAAGGGGAAAGTTTACCCATGATGTCCAATGAAGGATACGAGGATCGTATCCTCACCTGCCGCGACTGCGGCGAGGATTTCGCCTTTACTGCTGGCGAACAGGAATTTTACGCCAGCAAGGGCCTTACCAATGCCCCCGCTCGTTGTCCCTCCTGTCGTGCCGCCAGGCGTAATGGTCAGTCTGCGATGCCGCGTTCTTCTTCGCGCAGCAGCGAACACTATGAGACAACCTGCGCCACCTGCGGGCGACCAACGTCTGTGCCATTCGTCCCACGCGAAGATCGTCCCGTCTATTGTAGTGATTGCTTCCAGGCGCAACGCGCCTCCCGCGGCTCTTACCGCGATGACTCACGCAGTTATAGCGGTAGTGGCAGTAGTTACGGCGGTGGTCGTGGCCGTGATCGACGTGACCGCCGCGATAATCGCTGGTAGGGATGCCTGGCAACCCCATCAATAGGGCGACCGCAAGGATGCGCGCCTACCCTGGACGGGACCATCCGTTCGTCCAGGGTAGGCGCGCATCCTTGCGGTCGCCCTATTTTTCCCTTTTCGCTCAACCCCCCAGTTATGTTATACTACCAACAGATTAATTTTTCGGGCGATTGCGATGGTTGCCCCTATCTCGCGAACCATCGGCCTACCTACCGGTCTCATTAATAGTAGGGTCGCCTGGCTTTCCTGGAGGTTCAGATCGGATGTCACATATGTATTCAGAGCAATGGCCTTCCTATGTCTATGTGGTGCCTCAAGTCTACACACGAGCAAAGGTACGCTTGATCGGCCTCGGCAACTATGCTCCCGCGGGTATTATCACCAACGATTTTTTTGCCTACATCTCCACTCGCCTGGGCGATCCTCGCAGCGCTGAAGACCTGGAACGTGTTACGGGACTGAGCACGCGGCATGTGCGCTCCAGCACGCTTGAACTCTGTCGCCGCATGGCGGGCAAAGATGCTCCCGGCCTGATTGATGGCCCCGACCCGGCCAAAGATGAATCGCTGGTGGATATGGCGTTGATCGCGGCACAAAGGGCGCTCGCCAGCGCGGGACGCGATGCCTCGGAGATCGATACGGTGATCGGCGCGTCCTCTTCGGACAACGATGCGTTTCCGACCATAGCCAGCCTGGTACAGATGCGCCTGGGACTGGGGCCTATTCGCTCGACGATGCTGAAGGGGGCCTGTGCCTGCCAGACGGAGGCGTTCCAGATGTGCGCGGAGGTGCTGGCGGCGAGTTCGGCCCGGCTGGTGCTGATGGTAACGGCGGAGGGATTGCTGCCCAATATCATGCACGTGCTGGACTGGAAGACAAGCTCGCTGTTCGGTGAGGGCGCGTCAGCGTTTCTGCTGGAGCGCGGGGACGAGGATACCTATGTGATTAACGGTTCGGACGCGAAGCAAGGCCCGTCGCTGTATTATCAAACGCCGCTGCGCAAGGATGTGATCGAGATGGCCGAGGTGGATTTGAAGATACAGCAACTGTATGAGGCGGGCAATGGCAAGGAACTGAACAAGGTGCTGTCGCAATACCTGGTCGGCTATACGAAAATGAATGGGAAAGAGGTATACCGCGAGGCGCCGCGCGCGATGGCGGAGTGCGTAGACGCGCTCTGCCGCCATGCCGGACTGGATTATGAGGAACTGGCGCATATTGTGCCGCACCAGGCGAATTCGCGCATCACGCGGCGCATGGGGGAACTCTTGATTAATGACTACGGCTGGCCCCCTTCGACGATGGAGAAACTGGTCGACAATTTCCGCTACTACGGCAACCTGTCAAACGCGAGCATTGCGACGGCCCTGGTGGAGCTGCTGCGGCAAGGACGGCTGCACGAGGGGGACTGGATGGCGCTTCCTGCCGTTGGCGGCGGCATGAACTATGGCTGCTGGCTGCTGCGCTACCACGATCTGGAAAACCCCGACGCGGTATTGAATCCATAATCTTTTCATTCCGTTCGTAGGGCGACTATCGGATCGAGGCGCGCCGCGCGCCTGGCGGGATAGTAGCCGAAGATGATGCCGACAATGGCAGCGAAGCCGAAGGCCAGCAACACTGCTAATGGCGATAGCACGAATGAGTTTTGCGTGAAGATGGCGTAGGCCAGCGCTCCACCGATACCCAGTGCTATGCCCACGATTCCTCCCAGCGCGCTGAGCATGATGGCTTCGATCAGAAACTGCGTCAGGACATCGCGGGGGCGGGCGCCGATTGCCATACGGATGCCAATCTCACGCGTGCGTTCGGTGACCGAGACAAGCATGATGTTCATGATGCCGATTCCGCCCACGATAAGGGAGATCGAGGCCACGCCCACCAGCAAAACGGTGAGCGTCTGACTTGTTCCCTCCACGGTAGAGAGTATCGCAGACTGGTTCTGGATGGTAAAGTCGTCGTTCTGCGGGTTAGTGATGTGGTGGCGCTGCTCCAAAAGCTGTTCTACGGCAGCCTGTACATTGTTGACCTGCGCTGTGCCGGTAGCCGTGACATCGATGGAATTGACGTACTGGATATGTGAAAGACGCTGCTGGGCCGTGCTTAAGGGGACGTAGGCGACATCATCGGCATTGCCGAAGCCACCTGCCGCTCCTTTCGAGGCGAGCACGCCGACGACCGTAAACGGCACGTTGCCAATACGAATTTGCTGTCCCAGCGGGTCGACGCCCAGCGGCGTAAAGAGGTTTGTGACGGCGGTTTGACCAATCACGGCGACGGCAGCGGCATTCTGCTCATCGGCGGAGGTGAAGAAATTGCCCTCCTGCACCTGCCAGCTGCCAATCTGCTGGTAGTCGGGATAGACGCCTTGCACAGCTGTTGCCCAGTTCTGGTCGCGGAAGACGACCTGCCCATTGACATTAATGACGGGGCTGACGGCTGCAACATTGGGCACCTGAGAGGCGATGGCATCGGCGTCAGCCTGGGTCAGCGTCTGCAAAGTGCCCCCGCCCTGGCGCACACCGCCGCTGCTGGCACTGCCGGGCCGGATGATGATCTCCGTTGGATTGAGGCCGGAGAGGCGCTGGTTTATAGACGCTGCGCTGGCTTCGCCGATAGAGATCATGACGATGACGGCGCCTACGCCGATAATAATACCCAGCGATGTGAGCAGAGAACGCGTCTTGTTTGAACGCAGAGATTGCAAGGCGCTGATGCAACTCTGATAGATGCCGGATAATCCGCGCAGGCGCCGGTTGCGCCTGCGCGCGGCAGGCTTTTTGGGTGGCGCAGGAGAAGGATCAGCTACGGCTGGTACAGCGATACGAGATTCTGGCATCTTCAGAGCCTCCTTTCACTTGCCTGTTGCGAAAGTAGTTCCTGCGCTTTGAGGGGGGTAACATTGACCGTATCTTCGATCACCTTTCCATCGCGGAAGTGAATCTGCCGCCGGCAATAACTGGCGATGGTGGGATCGTGGGTGACGAGGACAATGGTAATACCCCGTTCATTGAGCTTTTGCAGGATCATCATTACTTCGAGACCTGTACGGCTATCGAGGTTGCCGGTGGGTTCGTCGGCCAGGATAATGGAGGGCCGCGTAACCAGCGCGCGGGCGATGGCCACGCGCTGCTGCTGCCCACCGGAAAGTTCCGCCGGGCGATGATTGGCTCTCGCGCTCAGGCCTACGACCGCCAATGCCTGCCGCGCCCGTTCGCGACGCTCCAGCGCCGGCGCCCCGCTGTAGACGAGCGGGAGTTCGACGTTGGCAAGGGCTGTCATGCGCGGCAAGAGGTTGAAGCCCTGAAAGATGAAGCCGATTTTTTGATTGCGAATGGCCGCTAATTCGTTCACGCTCATCTGGCTGGCGGGCACGCCATCCAGGATGTAGGTACCGGCAGTGGGGCGATCCAGGCACCCCAGCAGGTTCATTAAGGTTGACTTGCCGGAGCCTGAGGGACCCATGACGGCGACAAACTCGCCGCGAGCTATGTCTATATCGACGTTACGCAGGGCGGGTACGACGTTCTTCCCCAGGTAATAATTCTTGCTGAGCTTGCGCACCTGGATGATGAGCGGCCTTGCGGCAGTGGGATGTCGCGGCGCGGGCACTCCGGTCACACGCGCGTTCCTACCATTCTCCGCGAATTGCTGCAATTCCACCGGGCTTACCCTCCATTTCCAGTTCCGCCGCCACCTGCGCCTCCGCGACCACCACCTCCACCAAATCCCCCGCCACCAAATCCGCCGAAGCCTCCACTTCTGATTCCACCGCTTGTTCCGCTACTCGTCGTGGTAGTGCCACCCGTTTGACTGATGACGACCTTGTCGCCAGGATTGAGGCCGGAGAGAATTTCGGTATATTGCCCGTTGCTGAGGCCGGTAGTTACGAGTACGGGAACTAATTTGCCGTTCTTCAACTCTACGACGATACCGCGACTGCCCCCTGCACTGGCGGAGCCAGAAGAGGAAGCGCCCGCGACCAGGGCACGAATTTGAGCGGCGGTAAGTTCGCCGTTTTGTATGGCGGTGGTTGAGAAGGAAAGAGCTGCCGCCGGCACGAGCAGCGTTCCGATGCGCTCAGCGGTGGTAATATCGACGGTTGCGGTCATACCAGGGTAGATATGAGCGTTATTGAGGCTCTGATTATCAACTGCGAGCGTGACCGGGTAGGTGACGACGCTGGAAGTCGTCTGCCCTTGAATGTCGATGCTGGCGACACTGGCGCGAAAGGTCTGTGATGGATAAGCCGCGACGGTAAAGACGGCCGGCTGGCCAACCTGCACGCCTGCGATATCGGCCTCGTTAACCTGCACGGTGATACTGAGACTGCTCATATCCAGCAAGACGATGAAGGCCGATGAACTGCTGGAACTGCTGGAACTACCCGATCCGCCACTGCCCGCCTGTTCGCCGACCATGCCGTTGATGGCGGCAATGATACCGGCATGGGGAGCGGTGAGCGTGGCGGCCTGCAAGTTATCCTGCGCTGTTTTCAATGCTGCCTCGGCGTTGCTCACCTGGTTCTCTGCCGAAGTGACCTGGTTGGCCGCGGAAGATTCGGCGGCATAAGCTGAATACCTGGCCTGCTGGTATTGATCCTCCGCCAGCTGCTGGCAATTGGCAGGAGGGTTTTTCTCTGTCGTGCAGGTATTGAGAGCGTTCTGCTCATTGTCGTAGGCGATGGCAAGGGCTATTGATTGCTGGGCATCGGTATTGCCCTCACTTGTCTCCGCCGAACTCAGCGACGCCTCCGCTGCATTGAGAGAAGCCTGGGCCTGGCTGACGGCATCCTGCAACGAAGTGCTGCTGAGTTGCGCAAGTTTTTGCCCCTGTTTCACCTGCTCGCCGACATGGACATAGATGGCCTGTATCTGGCCGGATGCCGTGAAATTCATATTATAGATGGCGCTGGGCTGCACCTGGCCGGCGCCCGAGACGGTCTGGGCGATATTGCCGATAGTCGCTGCGGCCTGTGTGTACTGCACTGCCGGAGGGCGAGTAAATTGCAGATAGGCAAATACGCCGCTCCCTGCCAGCAAGATAATCAGGATGATGACCAGTGGTATGAGCCAGACCCGTCGACGGCGCGTTGCGGGGCCGGGCTTGAGCGGAATCTCGAAATCTTCGGTATCATCATCGATAAGCGGCGCGAAATTTATAGGTATTTCGGATGTATTCACCTCGGTATCGACTGTTTTTGGTTCTAGTGTAGACATGTCCTCGGTATCGGGCATATTCATTCCCTCCTCATAAAACGGTTCCGGCAACGATGGGGGTGATCCCTGCGATAAATCTGGTTCCTACCCCGGCGCATAGAACGTTTACAAATTGCCCGCTACTGTGTTTGCGTCGAAGCGGGCAATTTCAACAGAATAGTCACGGTACGCGCCGCAATCTCGCCATTGCTGCCCGGCGAGCCGCTTACCGTAACCGCCGCGCCGGTTTTTAAGGCCGCCGGAGTGACAGTGGTCGTCTCCAGGACCTGCGTCTGGGGAGTGATTGTGACGCTGAAGGTGCCCCCGGATGTGTCGGTGATGACCAGGGTAGAAGACGTTACCTGGCTGACGGTGCCGATCAGCCCACGAAAGTTTGTTGTCGCGGTTCCGGTTCCCGGGCCAGGAGTTCCGGTCTGCCCGCGGCTGAAGCAAGGATTATTGGCTCGCCCGGCCCCAGGAGTGCCCCTGGCCCCAGGAAACCTGCCATTACCAAAACCACCAGCGCCGCCGATGCCGGTACCACTAGTTACGGTTATTCTTGTAGCAGTGTAGGTACTGCCAGAGCTGGCAACGGCAACGGTTACGAACGTGCCTTCCTTCAGGGAGGTAACCGGGACAGTATCTTCACGCGTGAAACGCGTTGTAGTTGAGTAGGTGACGGTTACATTGCCGCTCCTCGTCGTGGCGACGACAAACGACGAGCCTTGAATGCTGCTGATCGTGCCGGTTGCCGTCTTAAAGTTGCCACGAGCTTGCGCGCAGGCTGTAGCAGTAGCAGCTGCGGATGTAGTGGAAGTATTGGAGGAGCCGGTGCTAGAAGACGAGTTACTGCCACAACCGGCGAGCAGGAATAGCGCCAGGGGTAGAAATACGCAGCCGACCAGCATTTTTCCAGGTGAGATTCTCCCCCATATTCGCGGTACATTCATAGAGCACGATCCTTTCTCGCATCATCTGTTCGTTTGCCAGGAACCCCAGACGAGGACAGGCACAAGGCGCTGTCCCTACCGGTATGCGCAAGCATTATTTCCTGGCAGCACTTGCCGGCTATAGTGTAGCAAAGCCCATATAAAGCCAGTGTTAAGTGCCGGAGCGCTTTTAAGACGATGTAGAAGTAATCAGATTCTGGGCGAGTGGCAGCAGGATGGTAAAGGTGCTGCCAACATCGGGAGTGCTTTCTACCTGGATACGGCCGCCATGATGCTGCACAATGGCCGAGACAATCGAGAGACCAAGGCCAGCTCCCCCTTTGTGACGAGAACGCGAGGAATCGGCGCGGTAAAAGCGGTCGAAAATGCGGGACTGCTTGTCGAAAGGAATGCCGATGCCTGTATCGGCGACGACGACGACGGCCCAACGATCCTTACGGTTGAAAGAGATGGTGACCTTGCCACCGGGACGGTTGTAATAAATCGCATTCTCGATCAGATTGCTGAAGGCGCGTGCCAGCAGCGGGCCATTGCCGCGCACGACGCCCTCGCCATCACTCTCAAGTTGTAGCTCTATCTGCCGCATGCTGGCGATGTACTCCAGGTCGCAGACGACCTCTTCCAACAATGAGGCCAATGTTATTAGCTCGCCGGTAGATTGTTGTTCCGCGGTTGCCAGGATGAGCAGATCGGCGACGAGGCATTCGAGACGGGTTAATGCGCGTTCCTGCGTCGCGATCATGGCGCGGAAATCTTCCAGGTTGGCCTGGGGATCGCCGGCGACCACTTCGAGGTTGGTGCGCAGGGAGGCAAGGGGAGTACGCAGTTCGTGGGCGACATCGGCGACAAAACGCTTCTGTAGCTCAAACGTGCTTTGCAAGCGTGCTAACATGGCATCAAAGGTGTCGGCCAACTCCTTGACCTCGTCGGATGGGCCATCCAGCGCCAGGCGGGTATTGAGCGTGTTTGCCTCAATGCGCCTGGCGGCGGCGCTAACTTTTCTCACCGGGCGCAAAGCCATGCCCGCGAGCCAGTAGGCGCCAATACCTCCTAGCACAGTGATGGCAGCCAGGCCGATCAGGGAGATGTTGCGCAATTCAAGCAAGAGGGCAAATTCGAGTGGATTGGCTGCTCTCCGGTAGATGTCACCGGCAGCAGGCCTGGTGAAAGAACCCGCGGGTAGCGGGCCGCTTTGCTGCGTCCTGGTAGGCGTAAGGATATGGTAGCGAATAATATTGGGGAAGCGCTCGAGGGCCGTGGTGTTTATGAAGAGCAGCAGGGCAAAGCTGAGAACGAATACCAGCGTGGCAGAGCCAAGCGCCAGTCGTATTCGTAAAGGAAGGCGTCGCTTTTTCCACAGGCGGAAAGGGTTGAGCTGCCGCATTCTCATAATGATGCCTCCACGAGTTGCTGCGTACCGGGGGAAGCAGGCGAGCCAACGCGATAGCCCTGACCGACAATGGTTTCGATGTAACGCGGGGTTTCGGCGATATCTTCGAGCTTGCGGCGCAACGAATTGATATGGACGCGCACGGTATTTGTAAGCGGGTTGGCCTGCATATCCCAGACATGCTCCAACAACATCTCCTGGCTGACGATTTCACCCTGGTGGCGCAGCAGGTATTCAAGAATGCCGAACTCCTTGGAGGTCAGTTCCAATCGCCGATTGCCCTGCCAGACGACGCGCGTTGTAGGGTCCAGCTTCAGGTCTTGATATTGCAACAAAGGAGAGCGCACACGCCTATCGCGGCGCAGCAAGGCGCGCACGCGCGCGGTGAGTTCGCCGAAATGGAAAGGCTTGACGAGGTAATCGTCGGCGCCGAGATCGAGGCCGGTGATACGTTCATCGGGTTGATCGCGGGCGGTGAGGATAAGAATGAGCAGGGAAGACCTGGCGGCCCGCAGGCAGCGGCAGACTTCGAGGCCATCCATTTCGGGCAGGTTGAGGTCGAGAATAGCGAGATCGTAGTCGTTGACCATGGCAAACTCAAGCCCCTGCATACCATCGAAGGCCAGGTCTACGGCGTACCCCTGCTGGCGCAGACCTCTAGCCAATGCATGGGCCAGGTCGGCTTCATCGTCAACGACTAGCAATCTCATAGATTCCCTCGCTTTTTGATCTCGGCCAAAGTATAGCAAGCGGTTTTCAGGAAATTTACAGGGATTTGTAAAAAGATTGTAAAGTGAGGGACAAAGGGCCGATCATGCATTTTACCAAAGCATTCCAGCAAGGGATAAAGGGCCGATCATGCATTTTACCAAAGTATTCCAACAAGGGATAAAGGGCCGATTGATCGGCCCGGTGTTGGTAATTTATTTCTTTTTGAGGATGGGGAGGGCGAAAACCCTGTCGGCGACCAGCGCGCCATTGAAATTATAAGGCTTGAGGCCCTTGATGGCGCTGGTGTCGATGCTGATCTGGATGGTTGGGATATAGCCGCCCTGCTTCTGCACGAGCAACTGGTATGGAGACTGACCAGGAGTATGCTTGACGACATGCGGAACATACCACGAGAGGGTGATGTACGAGATGCAGTTTTTGGGCGTGACGGTTAAACCACCCCACATGGCCCTTCCAGGCATATCGCTGGTAAGCTCCGTAGGAGCGCCAACGCCGTCGATAGGCCAGCTGGTGAAGCCCTTGCCGGGAACATAGGCGTTCTGACCAAGCGCGTAATCGCCATCGGGACAATAACGCTCGTTGCCGGGAAACATGGTGAGATACTGCTGGCAACCAGGCGGCACTCCACCATTGCCGTTGCCATTACCTTTTCCGGTACCGCCGTTGCCACCACCGGGCGTCCCACCAGTACCACCACCAGGAGTGCCGCCCGTACCTCCGGGAGAGCCGGGTCCGCAGAGTGGTTTGCCGGTATCAAAGCCGTCGCCATACAGCAACTGCGCGTCTTGCGGCGCGTAGACGCGGATATAGTCGGCATACGTATCGTAGCCGTAGACGGGACCGGTTTGCTGGTAGTTGAGGGTGATGGTAAGAGTATGCGTCGCTCCACCCTGCGCGTCGAGTACGACGTTGTCTTGCTCGGTGGTATGGACGTACTGGCTGGCCTTGCTGATGCTGATATTTGCCTGCACGACCATGAAGCCATCCTGCCGGGTAAAGGTAGACATGCCGCCGGCATAGCCATGGGCGACAAGCCATGCCTCGGCCTGCGGATCTGAGAAGTAGATTTCGAGGTCGTGGGATTGAATGTCCTTCACGGCCTTCTGCATAACGGTCATGAGTTGTTTGATGGAGAGGTGGCGCACTTTGTCGAGCAGGATTTTGCCGAGCAGGGATGTGAAGGCCTTGCGGGTAGCGGCATTGTTGGTGCCGGTTTTCTCTCGCTGCAACTGGATGGCCTGCTGGTTTTGCTGGTAATAGTGCAGCTTGTCCTCGAGATTCTGGGCGGTAATCGTCTCATGGTATTCCGGGACCTGGATAGGGCCGGTCACCTCGAGCACATGCGAGATGAGAGTGGGCGTGAACGAGATATCGCCATCTACGGGGCCACCGCCTTCCTCCTGGAAAACCTGCATGGCCAGTTTCGCGGAGGTGGGATAGTCGCCGGAGAGATTGGCATCGCGCAGGCCCCAGTTGCCGAAGTTCATCCAGCTGCGATATTGCGGTGGGGCGGGTCTACCCAGTTCGGTGCCGTTGCCCGCGTAGTCGAGTTCGGTGACATCTTGCAGCGTGAAAGGCGCCATGCGGCCATTGGAGATGGTGAGGATGCCATATTGGCCGGTAAAGCCTCCGCTGGGGCGCAGTTCGGCGTTATCCATGGTCTGGACCAGGAAGCGGCGTGGATGGCCTATGCCGAGCAGCCATGAGACGATGCCCGTAACTCCCTGCGCCTGGGTAATGAGGCTTTGCGCCTTCGGCATCAGGGCAAGGACAGAAGTAAGCTCTGTTTTCTGCTTATCGCTGATGGGCAGGTCCTGTATGGAGACCTGGCTCATTTGAGTCTGTATGTCATTGATGTAATACTGGGCATGCACAAGAGCGCCCTCGGCATCAGAGACATCGGCTGCTGTGATGAGCGGTGCATTGGAACCACTTGAGAGCGGCGAGCCGTGCAGGATATTGGCTCCGAGCAGGGCCACGCCCAGCAACTCGTTGCCCATATGAGAGACATCGAGACCGACCTGCACGAGATGACGAGCCATGCCGAGCTGGTTACTGTATTGAGGCGCAACGTCATCGACGAGAGAGGCGATATCGGAACGATTGACCAGTTGCTGCAATTCAAGAAAGTCGCTCCCGGCCTGTGTGAGATCTTTCTGGGCCTGGTGCAATTTAGCGGCATTGAGCGCGGCTGTGGGATCGCTTTTTGAGATGGGAAGAAGGTCCTTGACGGCAAGAAGGTTGTTCACGCCATCCAGAGCAACACCGCGAATATGCGCGTAGGTACTGTACGCGGCAAGTCCTGTGCCCACGGGTATCAAGAGAACCATCAGCATGGCAGCCGCGACGGCCCCACTGAGGATGGCGGCTTGCCGTCGTCGCACGCGCTGGAGTCGTTCGCTGCGCATCCTTCGTTTGCGTATCCTGCGATCCTTATGGACCATGCGAACAGGGGCGCGATAGAGCGAGGTTGGGCGATAGGGTTGAAGCGCCATCCGCTCTGGAAAGTGAAGGGATGGGGCTTCCCCACTCCCGTCGGCCATGCTGGGATCACTTACGCTTGCAGGTGCCGGTTCGGCCTGGGCGGAGCAAGCTCCCCCTTCCCCCTCCACCACAGCCCCGGTCCCTACTTCCTGCTCCTCTTCGCCAGGTAAATCATCGATGGATGTCGCATCCGTTTCGTTCGCTTGCTTGCCAGTATCCAGGCATCGCCGGTCTATTTTGTCCGTCTCATCCGGATCGACTTCAGTGGGGAGAGGGATAGAGCATGGTGCAGAAGTTAGCCGGTCTATTTTGTCCGTCTCATCCGGATCGATCTCAACCGGGGTATCATTCGCGTCGATTACGGCAGGCTCAGCATGTAATGCGGCTCCGGCAGCTATTTTTCCGGTTACAGGCTCTTCCCCGGTTATTCTTTCCTCTTGTTGTTCTTGCAATTGAGCAGGAGGAATGGGTGTGACTGGCAATGCTGTAGCTGTTTGAGTTTTTTTGATCGCTCCGCGCTCGGCAGTATCTTCTTCATCGCCATCGTGTTCATTGTTGGGGGTAGCGGCGCCATTACCGGAAACAGGCGCGGGTGTGTGGTCAATAACGGTGATGCCGGGAACGAGGGCGCGATACCCCCATGGCGTTCCATCCTCATGCCGCATCAGGCACTTTTTAATCAGTCTCTTGAGGGTTCTGGGCGAAAGGTGATACTGGTAGGCTATTTCATTGAGAGGCTGCTGCGATGTCAGGTAGGCATGTACAGCGGCTTTGCGTTTCGCGAAGTATTTTCTTTCGCGCGCGCTGAGTTCAGCAATATTTACCTCTGCCCACGAGGTAATATCGGGCCTGTCCCTGTCTACTGTAGGGAAATCTACCAGGGGTACAGAAGACACGGCTCACCTCCGTTAACAAAAACATTCCGGTTGTGCGAACAGCAGGACGATCACAAGGATACGCCCCCACACGAAGTACAGAGGCGACCTCACAGCTTCCCACAGGTACGCCGCTGCTCTACCAACAGTGGATTCTGAGCTGCGCTCAGAATCCACTGACCATCTCAAAGATACACCCTACCCTGGTGGATGAAATACGAGGGCGATCACAGTGCTTCCCTGCCCTGTACAAAACACCAGAGCCATGACGAGGACACATAACGCAGGGTAACGAATTGCTCTCTGTCCTATAATACAAGACGCAGCAAACAGCGAAAGTGTTGCAAATTTTTCGATATAGTGCCCATTTCTACCCGGCAGGCCTGCTTATCCCTCTTCCTTCAGCGCCTGCCGCATGTATTCTTTTAGCGCCGGAGCGATATCGGGGCGCTTGAGGGCGTAGGCAATCGAGGTGGTAAGCAGTCCGAGGGGATTGCCGGTATCGTAGCGCAGGCCGGTGAAGCGCAGGCCATAGCAATGGCCCGTCCTGGCCTGCATCTCTATAGCATCGGTGACCTGAATCTCGCCGCCCGCGCCAGGAGGAGTTTTTTCCAGCAGCGCAAAGATATCGGGCGTCAGAATGTAACGGCCCGCGACGCCAAGATTGGAGGGCGCCTCTTCGGGCCTGGGTTTTTCGACCAGGTGCGTGACCTTGACGACGTTATCGCCCAGGTCCTCAACGGCTGCTATGCCATAAGAAGATACCTGTTCAGGCGGTGAAATAAATAGCGAGAGTACAGAACCGCCATAGCGTTCGTGAATCTTCATCATGTCGGGCAGAATGGGAGTTTCTGGCGCGACCAGTTCATCTCCCAGCATGACGATAAATGGTTCGTCGCCCACCAGCTCTTTGGCGCGCAGGACGGCATGGCCCAATCCAAGGGGTTCGAGTTGCCTCACCGCGGCATAGGTAGCCATCGTCTGCACGTGACGCAGCGCTTCCAACTCCTTGCGTTTCCCCTTGCGTTCGAGGGCTGCTTCCAGTTCGGGAAACGCATCGAAATGGTCTTCGATGCTGCGCTTGCTGCGGCTGGTCACGAAAATAATCTCCTCGACCCCAGCTGCGACGGCTTCTTCCACGATATATTGCAACGTTGGTTTATCAACGAGTGGCAGCAACTCTTTCGGCACGACTTTGCTGGCCGGCAACACCCTGGTGCCAAGCCCGGCGACGGGCAGCACCGCCTTACGAATACGCATGCATCCACCTCATTTATTTTTAAGTTCAGCTCGCGAATAGCCACGATCCTTCAGGGCGGCCGCAAGGTTCACAGGTAGCGCCCTTACAGCTATTGTAGGAGATTGCGAGGTGCAGGTCAAATCAGGGACCTCTCCCAGCACTTTTTTCGCCGGAGTTGAAATTCCCTAATTGCGAGGGAAGGAAATGTATCTCATTCATATAAGCTCAGCCGCGAGAGTCGTAGTGACGGATTCTCCACGCTCGATGCCTCGCATCACTTCCCAGGCGGGTTTAAGGCAAAACGCCCCAAAAATGATCGCTTTTTTGGTCGCTTCAGTGGCCCAAAAAACGCGTGCCTCGCAAACGCTTGCATCAAACGGCTTCCTATGCTATACTACGGGGGTAGCAGGCTAAATAGCCTGGGACGCCCGTTGGGGATTGAAACCGTTCTTAATGCAGACGCGCCAATTAAACATTTTACGGCTAAATAGCCTGGGACGCCCGTTGGGGATTGAAACACTAAAAACTACATCGAAAAAATGCCAGCATACTATGGCTAAATAGCCTGGGACGCCCGTTGGGGATTGAAACTAAAGAATGTAGCAGGGTTCTCACTCTGTATTGTAATCGGCTAAATAGCCTGGGACGCCCGTTGGGGATTGAAACTAGGCGTAGCCAATTCCCCCCTCCTTGTTAATACGTAGGGCTAAATAGCCTGGGACGCCCGTTGGGGATTGAAACTCATACTTTCTTAGAACAGCTTTTTATGTAAGCCTTGGCTAAATAGCCTGGGACGCCCGTTGGGGATTGAAACGACGCGCTTTCATGATGCCCATAACAGGGTAAGCATCGGCTAAATAGCCTGGGACGCCCGTTGGGGATTGAAACATAGTTACTTATCAAATGAATTTAGTAAATGGAGGTTGGCTAAATAGCCTGGGACGCCCGTTGGGGATTGAAACTGCCCTTAGCTTGCCCTACAGCGCCGCTAAGCCCGGGGCTAAATAGCCTGGGACGCCCGTTGGGGATTGAAACAATCTCTACGGCTGCCAGCAGCAGCGTATCGGTCATCGGCTAAATAGCCTGGGACGCCCGTTGGGGATTGAAACTGCACGTCTTCTTCCACATCGCCCTCCATCCATCCATCCGGCTAAATAGCCTGGGACGCCCGTTGGGGATTGAAACTATCGTGCTGCACGCCCTGTGGGAGCGCAAGGACGAAGGCTAAATAGCCTGGGACGCCCGTTGGGGATTGAAACGCCGGTCAAAACACCAGCAGGCGCGGTCAACACCAATGGGCTAAATAGCCTGGGACGCCCGTTGGGGATTGAAACGAGCAAGATAGCGACCTATCGCACGTTCCATCACGAGGGCTAAATAGCCTGGGACGCCCGTTGGGGATTGAAACATACCCCTTGGAGTTCAGATCATTGGCCAGTTGCTGGGGCTAAATAGCCTGGGACGCCCGTTGGGGATTGAAACGCCGCGAGGGCCGAGGTACCAAAGTTGACCCAATTTTGGCTAAATAGCCTGGGACGCCCGTTGGGGATTGAAACTGTCCCCTCGAGCAGGGCTCCGGCGAAGCTGGCCCCGGCTAAATAGCCTGGGACGCCCGTTGGGGATTGAAACGCGCGTCCACGGCACGGGCGGCATGAGGGCGAAACTCGGCTAAATAGCCTGGGACGCCCGTTGGGGATTGAAACGATGCCGCTGTAGCGACAGATCAGGCCGGCTGCATCACGGCTAAATAGCCTGGGACGCCCGTTGGGGATTGAAACTCCTTTTCATCTTCATCCAATGCAATCGACTTGTATCGGCTAAATAGCCTGGGACGCCCGTTGGGGATTGAAACCTATGAAAGGAAGTGCTGTTCTTCCAATGAAGAACCGGCTAAATAGCCTGGGACGCCCGTTGGGGATTGAAACTGCACATCAAATCCTGCCTCAAACAGAGTTTTCATATAGGCTAAATAGCCTGGGACGCCCGTTGGGGATTGAAACTCATTGTTCTTTCCTTTCCGGGACCTTGTCCCTGGGGGCTAAATAGCCTGGGACGCCCGTTGGGGATTGAAACGATACCGGAACCTCTACGAAGCAATTAACCGATGGCATGGCTAAATAGCCTGGGACGCCCGTTGGGGATTGAAACACTCGAAGACGGTGAGTCCCTGAGATTGTGCGTAGGGGGCTAAATAGCCTGGGACGCCCGTTGGGGATTGAAACGGCAAGACATACCCGCGACCCCTGCCAGAGGAACTTCAGGCTAAATAGCCTGGGACGCCCGTTGGGGATTGAAACTGCACCCAGCCGTCAGCGACAAGCTGGTCTACATTCTGGCTAAATAGCCTGGGACGCCCGTTGGGGATTGAAACTTTCTTGATCCATGTGAAAGCCCACTTGCCGTTGCCGGCTAAATAGCCTGGGACGCCCGTTGGGGATTGAAACTAACGCCTATTCTCAAATGTGGGTTGTTCGTCCCTATGGGGCTAAATAGCCTGGGACGCCCGTTGGGGATTGAAACGCAACAGCCCAATTGGAGCCGCTTGACGCCGGACTCCGGCTAAATAGCCTGGGACGCCCGTTGGGGATTGAAACTCAGCACGCCCAGTGGGAACGCTACCCCGACGAAATCGGCTAAATAGCCTGGGACGCCCGTTGGGGATTGAAACCATACGGACACGGTGTACACACAAGTCCAAGTGGACTGGCTAAATAGCCTGGGACGCCCGTTGGGGATTGAAACCTCTTTGCGCAACTCGGCAATCATGCGCTCGTAGTCGGCTAAATAGCCTGGGACGCCCGTTGGGGATTGAAACCAACACCTCTGAGTCCTCTGTTCGCAGATGGATTCATGGCTAAATAGCCTGGGACGCCCGTTGGGGATTGAAACAAAATTGAGCGAGCCGGACAGATCGCCGTGCGCTTGGCTAAATAGCCTGGGACGCCCGTTGGGGATTGAAACCTTGAGTTTGAACTCGAGGACCCCATTATTCCAATCCGGCTAAATAGCCTGGGACGCCCGTTGGGGATTGAAACCCCTCGTTGGATGCGACCGCAATCGTGCCAGTGCCGGCTAAATAGCCTGGGACGCCCGTTGGGGATTGAAACTACATCGCCTCGGTCGGCATGGTCTCTGTTGCCAGTGGCTAAATAGCCTGGGACGCCCGTTGGGGATTGAAACGGTCAGAAAAATCGACTTGCTCAATCAGCATGGTCGTGGGCTAAATAGCCTGGGACGCCCGTTGGGGATTGAAACCGTGATGAAGCTGGTTTGTAGGCGCGCCAGGGCAGGCGCGGGCTAAATAGCCTGGGACGCCCGTTGGGGATTGAAACAATCACAAGTCGATTGGCCATACCCTGCGTGCCGCCGGCTAAATAGCCTGGGACGCCCGTTGGGGATTGAAACCTGGCCATACGGTGAGTCGGCAGCCGGGCTCTCCTGGTAGGCTAAATAGCCTGGGACGCCCGTTGGGGATTGAAACGCCAGGAGAACCTGTGGCTGCCCGCCGGCGCGCGGGGGCTAAATAGCCTGGGACGCCCGTTGGGGATTGAAACGAGCAAGGAAAATCACTATCGATGAGTTTATGCATGGGGCTAAATAGCCTGGGACGCCCGTTGGGGATTGAAACTTGGAACAATCGCACCATAGGTTAAGGAAACGTCCCGGCTAAATAGCCTGGGACGCCCGTTGGGGATTGAAACTTAGCAATCGGGGACTCCGGTATCAGTCAACTAAACCGGCTAAATAGCCTGGGACGCCCGTTGGGGATTGAAACCGCTTATATCGCCAATTCGCAGCGCTGTTTTCACAAAGGCTAAATAGCCTGGGACGCCCGTTGGGGATTGAAACTGGATTAATTTCTTTTCCAGACGTGGCATAGGAACTTTGGCTAAATAGCCTGGGACGCCCGTTGGGGATTGAAACCACCACACAGCCGACCACGCCCGGCATGGCGCTGAGGCTAAATAGCCTGGGACGCCCGTTGGGGATTGAAACAAAGCTGCACCATCAACAATGGAGTGACCCGGAAAGCGGCTAAATAGCCTGGGACGCCCGTTGGGGATTGAAACAAATTGAAGTAGGAGCAACCGACCATCTATTTTAAGGGCTAAATAGCCTGGGACGCCCGTTGGGGATTGAAACAGATTTTGACCCCTCTATCCTTGCCGGTCAGGTAGGGGCTAAATAGCCTGGGACGCCCGTTGGGGATTGAAACTTCGCCCTACTGCTAATATCCCGTACCCGTCTTAGCTGGCTAAATAGCCTGGGACGCCCGTTGGGGATTGAAACCTCTGATGAGCTCATGGTAATCCCCTTTCTTTAATAGGCTAAATAGCCTGGGACGCCCGTTGGGGATTGAAACTCCCTCCGCCTCCTTTGCCTACTGCACGATTGCCCAGGCTAAATAGCCTGGGACGCCCGTTGGGGATTGAAACTCAGCAGAACCGTTCACAATCGATGAGCCGTCACCGACGGCTAAATAGCCTGGGACGCCCGTTGGGGATTGAAACTGTACTGCGGCTTGCGCTTGTGCCATTTGCTGATTGGGCTAAATAGCCTGGGACGCCCGTTGGGGATTGAAACTTCACAGGCAAAAGTAAGCACGGCGTTTTCTTTGAAGGCTAAATAGCCTGGGACGCCCGTTGGGGATTGAAACTCAACATCCATGACTACCGTATCGGCTTGCGCTATGCCGGCTAAATAGCCTGGGACGCCCGTTGGGGATTGAAACAGCAGGATACTGGGACTGGTCGAGCGTTCCCCCTGGCGTGGCTAAATAGCCTGGGACGCCCGTTGGGGATTGAAACTCTTTCGTGTAGGAATAGACAGTCACATCACCTATCGCGGCTAAATAGCCTGGGACGCCCGTTGGGGATTGAAACCGATGGGCGTCTCAGGCATATCACGCCTCGACTAACGTGGCTAAATAGCCTGGGACGCCCGTTGGGGATTGAAACACTCCTGGCTGGTGTGTTGGCGGTATCGTTTTCGGCGGGGGCTAAATAGCCTGGGACGCCCGTTGGGGATTGAAACATAGGCGGTGAATGATTTCTCTTCAAGCCCGATTTCAGTGGCTAAATAGCCTGGGACGCCCGTTGGGGATTGAAACCTTTGGAGGTGTTCCCTGGCGCATTAGCTATGATAACGGCTAAATAGCCTGGGACGCCCGTTGGGGATTGAAACACCAGGGTTGTGCCATCCGCAAAGCCAACGAGTGCGGGCTAAATAGCCTGGGACGCCCGTTGGGGATTGAAACCTTCTATGCCTCTAAGTTTTTCTAACCACGTCGTCAGGCTAAATAGCCTGGGACGCCCGTTGGGGATTGAAACACTCTCAGCCTGCGGTAGCAGCGGAATACAAACAACGGCTAAATAGCCTGGGACGCCCGTTGGGGATTGAAACATTGTGACCAGAACTGCCTCCTGGACGAAGTAATCCGTGGCTAAATAGCCTGGGACGCCCGTTGGGGATTGAAACACCACAACGACCTTAGTAGGACTGAAATAATTAGCAGGCTAAATAGCCTGGGACGCCCGTTGGGGATTGAAACTATGCCGCACTGTTTATCCTGGCTGTTGCTATCGAGGGCTAAATAGCCTGGGACGCCCGTTGGGGATTGAAACATGGAATTCGCTCCCACGTTAAGGGCGGCCAGCTTTGCGGCTAAATAGCCTGGGACGCCCGTTGGGGATTGAAACTGGCAGGCGCACTACAGTTGCACTTCACACGAGACAGCCGCCCCCAAGCCTCCCGCGGAAGCATACCAAGCAAGCGAGCGGCTAGTTCAACTGAGCCTCGAGCGCCGCCGCCACCTGTTCCAACACCGCACTGGTC
>Ga0209810_1000697_pt1 | contig 65588 bp, 51 predicted proteins | sample Coa_R1_7_FD_187159 | JGI IMG/M metagenome (GOLD analysis project Ga0209810, IMG submission 187159) | Surface soil microbial communities from Centralia Pennsylvania, which are recovering from an underground coalmine fire - Coalmine... | ecosystem: Environmental > Terrestrial > Soil > Unclassified...
GGATGGCGGCGCTTGCCCACCAGGCGCGGAATGAGTGCCCGGAACTCCGGGAGCGAGAAGTGCGGGCTGCCGAGGATCACCAGGTCCAGCCGGTCCGCGGCGGTGGTCGACAGCTCGGCCCGCGCCGCTCGTAGCTCGGGCATCCCCACCTGGTGCACCTCTGGCGGCTCGCGGCCACCGAACGCTGTCGCCAGGTCGGGCGCCTCCGGAGTGATGCCGACCGCGTGGAACATCGGGATCGCGCCGGCCGAGGCGGCGGCTGCGCCCAGCGCTTTGAGCTGGTCCTCGGTCGTCTCCTTCGGCAGCCCCTCGATCACCGGGATACGCTCGCCGGCGAGCAGGCCGACCAGGTAGCCGAGGACCGGGTAGAGCGAATCGTCGCGTAGCAGCGCCGCGGGCACCCCGACCAGACGAACGAGCAGTTGCCCGTAGCGGTTCTCCGTCAGGTGCAGGCCACTGCGCGGGGCGCGGCCGACCAGCGCGGCGCAGATGTCGATGTAGTCGCCGTAGCGATTGGTGCGGGCGCCGAGCACCGAGTTGGCGAAGACGATGGCGTTGGACTCGGCCCAGACCACGTGCTCGCCCAGCTTGGGCCGCACGCCTGCCTGGTAGGGGGCGCAGGTCCAGGTGGGGATACAGCCCATCTGGATGTACGCCCGCATGATCCGCTGGCTCTTGTCCGCCCACTCGGCGGGAACCCGCTCCCATTGTCCCCCGTGGATCTCGTCGAACGAGCCGATGTTCATGCTGGTGGGGACGACCACCTTGCCGCCGAGACTGGCCAGCCGCTCGGCGAACTCCAGGCTGGCCTCGCCCTGGTAGATCGAGCCGTCGATGTGCGCGCCGCGAATGTCCAGTAGCTCCGTGGCGCCGTAGACCTCGGCCATGCGGACGACGATAGACATCGCCAGCTTCTTGGCCGGGCCATGCCGGCCCTCTAGCATCTCCTGGTCGCGGGAACTGAGCGAAAGGGGCATCTGGCACTCCGGTGGACCCGGGAGTCAGGCGCGTCGTCGAACCTTCACGGAAGTCTAGCATGCTCTGGCCCGCCGCCCGCGCGTGCGACGGAGGCCGGGGTGCGGTAGGCTCTACTACCGGGCCAGCCGCCAGACACCGTGGGACTCCGCCAGCGGAGCGACGATATCCCGACCCCGCGCCGGGGCGCCGAGGAGGAGACGATGCACGAGCTGGACGAGCGAGCCAGCGGGCAGACGATCCGGGTACGGCTGGGCGAGCGGGTGCAGATCTGCCTGGAGGAGAACATGACGACCGGCTTCCGCTGGCAGCTCGTCACGGGCGGTGAGCCCGCGTGCGCTCTCGTGGACGAGGACGTCCGCTCGGCCGACGGCCGGCCGGGCGCAGGCGGAAGGCGTTGCTGGACGCTCGAGGCACAGCGGCCCGGCCAGGGCCGCGTCGAGCTGGTCTACCGCCGGCCCTGGGAGCGGGACCGCCCGCCCGGGCGGACCTTCGCCATCCGCCTGGAGGTCGAGGGCTGACCGGTCGGGGCGGGGATTCCTGACCGTCCCCACCCCGACCAGGAAGGCGCTTACTGCACCAGCCGGATCGTCCAGAAGTCGGACGCCAGGCCCGGCTGAGTGAAGTAGGCGTAGGGCATGGTCGCGTAGCCCTGCATCCCCCAGTCGGTGCCCCAGGAGTTACGGACGCTGAAGCGCTGCTGCGCGTCGTCATAGCCGACCATCAGCATCGCGTGGCCCTCGGGGCGCCCACCCTCGCCCGGCCCCTGCTCGCCCGGAGCAGGCATCGGGACCACGCCGGTGCGCGCCACCTCCTCGCTGAGGAAGCTGTTGTAGACCGCGATGCCGAACACGAACGGGTAGCCCTCCGCCAGGCAGCCCTTCATCTGGTTCAGGTCGCGGATCACCCGCTGGTACAGCACCGCTTTGTGCTGGAGCGCGTCCTCATAGCACCTGGCCGGTGGCTGCTCGGCGAAGTTGGCGATGACATACGGCCACTCGTCCTCCGGGCAGGCGCCCTGATGGTTGACGCTCCTGATCCCATCGCGGATCTGCGCCCCGCTGTCCGAGTTGACCGTGTGCTCCATCACCCGCTCGTTGTAGTAGATGAACAGCCGCGAGGGGGTGAAGGGGTTCGGCAGACCCTGCTTCATCTGATCGAACTGCAGTGCCGCGGCAATGGCGTTGGCGGTGCAGCTCCCAAGCTGGCCCTGGTCGTACACCGGCGGACACTGCGGGCGCAGATCGACGCTCGGCGGCAGGTTGCGCAGGCAGGGCGGCGGCGCGGCGTAGAAGTGGTCGCGGTGGTCGGGGATGTCGGGAATCCACCCGAAGTGCCGGATCGTGTCGGGCATGGCTCGTTCCTCCTGAGTATTTGCCAACGGGCTCGCCACCGATGTTTAACACCGGCCCGAGGCGATTTCGCGGATCCTCTCGCTTCCAGGAGCGGAGTCCCGCGCCGCGCTCTTGAGCCTCGCTCCGCTCCAGGTCATTTTCACGCGCCATTCATTCGCGGCTGGTAGCGTCGCGATGTCCGCGGGCCACCGCGGCAGTGAGCGTGGAGGGGAGTTGTGACAGACGGCGCAGGGCGCTGGGGCGCGACAACCGTCGCGGTAACTGGAGGCGCTGGGTTCCTGGGAAGTCATCTGGCGGAGCGCTTCGCCCAGGAGGGCGCGCGCGTGGTGGTGCTCGACAACTTCTCGGCCGCCGACCCCAATGGGGTTGAAGCGCTCCGCCGCGCCGGGGTGGAGACACGGCACGTTGACATCCTAGAGCCCTGCTCGCTCCGTGAGGCGCTGGACGACGCCGACGTGGTGCTACACCTGGCGGCTCTGTCCAACCCGCGGGTCTGCCGCGACCAGATAGAGCGCGGATTCGACGTCAACGTCGTCGGGGTGAAGAACGTCATCGAGGCCAGTCCGGCCGCCCGACGGCTGGTGTTCCTCTCCAGCGCCGCGGTCTACGGCAACCCGCAGCGGATCCCAATGGCCGAGGACCATCCCACCAACGGGACCGAGCCGTATGCCCTGGGCAAGCTCATGGGCGAGCTGGTCTGCCAGATGTACATGCAGGCTGGCCGTGCGATCACGGTGGTGCGCAACTTCAACACCTTCGGCCCCCGCCAGGCGCCCGGGTTCCTGATCCCCACGATCATCACCCAGGCGCTGGAGAAGGGCGCGGTCGAGATCTGGAACGGCGATCCGGTCCGCGACTTCCTGTACGTCGAGGATTTCGTGGACGCGATCGTCCGCTTGGTCCAGACGCCCGAGGCGGTCGGGCAGACGGTGAATGTTGGCAGCGGGGCGCGGACCCGCGTGGGAGACCTGGCGCGGCAGATCAGCGAGCTGCTCGAGGTGCCCTTCACAGACAAACGGATCCCCGTGAACGGGAGCCGGGAGCTGGTGTGCGACAACCACCGGCTGCGCACGCTCACGGGCTGGCAGCCGCGGGTAAACATCCAGGAAGGGCTGCGGCGGACGATCGAGCACTATCGCACCGTGCTCGACTCGGTCGCCGTGGCCGGGTAGGCGGGCGGACACGATGCGCATTCTGGTTGGCGGCGGAACGGACGTTCCACCCCCGTATGGCGGACTGGCGCGGCGGATTCTGCATAACTGCGCGCAGTGGGAGCAGCGCCATCAGGTGACGCTGCTGCTGCGCTGGAAGAAGCCCAACGAAGACTACATGGGCGCGACGCGCACGCGCGTGCGCCACGTCTACTCCTTCCAGCCAGAAGAGGGGGCCAGGCGGGACAACCTGCTGCGCGAGCGGCTCCTGCCGGCGCTGCGGGTGCTGGCGACCCGGCCCGGCCTGGCGGGGACGATCACCCGCCAGCGCGAGCTGCTGTACACCGGCAAGCGCGGGCTCAAGCGGCTATCCGCACTGGCGGACGACCTGAACTACGCTGCGGCGCTGGACGACGCGATCCGCGAGGACGGGATCGAGGTCATCCAGTCGCACTACGCCCGGCAGGAGACGTTCGTCACGCAGCTCGTCGCGGCCCGGCACGGTATCCCGGTGGTGATGACCACCTACGCCGAGGCGGTCGTCTGGCCCGAGGAAGGCGAGAAGATCACCCAGCAGGCCTTGTACGGGGCGATGCCGGAGTGGGACCCGCTGTTCCGGCAGACGTTCAACCGCTCGGCCTACGTGATCGCCCCGAGCTGGCACTGCGCGCAGGGGCCGCTGCGCTTCATCCCGAAGGAGCGCGTGGTGGTGGCCTACGCCGGCATCGACGCCGAGGCGATCATCGCCAACCGCCAGCACCGCGACGAGTACCGCCGGGAGCTGGGAGTGGCAGACGACAAGGTGATCCTGTACGTCGGCCAGATCACCCCGCGCAAGGGGCCGCAGTACCTGGCGCAGGCGATGCCCGAGGTGCTGAAGCGGGAACCGAAGGCGCGCGCCGTCTTCATCGGCTCCGACCTGGGCTACCTGGACGAGCTGAAGGCACTGTGCGAGCCGTTCAAGGACCGGGTAACGTTCACAGGTGGGATCAGCACCGAGAAGCTTCTGAAGTACTACGGCGCGGGCGACGTGCTGGCCTTCCCTACCGCTACGGACCGCGAGTGCATGGGCATGTCCATGAAAGAGGCGATGGCGGCGGGCACCCCGGTGGTGGTGTTCCGCGCCGGCGGGGCGCCGGAGGCGGTCGAGCCGGGGGTTACCGGTTACGTGGTGGAGGTGGGCGATACGGCGGCGCTGGCTGACCGGCTGGTGGCCTGCTTGAACGGGCAGGGGTCGGCGATGCGCGACGCCTGTGTCCGCCGCGCCCGGGCGCTGTTCGACGTCCGCTCGACCGCGGCGCAGGAAGAGGCGGTCCTGGAGCGAGCGCTATGCGAGGCACGCCAGAGGAGGGGACGACGGTGAGCGCGGTGAACGTATCGAGCGACGATCATTCCAGGCCCGAAGGCTCGAACATTGCCAGCTTCGTCGTTCGGGTGCTCACCAGCCCCAGCGATCGGCTGGTCGCGGTGCCCCCCACCGGCAAGCTGGGCTGGCTGGGGCGCGTGGAGCACGTCCAGAGCCGCCGCAGCGCCATCTTCCAGAACCCCGAGCAGATGATCGCCTTCATTGAGACCTGCCTCGGGCTCCCCGATTGGAGCGGCTCATTCGAGGTCCAGGGGTTCACGCCTCGACTCGTCGATTCCGAGTGAGGCTCGCCGGCGGCGGCCGGGCGAGCTGGTCTGAGGAGAACCAGAGTGCGGAGTATGCTGATTACGGGTGGGGCGGGGTTCATCGGCTGCAACACGGCCCAGGCCTTCGCGCGCGATGGCTGGGACGTCACCGTGGTGGACACGCTCGTCCGTCGTGGCGCCCGCGAGAACCTCGCCTGGCTGCGTTCCCAGGCGCCGGTGCGGGTCGAGCGGATCGATATCCGCGACGCGGAGGCGCTGGAGCGCCTCTGCCGCGAGCGGCCCTTCGACGCCGTCATCCACCTGGCCGCCCAGGTGGCCGTCACCCGCTCGGTCATCGACCCGCGCGAGGACTTCGAGGTCAACGCGCTGGGCACGTTCAACGTACTGGAGGCGGTACGCCGCTTTTGCCCTGAGGCCGCTTTTCTGTTCGCCTCCACGAACAAAGTGTACGGCAACCTGGAGCACCTGACCGTGGAGCTGGAGGGCGGCCGCTACGTCTGCCGCCAGCTTCCCGACGGGGTGAGCGAGGAGACGCCGCTGGACTTCCACTCGCCCTACGGCTGCTCCAAGGGCGCGGCGGACCAGTACGTGCGAGACTATGCCCGCATCTACGGGCTGCGCTCGGTGAGCTTGCGCCAGTCCTGCATCTACGGCTTCCACCAGTTCGGCGAGGAGGACCAGGGCTGGGTGGCCTGGTTTACCATCGCGGCGCTGCTCGACCAGCCGATCACGATCTATGGGGACGGCCGCCAGGTGCGCGACGTGCTGTTTATCGACGACCTGGTCGAGTGCTACCGCCGGGTGATCGACCGGATCGACCAGGCGGCCGGCAACGTCTACAACGTGGGCGGCGGCCCACGGAACCAGCTCTCGCTGCTGCAGCTCCTCGACCAGCTCGAGGCGCTCAGCGGCAAGTCCATTCCCCGCGCCTTCGACGCCTGGCGCCCGGGTGACCAGCGCGTCTTTGTGTCCGACGTCCGCCGCATCGCCGCCGACGTCGGCTGGCAGCCGACTACCAGCGCCTCCGAAGGGGTCGCGCGCCTGTACCGGTGGGTGTGCGAGAACCTGCCGATGCTGGCCGGCGTGGTCGGGGTGGCGTAGCGGCCCGCCACAGGGCCTCTCCCGGGGCTGCGCGGCTTACGGCAATGTCCCGTTGCTGCGCGCCTCGCGCAGGGCGTTGAAAGCGGGGCGCGGGCTGCCGTCCGGCTCGGTGATCGCCCACCAGTACTTCTCGTCGTGCTGGTCCCAGGTGGGATCGGGCAGGTTCCAGACGAACATCGGGCCGATCCAGGGCGACCAGTGGCTTCGGGCCCAGGCAAAGGCGCGGACCAGGTAGTCGGCCTTCTCGGTTTCGCTTACCTGGTACCAACTGTAATCCGGGTGGATCGGGTCGGAGGTCCAGCCAAATTCCGTTACCCACACCTGCTTGGCCGCGTCCCCGTTGCGCGCCATGATCGCGCGCAGGTCCTCCACCCGGCGGAAGGCGAAGCTGCGGTCCCCGCCCCAGAACGGGTTGGCCGCCGCTTCAGCGGGCGAGAGCTCGGGCGGCGAGCGAAAGCCGGGGGCGTGGACGCCGAGCGCGTCATAGTGGCCGCGCAGCCCGGCGTCGTACAGCCATTGCAGATAGAGGTCGTCGGGACGGGCGCTCGACGTGTTGGTGCCGGTGGGCGAGAGCGCCGCGCTTACCACGACGACCGAGGGATCGATGGATTTGATCGCGCTGTAGGCCAAGCTCAGCAGGCGGACGTAGTCGGCCGCCTGCCGGCGGTTGATCGGCTGGTTGCCCCAGGTCTTGGTCAGGTTCGGCTCGTTCCAGACCTCAACGGCATCCAGGTGTCCGTAGGGCGAGCCGCTCTTGTAGCGGCCGACCAGCGCTTTGAGGAAATCGACGTAGTCCTGGGCGTTGTCCGGCGGACCGTCGTTGGCGCCGTCTTTCCGGGCCCAGTCCGGCTGGAAGTCCACCCGCGCCAGCACCCGCAATCCGGCCGCCGCCGACGCTTGCAGCAGCGCGTCGGTGCTGGCCCAGTCGAAGTGGCCCTTTCCAGCGCCCTCCACGTCGCGCCAGCGAATGAGCGACTTCTGCCAGGTGAACCGCAGGTCGCGCAGGCGGTCCAGCCAGGCCTGCGCGTCAGGGCGGCCCCAGAGGAAGACATCCACCCCGTAGTCCGGGGAGGCGGTGGGTGGCAGAGTGGCCGGGGCGGTCGCGACGGCCGTGCTTCCCGCGGGGATGGCGGCGGCACCAAGACCCTGGCTGCTCGGTGGCGGGCGGAACAGCACGTCCTGTCCGGCCACCCAGCCGCTCATCCCGCCCGCCACCACCCGCAGCCAGGCGCGGTACTGGACACAGCCGACCTCGAGCGCGGTGATCGGGGTAGCGGCGGGGAGCACCGCCTGTACCTGCCCTTGCGGCTGATCCCGCACCACCAGTTGGCTCGACCAGGCCGGCAGCGCCAGCGGGACGCCGTTCCCGAGATCGACCTGGCTGGCCATGACCCAGCCGACGCGGTCGTCCACCGCCACGTCCAGCCAGGGCACGCCCTGCTCGCAGGCAGCGCTCGTGATCGCCAGTGGCGTGCTGGCTGCGAGCGTCACCAGCGGATCACCACCCAGGTCAGGGTGGAGTGTCGCTGGCGCGTGCCCGACCGCCGGGCCTCCTTCCCCGGGGCTCGCCCCCAGCAGCAGCGACGTGCTGGCGAGCGCCAGCACCAGCCCGGCACGGGGGACCAGGTGGGCCAGAGCGGACGTTCGAGCGCGTGGGCGACGCCAGGATTGCAGAACCGCCTCCGGCAGAAGTGTTACGGGAGTGTAGCGATTTCCCGCTTCTCTGGGGAGGCAAGTACAGGTCAGGGGGCGCTGGTGGCTGGCCGCGAGCCGAGCGCGTCGTAGTAGACGCGAGCCGTTTCGGCGATCTGCCGCTCCAGCGTGCAGTGTTCCAGGATCAGCTCATGGCCGGCGCGGCCGAAGCGGCAGCGGAGCGCGGGGTCGTCGGCGAGGCGGAGAGCGCGGTCGGCCAGCGCCCCAGCATCGCCGCAGGGAACCAGGTAGCCGGTGACCCCGTCGCGGATCAGCTCGCGCAGTCCGCTGCCGGCTGCGGCGACGACCGGCAGATGGGCCGCCATCGCTTCCATCAGCACGTAGGGCAGGCCGGCCTCGAACACCGAGGTGAGGCTGAAGACGTCCATCGCCGCGATCACCTCGCGGGCGTCGGCGCGATAGCCGAGCCATTCGAGCTGGCCGGACGGCTCCAGCCCCAGCTCGCCGGCCAGGGCGCGCAGCTCGTCTTCCATGTCGCCGTTGCCGACCCAGACGAAGCGGAGGGTTGGCCGCTGCCGGGCGGCGAGCGCGGCGGCGCGCACCCAGGTGCGCGGGTCCTTCTGCGGGCTCATCCGCCCGGCGGTGCCGATTACGGTCAACCCGCCGTCGCGCGGCCCCCAGCCCAGCTCGCGCCGCTTCGCCTCCGCTGCCGCCGGGTCCGGAATCAGCCGCGGGTCGACCCCATGGCGAACCAGGCGGGTCTTCGCGGGTGGGATGATGTGGCGGCTCAGCGCCTCGCGTGCCTCGTCGTGGGAGACCACGATCATCCGATCGGTGAGTAGCCCGAAGGCGCGCTCGATCGCGACGTAGAGCCGCGCCTGGCGCGGCAAGTCGGGGTTCAAAAAGGCGAAGGCGTTTGGGGTGTAGACCAGCCGCGGGCGGCGCGCCGGCTGGTCCGCGAAGGCGAGCCAAGCGGCGGCGCGGCCGAGCACCCCAGCCTTGGAACTGTGCAGATGAAGCACATCGTAGCGGCCGCGGCGGATGAGGCGGGCGAGCCGGATCAGGTTCGCCAGGTCGCTGCGCGGGTCGATCGCCCGGCGCATCGGGACAAGGTGGACCGGCACCCCCAGCCGACGTACGTCGGACACGAACGAGGTGTCGCCATGGTGCGGGTCGCGCACCGGCGGGCAGGCGACCTCCTGCACGATGTCAGGTCGGCCCTTGAAGCCGGCCAGCAGGTCGAGGGTGTAGCGCTTCACCCCGGCGATGGTCGCCTCGACCACATGCAGGACGCGGATCGGGCGGCCGGTGGGGTTCGGAATTCGGGGGTCGGAGTTCGGAATTCGAATTCCCCCTTCCGAATTCCCAATTCCGGCCCCTGCGGGCTCTAACACCCGGCCGTCTCCTCGTACACCGCCACTGTCTCGCGGGCAGCGCGCTGCCAGCTAAAGGCGCGCGCCCGCCGCAGGCCGGCTTCGGCCAGCCGAGCGCGCAGCGGCTGGTCCGTCGTGACGCGGTGGATCGCCGCGGCGATGGCGTCACAGTCGTAGGGGTTCACTAGCAGTCCGGCTTCCTGGATCACCTCCGGCATCGCCGAAACATTGGAGGCGACGACCGGGGCGCCGCAGGCCATCGCCTCTAGCGGCGGCAGCCCGAACCCCTCGTACAGCGTGGGGAAGACGAACGCCTCGCACTGCGAATAGAGCGCGGGCAGGTCGGCCGGGTCGACATAGCCGGTGAAGCGCACCTGGCCCTCGATCCCCAGCTCCGTGGGCAGCACGAGCGTGCGCTCGTACAGCCAGCCCTTCTGTCCAGCCAGCACGAGCGGGGCGGTGATGCCGTAGCGTTGGCGGGCGATGGCGTAGCTCTCGATGATGCGCTCGGTGTTCTTGCGCGGCTCCAGCGTCCCGACGTAGATCAGGAAGCGCTCCGGCAGCCCATACTTCTCGCGCGCCGCTGCCTTCGCCGCCGGGTCGCAAACTGGCTTGAAGCTCGGGTTCAGCCCGTAGTGAACCACCCGGATCTTCTCCGGCCGCACTCCCATCTTCTCCACCAGGTCGCGTTTGGTCGCCTCGGAGATCGCGATGACGCGGGCGGCGGCCAGCACCGAGACGCGGGTCATGAGGGTCTTGTAGGCGGCGCGGTACTTCCCGAACGTCTCCGGGAACAGCAGCGTCATGATGTCGTGGATCGTTACCACCACGCGCGGCGCGGGGGGGATGAGCGAGCTGACGTGGTCCAGGAAGTGGAAGACCCGCACCCGGTCTTCCCGCGCTGCCAGCGGCAGGGCGAGCTGCTCGTAGGGCAGCCGCAACGGCCGGCGGCGGAGCGGGAGGCGGCTGTAGTGGTGGCGCAGCCCCCGGCCGGCCAGCCCGAGCCGCGGCGCCAGCTCGTGCCCCTCACGGCCCCAGTAGACCGTGAGCTGGTGTCCGTTGGCCGCCTCCGGGAGCGCGGCGAGGAGGTTGCGCATGTAGCTGCCCAGCCCGCCCTTCTGGGCGCGGGGGTATGACAGCAGGCTGGCGCCGATGCCGATCCTCATCGCGCCACCACCGCGGGTGCCTCCATCGCCAGCGCCCGCTCGAAGCAGGCGAGCGTTCCGCGCGCCTGCTGCTCCTGGCTGAACCGCGCCGCCTGCGCCAGCCCGGCCGTCCGCAGCCGGGCGCGCCGAGCTTCGTCGCGCAGCCCGTCCGCGATCGCCTGTGCCAGCGCCAGCATGTCCAGCGGATCGACCACGATCGCCGCCTCGCCGGCCACCTCCGGCAGCGACGAGGTGCTGGTCGTCACGACCGGCGTCCCACAGGCCATCGCCTCGACTACCGGCAGCCCGAAGCCTTCGTAGAGCGAGGGATAGACAAACAGCTCCGCCGCGGCGTACAGCCCCGGCAGGTCCGCGTCGTCAATGAAGCCCGGGCGGATGACGTGCTCCGCGATCCCGAGCTCGGCCGGCAGCGCCAGGATCTGGTCGTACAGCCAGCCGAGCGGCCCGGCGAGCACTAGCGGCACATCCACCCCGTGCGCCTGCCGTGCCAGCGCGTAGGCTCGCAGCAGCCGCTCCAGGTTCTTGCGCGGCTCGATTGTGCCCAGGTACAGCAGGTAGCGCGAGGGGAGCTGGTAGCGCTCGCGCACCGCGGCCAGCGCGGCCGAGTCGGACAGCGGCCGGAAGCGCGGGGCGACAGCGTTGTGCACCACGTCGATCCGCTCGCGCGGGACACCGAGCAGTTCGTGCACTTCCGCACCGGTGCTGTACGACGGGCAGAGCACGCGCCGCGCCTTGCGGACGCTGGCGCCGACGAAGAGCTGGTAGTAGCCCCGCTTCTTGCGCGGGTAAGTCTCGGGGAAGCGGCGCCAGGCGAGGTCGTGGACCATGACGACCGCGGGGACACTGGAGAGCAGTGGCAGCCCCATGTACGGCCCGAAGAAGAGGTCGACCTGAGCTCGGCGGAGCGCCAGCGGCAGCCCGACCTGCTCCCAGGTCGTCCAGCGTGGGAGAGGGAACACCCGCGACTCGATCCGCGGGTCCTGGGCAAAGCGCGCGGGCAGTGGCCGGTCGGAGAAGACAACGAAGCGGTGCTCCGTGTCCAGCCGGGTGAGCCCATCCAGCAGGACGAGCGTGTGCCGCGCCAGCCCGCCTGCCCCGCGGGCGGCTAGATACCCGTTGATGCCTATGCGCATGCTACCACGACCCTAGTCTGGCCAACGATCGTGACCGACGGGTGAAAGCCACTCATCGCCTCCCGGTCGCCCGCTCCCACGTCTGAACCACCTGGTCCACCTCGCGCTCCAGCGTGAACGCCGTCCGCACCCGCTCGCGGCCGGCGGCGCCCAGCGCCCGCACCCGGGCCGGGTCAGCGAGCAGCCGCTCCAGCGCCGCCGCCAGCGCTGGAGGGTTGCGGGGCGGGACGAGCAGCCCGGTCTGCCCATCCAGCACCACCTCCTCCGCGCCGCCCGCCGCGGTGGCGACGACCGCCGTCCCCTGGCTCATCGCCTCCAGCAGGACCAGCCCGAACGGCTCGGCGTGCGAGGCGAGCACCAGCACGTCCAGCCCGGCCATCACGCTGGCAACGTCGGCCCGCAGCCCGGTGAAGGTGATCCGCCCATTCAGCCCCAGCTCGCTTGCCAGCCGCCGCAGCCGCGCCAGCTCGTCGCCCACCTGCTGGCCGGTGAAAGGGTCGGTAACAATGCCGCCCACCACGTAGAAGCGCGCGTTCGGCGCGCGCGGGGCGACCAGCGCCGCGGCACGGACAAAATCCTCCTGCCCCTTCCAGGCGATGAGCCGGCCGACGATCCCGACCGCGAGATCGTCCTCGGCGAGCCCCATCTCTGCCCGGAAGGCGGCGCGATCCGCCTGCGCCGCCAGCGCCGCGGCATCCACGCCGTGCAGCACCACATCCACCCGGCACGCCTCCCAGGGTCCGAACGCCAGCAGCGCCCGCTTGACCGCGCTGGAGATGGCGATGCAGCGGGTAGGCCGGAGCACGCGGGCGACGTGCTCGAAGCGGTGCGCCCCGCTGACGAGGTCGCGCACGTGCCAGGTCCAGGGGCGCCGCGCCAGCAGCGCTGCGAGCTGGCACCACAGGGCGGCGCGAACGTCGTTGGCGTGGAGCAGGTCCGCGCCACGGGCGATCCGCGCCAGCGCCGCCAGCGCCCGCAGCCCAGCGCCCAGGTGCCGGGTGCGCACCACTGGCAGCACATCCACCCGCAGCCCCAGCCGCCACAGCTCCGGCTCGAGCCCCCCGCCAGAGGCGGCAACGATGACGACCCGGGCCTGGCAGCGTTCCGCCGGCAGCCGCTCCAGCAGCCGCAGCAGCGCCAGCTCCCCGCCGCCCAGGTAGCTGACGCCGCAGACCACCACCACGCGCAGCGGCTTCACCGTGGCCACGCCAACCGGGCGCCCCCCGCGAGCAGATGTTGCGCTTCCTGCCCCGGTCGAAAGATCATCGGGCCAGCCCCCTGGCGGCCAGCTCAGCCGCCGCCTGGGCGCTGCGATCCTCGTGGCGCGGCTGGCTGGACACCCAGGCGATCAGCTCGTCAACTCCCTGCTCGAAGGAGACGCGCGGCCGGTAGCCGAGCAGCGCCCGGCTGCGGGAAAGGTCCGCGTAGCAGTGGCGAACGTCGCCCACGCGAAAGGTATTCGTCGTCGTCAGCGGTCCGCGCCAGCCCAGCCGTTCGGCGAGCAGTTCGGCGATCCGGCCGATCCGTACCGCCTGGCCGCTGCCCAGGTTGAGCACCTGGTAGTCGGCCTCCGGCCGCTCCATCGCCAGCAGGCAGCCCTGGACGATGTCGCTCACGTGGACCAGGTCGCGCGTCTGGTGACCATCCTCGAAGATCAGCGGTGCCTGGCCGCTGAGCAGCCGAGCGCAGAAGATGTTCGCCACGCCGGTGTAGGGATTCGAGAGCGCCTGGCGGGCGCCGTAAATGTTGAAGAAGCGCAGCACCACGCTGGGGATCCCGTACGCCTGCCCCACGTTCAGGAACAGCTCCTCCTGGTCGCGCTTCGTGATGGCGTAGACCGAGGCGGGCTGGCGCGGCTTGTCCTCGTCGGTTGGCAACGGGGTCAGCTCGTCGCCGCAGCGGGGGCAGCGTGGCTCCCAGCGCCGCGCAGCGAGCTGCGGCTCGGGGCGCAGCCCCGGAAAGACGCGGCCATGCGCGGGGCACTGGTAGGCCCCCTCGCCGTAGACCGTGTTGGAGGAGGCGACGATCAGCTTCCGCACCGTGCCACGGCAGTCGACCAGCGTCTGAAGCAGCGTGGCGGCGCCGAGCGCATTCACCTCGCTATAGCGGCGAATATCGTACATGCTCTGGGCGACGCCGACCAGCGCCGCGAAGTGGAACACAACGTCCACTGAGCGGAGCAGCGGTGCGAGCACCTCGGTGTCTCGCACGTCCCCGCGCACCAGCTCCACCTCCGGGCTGAGGTACGCGGGGCGGGCGGTCGTCCCGTGCACCTGCGGCTCGAGGTTGTCGAAGGCGATGACCCGGTGGCCGCGGGCGAGTAGCGCGTCGGCCAGGTGCGAGCCGACAAAACCGGCGCCGCCGGTGATGAGAACGCGCTCAGGCATACGTGTGCCGTCGATCTCCAGTCCACTGGGAACCGTCGCCAGCGGGGGTGTCTGCCCGACTGGCGCGGCGCGACGCGGCATAGCTTACCGCGCGGGTGTGAGTAGCGCGGTGTACCGACGGCGAGAAGGTACGTACAATAGGCGGACGCCGCCGAGGCAGAGGACTAACACGTGTTTCACGGGTGGTTCACGGCCCGTCACTAGAGTGTCAATCGCTCGGCGCGGCTCGTGGGCTGCTAGCAGCTCGCGGCTGCGCATCTTCATGCAGGGGTGGGGAAGACGGACCCGCGGCCGGCGCCTCTTCGAAAAACGCTGCTGATCGGGCTCGACGGTGCCACCTGGGACGTCATCGATCCGCTTTTGGCGCGGGGCGAGCTGCCCCACCTGGCGGCGCTGGCTCGGCGCGGGGTGCGGGCGCGGCTGCGCTCCACGCTGCCGCCAATCACCGCCGCGGCCTGGCCCAGCATCATCACCGGGCTGAACCCCGGCCGCCACGGCATCTATCGCTTCGAAGTGCTCGACCACGGCGCCGACGCCACCCAGGACGCCCGTCCGGTGTCGTCGGACACGATCGCCGGCCGGACGCTCTTCGATTATCTGGGCCAGCAGGGCGCGCGGGTGCTCGGTGTCGGCATCCCGATGTGCTACCCGGTCTGGCCGGTCAATGGCCGGCTGCTGGCCGGGTATCCGAACCCCGACCCGAAGCGCTTCTTCGCCTACCCGCCCGAGTGGGCCGAGGAGCTGGAGCGCGACCTGAAGCGGCGCGGGGTGGCGGACCGGGACGAGGTGCAGCGGCCGGACCCGCGGCAGCGCCTGGCGCGGGCGGAAGGCCGGCTCACCCAGGTGGCGGCCTACGTCACGGACTTGCTGCGGCGTGAACAGTTCGACTTCACGATGCTTGTCGCCAGCGTGACCGACGAGTTTCAGCACCGCTACTGGCACCTCCGGCGGGGCGGGGCCAGGCCGGACGATCCCATCGACGGCGTATACCGCCTGGCGGACCGAGTGATCGGGCAGTTGCTGGAGGCAGCGGACGAGGACTGGATCGTTGGCGTGGTCTCGGACCACGGCGGCGGCGCCCGGCCCGAGCGGCTGTTCGTCGTCAACGCCTGGCTGCGTGACCAGGGCTTTCTGGCTGAGTCGCGGACGGCGCGCGCCGGGCTCAAGCGGCGGCTCGCCCGGCTGCTGCGGCGCGGGGCGCGGCTGCCAATCAAGGCGCTGTTCTGGAAACTGCTGCCGCGCGAGGCACGGGCCGGGCTGCGGAAGATGGACGCCACGGCCGCCCAGCCCGACTGGTCACGCACGCGCGCCTCGTTCGTCAAGCTCCAGCACCCGGTTGGCGGGATCAACGTGAACCTGCGCGGCCGACAGCCCCAGGGGATCGTGGAGCCGGGCGCGGAGTACGAGCAGGTGCGCGAGGCGATTATCGCCGCGCTACGCCAGGTGACGGACCCACACAGCGGCGCCCGAGTGGTGGAGCAGGTCTGGAAGCGGGAGGAGGTCTACGCCGGCCCGCATCTGGCATCCGCCCCGGATATCGTGTTCAAGACGGTCGAGCAGTACGCTCCCCAAGGTGGCCTGGGCCTCGCCTGGCAGGACGCGGAGACGGTGCTTCATAGCGAGATCACTGGCGAGCACCGCATGGACGGGGTGCTGCTGCTAGCCGGCAACGGCGTGTTCCGGCGGGGCAGCGTGATCGAAGGCGCTCAGGTGGCCGACGTCGCCCCCACCCTGCTGTACGCGATGGGGGCGCCCGTGCCGGCCGACGTGGACGGCCGGGTGCTGGAGGAGGCGTTCGAGCTGGGCTTTCTGGCCGAGCACCCACTGTTGCGGGGCGCGGCGCTCGGCGACGCGACGCGCGCGCGCTCCGAGTACAGCGAGGAAGAGGAAGAGGGGATCAAGGCGGCCCTGCGGGGCCTGGGGTACATCGAATGAGGGGCACAGTGCTCACCACTGGCGGTCCGAGCGGGGCCGTCTGCCCGACCGCGGAGCGACGATGACCGTGGAAGCGACCCCCCTGGTGCGCGAGCCGGCCGTGGCCGGGCTGAAGGGGAAGCTGTTCTCCGGAATGGCGCTGTCCGCCGTCGCCGGGTTCCTCAACCGCTTCATCCTGTTTCTGGCGACCGCGCTGCTGGCCCGCCTGCTCGGCCCCCATGTGATGGGCATCGGCAACATGGCCGGGCTCATCCTGACCGCGATCGTGCTCACCGTCAACCGCGGTGTCCCGCAGAGCGTGGTGCGGATGCGGGACCGAGACATGGCGCTGCTGGCCGACACTGGCTTTTACCTGATGCTGGCGCTGGGCCTGATCGTCAGCGTCGCCTTCGCGCTCTCCGCGCCCCTGTTCGCCGCCGCGTTCGCTGAGCCCCAGCTCACGCGGATCCTGCCGGTACTGAGCCTGGGCGTCTTCGCCTTCGCCTTCGGCCGGATCCACTCCGCAGTAATGGACCGGGAGCTGTCCACCTGGCGCCGCTTCGTCCCGCAGGTGGTCGCCTCGATCGGGTTCCTGGTGGTCTCGGCGCCCATGGCGCTGCTGCACTTCGGGGTCTGGTCCATCGTTGGCGGCCACCTGGCGTTCTGGACCAGCTACAGCGTCTTCAACATCCTGATGACCTCCTGGCGCCCCGGCCGGCGCTTCTCCTGGCCGGTGGCCAAGGAGATGCTGCGCTTCACCCGCGACATGACGATTACCGGGCTGTCGTCGTACGGCTTCCGCAACATCGACAACGCCTCGGTCGGCCGCTTCCTCGGCGCCAGCGCGCTGGGGATCTACTCGATGGCGTTCAACCTCGCCAGCGCCCCCTTGCTGCTGGCCCGCCCGGTGGGCGACCGCGGGCTGTTCCCGGTGTTCGCCGCGGCGCAGCAGGATCGCGCGGAGCTGATGCGACTGTATCGGCTCACCGTGCGCCTGTTCAGCACGCTCGGGATGATCTCCGGGGTGCTCCTGGTCGCGCTGACGCCGGACCTGGTGCGGCTGGTGTACGGCGACGCCTGGCTGGACGCGGTGCTGCCGGTACAGATCCTGGCCCTCCAGGGCGCGCTCGGGACGGCGGTGCTGCCGAACATCCCGATCCTGACCGCGCTGAACAAACGCCGCCAGCTCTACCCGATCATCTTCAGCACCTTTTTCCTGCTAGTGATCCTCCTCTACCCCGCCACCCAGTACGGCGCGACGATGGTGCTGGCGCTCGCACCTGTGCTCGGGCTGGCCGTGTCGCCGGACCGTTCGACCTACTACGCGCTGATCGCGGTCTCCGTCGCCGCCTGCTTCGCCTGGCTGGTGGGCGAGATCGCCTCGGTGCTGCTGGTGGCGCGGGTGCTCGACTTCTCGCCGCTGCAGCCGCTGAAGGTGCTGGCCAAGCCGCTGGCCGGCTCGATCCTGGCCGTGGCGCCGACCATCGTCGTGCCGGACCTGCTGTTCGGGAGCACGCAGCTCAACGCCGTTGGGCTGCTGCGGCTGGCGGTGGAGAGCGGCGCGGCGCTCGGGCTGCTGGCGCTCTGGCTGTTCAAGACGGACCCGGGGGTGCTCCAGGCGTATCGCCAGCTCAAGGGGCTGCGCCGCCGGGTCCGCCAGGCCGCTTCCGACGAGCGCGACGAGGGCGCCCTCGCCGCGGATAGCTTCGGGCCGGGGGTCTGAGATGGCCAGTACCGCGTTCAATGGGCCGCGGCGGGCGGTGGTGATTGGGCTGGATGGGGCGACCTGGGAGGTGCTACGGCCCTTGGGCCAGGCGGGGCGGGTGCCCCATCTGTGGGGGCTGGCGCAGCGGGGCTGCTGGGGGCTGCTGCGCTCCACCCTGCCCCCGATGACCTTTCCCGCCTTTCCCAGCCTGCTGACCGGGCTCAACCCGGGGCGGCATGGGATCCTGGGGCCCGAGAGCGTGGACCTGCAGCGGGGGACGGGTCCGAGTCGGCTGGCGGTGGGCAGTGGGGCGATCGCCGGGCGGACGGTGCTGGACCTGGCGGGGCAGGCGGGGCGGCGGGTGCTGAGCTATGGGGTGCCGATGACCTACCCGGCCTGGCCGATTGCGGGGGTGCTGGTGGCGGGCTACCCGACGCCGGATCCGTTTCGGCTGTATGCCGAGCCGCCTGAAGCCGTAGCTGGGCTGACCGTCCAGGTCCCCGAGCGGCTGGCGGCGCGTGCCCAGGGGATGCGACTGGACCAGATCCTGGACGAGGGACATCGGCTCACCCCAGACGAGGTGCTGGAGTACGCCCAGGCGGAGCTGGATACGGTCGTCACCAATATGGCGGCGCTGCTGGAGCGGGAGAGCTATGACCTGGTGATGTTCGTCATCCGCGCCCCGGACATCGTCCACCACGCGCTGTTCCGCCGCGGCGAGGTGGGGGAGCGGAACCAGCCGCTGATCGAGCAGGCCTACGAGCGGGTGGACGCGGCGGTGGGTCGGGTGCTGGAGCGATTCGGGGGCGACTGGCTGATCATGGTAGTATCCGACCACGGCGGCGGTCCCGCGCCAGGGGCGGAGCTACATCTGAACGCCTGGCTGCGCAGCCGTGGCTGGCTGGTCCCGAGCGGATCGGGCGCGGCGAAGCTGTCGCGCGGCGCGGTGCAGGTCGTCCGCAGCCTGGTCTGGCGCAGCGGGCTCAAGCGGCTGCTCCTGCAGCGGATGTCCGGGGCCCAGCGGCGCCAGGTGGCGAAACTGCGCGCCGCCGGGCAGACGTTCGACTGGAGCCAGACCCGGGCCTACCTGGTTCGTACCTCCTTTCCCGCCGGTGGGATCCAGATCAACCTGCGTGGCCGGCAGCCGCAGGGCATCGTGGAGCCGGGCGAAGAGTACGAGCGGCTCCGCGACGAGATCCTGGCCGGGCTGCGGGAGCTCACCCTGCCCGGTGCATCGACCCGCCTGATCCGTGAAGCCTACCGGCGGGAAGAGGTGTACCGCGGCCCCTACACCGAGGCCGCCCCGGACATCGTCTTCCTGCACGACCCGGACTACACCCTGGGCGACCGGCTGGACGTGGCGGTGACGCAGATGGACGCCGTCGCCGCCGCCGCCGGACGCTCGGTCCACCGCCTGGAAGGCGTCCTGTCGCTCACCGGGCCCGGCGTCTTCCGGGCGGGGATGATCGAGGGGGCGAGCATTGTCGACGTCGCCCCGACGCTCCTGTACGCGCTGGGCCTGCCGGTACCCGAGGACCTGGATGGCACGGTGCTGCGCGACGCGTTCGAGCCGGACTTTTTGGCCCGACAGCCGCTGCTGAGCGGCGCGGAGATCGGAAGTGCGGGCGGGGCATCCGAATATTCCGAGGAAGAAGAGGAGGGCATCCGCGCCGCGCTGCGCGGCCTGGGGTACATCGAATGAGTGGATGCAAGGCGCTCGTCATCGGGCTGGACGCGGCGACCTGGGACATCATCGACCCGCTACTGGCGCGGGGCGAGCTCCCCAACCTGGCCCGGCTCGTAAGCCAGGGCGTACGCGGACCGCTCCGCTCGACCATCCCGCCGCTCACCTTCTGCGCCTGGCCAGCGATCATGACCGGCAAGAATCCCGGCCAGATCGGGATCTTCAGCTTCTATGAGCACGACCTGCGACGGTACGAGCGGAGCAAGCGCGTCTCTACCGCCCGCCCGCTCGTCGGGCAGACCTGGTTCGATCTGGTCGGAGCCACCGGCCAGCGGGTAATCGCCTACGGCGTCCCGATGACGTACCCCGCCTGGCCGATCAACGGGGCGATGGTCTCCGGATTTCCCACTCCGGACCTGACCCGCACCTACGCCTATCCGCCAGAGCTGGAGCAGCGGATCCCCGGGCCGCTCCCGGCCGAGTTCCAGCAGCACAGCCGGGAGGAGCTGGCCTCCGCCGATGGCGTGCGCTGGTCGCTGGAAGTGGTCGACCGCTACTACCGGATGAGCCTGGAGCACCTGCGCGACCTGCTCTCGGCCGGGCCGGTGGGGCTGTGCATGGTGGCGGAGAACCTGACCGACATGTTCGCGCATCGCTTCTGGTGGCTGCGCGACCCGGCCTCACCGATCCACGATCCCGCCGCGGCGGCGCGGGCCGGCGACCCGATCGCCGAGGTCTACCGCCGCACCGATGCCTGGATTGGGGAGCTGCTTGCGCTGGCCGGTCCTGGCGCGCTGGTCGCCGTCGTCTCCGACCACGGCGCGGGCGCCGGCGCCACGCGGCTGTTCAGCCCGAACGCCTGGCTGCGCGAGCAGGGGCTGCTGCTCGGTCGCGGTGGGGTGAAGCGCGGCCTGCTCCGCCAGGGCATCCGCGGCGCCCGCGCGGTCGTGACCGCGCTCGGGCTGGCCGGGGCGGTCCGTGCCCGGAGCGGCGGGGTAGTGGCCAGGGTGCGGGTGGACACGGAGCGGATCGACTGGAGTCGCACCCGGGCCTACCGTATCCCGATGTACCCGCTCGGCGGCGGGATTCAGATCAACGTCCGCGGCCGACAGCCAGAGGGGATCGTCGAGCCGGGCGCAGAGTACGAGGCGCTGCGCGAACAGATCATTCGTGGGCTCCTGGCGCTTCGCGATCCCGCCACGGGCGGGCCGGTGGTGCGCGAGGCGTATCGCCGCGAGGAGCTGTACCACGGCGCCCACGTGGAGCGCGCCCCGGACATTATCTACCTGAACGACCCGCGCTATCGCAGCGACTGGAAGCTGGAGCCGCTGCTGGACGACATCCCGCTGGTTGCCCTGCGCCGCCACAGCGGCGACCATCGCCTGGATGGGATGCTGGCGCTGCACGGCCCGGGGGTGTTCCGCCCGGGCGCGACGCCGGAGCGGGCAAGCGTGATCGACGTCGCCCCGACAGTGCTGCACGCGCTGGGCATGCCTGTCCCGGACGACATGGACGGTCGGGTGCTGGAGGAGTGCTTCGAGCCCTCCTTCCTGCTCGCCAGCCCGGTGCGGCGGGGCGAGGCGGTTGGCGCAACTGCCGTTGCCGCGGGCGAGTACTCGCTGGAGGAGGAGGCGGGCATTCGCGACGCGCTGCGGGGCCTGGGCTACATCGAATAGCTGCCAGTGTCCCTGAGCGGGGCCGGCTGCCCCGCCGGTAACCGAATTCCTCTCTTCCGCTCACACGGACGCAAAGCTGCCCACATACACTGGGAAAAACGCGCGCTCTGGAAGGTGCACCCGCGGGGGGGTGGCTCAAGTGAAGCTGGCACAGGTTGGGCTCGTCTCGCTCGTGCTGATCGGCCTCCTGCTCGTGGCGTGCGGCCGGCGGGGTGGCCAGGGTGCTGCTCCTGGCCGGGAGGCTCCGGCGCCTTCGCTGCCCACCGCTGCCCCGGTCGCCACCAGCGCGGCACGCCCCGCCAGTACCCCCGTTCCGCCGACCAGCGCCCCGCCATCCGGGCTCTCCGACCGGATCGGCGCGGTCGACAACATCAATTACCGCGACAAGCGCGGCAGCTTCCCGGAGCTGGCGCTGGCGAAGAACGCCGGCATTGGCTGGATTCGGACGGGCATCCCCTGGTCGGAGGTCGAGCCGCGGCAGGGACAGTTCGAGTGGCAGGTGCCAGACGCGTTCGTCGCCCAGGCACGCAGCCAGGGGCTCCAGCTTCTGATCATCCTGAACTCGTCGCCCCGCTGGATCAGTACCCGCAGCGGCATTCGGGGCCACCTGGCGCCGCCGAAGGACTACAGCCTCTGGGGCAACTACGTGTACCAGACCGTCTCGCGCTACAAGCGAGACGTCCACTACTGGGAGATCTGGAACGAACCGGACCTGGTCGGCTCCTGGCCCGGCACCCCTGGGGAATACGCCCAGCTTCTGGCGGTGGCCTACCAATCCGTCAAACGCGCCGATCCCTCCGCCCAGGTGCTGTTCGCCGGGCTGGCACTGAACGACAGCCCCCGCGAGAATCCTCGTTTCTTCCAGGAGGTCCTGGCAGACCCGAGCTATCCTGGGACCCGGTCGTTCGACATCGCCAACATTCACGTCTACGGCCCGCTCAGCGAGGCGCAGCGGCGGCTGGCAGGCACCCGGGCGACGCTCGAGCAGGCGGGGGTCGGCGACCGTCCCATCTGGGTGACGGAGACCGGCTACTCGGATGATCCGGGCTACCAGCAGGTGCCGGAATTCAAGGGGCCGCAAGGCCAGGTGGAGTACCTGCGGACCGTGGTACCCTACCTGCTCCAGCAGGGGGCAGCGAAGGTGTTCTGGTACCAGCTCTACGATTTCGCCACCGCCGGTGGCGGGTTCAAGAACTACGGCCTGCTGGACGAGCAGTTGCGGCCAAAGCCGGCGTACACTGCCCTGCGCAGCCTGATCGAAGCGGAACGCTGAGGGCGTGACGTGCCTGGCCCGGCCCGTGCAGAAGTGGCGCGGCGGGTGTCTCACTGCCTCAACGGAGAAGCCGTTCCTCCCGTGCCGGCCGCTCCGCTGTATGGCGCCTTGGAGAGTCGGCAATGAATCGCTCAGGCAATTGGACTCTGCTCCTGCTCCACCTGGTGGCGGTCGCGCTCCTGCTGGTCGCCTGCGGGCGGCGCAGCGGGCAGGAGCGGGCCGTGGCCCCGGCGGCGCCGACGAGCCCGCCGGCGGTTTCGACCTCGGCCGCGAGGTCGATCCCCGCCGCTGCGGCTCCAACCGCGCCGCCTGGCCAGCTAGCGGCCCAGCCGCAGGCGGCGGCCGCGCCAGGCCAGCTTTCGGACCGCATCGGTGTGTACGACCCGATCAATTACCATGACCAGCGGCTCACCTTCCCGGAGCTCTCGATGGCGCGCAGCATCGGGATCGGCTGGGTCCGGGCCGACCTGCCCTGGCCGGAGATCGAGCCGAAACAAGGGCAGTTCACCTGGCAGGTGCCCGACGCCTTCGTCTCACAGGCGCACGACCAGGGCCTGCAGCTCCTGCTGATTCTCCACTCCGTGCCGTCCTGGGCAAGCGCAGGTGCCGCCGGGCCGGGCGGTGCCCACCGGAGCCTCCCGCGCGATTATCAGGCCTGGGGGAACTACGTCTCCCAGACTGTCTCGCGCTACAAGGGGAGCGTCCAGGCCTGGGAGATCTGGAACGAGCCAGACCTGGCTGGAAACTGGCTGGGAACCCCCGGCGATTACGCCCAGTTACTGGCCGTCGCCTACCAGGCCGTCAAACGCGCCGATCCCTCCGCCCAGGTGCTGTTCGCCGGGCTAGCGCTCAACTTCGGCAGCGCGAACGAGAATCCGCAGTTCTTCCAGCAGGCGCTGTCCGACCCGCGCTTCCCGGCGGCGCAGTTCTTCGACGTCGCTAACTTCCACAGCTACGGGCCGACCAGCGACGCGGACAAGCGGCTGGCCCTGGTGCGAGCCGCGTTGCAGCAGGCCGGCGTGGCCGACCGGCCGATCTGGATCACCGAGACGGGCTATTCAAGCGATCCGGGGAGCCAGCGCCTGCCCGGTTTTCCCAAGGGACCAGACGGCCAGGTGCAGTATGTTCGAACGGTGGTCCCCTATCTGCTTCAACAGCCGGGTGTGGCCAAGGTATTCTGGTACGAACTCTACGACTACATAGCCACCGCGGGCAGCTTCAAGAACTATGGGCTGCTCGATGGGCAGTTGCACCCCCGGCCGGCCTGGGACGCCCTGCGGGACGTGATTGCCGCGCAGCACTGACGCCAGGGCGCCGGCCGGCCAGCGCGGGCTTTACGCGCGCTTTAGCCCCGGATAATCGCCGGGCAATCTTGTCCTGGCATACTCTAGCCGGCCGGAGCCGTCTCCCAAGTCCGGCACTCAAGGTGGTGTCTCGTGCCTCTTTTCTCCCGGTGGAAGCCGTTTCTTCTGGGGCTCACCGCGCTGCTGGTGCTCGGCAGCGCGACGCCTGCTCCGGCGCAGGAGTCGTCAGCCCAGAGCTGCACCTTTAGCCTCGGGTTTCAGACGTTGCACGACCTGATCCCGGACGTGGTGGGCGACTGCACGAGCAACGTCGTCTACATGCCGAACGGCGACGCGCAGCAGACCACGACCAACGGGCTGCTGGTCTGGCGCAAGGCGGACAACTGGACCGCCTTCACCAACGGCACCACGACGTGGATCGACGGACCCAACGGGGTGCAATCGCGCCCCAACGATCAGCTCTTCCCCTGGGAGTCGCCGCCGCCCACGCCGTCCGCCGCCCCGACGGCAGCGCCAACCGCCGCGCCGACCCAGCCGCCGGCTGCCGCCCCCGCGCCCCCGAGCGGATCCGACCGCTTCGGGGTGTACCTCGCCGTCAATTACCGCAACCCGCAGCAGGGGATCGCTGCGCTCAGCAAGGCGCAGCAGCTCGGTGTCGGCTGGGTGCGGCTCATGATGCCCTGGTCCGAGGTCCAGCCGAGCCCGCAGACGTACCGCTGGGACACCACCGACGCGATCGTGGCGCAGGCGCGGAGTCTGGGGCTGCAGTTGCTCGTGCTCGTCGGTCAGACGCCGGGCTGGGCCAACGCAAACCCCGGTGCGGGGTTCCGAGCGTTCAACAACCCGCCGCGCGACTATGCGCTGTGGGACAACTACCTCTACCAGCTCGTCTCGCGCTACAAGAACGACGTCCACGCCTGGGAGATCTGGAACGAGCCAGACATCCAGGGCCACTGGCCGGCCTCGACCACCGAATTCGCGCATCTGCTGGCGGTCGCTCACGACGCGATCAAGCGCGCCGATCCAGACGCGCAGGTGCTGCTCGGCGGTCTGTCGATGAACCAGGGGCCGCGCACCAATCTGAACTTCCTGACGCAGATCCTCACCGATCCGCAGTACCCGGCCACGCAGTCGTTCGACGTGATGAACTTTCATGCTTACGGCTCGGCATGCGAGGTCAAGTCGCGAATGGACGCGGTGAAGGCGGCGCTCAATGCGGCCGGAGTAGGCGATCGCCCGATCTGGGTGACAGAGACGGGGCTGGGGAGCGATCCAGCCGAGCAGCGCGCGCAGGGGTTCAGCGGCCCCGGCGCGCAGGAGCGCTACGCCCAGCAGATCCCCGCGCTGCTGCTGCAGCTCGGGGCAGCAAAGGTGTTCTGGTACCAACTCTACGATTACACCACCCCATCGGGTGGCGGCTATGTGAGCTACGGGCTGCTGGATGCCAGTATGAATCCGAAGCCCGCCTTCGCGGCCTACCAGAGCGCTATCGCCAGTGGCGGCCAGCCCGCGGCGGCGCGCTGCTAACAGCCTCGCCCTAACCCCGAGAGTCTTTTCATCGCTACCGCAGGGCTGTGCGGAGCCGGGGGCGCGCTCCCTGCCGCTGGCCCCGCGGGGGCGGCGATCCGAGGCGGGGTGCTGGCGTCCAGCCGGCGCCCCGGGGCCGGCTGGGCAGGCATGCGGATGGGCGCCGCGACAGCCGGATCACGTACTCTGCGCTGACGCTCTCCCCCATCTGCGAGGCGATCTCCCCATGTTCCGACGTGTCTGGTTCGTCCCACTCGCCCTGCTGGCGCTGCTGGCCATCTCGTACCCGACCTGGCTGAACGCGATCGGCCAGAACCTGGTCGTGGACGAGCCGCCGCGGCAGGCCGACGTGCTGATCGTGCTCGCCGGCAACTCGCCCTACCGGGCGCAGCACGCGGCCGAGCTGTACCACCAGGGCTGGGCGCCGTACCTGCTGATCTCCGACGAGGCGGTGAAGACGCACGGGCTGAATACCACCTGGCGCGAGCTGTACGCGCAGGGAGTGGCGAAGATCGACGTTCCGCGCGAGGCGGTGATCACCTGGCCAGGGATCGCCATCAATACCTACGAGGAGGCGCAGAAGAGCCGAGACATGATGCTCGCCCGGGGGTGGAAGCGGGCGATCGTGGTGACCGACCCGTTCCACTCGCGCCGGGCCATCCTGATCTTCCGCGCCGCCTTCCGCCCCGCCGGCCTGGAGGTGACGGTGTCGCCGAATCTGGCCAGCCCGGAGAACGTGGATGAGTGGTGGACGAACACCGACGGCTGGCAGCGGGTCATCCAGGAGTACATCAAGCTCGGCTGGGCGCTGGTCCACCGCGAGGTGTGAGTGTGGGGGCCAGGGAGCGCGGGCTATGCCTCGGCGATGTAGAGGTCGCGGTTGAAGCGGCTAAGCGGCTCGCCGCCTGTTTCGGTGACCAGCACGGTATCGGTCGTCGCGATCGCCAGCCCCGGCGTCATGAGCATCGGGATGACGTGGAAGACCATCCCGGCTTGGAGCGGCCGCTGCTCGTTGGCCTGGAGGCTCATGATGTAACCCTCGCCCCAGTCGGGCGGGAAGGCGATCCCGATGGAGTAGCCCACCCGGTGGCCGTGGACGCCGGGATAGCCGGCCTCGGCCAGCACCCGCTGGCACACCGCGTTGACCTCCGCTCCGGTCGTCCCGGGCCGCATCGCCTTGATCGTCTCTTCCAGCGCCAGGCGCGTCGCCGTGGCGCGGCGCCGCATCTCGGCAGTGGGTTCGCCGGCGACGCCGCAGCGCCAGAGCGCCCCACTGTAGCGGCGGACGCAGCCACCGATCTCCAGGATCAGCGGATCGCCGGGCTCGATGCGTCGGCCGGACCAGGTGGCGTGCGGCCAGGCGGTGCGCGGGCCAGCCGCGACGAACGGCGGCAGGCCCGCGTACTCGCTCCCGGCACGTACCATCGCCCGCAGCACCTCGGCCGCGACATCGTTCTCGGTGGCGCCGGCCCGCAGCGCCGCGAACCCGGCGGCCACGCCGGCCGCTGCCGCGGCGCAGGCCTGGCGGATGTATGCGACCTCGGCCGGGGACTTCACCAGCCGCGCCGCTTCGACGATCCCGCTGGCGTCCTCGAAGCGGGCGCCCGGCAGCCGCTCGCGGAGCTGGCGCAGGTCGCGCGGGGTGAGGAACCAGGAGGCCTCCTCCACCCCCACGCGCGCCTCGTCCAGCCGGCACTCCCGCAGCACCTGCACGGTGCGGTCGATGTAGTCCTCGGTGTCCTCGTAGCGCTCGCCGCGCTCCAGCCAGGAGAGGTACTCAACGTTTGGGTATTCGAAGCCGCGGACGAGCAGCACCGGCTCGCCCTCGAGCGGCACCAGGCAGGTCTGGTAGCGATAGTACCCGGGCGTGTGATAGCCGGTGAGGTAGTAGATATTCTCTGGGGTGTGGACGAGCAGCCCGTCGAGCCCCCGCTCTGCCAGCGCCTGCCGGATCTTCGCCAGGCGCGCCTGGAACTCCTGCAAGCTGAACGGCAGATCCTTCTCCATGCCCTTCCTCATCCGCTGCTTGTCACCGCTCCCGATGTCGCTAGCCCGCCTTAGGGGCGCTCATCAGGGCGGCGCGGTGCTTGGCGATCAGCTCCTCGACCTTGGCGCGACTGCGCTCCAGCAGCTTCTCCTCGGTCAGCTCCCAGCGCATCCCGCGATGGTAGTCCAGGTGGTAGCTGATGGCGTTCGGGAGGACGAGCGTCTCCCGCCCGAGCGCGGGGAACAGCTCCGAAAGGAATGCCAGCTCCCACACTTTCTCGTGGGAGGAGCGCGCGTCCAGGACATCCACCGTGGTGGCGTAATAGTCGCGCAGGATGGCGCGCACCAACGCATCCTGGTGGAACAGCCCGCCCGGGGAATAGTGCGGCCGGTCGGCCAGGAACCCACGGGCGGCGCCGGCGTTGAGGCAGACCGGGGCGATGTAGCCGTAGGCGCCGGCCTGGAAGGCGGTGGCGGCCAGCGTGGCGAAGGTGGACGATGGCAGCACGATGTCGTCGTCCAGGAAACAGGTGTGCGGCCCGGTCATGCTCTCCAGCAGCCGCAGCCGGCCGTCGCTGAAGGCGCGCTGGCGCTCCTTGGAATACTCGTACTCGCAGATGACGCCGCGGTCCTGGGCAAGCTTGAGCGCGAACAGCACGTCGTCGCGCTTGATGACGGGCTTGTCAGCGGTGTCGACTAAACGCACCCGGAGGCGAACGTTCTCCTGCAGCAGCAGGGTGGCGAGGGTCATGCCGAGTGTTGGCTTGCCCTTCGTGAGAATCCCGACGTCGATAAACTGCTCGCCAGCCGTCATGGCAGCCGCTGCCGTCCCCGTCCTGTACGTTCGCCCCGCGGCGCTCGCGCGGGCACTAGTTCGGCGCCACTATAGCACTGACGGACAAGCTCATGCCCACAGGCGCGCCCACGCCAGCGGAACACAAGGGGAGAACCCACGTCGTCCGATCCGCGGCTCCGCGCCTGGCCTGGCCCGGCGCCGGTCCGGCGTCCGGGGCACCCACCAGCTTCCTCGGCGGGAGCGCGGAGCACGGTGCCGCGGAGTGGACAATGGCCGGCACGCAAGAACTACATGGCGCCGACCCACCCGCCGCGCCGTGGTGACCAGTCGCGTGGTCGGACGTCAGGCGCGGCCAGCGCCGACCAGACCGCCGACCAGCTCCCGCCGACTGTGCACCCCAACCTTCTCGAAGATGGCCTTGAGGTGGTCCTGCACCGTGTGCGGGCTGATGCACAACCGCTCGGCGATCTGCCCCGTACCCAGACCGGCCTGGACTAGCTCCAGGAGCGCCTGCTCGCGGGGGGAGAGCTCCCAGGCCTGGCTGAGCAGGTCGAGGATCTCGGCTGGGTGGGCTTCCTCGACGGTCACGGCAATCCCCGCTTCGGCTCCTTCCAGGCGCGCGGCGTGGAGCACCGCCCAGCGCCGACTTGCCAGCCGGATGCGGCTCCGTGCCGTCCGATGGGGATCCACCCCGGCCTCCTGCCCGAGCAGCCGGGCCGCTACAGCGTACACGGCTGTCGGCAACGGCGGCCCGGCGCCGGCTGCACCGGCTGGTGCCAGCGCGGCCAGCCACTGGCGGGCGGCAGGGGTCTGGGAGTGGAGCCGGAGCTCGTCGTCCAGGATAAGCACGCCTGGTGGCGCGGCCCCGCCATCACCCTGCGACGGGGCACGCTGGAGGCTGCGCCGGAGCGCCACGGCGAGTGCTGGCACCAGCTCGGCGACCAGTTGCCCCTCCTCGGGGTCGAAGGGGCGCTCCCCAGTGGCGCGATACAGGTTCAGGAAGCCCCAGCAGCCGCGCCCGTCCCGCAGGACGGCGCGGAGCTCGTCACCGATGCCAACTGGCGCGTGCACTTCTCGGTGCCGAACACTCCGCCAGAGCTGGCCGCCGGTCGAGACGCTGAGAAGCCCCACCGAGGGCCAGTGGCACATCAGGGCGCGGTAGCTGTTGACGTCGGCGACGCGCTCCACCAGCGTGATGTAGCGCGCGAAGTCCGGGCCGAACGGGAGCTGCTCGCTCATCCCGCCGGTGGAGATGAGCGAGGCCGGGTCGACCAGCGCCCAGCACCAATGGGCGAACCCAATAGCCCGGCGCAGCTCGACCACGACCTCCAGCCGGAGCTCGTCCGGGTCGAGCGGTGCTTGCACCAGGCGGAGCAGCCTCTCCCGGCTGCGCTGCCGCTGCGCCTCACCTTGCATGCCGCCAGTGTAGTCCTACAGGAGGCGCCAAACAATCCCAGATTCCTGGGATTGTCAGCCAGGGCCAGCCGGGCGGAGGATGGTCACAGCAGGCGCCGCCACGGCCTGACCCATCTGGGCCGGGGCGAAGCGCCTCGGGTTTTTGGACCAGAGGAGGACGGAGCAATGGCACAGTATGTGATGATCGGAACACACGTCCACAGCCACTGCCCAGGCGCCAACGGCACGCTGCGTAAAGCGTGGCAGCAGGTATTCGCCGAGCTGCCCGCGCGTCGGGAGCAGCACGGTGTCAAGCTGGTAGTCGGCCCGCTGCACCTGGATCCTGCCCACAAGGTCCTGGTGATCGCCGAGGCCCCAAGCGCCGAGGCGCTGCGAGACTTCCTCATGCAGAGCCGGCTGGTCGAGCTGCAAGAGGTGGAGCTGTATCTGACGACTCCGCTGGAGACGCTCTTCCAGAACGCCCCCGCCCCACTCTATTAGACGGATACCTGGGCTTGTCCGCCCGGTTCAGAGGATCTCCTGGCCGGCGACCGGGCCAGGGACAATCGTCCGGTCGCGCCCTTCAGGCTCGCGGCAGTCACGGCGAGGCGCAGCGGCCGCGGGACGCCAAGCGCGACGTGGCAGATCGACCTGCGGGGTGGCCAGCAGCACCGAGCAGGGCGCGGCCTGCAGTACCAAATGGGCGGTCGGACTCACCAGTACTGTCTCACCCCCACGGTGCTCGCCCAGGCTCAGGCAGATCAGCGCCGCGCCGCTGCGGCCTGCCTCGGCGATGATCGCTTCGGCCAGGTCGCGAGCGTAGCTCAGTTCGAAGCTCGCGATTGTGCCTTCTTCCTGACAGACCCGCTGGGCCCGGACCAGTGCCTGCATCGCGGTGGTCTCCAGATCACGCGGCGCCTGGTCCGGTGGAAGGTCGGCGGGCAGCGCCGCGACACAGAGCACGATCAGGCGGTCGTAATCTTCCAGGGCGATCCGACAGGCGTAACGGAGGAGGTGCTCCGCCGCGAGCGAGCCGTCGAATAGCACTAGGAGATGCGGTACGTCACGCATGGTCTTCGACCGTCCTCGTTGGGCTCTCGGCGAGGCGGAGCAGCGCCTCGAGCGGGAATGGCTTGGGCAAGTAGACCACGGGGCGGAGCTCGCCCAGGCGGCGGGGGCTCACCGGGACGGCGGTGAGCACGAGGACTCGCACGCTGGCCGGCGGATCGGCCCGCCGCAGCACGTCCCAGCCAGTGCCGTCGGGCAGGTTGATGTCCAGGATGAGCAGGTCGGGTGCCTCCCGCCCGAGTGCCGCCAGCGCTTCCGCAACCGTGCCCGCCTCGCGAACCGCGTGGCCTCGCGCCACCAGGTTGCGCTGGATAATCGACCGCACGTACTCATCGTCTTCGACGACCAGCACACGCGCTGGGTTGCGATTCGCCATACAGGCCTCGTTCTTTCCGGCGAGCCGCGATGATCGCGGGAGCACTACTGGCAGTATGCGAGCGGGGCTCTAAGGTTCAGCTAAGGGGCGCTAGCAAGGGCCTAAAGGTTCCCTAAGGCTTCCAGCCGACTGCGGCCGCCGGCGGCGCTAAACCCTCAGGCTAGGTGATACGGAACATTCGCAACGATGACGCCGGGCCGGAACAGGAGCGCGGCCTTCAGGCGCAGCGCCGTCTGGTTGTGCAGCAGGTGCTCCCACCAGTGGGAGGGGACAAACTCGGGCAGCACCACCACCAGGGTTTCGTCCGGGTGGGATTGGCGCAGGGCATCGAGATAGCGCAGCAGTGGCCCGCTCAGGGAGCGATAGGGCGACTCGATCACCACCAGCTTCATGCCGCGGTACGGCGAGCGATCCCACTCCGCCCGCAGCCGTTCGGCCGCCGCCAGGTCGTCGGTGACGTGGACCGCGGTGACGGCGTTGTCGCCGACCAACGCCCCGGCGAAGGCCAGGGCCTGGCGGGCGGGGACAGTAAGCGCCGCGATCGGGACGATCACCCGTGGCCGCACCTCGGCCGAGACGAGCGGGGTCTCGGGGCGCAGGTGGCCCTCCAGGCGGCGGTAGTGGTGGCGGATCGCCCACATCAGCCCGATCAGGAGCGGGATCAGCACCAGCACCATCCAGGCGCCCAGGACGAACTTCGCGGCGGCCACTTCGATGGCGACAATCCCCGTCGTCACCGCCCCCAGTCCATTGATCGCCGCCCGCAGCCGCCAGTGTTGCTCCGTGCCGCGCAGCTTCCACCAGTGCCGCACCATCCCCGCCTGGCTCAGAGTGAAGGCGACGAACACCCCCACGGTATACAGCGGGATCAGGTTGGTAACGCTGCCCTGGAAGGCGATGATCAGCAGCGCCGCGATGCCGGCCAGCAGCACGATCCCGCTCGTGAACGCCAGCCGGTCGCCACGGAACTGGAACAGGCGCGGCAAGAAGCGGTCGCGTGCCAGGATGCTCGCCAGCCGCGGGAAATCGGCAAACGCGGTATTGGCGGCCAGCACCAGCAACAGCGCGGTAGAGAGCTGGATCAGATAGTGGTACGGACTGCCCGCGCCGACCAGCGTGCGGGCGAGCTGGCTGATAACCGTCTCCTCCTCGGTGGGATCCGGGACGATCCCGAGCTGGCCGGCCAGGAAGCTGATCCCTAGGAAGATCGCCCCGAAGCAGCTCCCCATCGCGATCAGCACCTGTTGCGCGTGGCGCCACTCGGGCGGCTTGAAGGCGGGCACCCCGTTGGAGACCGCCTCGGTGCCGGTCAGGGCCACTGAGCCCGAGGAAAAGGCCCGCAGGAGCAGCAGCAGGCTGAGCGCCTGCGCGCCCTGTGCCGGCCGCCACTCGGCCGGCGCTTCGTAGTGGGGCAGATGCCCGGTCGCCACCAGCGCCAGCCCGTAGGCGAGCAGGCCGAACATGGACCCCAGGTAGAGATAGGTGGGGGCGGTGAAGATCGCGGCGCTCTCGCGGATCCCGCGCAGGTTGCCCAGGCAGAGCACGCCAACAAACACCACCCCCAGCGCCACCCGGTACTCGAACAGGAGCGGGAAGATCGACGTCAGCGCGGCGACGCCCGCGGCGATGGAGACCGAGACGGTGAGGACGTAGTCGGTCAGCAAGGCCGCGGCCGCGGTGAGCCCAGCCAGGCTGCCGAGGTTGTCGCTGGCGACGATGTAGGAGCCCCCACCGCTCGGGTAGGCGCGGATGGTCTGCTGGTAGCTGGTGACTACGATGGCCAGGACCAGGACGATGGCTACCGTGATCGGCATGGTGAGCGCCAGCGCACCTGCCCCCGCCAGCACCAGCACCCGCATGATCTCCTCGGTGGCGTACGCCGAGGAGGAGATGTTGTCCGAGGCGAAGACGGCCAGGCCAGTGAAGACGCTGACCCGCTCGTGGGGCTCCTCCGCCGTGGCCAGCGGGCGACCGAGCAGCAGCCGCTTCAGGCGCGTGACAACGCCGCCCACGCCACCCCGTGGCTCGACGATCCCCGCTCGCGGGATCAGGTGGCCCGCCCCGGCCCGCCGGAAATCGGGATGGGGACTAACGCGCAGGTAACGGTCGCCGGGGCGTGCCCCACGCAGCGTCTCAACACGGTACAGCTCGCTGTCGGAGTGGTCCGCCTGTTCCAGGCCCTGGGGGAGGTCCCGGAGCAGGACGCGCTCACCCCGGGCGGCCGCTTCCGGCCGCCCGGGCTCCGTGCTCGCGCTGAGGTCGGATACCCCTTTTCCGCCGTCCTCGTCCCTCATCGTCCAACCTGGTGGCACAGTCGACCGTGTGCAGCCGCACCGATCCGTAAGGGCACTATGGAGCGGGTACCCTAAGGGTTCTCTAAGGGAGATGGGGTCCGGCCCTAAGAATCTTCTAAAGCTTCCAGGCCGCCGCGAGTGTGGGGCTCCCGCCACTCAGCCGTCGGCGAGGCGGTAGCCGACGCCGGGCTCGGTCAGGATGTAGCGCGGATGGGCAGGGTCGGGCTCCAGCTTGCGGCGAAGCTGCCCGACGAAGACGTGCAAGTAGGGGCGAGCATCCTCGTACTCCGGACCCCACACGGCGCGCAGCAACGCGCGGTGGGTAACCAGCTTGCCGGCGTTCTTCACCAGGTACAGGAGCATCTCGTACTCCTTTGGGGTGAGGTGCACCGGCCGGCCGGCCACGGTCACTTCACGGCGTTCGAGGTCAATGCGGATCGCCCCGTGCTCGATGGCCGCCTGCCCGGCCGCCTGCCCTCCGCCGCGGCGGAGGGCGGCGCGGATCCGTGCCAGCAGCTCGTTTACCCCGAAGGGCTTGGTGACGAAATCGTCGGCGCCGAGGTCCAGCGCCCGCACCTTGCGCTCCTCCTCGCCGTGCGCCGACAGCACAATGATCGGAACATCCAGCCGGAGGTCCTGCCGAACGGTGCGAGCAAACTCCAGGCCATCCAACCCGGGCAGGGCGAGATCCAGCAGGATGAGGTCGGGATGGCGGCGGCTGAGCAGCTCGAGCCCCTCTTCCCCGCTGGTGGCCAGGATCGGCTCGTAGCCATGCGCCCCGAGGATCGAGCGGAGCGCCCGGGTGATCTCTGGCTCATCGTCAACGACGAGGATGCGGGCCCCGCTCATGGGATGCTCCCGGGGGAGGCGCTGGACAACTCCGACCGCGCAGTTCGGCCAGGGGGTGGCTGGAGCGGGAGCTCGAAGACGAAGCGGGCCCCGCCGCCGGGGTTGTCCTCGACCCAGATCTGCCCACCGTGCGCCTCGACCAGGCCGCGACTCAGCGCCAGGCCCAGCCCCGAGCCGCGGACGCCCGGCGTCTGTCCCAGGCGGAAGAACTTGTCGAAGATCCGCTCCCGCTGGTCGGCCGGAATGCCCGGGCCACGGTCGGCGACAACGACGCGGACGTGGCCCGGGGCGCGCTCCACAGACACCCGGATCGGGCTGCCGGGTGGGGTGTACTTCGCGCCGTTCTCGATGAGATTCGTCACGACCTGGTCGATCAGGAGGTAGTCCAGCGGCACGGGGGGCAGTCCATCCTCGATCGCCAACTCGACATCGCGCCCGTACAGGGCCGGCCCGAGCCGGCCGATGACCTCCCGGATCAGCTCGCCGACATCGTACCAGTCGCGTTGCAGGCGCAGGGCCCCGGCCTCGATCCGCGACATATCCAGCAGATTGCCGACCAGCCGGTTGAGTCGGTCCGCCTCGCGGTTGATCGCCGCGGCGAAGCCTGCCCGATCCTCGTCGCTCCACGGCACATCCGTTTGTAGCAGGCTCTCGGCCGAGGCCTTGATGGCCGCGAGCGGCGTTCGCAGGTCGTGCGACACCGAGTTGAGCAGCGCGCTGCGCAGCTCGTCGGTCCGACGCAGCACCTCCGCCTCGGTCGCCTCGCGGCGGAGCTGGGCGCGCTCGACCGCGAGCCCGAGCTGGGTGGCGACGGCCGAGAGGAGTCGGTCCTCGGCGGCGTCGAACGCCGAGGACGCGTGCGGGTGAACCAGGAGCAGCGATCCGACCCGGCGGCCCTGCGCCCGTACCGGGGCGATGGAGATGTGCTCCGCCAGCCCGTCTCGCGGCGCCCCTGCCAACCGCGGCGGGATCACCCTGATCCAGCGGCCCGGGGCGCCCGGGCGATCAGCGGTGGGATTTCGGCCCTCGCTGAGCAGGCGGGACGGGGCGAGCAGGGCGGATCGTACTGCCTCCAGCGCCGGGCCATCGCCAGCGACGGCCCGAGCAACCGCGCCAGCGCCGGATTCCACCTCGATCGCCAGCGCCGGAAGCTGCAGCTCCCGGCGGAGTCGCTCGGCCACCGCCGAGAGCGCCTGGTCAAGGTCGGGCTCGCTCATGATTCGGGCGACGTCGTACAGGACCACCGCCTCGCGCTCCCGTTGCCGGGCCTCCTGGGCGCGGCGACGCTGGTCGGCAGCGAGCTGCCCGGTGATGATCGCGATGAGCAGGAACAGCAGGAGCGATATCCATTCTTCCGGGTCAGCGACGGTGAACGTGTAGCGCGGCGTGACGAAGAAGAAGTCGAAGGTGAGGAAGGCGAGCACCGAGGCAAGTACCGCCGGCCCGCTGCCGAAGGCGACCGCGACCGCGAGCACCGCGGTGAGGTAGAGCATGGAGAGATTGGCGATCCGGACCTGCGCGAACACCAGCCCGATCACCCCGCTGACGAGCGCGACCGCGGCCACCGCCGCCAGGTAGCCCCGCCAGTGGAGGCGAACATACTCCAGGAGCCGCTCCATCCTGTTCACATCTGGCAGCGTACTCAATTCCAGCGCGCCGAGGGAGAAAGTCCGGCGGCCCGGCAAGCCGAGGCGGCGGCGAGCGCTAGTGCGGGGTGCCGAGCAGCGCCCGGCGCTCGTGGATGATTGCTGCCAGCGCCTCGTCCAGCCCGGTCGACGGCGCGAAGTCGATCATCCGTCGCAGCCTGGTGCAATCCGGCACTCGCCGCCGCATGTCCTCGAAGCCGGCTGGATACGCCTGCTCGTAGGGAACGAAGACGATCTCCGAGCGCGAGCCGGTCAGCTCGATCACCCGGCGGGCCAGCGCCTCGATGGTGATCTCGCGCGCCTGGCCGATGTTGAACACCTCACCCACCGCGGCCTGGCACTGCGCCAGGCGCCGGACGGCCTCCACCGCGTCGGCGACATAGGTGAAGCAGCGGGTCTGCTGGCCATCGCCGTAGACGGTGAGCGGCTCGTTCCGTAGCGCCTGCTCGACGAAGCGAGGGACGACCATTCCATAGCGGCCGCTCTGGCGCGGCCCGATGGTATTGAAGAAACGGACGATGACAACGGGCAGGCGCTGCTCCGCCCAGTAGGCGAGGGCGAGCGACTCGTCCAGCCCCTTGGCCGCGGCGTAGTTCCAACGGCTGAGCCGCGTCGAGCCCAGCACGCGGTCGGCATCCTCATCGAGCGCGCCGGCGTCGTTCTTGCCGTATACCTCGGAGGTCGAAGCCAGCAGCACCCTGGCCCGCCAGCGGGCGGCGCTGGCGAGCACAACCTCGGTGCCACGAACGTTCGTGCGCAGCGACTCTAGAGGATGCTGAAGCACCCACTGGACGCCAACGGCGGCGGCCAGGTGGTAGACCATGTCCGCCTCGCGGGTGAGGCGGTCGACCAGCGCCTCGTCCAGAATCGAGCCGACATGCAGCGACAAGGCGGGGTGGGCACGGACCGCGCGCAGGTTGGACTCGCTGCCGGTGGAGAGGTTGTCCAGCACGGTGACCCGGTCGCCCTGGCGCAGCAGCGCCTCCACCAGGTGCGAGCCGATGAAGCCGGCTCCGCCGGTGACCAGCGCCCGCGTCACGAGCCGATGCTCACCGCCGCCGGCCCCGGCTGGAGCTCCGCCTTGATGAAGCTGGCCAGGTCGAGCGCCGGCAGCCCGAGCGCTTCGCACTCGCGCAGCACGCGCTGCGCCTGTCGCTCTGTCGGCAGAGCGACGACCACCTCGTCGACCTGGCGCTCTTCCAGCACCGCCCGCAGGTCGCTCACTGGGCCGAGCACCGGCACACCCTGGATGGTGCGGTGGAGGTAGCGGTCGTCGTCATCCAGCAGCCCGACCGGGCGGTAAGCGCGGCGCCGACTGCGGTACAGCGCCCGTAGCACCAGCTCGCCACCGTCGCCCGCTCCAACCACCAGCACTCGGGTCACGTCGTCCCGGCGGCTCTGCGTCACCAGGTGGTGCATCAGCTCGAAGGAGCGGCGCGAGGCCAGCATCGCCACGCTCAGCACCAGCAGGTCGATCAGCAGCACCGTGCGCGGCAGCGAGGCCTCGCCGAAGATTGCCAGGAACAGGACTGCGGTGAGGATTGTGCCAAGGGTGCAGGCGCGGACGATCAGCCAGGCGTCGGCCAGGCCCATGTGGCGCCAGACACTGCGGTAGACGCCCAGGGCGAGGAAGACGGCGAGCTTGACGCTCACCGCGATCGGCAGCATGCGGGCGAACTGGCTCAGGAACAGCGGGTCCAGCCTCCCCTCGAAGCGGAGCAGGTAGGCGGCCAGCAGCGAGGCCATCACCAGCAGCAGGTCCAGCAGCATCGCCGCCACCTGCTGCTTGTACAGCAGGTTCCGCCCACCGAGCACCATCCGCCCAATGACGCTGCCGCTGTCCAGCCGCTGGAAGTCTGCCTCGGTGTATACCCGCACCTGTCCAAGGAAGACGCCGAACAGGACGATGCCGGCCATCAGCAGCGCCCAGATGGCGAGCGTGGGCCAGAGGCCGAGCAGGTGCGAGCCGACCGCGAGCAGGCCGGTGAGCGCGGCGATCAGGTACAGCACCAGCACCGCCTGCCGCTCGGTGAGGCCCAGCGCCACCAGGCGATGGGAGAGGTGGTCGCGGCCGCCCTGGGCAATGGAGCGCCCGTTGGCCGGGCGAAGGATCGCCACCAGGGTGGTGTCGAGAATCGGCAGCGCCATCACCACGACCGGGAGGAGGAGCGTGGCGGTGACACCACGGGTGCTCTGGGCGGCGCTCAGCAGCGTCAGGCCGCTCAGCAGGTAGCCGAGCAGCAGGCTGCCGCAGTCGCCCATGAAGATGCGGGCCGGGTTGAAGTTGTGCAGAAGAAAACCGCTGGCTGCGCCGGCGACGATCAGCGCGATCAGCGCCGACTGGCGGTCGCCCTCCAGGTGGCTGGAGCCGAACAGCGTCAGCCCGACCACCGTTGCAATGCCGGCGGACAGCCCGTCCATGTTGTCCAGCAGGTTGAAGGCATTGGTCACCCCAACGATCCAGATGATCGCAAAGGGGGCCATGACCGGGCTGATGCTGGGCCGACCGAACAGGTGGAGCTGCCCGAACACCAGGATACAGGCGGCGACGATCTGCCCGAGGAGCTTGGTGTAGGGCGGCAGGCGCCGCAGGTCGTCGTACAGGCCGAGCGCGAAGACCACCGCCGCGCCGACCACCAGGTAGGCATAGCGCTCGTAGCGGTCCTCTTGCAATGGCTGGGGGACGACGACGAAGGCGATGGCGATGGCGGCGAAGATGGCCAGCCCGCCCAGCATGGGCGTGGGCCGACGATGCCAGCGGTCCGCCCGGGGCGCGGCTACCACCCCCAGGCGCTGCGCCAGCCGCGCCGCCAGTGGCGACAGCGCGGCTGCCAGGAACGCCGCCAGCGCGAAGGCGAACGGGTACAGCGCCGCGAACGGCCGCTCTACGAGCACGTCGGCAGGCCCTTCTGTCGAGCGAGGCTCAAGTATAGCGACTCCACATCCTGGATCAGCCGGCGCGAGGCGTAGCGCGGATAGACCGCGGCCCGCGCCGCCTGGCCCAGCGCCTCCCCCAGCCCCGGCTCGCGCAGTACCGATAGTAGCGCATCGGCCAGCGCCTGAGAATCACGCGGCGGCACCAGCAGTCCCGATACGCGGTGCTGCACCACCTCGCTCACCCCGCCCACATCCGTTGACACCACCGGCCGGCCGGCGGCCATCGCCTCGATCAGCGCTACCGGCGACCCTTCATTCAGCGACGACAGGGCGACCACGTCCAGCTCAGCGTACAAGCGTTCCAGGTCGCTGCGCCAGCCGAGAAAGCGGGTGGCCTCGGCCAGGCCCAGGTCGCGCGCCAGCGCCTCCAGCTCGCGGCGGCGCTCGCCATCGCCAACCACCAGAAAGCGCGCCCGCGGCTCCTGGCGGTGAACCTGGACCGCCGCCTGGAGGAACACCTCGTGCGCCTTGATCGGCACCAGCCGGGCGACGATCCCCACCAGCCGTTCCTCGGGGCCGAAGCCCAGCTCCTGGCGCACCTGGCCGCGCAGCGCCTCGACCTTCAGGAAGCGGTCCAGCTCCAGCCCGAGGGGAATCGCCTGGATCTTGTCCAACGGTGCAATGCCGTAGGAGGCGATCTCCCGGCGCTGCTTCTCGCCAACGGCGACGAGCCGGTCTGTCAGCAGCGCCAGCGCCCGCTCGATGGCGATGACCAGCCACGTCTTGGCCGGGCTGAAGTACGAATGGAAGACGTGGCCGTGGTAGGTGTGGATCACGATCGGGACGCCGGCCAGGCGCGCCGCCAGCCGCCCGGTCGTCCCGGCTTTGGCCATGTGCGTGTGGACGATGTCCGGCCGCAGGCGCCGCATCAGCCGCGCCAGCCGGGCGGCCGCGAGCAGGTCGTTGAGCGGGTTCAGCTCGCGTCCCAGCTCGGGCAGCACCAACGGCGCCACCCCACGCTGCTCGGCCAGGTCGCGCAGGCTCCCCTCCGTGGGCGCCTCGGTCCCGGTGACCAGGCGGGACTGAAAGCGGCCACGATCCAGCCCTTGATTCAGCAGGATGGCGTGGATCGCCGGCCCACCGATGTTCAGGCGGGTGATGACCCGCAGCACGCGCAGCGGCCGGCTCATGGGGGCGCGGCCAGCACCCGGACGTCGATCGTCCCGTAGTACTTCTGGGTGATGGTCGCCCGCTTCTCCGAGTGACTGAGCAGCCAGGCCCGGTCCGCGGCCGGCAGCGCCCGCCGGGTGTCGTCGTCCATCAGCACCACCGTCGCGCCCGACTGGCGCAGAAACGCCTCGAGCGGCGTCCGGCGCTGGAGTCGCAGCCGCTCGGCGACGTCGATGTCCACGAAGCGATGATCCGCCAGCGCCGGCCAGTACAGCGGCTGTCCCGCTACCACCGCCCCGGCGGGTACCTCAGCGCGGAGACGCTGCTGGAGCAGCGGGTAGTCGTGGTCGCCGGTGACGTAGCGGTAGCCGAGGTCGCGGGCGTAGCCGAGCAGCCCAAAGCCGAACAGCGCCACCAGCAGCGTGATCCCCGCGCCGGCCCAGAGCCGCCCGGGCAGTCGCGCCGCGATCTCGGCGATCGTCGCCCCGATCAGCAGCGACAGCGGAGCGTAGTACAGCACCAGGTAGAACGGGACCTTGCTCACGACGAGCAGGCTGAACAGCGCGAACGCCGCCAGGAGCCCGAGTAGCACCAGCAGGTGCGCTCGGCTGCCCCGCAGCGCCCGCGCCGCCGACCAGGCCAGGCTGGCCGCCAGCACCAGCAGCTCCAGCGGACGTCCCGCGAGGTGCTGCGCGAAGCGGCCCCACTCGCCCGCCGTCGACGCCGCCAGCGTGCCGGCCAGCAGCGGCGGGCGCTTCTCCATCCCAACCCAGAAGTCGAGCGAGGCCAGATACCGGGCGGGGTCGGGCGCCACCCGGACGCCGAGATAGACCGCGGCGCCGAGCGCCAGCCCGCCGCCCAGCCAGCGGAGCGCGCGCGGCGCGCTCTGGCCCGCGGACAGCAGGGACGGCAGCCCGACCAGCGGCAGGAACGCCACCGCGTTCGGATGCACGTCCACCGCCAGGCCCAGGAGCAGCCCGGCCCCGAGGTGCGCCGGCCAGACCTCGGCGGGGAACAGCGCCAGCCAGAGCGCGGCCATCAGCAGCGCCGCGACGACGACGTCCGGTCGGACGAAGTGGGCGGAGAGGAGGAATGGCTCGGAGGCGGCCAGCACCGTCGCCGCGGCCGCGGCCGCGCCAGTGCCGAACAGGCGCCGCCCGGCCAGGAAGGTTGCCACGAGCAGCAGCCCGGCCCAGAGACTCGACACCAGCCGGGCGACGGCGAGGCTCGGGCCCAGCAGTCGGAGCGCCAGCCCGACGCTGATCCCCTGCACTCCCCCTTTGTACAGGGGGTCGCGCCCAAAGAACGGATCGAGCAGCGTCGCCTGAGGGTCGGTCCCGACCGCGACCCAGAAGGCGTTCATCTCGCGCCCCTCGTCGCTGGAGATGGGCGGCCAGGTCAGCACAAAGGGCGCGTAGAGCGCAAGAGCGAGAGCGGCCGCGGCGACGACCAGGGGCAGGGCCAGCAGCGCCAGCCGCCGCTCCAGCAGGGAGCTGCGCGCCCGGGGCAGCGGCAGAGCCCGGGGTGGCGAGGTCACGGTCATTGCGCGCAGCCCGTCACAGGTCCGAGCGCGCATCCGGCGCGGCGTACAGGCGCCAGGCGCCATCCGCGTAGGTCGCCACCAGTCGGTAATGCGCGTCCAGCCACTTCACGTACGCGTCCAGCTTACCGGTTCGGCCCCGCCAGGTGGCCACGGCGCGCGGCTGGTAGCGCTGTACCTGCGCGATCAGCGCCGGGGCGGTGATCGACCCGGCGTCGATGCGCGTCCCGGACGGATCCGCCAGCCAGGGCGGCACGAGCCGCCCGGCCTCGAACGCTGCCAGCGGGTTGTCGCTGACAACGAAGTCGTTTGGCGCCGCCAGCTCCCGGAACGCCTTCGCCAGCGCAAGCTCGGTGTGCCGGTCGCGCTGCCGCTCCGTGGCCGCCACGTCGGGCCAGATCACCGCCCGGTCCTGCTTCACCACGCCCGGCAGCGCCAGCGCGTAGGCGACGATCCCGAGCACCGCCAGGCCCGGCAGCGCCAGCACCCGGGGCGAGCGGCTCACCACCTCTCGCAGCGCGAGCCAACCGAGCGCCGGCCCGGCCCCCGCCAGCAGCGCCAGCGGCGGCACCAGGTACACCAGGTGCTTGCCCGACAGGTCGTTGTACACGAGCAGCAGCCCAAGCGTGGCGCCGAGCCATGCCAGCGGCGGTAGCGTCAGGCGCCAGGAGCGGAGCAGGAGCAGCACCGCTCCAGCAGCCGCGGCGACGACGAGCCCAGACCCCTCGGCGGAGAGCGCCTGGCGGATGAGATGCACGTTTGCCGCGGCACGCAGTTTCAGCGCCTGCTCCGCGCCACCACGGTACGCCACGAGCTGCTCGTACACGCCGCCTGGCCCCATCAGCAGCACCGCGGCCGTGACGACCACCGTCCCCAGCACCCCGCCCAGCAGCAGGTCCCGCCAGGCGGGGCGGCCGCGCCCCAGCAGCGCCAGCCCGACCGCCAGGACGATCGGAACGGCCATCGGCTTGGACAGCAGCGCCACGGCACACAGGGTGCAGGCGGCGAGCGCCAGACGGCGCGTCCCGACCCGGGCATACCAGAGGCCGGCAGCCAGCGCCAGCAGCGCCGGGGCGAGCGAGACGACCTCTGCCAGGGCCAGCCGCGAGCCCTGCAGGTAGCCCGGGCTCAGCAGCAGCACGAGCAGAGCCAGTATGCCGGCGGCGCGGCCGGCGAGGGCTGAGCCGGCCAGGTAGGCACCGATGAGCCCGACGAGCGAGAAGACCGCCACGCCGAGCCGGGCCGCGGCGAGCGTGTGCCCACCCAGCGCGAAGAACGGATAGAGCAGGTCGAGCAGCAGCACGCCCTGCGAGGCGAAGATGTCGCGGAAGGGCCGGTAGCCGGCCGCCATCAGCGCGAGCTGCTCGGCCCGCACCCCCTCGTCGAACGAGCCGGTGTATACCCCGAGGTTCTCGAGCCGCGTCGCCACCGCGACGGCGAGCGCGAGGCCGACGACCAGTCCGGCGGGGCGAACCAGGGGCAGGGAAGCAGCGGCTGTCCGGGTACGGATCGCGGAATCGGCCATGCGATATGCGGCCTCGCGCCCTGGCGGCAGGATCGAACCGTCGGCCGACCGGCGAGCGCGGCATTCTAGCAAACGGACGACGCGGGCGGCAGCGCGTTGTGAGCGCCGCTTCCCGAGTGGTAGACTGCCGAGCGCCCCGGCCCGGAGCCCGGCGCGCTCAAGGGAAGCGGCCGTTCCGTGTCCAAGTTCGCGCCCGCGCGGGCGCCCTCCGACCATGCCAGCGCCCTCATCCCGCTCCCGGCGGGGCTGCCGGACGCTCGGCTGGTCGAATCGGCTGCGCTCGGCTGCGCCGCGGCCGTGCTGCTGGCGGCGCCGGCCATGGTGGCGCTCCCGCTGGCGGTCCTCACGCTCCTCTGGTGCTCCGCCCGGCTGCTTCGCCGCGCCCGCCGCCCGGCGCCGCTCGACGCGGCCGCGCTCACCCTTACTCTCGCCACGGCGCTCGGATACCTGCTGTCGCCAACGCCCGCCGGCGCGGCCCGGCTGGCGGGCTTGGCCGTGGCGCTGGCGCTCTACCTGGCAGCGACCCAGCTCGTCGGTGACGAGCGCGCCGCCGCGCGCGGCGCGCTGATCGCGCTCGGGCTCCTGATGGTCTGCATCGCCGTGGAGGTCGTCCTGTTGCGCGGAGCCTACCCACCGCCAGCGCTGACGCCGGGACGGGTGACCGCGGCGCTGGAGCGGCTGCCCGACCTGCGCGGCGACCCGCTCGACATGAACGCTCGGCTGGTGATCCACGCCTACGGCATCGCCCAGCTTGCCCTGCTAGGGCTGGCGCTCTGCGCCGCCTGGGCGTTTCACGGCTCCGAGGGGTGGGCGCGGCGGCTGGCGGTGGCCGGCGCACTCGGCTTCGCGCTGCTGCTGGCGCTCTCGCAGTCGCGCAGTGCCCTGCTGGCCGCGGTCGTCGTGATCCCGGTCGTTGGCGCATTTCGCTCCCGCCGCTGGTGGCTGGCCCTGCCCGCTGGCGCCCTGCTCATCCTGCTCGTCAACGCGCTCGGGCTGCTCGCCCGTAGTGCGGACAGCGACTGGCTGTCCCTGCGGCGGTACGCCTGGAGCGGCGCGCTACGGCTCCTGCTAGAGCAGCCGTTCACCGGCGTTGGCCCCGGCATGCGCACGGTGGCGGAGCGCTTCGCCGCCCACTTCGAGCTGGCGGACCCGCACACGATCTCCCACGCGCACAACGTCTTCCTCCAGACGTACCTGGAGCTCGGTCCGCTCGGCTTCGCGGGCCTAGTGGGGCTGTTCGGCTTCGGCCTGCTGGCCGCCGGGCGCGCCGGCCGTGCCCAGACCCGAGAAGCACGCATCGTCGCCAGCGCGGTCGCCGCGGCGCTGGCCGGCTCGCTGCTGTTCGGGCTGACCGACGCCGTCCCCACCAGCGACGTGGGGCTGGCACTGCTGCTCCTGCTCGGGGCGCTACTGGGGCCGCTGGCGCCGGCCGGCGGGCTCTGGCGCCCGGGCGCCACGGTGCGCCTGGCGAGCCTGGCCGGGCTCGGGCTGGCCCTAGCCAGCCTGGCGGTCGCCTGGCCGCGCGCGGTCAGCGCCTTCGAGGTGAACCGCGCCGCCTCTCTGCTCAGTGGTGACGCGCCCGTGGCCGCGAGCGAGGCGACCCGCGCGGTCGCGGCGGCCAGCCTGGCAGTGGACCTGCGTCCGGGCGATCCCATCGGCTACCGCGAGCTGGCCTGGGCGCGGATCGGCGCTGGCGATGTCGCCGGCGCGCTCGCGGCGCTCGACACGGCGCGGAAGCTGCCCGGCCTGAGTGGGTACGAAGCGTTCCAGCTTGGGCGCGTGTACGAGGCGCTGGGGCAGACGGCGGACATGGTTCCGCTCTGGGTTCAGGCCGGCGAGGGCTGGCGGCTGATGGACCGGGCGGCCGACCGGGTAAGCAAGCGCGACTACGACGAAGCGGAGCTGATCTATCGTGGCCTGATCACAGCCGACCCGGATAATGCCGACGCGCTTGGGGAGCTGGGGGTGCTGCTGCTCCGGCGACGCGGCGACGCCGACGAGGCGCTGCGGCTGCTCGGCCAGGCGGTTGCCCTGGATCCGCGCAAGCGCGACCCGCTGGCGGACTATCTCCTCTCGCGGGGGGTGAGCCGCCGCGGCGCGGCGCAGCGCGGTGAGACCAGTTTCGACGACGCGCTGGCCTGGCTGCGTGCCGCCGCGGCGCTGCAGCCGGATCGGGCGCGGCCACATCTGGAGCTGGGCCGGGCGCTGGCGCTGGCCGGCCAGCCCGGTGCGGCGCGGAGCGAGCTGCTCCGCGCCCTGGAGCTCGAGCCGAGCAATCAGGACGCCCAGCGCGTCCTCGGCCAGCTCGCCGGCTAGTGCGCCAGGAGCACCCGGCAGCCGACGAAAGGAACGCGACGGAGGACATGTCCGACTCGCTCGCGCGCACGAGCGCCTCGACCCGCTGGCAGCAGGCGCGTAGCCTGTTGAAGGTGGTGGTGCCGCTGCTGCTGTTTCTGGGCGCCGTCGTGGCGCTCGCCGGCGGCTGGCAGCAGCTCGCCAGCTATCAGTTCGCGGTTCATCTCCCCCTGGCCGGCGCCGCCTTCGCCACGCTGCTGGTGGCAATCATCTGGGCGTCGCTGGTCTGGACATACATGGCGCGGATGTTTGGTGCCCCGCTCGGCTGGCGCGCCGGGATCAAGGTCTACGCTACCTCCAACCTCGGCAAGTACCTGCCCGGTAAGGTCGGCCACGTCGTCGCACGCGTCTATCTGGCACAGGAGCGCGGCGTCCCGCTCGCCGTCGGCACCACTGCCGCTGTCGTCGACATCGTGCTCTACATCGCCGCCGCGCTCTCGTTCGGGGTGCTGGCGCTGCCACGGCTCGTGCCCGCCTACGGCGGACTCGCCACCACGTTCGGAGTCCTGTGTATCGTCGTCGGCCTGGCGCTGCTGCACCCGCGGGTGCTGAACCGGGTGCTGGGCGGGCTGGCCAAGAAGCTGCCCGGCGGCACCCGCTTTCACCTGGAGTGCGGCTACGGGACGATCCTGCTGCTGTTCGGGCTCTACCTGGTGCTGATCCTGCTGACCACGCTCGGGATGCTGCTGTCCCTCAGCGCGATCCAGCCGCTGGCGCTGGTGGTGCTGAGCGAGCTGGGGGCGGTGTACGGCATCTCCTACGTCGCCGGGCTGATCTTCCCATTCGCCCCGAACGGGGTTGGCGTCCGTGAAGGGGTGATGGCGACGCTGCTGAGCGGCATCCTCCCGGTCGCGGCCGCGGGCGCGGGCAGCGTGCTGTTCCGGGTGCTCCAGGTGAGCGCCGAGGGGGTCTACGCGCTGATCGCCAGCCGCCTGTAGCCCGGCGCCCGCTCACGCGCCGCCGAAGCAGAGGTTGACTGTCTGGCCGGGCTGCACCCCATGGGCGGCGAACCAGCCCTGGTTTGCCTCGATGGCATACACGTACGGCGCAGCCGGACCGTGCGCGTCCAGCGTCTCCGGCTGCATATCCTGAATGTCCAGGATGGTGCCATCCCCGGTGATGAAAGCGATGCTGAGCGGGATCAGCGTGTCCTTCATCCAGAAACGGGCGGTGGTGGGGCCGTCGAAGACGAAGAGCATTCCGCTATCGGCCGGCAGTGAGGCACGGTTCATCAGCCCTGTCGCCCGCTCCTGCGCTGTCCGCGCGACCTCCAACGCCAGGCTGGGCGAGCCGGGCGCCGCGAAGATGGCGACGGCGGCACTGTCACAGGTGGCGCCAGCGCGGGCCGAGGGGAGGCTACAGGCGCTGGCGAGGCACGCCAGGAGCCAGGCAAGAGTGACGAGCAGCAGGCGGAAGCGGGGCATACACTCCTCCGGGCCAGCCCGCTGGCATTGTAGCCCAGCGCTTCCGGGCCACTTTGGCATCGTCCCGAGAAGCGTGACCAGAGTGAGATGCACTGTCCGTTGACCGCCCCCCTGGAGCCTCCTATCGTACAGGCAGCCACGCCGGGCAGCGCGGCGCAGCGGGCTGCCCGAGAAACCGCAGGTGAGCACGCTGCCTCTGCCGCCGCCTGGCTCGACCAGACGCCGACCTCGCCGGCGCGTTGTCCTGTTCGGGATGCTGCTCGCGGCCTGGCTCGCAACGTCCGGGTGCGGGATCATTGGCGGGCCGGCGCAGCCGACGCCGACGCCAGACGTGTTCGCTGCATTGAAACAGCGCGAGGAGCAGCTCAAGAGTCAGGGCAAGCAGCTCCTGCTGGAGGGACGCTTCCGCGAGGCGCTGGCGGTGCTGGAACAGGCGCGGGTCTTCGCCCCTCAGCCCGATCCAGAGCTGGACGCGCTGATCGAGCAGGCGCGCCGGGGCCTCCAGCCGACCGAGACGCCGACGCCGGTGCCGCCCACCGCCACCGCGACGCCGGTCGCGATCGCGGTCCCCACCATCAACCCCCTTCCGCCTGACGTTGCGCTGGGCCAGGACGTGTTCGGTCAGGTGTTCCTGGTCTCCGTGCCAGCCAACCCGGCCGGCGGCCTGCCCCCGGCCCAGGACGTGTTTGCCCCGACCGAGCAGGTGGGCCTGTTCATCGAGGCCTTCAGCCAGCACGTCCGGCTGCCGTTCACCCTGCGCGTGTTCAACCGCGACAGCGGGATTCTGGTCGGCGAGGCGCGCTTCTCGATTCAGCCGCCGCCTACGCCCACCCCCGGTGCTCCGCCGCTACCCCCGCCACCGGTAGTCTTCGGCGACCGCTTCGTCTGGTACCACACCGGCGGCGAGCTCCCCGGGAATTACCGGGTGGAGCTGTACGCCGACTCGACGCTCGCGGTCGTGCTCGACTTCCGGGTCACCCAGGCGCCGTTCCCAACTGCCACCCCGGTGGTGGCCGCTACCCCGGCCCCGGTCGCCACCCTGCCCCCGCCGATCGCGACGCCGCGGATCGTCGTCCCCACGCCGCTGCCGGGGCCGGCCCGGCCCCCCGTGCTGCCCACGCCGCTCCCGCCACCGGAGCTCGCGCCTGGCCCGCCCGCGACGCCGACGGCGACGCCCACCGCGACCGCGACCCCCACGGCGACGCCAACCCCGACGCCGCAGACGGCCCAGCAGGTGCTCACCGGTGGCATCCCGGCCGGGCTCGCCTACAACCCGGGTATCGACCGGCTCTACGTGGCCGACTCGTCGGGCGTCGTCTGGACGTTGGAGAGCAACCGACGGGTCGACCAGCCGCCGTTCCGCGTGACCGCGGAGCGGCCGGGCTCGATCGAGAACGGTACCACCGACAAGCCGTCGAGCATCGCGGTCGATCCCACCTCGGGCCTGGTGTACATCGGCCTCAAGCGCTCGGAGGCGATCGGGGTCTTCCACGGCACCACCGGGGCGCGGCTGAAGACCATCAACCTGCCCAGCCGGCCGACGAAGGTCGTGGTGAACTCGACGCTGCACCTGCTGTACGCGATCCTGCCCGAGCGCAACGCGACCGCGATCATCGACCCCTCGCAGCCGACACCGATCATCGCCACCGCGAGCACGCCACAGGCGACCGACCTGCTGGTGAGCGAGGACGGCCGGTCGATCTTCGTCACCCACCTGACCGGCGAGCTCTCCGAGATCGACGGGCGCTCGGGCGAGCTGCTCTCGCGGGTGGCGCTCTCCGGCCCGGGCTTGTTCGCGCTCACCCAGGCGAACGGCCTGCTGGCGGCGATCAACGTCCCGCGCAGGCAGTTGGTCGTCTACGACCCACGCGCCAAGCAGGTAACCAACCAGATCGATCTCGCCCTGCCGCCCGCGGCGATTACCGCCGGGCCGCTCACCGGGACGGTGTACGTGCTGTCGCTCAGCAATCCGCTGGATGCCTCGGGGCCGCCGCAGCCGCCGGTGCTGAGCAACTTCGATCCGGCCAGTGGCAAGAGCAACGGGATCATCCGGCTCACCGACCGGGCGGGGCAGATGAGCCAATCGCCGGTGGGGCTGCCCGGCGATGACCCGAACCTGATGTCGCTCAACAACGCCATCACTGTCAATCCGTTCAGCGAGGTGGTGTACCTGATTAACCCAGACGCCGGGCGGATCTCGATCGCCGCCCCGTGTATGTACCCCAGCCTGTCCCAGACGCCAGTCGGCGAGCGTGTGCCGCGCCCGGATTGGCTCTGCCCGGGAGGGTGAGTGTGCAGGCGCCGCGTCGCTTCCCGATCCACCTGCCCACCCGAGTGCTCTGGCGCGCTCGTCCCGGCGCAGTCCGCTCTGCCGCGCTGGCGCTACTCGCGCTGTCACTGGCGCTATCCATCTGGCCGGCGTCGCTGCTGGCGCGGCCGAGCAACATCCTGCGCTGTACGCTGCCGCCCGACTTCGCCATCCCCGGCGGCTGGTTCTTCCAGGAGCAGAAACGGCCGCAGAACCAGGAGTTCTGTCTGGGCTATTCGGTGGTCGACGACGACCAGGCAGCGATGTGGTCGGAGTTCTACCGGCTGGGCGGGGTGAAGGTGCTTGGCTACCCGGTCTCCCAGCGCTATACCGGGCCGGGCGGCTACATCCAGCAGGGCTTCGAGTTCGCGGTACTCCAGTGGCGGCCCGAGGAGAACCGGGCGCTGCCGGCGCTGGTATTCGAGCAGTTCCATGATGCCGGTCTGGACCCCCAGCTCCGCTTCTTCAGCATCCCGGAGCCAGTCGCCCCGCCCCCCGGCGGCTACGCCGACGAGGTGGCGATCCGCCAGTCCTGGCTCACCGATCCGGAGATCATGGCGCGGTATCTTACCGACCCGCGCGATGGCCAGCCCTGGCCGTTGCAGGAGATGGCCTGGGACTTCTATGGCCTGCCCCAGGGACCGCCGGAGCGGGTGACCTACGGCCCGACCAGCTCCTACCCCCTGCTGGCCCCGTTCGTCACCCAGCGCTTCCAGCGCTTCAGCCTGCGCCTGCTGCTGGCGGACGATCCGACCCAGCCGGTGAACCGCAAGGGCTGCGTTGCCACGGTGCGCAGCGGCGCGCTGGCCCGACTGCTTCACCTGATTCCGCCGGGCGCCGCGCAGGAGGAGCCAGCGCAGGAGGGGCCGGTGCTGGTCTCCGAGGTGCAGCCGGAGCAGTTCGTGCCGGCGACATCCGACACCCCGTCACTGGTGACCGTGACCATCTCGCTGCTCAACTTCCAGCCGAACGAGATCGTCGACTTCACCGCCACGCCGCTGAGCCAGCCGACCAACGCCACCCCGAAACCGTGGGAGCAGACCATCGGGCCGATCCCGATCCAGGTAGACGCCCGCGGCCAGGCGACGCGGGACGTACAGCTCTGGACCGTCTCCTACACCCTGCAGGCTATAGGACGGAACAGCGGGGCAAACCTGGCGGTGGTGAAGAACATCTCCGCGCTGGCGCTCGACCAGTTCCCGGTCGCCCTGTGCCAGGCACTCAGCTCTGCCCCGAACGTGCTGATCGCGCCGACCCCGTTCGTCACTCCAGCGGTCACGCCAACCACGCCGGCCACCCCACTGCCCGGCCAGACTCCCACGGGGCGCTGAGGGCGCAAGCCTTGCCGCGTGCGACAGACGACGGCGGGGTGGGCTCTCCGGCCCACCCCGCGCAGCGCGAACGAGGCGCTTGGAATCAGGTTTCGTCGACCAGGTCGTGCTCCTCGGGCAGCGGCTCCTCGGCCCCCAGGTCCACGTCCAGGGGCGCCTCGGGCTCGACCTCTAGCTCCTCGGGGTACTCCTCTTCCTCTTCCTCGAAGTCCGTCCGGAACATGTCCTCGCGGGTGTAGCCGCGGAACACCTCGGCGGTCGCGGTGGTGGGGAACGAGGGGCGATTGCCCATGCTTGGGGAGCGCTGCGCCTCGCGGATGATGACCTTCACCGCATGCTCGTCCACGGAGGTAATCGCTGCGGTGTAGGTGTTGCCCATCTCCAGCAGCTTCAAGACCCGCTGGTTGATCTTCGGCTCCAGCCGCCCGACCACCAGCCCGGTGGTCGGCTCCACCAGCCGCACAGCGTTTCCGTTCACCTCCAGGTTGACCGTGTCGCCGGGCGTCAGCCGAGCGATTGCCTCCGGCGGCGCCAGGTCTACCAGCGAGGTCGTTGCGGTCCGGCCGCTCTCCTCGATGAACAGGCTCGGGTCAACCTTGGTCGGTGGTGGTGGCGCGGCCGCCCTTTCCTGGGCGAGCTTTTCGAGCCGCTGCAGGTTCTTGGCGGCGATCGTGTTGGTGGGATCGAGCCGCAGCGCCTCCTCGTAGGCCTTACGTGCCTCGGCGTACTGCCCGAGCTCCATCAGCGCCTTGCCCAGGCGGTTATGGCTGTCCACGTCATCTGGGAACAGCTCGAGGATGCGTCGGTTCATATCGGCCGCTTCTGCCCAGCGGCTCTTCATCGCAAAAGCGATGGCCTGCTCGGCTTTGATCCGCTTCAGGCGAAGACGGTCTTCAGAGGGGAAGACGGCCATGCGGGACCTCACTTGCGTTCGAGCGTCTGCGGTACGGTGGGCCACCTCGGCGTCGAGGGGCGAGGCAGTTGAGGGATAAACGAGCTGGTAACCTGGATGCCCGGAGCCGGCCGATTGTAGCGTGCCCCGTTCAGCCCCGCAACTGGGCGCAAGAACAGGGCCACGCCTGGCACATGCACTCGCGCCCTGGCGCCGCATAGCGCGCGCTCAAGACGCGATGTAGTAATACATAAGGTACCCGAAGAGGGCCTGCCCCCTCACGAAAATCCGCGCCGCCCTACCGAGCATTCCCTACGCGCGCCAGGGCGCGGTGGAGAGCACCAGCGCCATCCCTACCGCCGCGACGATCCCATATTCTAGCACCACCCGCCGGTCGAGCGCCCGGTCCAGCAGTGCCTCGGCCAGGCCGACCAGCACGTAGAATAGGAGGAGCAGCAGCGCCCCTCCGACCAGTGCGGGCGACGACCAGAATCCGAGCGCCACGCCCGCCTGCCCGAGCGCGAGCGCCACCACGAGCGCGTAGGCCCGCGTGGCGGCGCGGGTGGCCCCGTGCTCACGCAGCACGACCAGCGCCAGTAGCCCGGCGCTCACGCTGCACAGCAGCCCGCTGAGGAGCGGCGGGCTCTTCGCCTGGTAGATCAGGGTGAACAGTGCAAATGCCACCAGGTAGGCGAGCAGGGTAACACCATAGCGGACGAGCAGGTTCCCGCCAGCACCGGCCGCCTCTGCGTTCTGCAGCAGCAGCGCCAGTGCGAGTAGCGCCAGCGCCGCGAGCGTGGCCGGGGCGCGCAGTGGCTCGGTGCCAAACGGCGGCTGGCCCAGCGCCAGCCGCGCCGCGAGCAGTAGCAGCGCCGGCAGCGCCCAGCCGGAGTACAGCAGCCGTGTCCAGGCGCCTCGGGGTGGCCGGAGCCAGATCGCCGCTTCCGCCGCTAGCCCAACCAGGCCGGCCGCGGCGAGGTCCAGCAGCGAGAGCACACCGGACGCTGGCCGGGCGAATAGCAGCGTCGCCCCGCCGACCAGGAGGGCCAGCAGCGCCGCCAGCCAGTGCGTGCTCCGGTTACTCGCGCGCCGCGAGCCGGTCGAGCGCCTCACGGCGCGCCTCCAGCTTGGAGAGGCGGTCACGAAAATCGGCGAGCTTTTCCCGCTCTGCCTGCACCACGTGTGGCGGTGCCTGGCTGATGAAGCCTGGCCGAGCCAGCATCGCCTCCAGCCGCTCCACCTGCGACCGGGTGCGCCCGATCTCCCCGGCCAGACGCTCGCTCTCCCGACGCAGGTCCACCACGCCTTCCACCGGGATGAACACCTGCACCCCGCCGGCGACGAGCACCAGCGCCCGCGCGGGCGCGTTCGCCTCGTCGGCGACCACGGTGAGCGGCTCCAGCCGCATGCGCGGCAGCCCGGACAGCAGCAGCGCGAGCGACTGCCAGTGCGGCACGGCGTCTCCGGCCACCAGTGTCGCGGCCAGCGGCCGGGTATCCAGGTGATAGTCCGCCCGCATCCGGCGCACCTCGCCCACCACCGCCATCAGATCATGCCAGGCGCGCTCAGCATCCAGGTCCCGCAACGCGGTATCCGCCTCGGGCCAGGGCTGGATCATGATCGAGCTTGTCGGCTCGGCGCCGTCCGGCAGCGTCAGCGCCTGCCAGAGCTCCTCGGTCACGAACGGAGCGAACGGGTGCAGCAGCCGGAGCAGCTTCTCGAAGACCCGTACCAGCATCTGCTCGGTCGGAAGCCGGGCCGGATCATCCGTCGCTTTGCGCAGCGCGATCTTGGCCGCCTCCACATACCAGTCGGCGAACTCGCTCCAGAGGAACTCGTAGACGGTGCGAGCCGCCTCGCCAAGCTGGAAGTCACGCAGCAGCCGGGTCACCTCGTCGATCACCCAGGCGGCGCGGCTGGCGATCCAACGGTCGGCCAGGCTGTTCTGCTCGCCCAGCGAGAGCGGTTCGGTAGCGCGGGTGCGCACCTCGGAGCGAACGTTCAGCAGGACGAAGCGGCCGACGTTCCAGAGCTTGTTGACGAAGTCCCGCCGCGAGTCCAGCTTCTCCAGATTGAACTCGAAGTTCGTCCCCGGGCTGTTGCCGATCACCAGCGCCAGACGCAGCGCATCCGTCCCGAACGTTTCGATCAGCGTGATCGGGTCCTGGACGTTGCCCCTGGTCTTAGACATCTTCTCGCCGCCCTGGGTGAGCAGGCCGTGGAGGTACACGGTGCGGAACGGCACGTCGCCGGTGAAGTGCATCCCAAGCATGATCATCCGGGCGACCCAGAAGAACAGGATGTCGTGCCCCGTCTCCATCACCGTCGTCGGATAGAACCGCCGCAGGTCCTCCGTCTCCTTCGGCCAGCCGAGCGTGGAGAATGGCCAGAGCCCGGAGGAGAACCAGGTGTCCAGCACGTCCGGGTCCTGCTCCAGGTCAGCGCCCCCGCAGTTGGGGCAGCGTGTCGGATCCTCCACCCGCGCCATCTGCTCGCCACAGGTGCGGCAGTACCAGACCGGGATGCGGTGGCCCCACCAGAGCTGGCGGCTGATGCACCAGTCGCGGATGTTCTCCATCCAGTGGAAGTACTCTTTCTCGAACCGCTCCGGAATGATCGTGATCCGGCCGTCGCGCACCGCCTCGATCGCCGGCTCGGCCAGCGGCTTGATCCGCACGTACCACTGCTCGGTGACCAGCGGCTCCACCCGGGTGCCGCAACGCTGGCAGTGGCCGACCGCGTGGCGGAGCGGCTCGGTGCGGACCAGCAGCCCCTCGCGCTCGAGCGCCTGCACCACGGCGGGGCGCGCCTCGGCGATGGTGAGCCCGGCGAATGGGCCGGCCTCCTCGTTCAGGTAGCCATCCAGCGTGAACACGCTCACGATCGGCAGCCCGTGGCGCTGGCCGATCTCGAAGTCAACCGGGTCGTGGCCTGGCGTCACCTTCAGCGCCCCGGTGCCGAACTGCGGATCGACCGCCTCGTCGCCGATCAGTGGCACCCGCCGGCCGATCAGCGGTACCCGCGCCTCGCGCCCGATCAGGTCGCGGTAGCGTGGATCCTCGGGCGACACCGCCACGGCCGTGTCCGCCAGGATCGTCTCAGGCCGGGTGGTAGCGACCGTCAGGTATTCTGGCTCTCCGCCCTCCTGGCGCGGGACGAGCGGGTAACGGACGTAGTAGAGCTGGCTCTCGACCTCCTTGTGGACGACCTCGAGGTCCGACAGGGCGGTCTGGCAGCGTGGGCACCAGTTGGTGATCCGCTTGCCGCGGTAGATCAGCCCCTCGTCGTAGAGCCGGACGAAGGCGGTGCGGACCGCGTGCACCGGCCCGGGGTCGAGGGTGAAGCAGTCGCGGTCCCAATCGGCAGAAGCGCCCAGGCGGCGAATCTGCTGCTGGATGTACGTCCCGTAGCGGTTCACCCAGTCCCAGACCCGCTCCAGGAACTTCTCCCGGCCGAGCTGCTGCCGTGTCAGCCCCTCTTTGGCGAGCTGGCGCTCGACCACCATCTGGGTGGCGATGCCGGCGTGGTCACGCCCAGGCACCCAGAGGGCGGGATCGCCCAGCATCCGGTGCCAGCGGATCAGCAGGTCCTCGAGTGCCATACCCAGGGCGTGGCCGTTGTGCAGCTCGCCGGTTACGTTCGGCGGCGGCATGGTGATGACGAACGGCGCTCGGCGGCCGAAGTTCGGGCTGGTCTCGGGCTTGAAATATCCCTTGTCCAGCCAGTAGGCGTACCACTTCGGTTCGACGCGCGCCGGGTTATAGGGAGCGTACTCGCGCGTCGACTCCGTCACCGCGGCCGGTTTCTGCATTCCTGGCTACCCTCTGGGCCGGCGGAACAAGGAATGGCCTCCCGTCCTGACATGACTGGGAGGCCTCGATGCCGGCAGTAGCTCATTATACCGCGTGCAACCCGCCTGGCAGAGGCGACCTACTCCGGGGAGTCGGCCCGACTGGAGCCTGCCTCCGTCTCGTCCGGCTCCCCGCCCCACAGCTCCCGCCACTGCTCCGCGAAGTCGGGCAGTCCCTCCAGCGCTTCCGGCCCGGGCAGCCGTGCCTGGCCGGGCCAGAGCAGCGGGACACGCTCCCACCGGGGTGCTCCGGCCGGCTGGAACGGCGTGAACGACGCCAGTCCACGGGTCAGCAGCAGCCAGCCGATGCGTCCGAGCCCGTCGGGATCGACCAGCGCCTGCAACGCTCGCAGGTTCGCCTCGCGCTCAGCCCAGGGGATCGCTGCCCGGCCGACAGCCGACGCTGCCTGGGCGAGGCCGAGCCGCGCGAGCACCTCTGACTGGGCCAGCGGCCCCCAGGCGTCCAGACCGAGCCGGGCGGCGAGCAGCCGTAGGGTGGTGAAGTCGACGTCCGCGGTGATGTCCTGCTGGCCGACGCGCGTCAGCGGCTCGTCGTTGACGGTGTGGCGATAGTAGCAGCGCAGCGTCCCCCGCGGCCGGCCGGGGGCGAGCAGGCGCTCCGCCTCGGCGCCGTAGTCGATCACCAGCGCCGCACCCCGGCGCAGCGCACTGGATACCTGCGCCAGCCAGCGCTCGACCAGCAGACAGACCTCCGCCCGTGTGCCCTCGCCCGGCGCCAGCCCGAGCCGGGCGAAGTACGCCTCCAGCGCCGGCGTGCTGGGCGGGCCGGGCTCCAGCGCCAGCCGCCCCTCGCGCTCCACGACGTATAGCTCGCGCAGACCCTCGGGACCAGGGGTGACGAGGTGGAACGGCAGCGCATCCAGCAGCTCGTGGGCGATGGCGAGGCCGTCGAACAGCGGCAGCGCGGCGTCGAGCGCCGAGGCCTCCGCCCAGCCCACCGTCGCCTCCAGCCCGGCGCTGGCGAGCACAGCCCGCTGCTGCTGGACGAGCGCCGGGCTACGCTCGACGATTCGGTAACGCAGCGCCGCGAAGAAGCGCGGCTCTGCCTCCCTGGCCCAGACGAGCAGATCGCGCGCCAGCGCCCCGCTCCCCCCGCCATACTCCACCAGGTCGAAGCGTTCGGGCTCGCCCAGCGCCTGCCAGACTGCGAGCGCCTGGAGGCCGACGCAGACGCCAAAGGCGGGGTGGAGCTCGGGGCTGGTAATGAAATCCCCCTCCGGCCCGGTGACCACCGGGTGGGTGGCGTAGTACCCGCCCGGCCCGTGCAGCACCAGCTCCATGAACGCGGCGAACGTCAGCCGGCGGCGCCGTTCCAGCGCCTCGCGGAGCGCCTGCCCTAGCGGCCCGGCCAGAGGCACACCTGCCGCATCACGAATCATCGTCGGCCCCTTCTGGCAAGCAAGACGCTGAAGAGTGGGTGCGGGCAGAGCGAACCCACCGCGAGCGCGCGCTTGGGACAGCAGAAGGTGGGGCCGCGGCCAGCGTCACTCAATTCAGCCTCCCTGATACCGCTTGATGCCCCCAATACCATTCGGGGCGGGAGCGAGGGAGGCTCATGGCGATCGTGCAACGCGGGCTCACGCTCGGTGAGCGCCTCTAGCTGCCCGAGGAGACGCCGCCGCTCGAATTCGCGGGCGGGGTGGTGCCCCAGTCAGCCATTGCCTGTCCGAAGAAGCAGGCCGCGACCGTCCAACTCTGGACCTTTGGGCTCCACGTGGAGCCAGCCGCGGCCGCTGGCAGGAGCAGTCTCGGCAGGACAGCGGCGCGCGCAGCAGCGGAAGGGAGAACCTGCTCATGCGTCTCAGCGTTCGCTCGCTCTCTTTGCTCGCCCTGGTGGCACTGGTCGCGGCCCTGTTTCCCCGCGGAGCGCTCGCAGCCCAGACGCGGGCAATGACCTACTCCGTCACGCTTGGAACCGGACGGTCATGCACGAACCACGGGAGGTTGGCGTGCGCTGCTCCCTGCCACGACACCTCTCGAATCGCTCCCACCGCCGGGGTAGCCGGGCGCTCCTGGCCGCAGAGCGCGGTGGTGGGACGCCTCCTGGGCTCAGCCGCGGACGCGGTCGCGGGCCATCTCCACCAACTGCACCAGCGTGTCGGCTACCGGCACACCCGCCTCCTGAAAGGCGGCGACCTTGGCCTGGGGCGTCCCCATCCTGCCGGAGATGATCGCCCCGGCGTGGCCCATGCGCTTGCCCGGCGGGGCGGAGCGGCCGGAGATGAAGGCGTAGGCTTGCTTCTTGAACGATGACTTGATGTACTGCGCCGCCATCTCCTCGTCGGTGCCGCCGATCTCCCCGATCACCAGCACCTGTTCTGTCTCCGGGTCGTCGTTGAATAGCTTCAGGATGTCCACGAAGGTGGAACCGATCACGGGATCGCCGCCGATGCCGACGCAGGTGGAGATGCCCATCCCGCGCTCGGTGAGCAGGTTGGCGACCTCGTAGGTGAGCGTGCCGCTGCGGGAGATGATCCCGACCGGGCCACGCTTGTCGAAAACGCTGGCCGGCATGATCCCCACCTTGGCGGCCTGCGGCGTGGTGACGCCCGGGCAGTTGGGGCCAATGAGCCGGGTGGTCGTCTGCTGCAGGTAGCGCACCGCCCTGACGACGTCCAGGGTCGGGGTGCCTTCGGTGATGCAGACGGTCAGCGCCAGGCCGGCCGCGGCCGCTTCGATGATCGCGTCGCCCGCGCCCGGCGGCGGGACGAAGATGACCGAGGCGTTCGCTCCGGTCTGCTCCACCGCCTCCCGCACGCTGTCGAAGACGGGCACGCCCTTGTAGTTGCTGCCGCCGCGGCCCGGGGTGACGCCGGCGACGACGTTGGTGCCAAACTCACGCATCTGATCGGTATGGAAGCTGCCCTCGCGCCCGGTGATGCCCTGGACCAGGAGCCGTGTGTCGCGGTCGACGAGAATCGCCATCTTACGCCGCTGCCTCCCGCTGCCGCGCCAGCTCGATCGCCCGGCGCGCCGCCTGCTCCGGGTCACCGACAGGGATTAGGCTCGTCCCTTCGAGCATCTTCAGCCCTTCGTCCGCCCGAGTCCCGGCCATGCGGACGACGATGGGCACGCTGATGTCCATGCTGCTGGTAGCATCTAGCACCCCGCGCGCCACCTCGTCGCCGCGGGTGATCCCGCCGAAGATGTTGATCAGGATCGCCTTGACGTTCTTGTCCAGCAGCACGATCTCCAGCGCCTGGCGCACCAGGTCTGCCTTCGCCCCGCCGCCCACGTCCAGGAAGTTGGCCGGGCGCCCACCGTTGCGGGTCACCATGTCCAGCGTCCCCATCACCAGCCCGGCCCCGTTGCCGATAATCCCGATGTCCCCGTTCAGGTGGACGTAGGTGACACCGCGGCGGTGGGCCTCCGCCTCGATCGGATCCTCCTCCGCCTCTTCTTTGTAGACAAGCAGGTCCTGGTGGCGGAACAGCGCGTTGTCATCCACGTCGAACTTGGCGTCGGCGGCGACCACCTGGCCCTGCTGCGTAACCATGAGCGGGTTGATCTCCGCCAGCGCGGCGTCGGTCTCGACGAAGACCCGGTACAGCTTCTCCCCGATAGCCACGATCTGGCGGGCGACAGTCGGGTCGAAGCCTGCCCGGGCGATCAGGTCGCGCAGCTCGAAGCCGAACGGGCCGAAGGCCGGGTCGATGGTGAGCCGGGCAATCGCCTCCGGCTCGGTCGCCGCGACCTCTTCGATGTCCACCCCGCCCTTAGCGCTGGCCATCATCAGCGGCCGCTTGCTGGCGCGATCGACCAGCAGCGCCAGGTAGTACTCACGCGTGAACTGCTGGGCCTGCTCCACCAGCACCCGCTGGATCAAGAAGCCCTTGAAGGCGCGGCCGAGGATCGCCCGAGCGTGCTCGGCGGCCTGCTCCGGGTTGTCGGCCAGCTTGATCAGCCCGGCCTTGCCCCGGCCGCCCGCGTGCACCTGGGCCTTCACCACTACCCGACCGCCCAGCTCGAGCGCCGCCTCGGCGGCGGCCTCCGGGCTCTCCGCCATCTTCCCGGGCGGGACCGGGATCCCAAAACGGGAGAAGATCTGCTTCGCCTGGAACTCGTAGAGCTTCACCTTGAACCTCGAAGCGGGAGTGACGCCCGGCCCGCCGCCCGGCAGAGTCGGGCGCCCAGGAGCAGCGCGCCACGCGTGGGCCTACCCCGGCGGCCACGCGAAGCGCCGGCCGCCGAGCAAGTGCAGGTGGATGTGGAACACGGACTGGCCGGCGTCCGGGCCATGATTGAAGACGAGCCGGTACCCGGAGGCCTCAAGCCCCTCCCGGCGGGCAACGTCGGCAGCGATCCTCACCAGGTGCCCCAGCAACGGCTCCTGCTCGGGCGTCGCCACAGCCACGGAGGTAATGTGCTCGCGGGGGATCACCAGCACATGGGTGGGTGCCTGGGGATTCAGGTCACGAAAGGCGACGCACTGGTTATCCGAGTGCACCAGGGTGGCGGGAATCTCACCGGAGGCGATACGGCAGAACACGCAGTCGGCCACGGACGTCCTCTCCCAGTAGCCGGCCGCCTGGCGCGGCATCGCGGACGGCACGCCAGCCGAAACGCGCTCGGCGCCAGGTGACGGGGAGCTCCTCCTGATGATACGCCCACCCCTCCCAGGTCGCCAGAACGCTGCGTGGCCTATGGATCGGCGGCGCGGAAGACGATACGCACCTCCGCTCCCACACCCAGGCCGAGCCGCGCCGCCGCGCTCCCATTGGGCATAGCGATCTCAAGCAGCCCGCTGCTACCGATGAGCGCGATGAGCGGCTGGTCGGAGGCAAAGTACGGGCTGAGCCCCTGGATAACCTGGCCGCCGACCTCGACGCGCTCCACCTCCGCCCCCGCGCCTTCGTAGCTGGTAACGAGGTTGCCGAAGTGGTCGACGTGTACCACCCGAGCGCTGAGCGAGCCGTCGGGCCGCGGCCGCGGCTCGGGCCAGGGCAGCGCCCGCAGCCAGCGGTTCGGGGAGCCGACCGCCCGCAAGGAGATGCCACTCGCCAGGTGGCCAGCGACCGGCCCGAACAGGTCGCGGCCATGGAAGGTGCTGCTCACCCGCGGGCGCCAGAAGCGTGGCTGATCCAGCACTACGCTGGCGCAGTCCTCGCCGAGCACCAGGCGGTCGTCGGCGATCGAGAGGGAACAGCGGCCCAGGCGGGCGAGCCGGAGCAGCGCCCAGCTCAGCAGCCCGTTGTCCGGCGCGACGAACGTCAGCCCTCCCGCCTGCACCGCGAGCGCCCGGCGGTCGGTGCCAACACCAGGGTCGACGACGGCCAGTACGACCGTTTCGGGCGGCAGATATTCGACCGCTGCCATGAGCAGGAAGGCGCCACAGCGGATATCCTGCGGCGGAACCAGGTGGCTGAGGTCGATGGCCGGGCTTTCGGGCGCGTACTGGGCCAGAATCGCCTTGACCACCCCGACGTAGTGGTCGGCCAGGCCAAAATCGGTCAGCAGCGCGATAGGCGGCGCTCTCACCGGGGCTCCAGGTTGCCGGTTGCGAACAGCGCCAGCATGGCCAGCACCGGCCCGGCAGTCTCGGCGCGCAGGATGCGCGGGCCGAGTCCGATTGGCGTCGCCCCGGCGGCCAGAGCCTGCTCCACTTCTTCGGCGGTGAAGCCACCTTCCGGCCCGATGAACAACGCGAGCTCGCCTGCCGAGGGCAGCCGGGCGAGGATCTCACGCGGGCCATGCTGGTTGTCGCGCTCCCAGGCGAGCAGCGCCGGGCCGACACGGACCGCCTGGCGCACTGCCTCCGGAAAGCGCTCGGCGGGCTCGACCACTGGCACGCGGCCGCGCTCGCTCTGCTCGGCCGCTTCGCGGACAATGCGCCGCCAGCGCTCCAGCTTCTCCCCGGTCACCGCCTCCGTTCCCGCCAGGCTCCGCGCCGTCTGAACCGGGACGAACGCGGAGATGCCCACCTCGGTCCCCTTCTGCAAGGCGAGCTCGAACTTCTCCCTGGGCAGGAGCGCCTGGTACAGGGTGATGTGCAGCGCCGGCTCGCCCCGGCTCAGACGCGTCGCGACAATCTCCGCGCTGGTCTCACGCGGGTCTGCCCGCACGAGCCGCGCCGCGTATTCGCGCCCACTGCCATCCAGCACCACGATCTCGTCGCCGGGACGCAGGCGAAGCACACGCGCTACCTGATGGGAGAGGTCCGCGGGCAGACGCACCTGCCCATGCTGCACCGCGGCCGGGGGGACGAAGAAGCGGTGCTGAGCCACGGGGCAAGCCCTGTTCAGACCCTGGCGCTGCCGGCCCCGGACTCCTCCGCTCCTGGGCGGCGCGCCAGCACGGCGACCCAGTCGCCCTCCTGCTCGGTACGCTGGTGGCGCCAGCCCGCCGCTTCGAGCGCGGCGATGAAGCGCGGCGCATCCACCGCCAGCACGCCGGAGAACACCGCCTGGCCGTTGTCTCGAAGCACCTCCCAGATGGCCGGGTGCAGGTCCAGCAGGGTGCGGAGGGTGATGTTCGCCAGCGCCAGGTCGACCGAGCCAGGCGGGACCAGCGGCGATGGCACGCTGCCCTGCTCGACCGCGACGTGGCCCGCGACCTCGTTGCGGCGGGCGTTGTCGCGCGCCACCTCTACGGCGACGCTCTCCAGGTCCAGCGCCCACACCTGTCGGGCGCCTAGCTTTACCGCAGCGATGGCGAGGATGCCCGATCCGGTCCCCAGGTCCAGCACGTCTATCCCCGGTCGAGCCAGCTCTTCCAGCCATCGCAGGCAGAGGCGGGTGGTGGGGTGCAGCCCGGTCCCGAACGCCATCCCCGGATCAAGCAGCAGCGGCACGTCGCCGGGCCGAGGCTGGTACTCTCGCCAGGAGGGCACGATGACGATCCGCTGGCCGACCCGCTGAACGAAGAAGTGCTCCTTCCAGGCGTTGGCCCAGTCCTCCTCAGCCAGGGTACGGATCTCCAGTGGGGCCACCGCCCGCAGCCGGCCCAGGTGCCAGACGCCCTCTTCCAGCCGGGCGCGCCGCTCTTCCGTGCGCTCGTCTAGAGGCAGATAGGTCTTGACCAGCACCGGGCGGTCCCGCTCGATCCAGACCGCTTCGCCGTCGGGCGACGAGACGACCGGCTCTTCGATGGCGACGCCCTGTCCCCAGCGGCCGAACAGCTCCGCGACGGCATCTACCGCCTCGGGCTCGGCGCGGGTGGAGCACTCGAGCCAGCGCATCAGGTCCCGCTCAGACGCCGAAGGCGTCCTTCACCTTCTCGAAGAAGCCTTTGTTCTCCTGTGGGCTGACCTCGTCGCCAAAGGTGGCGGCGAGCTTGCGGAACAGCTCCCGCTGCTCCCTGGTCAGCTCGGTCGGGACCATGACCTTGACCCGCACCAGCAGGTCGCCGCGCCCCGAGCCCTGGAGCACTGGAACGCCCTTGCCGCGAATCCGCAGCACCCGGCCGGACTGCGTCCCAGCCGGGATATCGAGCGGGACCGTGTCGCCTTCGAGCAGCGGCACCTCCACCTCGGCGCCCAGCGCCGCCTGCGCGACGTTGATCGGGAGCTCGAGCAGCAGGTCGTTGCCCTGGCGACGGAAGAAGCGATGGGGCTGGACGTGCAGTACCACGTACAGGTGCCCGGGCGGGCCTCCGTTGGGGCCGGGCTCGCCCTCGCCCGAAAGCCGAAGCTGGGTCCCATCCGAGACCCCGGCCGGCACCGTGACCCGCAGCGTCTTCTGCCGCCGGACGACTCCCTGGCCGTGGCACTCGGTGCAGGGATCGAAAACAAGCTGCCCTTCGCCCCGACAGCGACTGCAGACGCTCACGTTGACGAACTGGCCGAAGATCGATTGGTGCGCTCGGCGGATCTCGCCGGTTCCCCCGCAGGTCGGGCACGGTACCGGAGTGCTCCCGGGCTCGATCCCCCGGCCGTTACAGCGCTCGCAGGTCTCATGCTTCGGGACGGTGACGTCCTTCTCCGTTCCGAAGATCGATTCCTCGAAGCTGAGCTGGAGGTCGAGCCGCAGGTCGGCGCCTCGCTGGACACGCTGCCGGCGGCCAGTGCCGGCCGCGGCGCCGAAGAAGCTCTCGAAGATGTCCTCGATCCCGAAGCCGTTGGCGCCCAGTCCGCCGAAGCCTCCCTCGCCCAGGTGCCCGAACCGGTCGTACTGGGCTCGGCGCTCAGGGTCGCTCAGGACCTCATACGCCTCCTGGGCCTCCTTGAACTTCTCGGAGGCGTCGGCGCTCGGGTTGCGGTCCGGGTGATATTGCAGCGCCAGCCGGCGGTAGGCACGGCGAATCTCGTCGGCGCTCGCCGACCGCCCGACGCCCAGAACTTCGTAGTAGTCACGCTTCGTTGTCGCCATGCGCGCCTAGCATGATACTCAAGCCGCCAGCGGCCAGTACAGTCCTCAGGAGAGGCACAGTGCCGTCCCCCTCGCCGGCCGCGGGATCAGACAACTTCGATTTCCGGATGCTCCGTCGTGAGCGCCCGCAGCAGCCGTGCCAGGTAGCGGACCAGCGGGACTGCGCGCCAGTACGGCAGCCGCGTCGGGCCGAGCACGCCCAGCACCCCCGACACGTCGTCCGACAGCATGTAGCGGATCAAGACTGCGCTGGTCTCGCGCATCTGCTCGAGCGCGTGCTCTCGTCCGATTACCACCCGCACGTCGGCGCCAAGCTCCGCCTCGGACAGCAGCCGCGCCAGCAGGTAGCCCCGCTCGAGCGCTTCGATAATCGGGAGTGCCTTCTGGCTGGAGGCGAACTCCGGTTGGGCGAGCATCTGGCTCAGTCCCTCGTAGTACACCTCCTGCAGCGCCTGATCCTCAGCGTGGCGCAGGATGCGTTCGGTCGCTTGCAGCACCTGCTGCTCCAAGCCGGTCGCTTTGCTCGCTTCGTGCGCAACGTGCGCCGCCGTCCCATTATGGGGCGCGGAAGTGAGCCGGTTGGACAGCCGGGTCAGCTCTTCGCGACTGACCGCCGAGTCGACGTGGAGGAGCTGTTTCTTGAGCGCGCCGGACTCGAGCAGCACCGCCAGCAGCACGACCTGCTCGCCCAGGGGCACCAGCTCGATACGGCGGAGCCGGGCGCGCGGTGAGCCCGGCAGCGTCACTACCGCGGCGCTGTGCAGCGCGTTCGCCAGCACCGACGACGCGAGCCGGACCCACTCGTCCACGTCGTTCTCCACCTGGTGAAACTGATGGGCAATCGTGCGGCGCTCGGCAGCGGGCATCTCGCCTTGGCCCATCAGCCGCTCGACGTAGTAGCGGTAGCCCAGATCAGTCGGCACGCGGCCGGCACTGGTGTGCGGCTGGCCGATCAGCCCGCTTTCCTCCAGCGTCGCCAGCTCGTTCCGAATCGTCGCGGAGGAGACCGTCGGCTCATACTTCCGGGCCACTACCTCTGAGGCGACCGGGACCGCCGTGGTCACGTATTCCTCAACCACGTACTTCAAGACGCGCTCGCGGCGAGGCGTGAGCTGCATTGAATCTCCGCTCTTTAGCACTCGCCCCCCCTGAGTGCTAACGCCCTGCGTTGCCCAATCTATATCACTGGCCCGTGAGCACGTCAAGAAAGCCCGGGCCGCCGCGAGCGGCCAAAAGGCCTGACCGCGGGTGGCGAAGGCCCCTGGCCAGGGAAACGGCCGGGGCGCTGGATGCCAGGAACGCCGTGGTATACTCCCGCGATTCGCGAGGTCCACCGTGGCGCGCCCGCGCCCGTTCGTAGCCGGAGGGAGGAGCAGAGCGGCGTGCCTGAGCGCGTTGTCGTGACCGGCATGGGCGCCGTCACCCCGCTCGGTCTCGACGTCCCATCCACCTGGAACGCGATGCTCGAGGGCCGCTCCGGCGTCGGGCCGATCACCTGCTTCGATGCTCGCGACCAGGTCGTGCGGATCGCCGCCGAGGTGAAAGGCTTCGATCCTCTGGCGTACATGAGCGCCAAGGAGGCGCGCCGGACCGACCGCCACGTGCAGCTTGCCATCGCCGCCGCGGACGAGGCGATGCGCAGCTCGGGCCTGGTGGTGAACGAGCGCAACGCCACTCGCGTCGGGGTGATCGCCGCCTCGGGCGTCGGCGGCTTCGTCACTCTCTCGCAGCAGTTCGACGTCCTGCGCGACCGCGGGCCGCGCGCCATCAGCCCGTTTCTGCTAACGGCGTACTTGATCGACCTGCTTCCGGGCAATCTCTCGATCCGCTATGGCGCCCAGGGGCCGAACTTCTCCATCGTCTCCGCCTGCTCCACCAGTGCCCACTGCCTGGGAGAAGCGGCGGAGATCATCCGGCGCGGCGATGCCGACGCGATCCTGGCTGGCGGCTGCGAGGCGAGCATCGTCCCGATCGGCGTCGCCGCCTTCACCGCGATCCGGGCGCTATCCACCCGCAACGAGGAGCCGGAGCGTGCCAGCCGACCCTTCGACAAGGATCGTGACGGCTTTGTAATCGGCGAAGCGGCCGCGATGGTGGTGCTCGAATCGCTCAGCAGCGCGCGGGAGCGCGGCGCCCCGATTCTGGCCGAGCTCGCCGGGTACGCCGCCACGGCCGACGCGCACCATGTCACCGCTCCGCCTGAGGAGGGCGAGGGCGCGGTCCGGGCGATGCGCCTGTGTCTGGAGAAGGCGGGGCTCAGCCCCCAGGATGTGGGCTACATCAACGCCCACGCTACCTCCACGCCAGTCGGCGACCGCTCGGAGTCCAGGGCGGTCCGGGCCGTGTTTGGCCGCCGGGCCGACGAGATTCCGATCAGCTCCATCAAGTCCATGACCGGCCATCTGCTTGGGGCGGCGGGAGCGGTGGAGGCGATCGTCTGCGTGCTGGCGATTCGTGACGGGATGATCCCGCCCACGATCAACTACGAGACGCCCGACCCGGCCTGCGACCTGGACTACGTCCCCAACGTCGCCCGGGCCAAACGGGTGGACGTGGCGCTGTCGAACTCG
>Ga0209810_1000698_pt1 | contig 65404 bp, 62 predicted proteins | sample Coa_R1_7_FD_187159 | JGI IMG/M metagenome (GOLD analysis project Ga0209810, IMG submission 187159) | Surface soil microbial communities from Centralia Pennsylvania, which are recovering from an underground coalmine fire - Coalmine... | ecosystem: Environmental > Terrestrial > Soil > Unclassified...
GCCCAGACAGCATCGAACACTCCGGCCTGCAACGCGCGCATGATGTAGCCGACCTCCACTGGGTCGTCGGGTTGGGTAGCAACCCGACATCCCAGTCGGGCCAAACCGACGACCGGTGGATGGTCCCGCTGCTAGCGCCTATCCGCGCGGCCTCTAAGTCCTTGCCACCAATTGTTCATCTTCCGTTCATTCCTTTGTTCCCGGCCGTGAGCGACACTCTGCCGATGGGCGCTGCGTCCTCGATCGAGGTCCGCTTGTCGCACACGGACCGCGACGAGGTGGTCAGTTCGGTCGTCGGGCTCTTGACGACGGCGGCACCGCCCGATGCCGACCACCGCAAGCGGCGGCAGCTGGGCGACCCGGGCCCTCCGCGATGAACCCGCGGAATGAGAGGAAGATGGTCCAGACATTCGATACCCGGCCCTCTTCACCGCCTGATGGCAAGGCAGGCGTGCCGGAGGGAGTTGTCGCCGATCTGACCCGCGAGTTCAGCACCCTGGATTTCGGGCGGATCGCCCAGTGTGTCCGAGAGACGAGCCGCACCTTCGACGACGCCCGGATCACGCAGTTCCTGCCAATCCTGATCCGTCGCGAGGTCCGGGCCCGCTTACGGCGCCTCTCGACACCGGGCTGACCGGGTCGCCGCCACCTACGAGGCGGCCCGACCCAAGGGGCCCAATCGCATGGGAGACTTGCCGATCGTGAGAATCGGAGTCGACCTGGGAGGCACAAAAATCTTCACCGTCGCCCTCAAGGGCACGGAGGTCGTCGCCGAGGCGAAGTCCAAGACGCCTGTGCAGGGCGGTCCCTTGGCCGTCGTTGACGCCATGGCGGCAACCGTCCGGGCGCTCGGCGTCGGATCCGAGGCTGAAGCCGTCGGGGTAGGGGCTCCCGGTGTCATCGACTTCCGCTCGGGGGTGGTCCACTCGGCGCCGAACCTCACCGGGTGGGTGGAGCCGTTCCGCTTGGGGCCGGCCCTCTCCGAGGCCCTTGGCGGAACGTCGGTGACGGTCGACAACGACGTGAACGTGGGCACCGTGGCCGAGCACCAGATGGGGGCGGCGGTGGGCTCCCGTGACGTCCTCGGAGTCTTCGTCGGCACCGGCGTCGGCGGTGGCCTGATCCTCAATAACCGACTCCGGCGGGGGGCCAGCGGTTATGCGGGTGAGATCGGCCACGTCGTGGTCCGGCCGGGCGGGCGGCGATGTGGCTGCGGCGGCCGGGGTCACCTCGAGGCCTACGCCGGACGGGCAGGCATGGAGCGCCGGGCCCGCCAGCACGAAGCCCGGGGCCGCGACACCCTCCTCGTGGAGCTCTCTCGCACGAGGCGGATGACCTCGAGCGTCTTCGCCCGGGCCCTCGAGGCCCGGGATCCCATCGCCGTCGCGCTGGTGGACCGGGCCGTCGAGACCCTCGGCCTGGCCCTTTCCATGGCCACCACCCTGATGGACATCCCGATGGTCGTCCTCGGCGGCGGGCTCGCCGACCGGCTGGGGCCGTCGTTCGTGGCGCGGGTTGAGGAGGCCGCCCTCGCCCTGGTGCCGAACGGGAGAGCAGACACCTTGCGCGTCGTCCCCGCCGCCCTATCCGACCGGGGCGGAGCCATCGGCGCCGCCCTGTCGGCCCGGGTGAGGCGACCCCGATCCAGCGCAGCAGATGGCCGTGCCCGGGTCACGACATGAGCGCCGACGCGAGGGCGGAGTTGACCATCGACCGCCTCGCCGTGGCCGGCTGCAGCTCACGCACGGAGCGCTACATCGACCGCGAGCTCTCCTGGCTGGACTTCAGCGCCCGGGTGCTGGCCCTGGCTGTTGATCCGGCGCAGCCGCTGCTCGAGCGGGCCAAGTTCCTGGCCATCTTCAGCCAAATCCTCGACGAGTTCTTCCAGGTCAGGGTGTCCGGCTTGTTGAGCCGGATGGAGGCAGGGCTCGGTGCCGGCGCCGACGCCGGCACCCCCGGGGAGCAACTGACCGACATCCGATCCACCGTCACCCGCCTGGTCGACTGCCAGACCCGGCTGTTCGCCGACGACATCCAGCCCTCGCTAGCCGCGGTCGGGGTGGGCCTCTCGACCTGGGAGGAGCTCGGGGCGGAGGACCGGGCCCACCTGGTCCGGGTCTTTCAGGATCAGATCTTTCCCGTCCTCACCCCCCTAGCCGTCGACCCGGGCCATCCCTTCCCTTACATCTCCAACCTCTCGCTCAACCTGGCTGTCATCGTGGTCGACCCTGAGACGGGCGCCCGACGCTTCGCCCGCGTGAAGGTGCCACCGCTCCTGCCCCGCTTCATCGCCCTGTCGGACGGGGAGCGGTTCGTGCCCCTCGAGCAGGTGATCGCCGCCCACCTCCACACCCTCTTCCCGGGACTGGAGGTCGAGTCGCACTACCCGTTCCGGGTGACCCGCAACGTGGATCTGACCCCTCAGGAGGACGAAGAGGCCGACGACCTGCTGGCTGCGGTGGAGATGGAGCTTCGCCGACGACGTTTCGGGGAGGCGGTCCGGCTCGAGGTCGACGACGCCATCACCGACGAAATTCTCGATCTGCTGCTGCGCGAGATCGGAATTCGCGAACAGCAGGTGTACCGGGTCGCCGGACCCCTGGACCTGGGCGGCCTCTGGTCGGTGTACGGCCTCGACCGCCCCGACCTGAAGGAGGAGCCGTGGCCGGCGGTCACCCCGCCCGCCCTGGAGCGCCCCGACGGAGAACCGGCTGACTTCTTCGCCGTCCTGGACGCTTCCGACGTGCTCGTCCACCACCCGTACGACTCGTTCGCCACCACGGTCGAGGAGTTCATCCGCCAGGCGGCGGCCGACCCGGGTGTGCTGGCGATCAAGCTGACCCTCTACCGGACCTCCGGGGACAGCCCGATCATCAAGGCTCTGATCCGCGCCGCCGAGCGCGGCAAACAGGTCGCCGCCCTGGTGGAGGTGAAGGCCCGTTTCGACGAGCAGGCGAACATCGCCTGGGCCCGAGCGCTCGAGGAGGCGGGCGTGCACGTCGTCTACGGGCTGCCGGGCCTGAAGACCCATTCCAAGATCGCCCTGGTGGTCCGCCAAGGAGGTGACGGAGCGGTGCGCCGGTACTGCCACATCGGAACCGGCAACTACAACCCGGCCACTGCCCGCATCTATGAGGACCTCGGGCTGCTCACCTCAAACGAGGGACTAGGAGCGGATCTCACCGACCTGTTCAACTTCCTGACCGGGTACAGCCGGAGGGTCAGCTACCGGCACATCCTGGTCGCCCCCATGACCCTCCGTTCGGCCGTGCTCGATCTCATCGCCGAGCAGGCTGCCCTCGGGCAGAGGGGACGGATCGTCATGAAGGTCAACCACCTGGTCGACCAGGAGATCATCGACGCCCTGTACCGGGCCTCGCGGGCGGGGGTGTCCATCGACCTGGTGGTCCGGACCACCTGCGGTCTGCGCCCCGGCCTGCCTGGGCACTCCGACCGGATCACCGTGCGCTCGATCGTGGGTCGCTACCTCGAGCACTCGCGCATCATGGCCTTCGGCGACGGCTCAACCGGTCCGATCCGCTACTTCATCGGCTCGGCCGATCTGATGGAGCGCAACCTCGACCGCCGGGTGGAGGCGGTGGTGCCTGTCGAGGAGCCGGAGCTGGCCGAGCGGCTGCAGCAGATCCTCGACGTGTGCCTGGCCGACGACGTCCAGGCGTGGACCCTGGACGGCACCGGACGGTGGACCAAGGTGCCGACCACGGAAGGGGTGGCAACCCAGGCCACCCTCGCCGGGCTGGCCGCCACCCGGTCCCGCCGGCGGGGTGACGTCGAGGGCCTGGTCGAGCAGCGGGCCGGCTAGCCGGCGCGGACGATGACCGATCCCGTCCCCGCCCTCGAGAGCGAGGTCAAGGTGGAAGTCGACGACGACTTCCGGGTGCCGGACCTGCCCGCCCGCCTCGAGGTGACCGTGGCCACCGCCCCGGAGACAGAGCTGGTGGCGACCTACTACGACACCGCCGACCTGCGGCTAGCCCGCTGGGGCGCCACTCTCCGCTACCGGGCGCCGACGGAGGCCCCCGGACATTGGACGGTGAAGCTGCCGACCGAAGACCGCCCTGACCCTGTGCTGTCGCGCCAGGAGATCGACTTCGCCGGCGAGCCGGGGGAGGTGCCCACCGAGGCGGCCCGCTTGGTGCGGGGCCTAACCCGCCGCCAGCCGCTCGCCGCGGTGGCCGAACTGACCACCCTGCGCCGCCGCCACCTGGTCCTTGCCCACGACGGCCGGCGGCCGCTGGCCGAGATCGACGACGACCGGGTCCGCTTCCACACCAGCTCCGGACGGAAAGGCTCCTTCCGGGAGATCGAGGTGGAGCTCCAAGCCGGCGGGCGCCGGTCGCTGCTCACTGACATCCGTCGCCTTCTCCTGGACGCGGGCGGACGGCCCGGGGACGACACCCCCAAGGTGGTACGGGCCCTCGGCGAACTGCCCCCGGCCGAGGTTGGCGACCGCACCGACGACGACAGCACCCTCGGCGGGGTCGTCACCAGAGCGTTGGCCGGCTCCGTGCACCGGCTCCTCGCCAACGACCCCGGGGTCCGCCTGGGCGCCGACCCGGAGGCGGTGCACCAGGCCCGGGTGGCCACCCGCCGCCTGCGTAGCGACCTGAGCACCCTCAGCCACCTGGTCGACCGCGAGTGGGCAGCGGGTGTGCGAGCCGAGCTCAAGGGCATCGGCGCTCGGCTGGGCGCCGTCCGCGACGCCGACGTCCTCATCGACCGCCTGCGGACTGCTGCCGAGGAGCTGCCCGTCGAGGACCAGGGGGCGGCGGCGGTTTTCGTCGGGCGGCTCGACGCCGAGCGCGACGACGCCCGGTCCTCGCTGCTGGCCTACCTGGACTCCGACGAGTACGTGGACGTCCTCGAGGATCTGCTGATGGCGACCGACGACCCGCGCGTTACCACCCCCGGCGTCCCGGCCGCCGAGGCCCTGCGGCCTCTGGTCGCCAAGAGGTGGCGGGCCGTCAAGCGTAGGGTGCGACGCCTCGGCGGCGACCCGGCCGACGACGACCTGCACAAGGTGAGAATCGACATCAAGCGTTGCCGCTACGCAGCCGAGCTGGCGGCGCCCGTGTTCGGGCGGCCGGCCCGGCAGTTCGCCAAGGGCCTGGCCGCCGCCCAGGGCGTTCTCGGGGACCTCCAGGACGCCGCCGTCGCCGAGCGGTGGCTGCGGGGGGCAGCCTCGCAGGCTTCCGCTGATGAGGCGCTGGTTGCCGGGCAACTCGTCGCGCTCGAACGGGCGCACCGAGCCGGCAGCCGACAGGCCTGGCCGGGCGCGTGGCGGGCGCTGCAGGACGCAAGGCTCTCCGGGTGGCTCGACTGAGCGTCCGAGCCGCGGGAGGGGTCGTCTGGCGGTCGGGCCCGGGGGGAGTCGAAATCCTGTTGGTGCACCGCCCCCGTTACGACGACTGGTCGCTACCGAAGGGCAAGCTCGACGGCGGGGAGACCGACGAGGAATGCGCCCTGCGGGAGGTGAAGGAGGAGACGGGCCTGGTCACTTCCCTCGGCCCCGAGCTCCCGTCGACGCGCTACGTGGACCGCAAGGGCCGCGACAAGCGGGTCCGGTACTGGGCCATGACGCCCGTCGATGGCAGCTTCACCCCTCACGACGAGGTCGACGAGATCAGATGGGTTTCTCTGGCCGACGCCGCCATCCACCTGAGCTATGCCCACGACGCCGACGTGCTCCAGGCCCTGACCGCCGTCCTCGGCCCCGGAGCGGACGAGGGGGACCGGTGACCGTCGTGATCGTCCGCCACGGCAGTGCCGGCGACCGCGAGCGCTGGCCCGGTCCGGACGGCGAGCGTCCCCTCGACGAGCGGGGCCGCCGGCAGGCCCTGGGGCTCATCGAAGTGCTCGACGGGGTCAAGATCGGCCGGATCCTGTCCAGTCCCGCCATCCGCTGCATCCAGACCGTGCAGCCTCTGGCGGATGCCCGGTCGTTAGCCGTCGAGCCCAGCCCAGCTCTTCTCGAGGGCGCCGGCGACGAGGCGGTCGCCCTGTTGCGCTCAGCGACCGGCGAGGACGCGGTGCTCTGCACCCACGGGGACATCGTGCCGCTCCTGCTCGACTACCTGAGCCGGGTCGACGGGGTGGCCCTGGAACCGAAGCCGCGGTGGCCCAAGGGGTCCAGCTGGGTGGTCGACAGCGACGGCGGCCGCTTCAGCGCCGCCCGCTACCTGCCCCCCGCCGGCTGACTGGCCCGGACCGGACTCTGGTCAGGCCGGAACCTCGACCCGGCCGCTGCTGGGGAGCTCCAGCTCCAGCCGACGCCCGAAGGTCCGCTCGAACAGTCGGGCCGCCTGGGCCACCCCGTCGGCGTCGACACCGGACGCCCCGTCGTGCACCACGAGGACGGCGTGGCCGGGTTTGAGATGTACCTCGAACCGGCGGGCGGGCGCCCTGCGGCTCCGGTCGAGGGCGACGGCGACCTGGAGGAGGGCCACCAGGGCGGTGGCCGCCTGCTGGCGCTCGGTGGTCAGGGTGGCGAACGGCGCGAAGTCGTCCTTCGGCCTTCCACCCCGGTGGTAACGGCCGAGGCAGGTCAGAACGGCGATGTCGTCGGGGCTGAAGCCGCGTAACGGCGCGCCCTCGATCAGAGAGGCGGTGTGCTTCTCGTAGGCCTCCGCGCTGACCGCCCGGCCGATCTCGGTCAGCAGCGCCCCGTAGCGGAGGAGCTCGCGGTCGGCCCGGTCGAGGTGGTGCAGCAGGAACGTGCGGTCGAACAGCTCGGTTGCCACGCCGGCGACGTGGGCGGCGTGGATCTCGTCGACCGGGTAGCGGACCCGCAGGGCGCGCACCGATTCCTCGCGGGGGGAGATGACGACGGGCGCCAGCCCTAGAGCAGACATGACCAGGCCCTCGCGCAGACCCCAGTCGCAAAGGGTCAGCTCGTCGACCCCCGTCCACTCCAGCACCGCCGCCGCCACGGCGGCGCCGGCGGGCAGCAGGGCGGCTCGGCGGGACGATATGTCGTAGCGACGCTGACGCTGCGAGGCGGTCATGCCGGCCGCCTCGCCCGCCAGGGCCTCGATGTCGCCTCGGCGCAACCGGACCTCGTTCAGCTGGCGGGGAACCGCCAGGCCGGCCCGGCCGAAGTACGAGCGGGCGACGGCGGCGAGGGTGCCCCCGGTGCCCACCACCTTCTCGACCATCGGGGCCGGGTCGGTGCAGGACCGGAGGCCTTGGAGCACCTCGGCGACCAGAGCCGGGTGGGACCCGCCGGTGTGGCCCTCGAGCCGCCGGGCCCGGGCCGTCAGCAGGGCGGCGCCGAGAGGGAGGCTCACGGTCCACCGGCTGCCGCCGGAGTCGCCGACGCCGAGATCGAGGCTGCCTCCTCCGAGGTCGGCTACGAGAGATTCGGAGGGCAGCGGCACGCTGGCGGCCACCGCCGAGAAGACCAAGTCCGCCTCGCGCTCGCCCGATATGACATCCACCTCCACGCCGCACCGCTCGTTGACGAGGGCTAGGACGTCGTCGGAGTCACCCGCCTGGCGGAAGGCGTGGGTGGCGCAGGCGGTCAGCCGGGCCACGCCGTGCTCGTTCGCCTGGCTGACCATGCCGCCCACAACCCCCAGGATCCTCTCGGTCAGGGCGGGGCCGATGCGGCCGGTGGCGTGGACGGCGTCGGCCAAGGGCAGGTGCTCGCGCTGGTGGGCCACCGTCTCCCAGCTGCCGTCGACCACCTCGACGACGAGCAGGTGAAACGAGTTGCTGCCGAGGTCGAGGACGCCCACCCGCTCCGGACGGCCTGGTTCGGCCCGATCGACGCTTGCGATCGGCCCGAAAGGGGCACCGCCGGTCGACCGTGTCATGAAGACCTTTATTACCCCGCCGCACGGGCCCGAAGCGTGGATACCCGGCGGGTCAACCCTCCTCGAACGGGAACTCTCCGGTGACCATGTAACGGACGCGCTCGCCGATGGTCACGGTGAGGTCGGCGATCCGCTCGAAGTAGCGCCCGAGCAGGCCGACCTGCACCGCCGTCTGGATGGCCGCGTCGTCAGTGGCGTGGGTGTGGAACAACAACCGGAACAGCTCGTGCTGGAGATGGTCCATGGCATCGTCCATGTCCTCAAGAGCAGTCGCCCGGTTGACATCGCGCTCGACGAAGGCCGTGATGGCCACGTCCAGTTGGGCGACCGCCTGCTCGTGCATCCGCGAGATGACGTCCTGGATGGGTGGTTCCAGAAGATAGGGGTACAGGCGTCGGGTTCCCTTGACGACGTTGACCATGTTGTCGCCCATCCGCTCCATCGCATAGCTGATGCGCAAAGCGGAGAGCAGAAGCCGGAGATCGGCCGCCATCGGTTGCTGCCGGGCCAGTAGGTCGCTCACCCGAGACTCCACCGAGTGGGCAAGCTGATCAATCGCACGGTCGCCGACGATTACGGCCTCGGCGTCGCGCAGGTCACCTGCGAGAAAAGCGGCAGTGCCGGCCTCGATGGCCTGCCTGACCAGCGCCCCCAGGCGGGCGACGTCGTGGGTGAGGTCCTGCAGCTCCTCATGAAAGAGCCTGCGGGTCTTGGTCACACGATGCCCGGGCGTCCCCCGGTCACCCGAATCGGCCCGTGATGTAATCCTCGGTGCGCTGGTCGGACGGCGCCGTGAAGATCTTGGACGTGGCACCGATCTCCACCATCACTCCGGTCCGGCCGCCCTGTGACGTGTCCACGGTGAAAAAGGCGGTGCGGTCCGACACTCGGGCCGCCTGCTGCATGTTGTGGGTGACGATGACGATCGTGTAGTCGTTCTTGAGGTCCTCCATGAGCTCTTCGATGCGGAAGGTCGCCACCGGATCGAGAGCGGAGCACGGCTCGTCCATGAGGATGACCTCAGGCCGCACCGCGATGGCGCGGGCGATGCACAGCCGCTGCTGCTGGCCCCCGGAGAGGCTGAACGCGCTGGCCCGCAGCTTGTCCTTGACCTCGTCCCACAGGGCGGCCCGAACGAGGGACTCCTCCACCACGTCATCGAGGTTGCCCTTCATCCGGTTCATCCGGGGGGCGAGAGCCACGTTCTCGTAGATGGACTTCGGGAACGGGTTGGGCTTCTGGAAGACCATGCCGATCCGACGGCGCAACTCGATGGCCCGCACGTCGGGGCCGTACAGCGACTCGCCGTCGAACTCCACCCGGCCCTCGAGCCGGGTCCCTGGGATGAGGTCATTCAGGCGGTTGAGGCAGCGGATGAACGTCGTCTTGCCGCAACCGGACGGCCCGATGAGAGAAGTGATCTCGCGGGGGCGGATGTCGAGGGTGATGTCGCGCAGCGCCAGGTGGTCCCCGTAATAGAAGAAGAGATTCTCGACCCGGAAGACGGAAGGTCCGTGAGTTGCCTCGACTTCCGCAGGGTCCGAGACGCTGGGTTCGCTCGAGGGCAGCTTGTCCTCCTGGGGACCCGAGGCCGGGGAACGGGAAGGGCCGACTCGGATGGACGGAAGTTCGGTCATAGGGCCATCCCCCGGGTCGCCCGCCGTGCCCGCACGGTCATCAAGCGCCCGGCGGCGATCAGGATAACAACGATGGCGAGGCTGACGGCCGCCGCCGCCGCCGCCGTGGCGTGGGCCCGAGCCCCCGGCAGGGCGAGGTCGGTAAAGGTGACGCTGGTCAGATAGGGCACCTGATGGTGCAGCAGCTGCAGCGTCGGGTTCTGGTCGCTGAAACCGGCGGTGAACAGGAGCGGGGCCAGCTCGCCCGTCGAGATGGCCAGGGCGACTATGAGGCCGCTGATTACACCCGAGGCGGCCGGGGGCAGGAGGATGCGCCACACCGTCTTCGACCGGGGCAGGCCGAGGCCGGCGGCGGCCTCGCGCAGGGTGGTGGGCACCTGCCGGAACGAGACCTCGGTCGTCTTCACGATGTACGGCAGGACCAACACCGACAGGGCGACCACCGCAGCGAGCAGGGAGAACCCCCAGTGGAAGGCCACCACCAGGGTCACGTAGCCGATGTAGCCCACAACGATCGAGGGCATACCAGCCAACACGTCGGAGAAGAAGCGCAGGAAGCGTTGAAGCCTCGCCGGAGCGAACTCGGCCAGGTAGACCCCGCCGGCCACCCCAATGGTGCCGGCAACGACGAGGACCCCGACGAGCAGCAGCAAGCTGCCCAAGATGGCGTTCTCGATGCCGAGGGCGTTGGTCCGCTGGGTGAACAGGGACCAACCCAGGACGGGCACCGCCTGGTGGATGACGCTGCCGACGATCGACAGTGACGGTAGGGCGATACAGACAAAGGCGAGGAGGGCCAACCCCCAGAAGGTGAGGTCGAGAAATCGGCGGCGCCGCCTCATATCCCCCGTCCTACGGGAAGACCGCCGACCGAGAAGCGTCGGGTTAGGAACCGGCCTCCGAGGTTGGCGAGCAGAGTGACCAGCAGCAGCACCAGGCCGACCTCGCCCAGGGCGTGCAGGGCCATGCCGGTGGAGTCGGTGAGAGCCCCGTCGAGGATGGCGGCGATGCCCGCCGCCATGGTCGAGAACGGATCGAAGATGCTGTGCGGGTAGATGTTGAGGGCGTTGCCGCTGATGATCAGAACGGCGATCGTCTCGCCGAGCGCCCGGCCCAGGCCGAGGATGGTAGCGGCGAGGATTCCCGTCCGGACGAACGGGATGGTGACGTGCCTCGCCGTCTCCGAGGGGGTCAGACCTAGGGCCACCGCGCCCTCCTTGGTGAGCGGCGGCACCGAGCGGAACAACTCACGGGTGGTGGAGGCGATGATCGGGATGATCATCACCGCCAGCACAAGGCTGGCGGTGAGGAGGCCCTGGCCGGCGCCAGGCGAGCCCGACAGCCAGGGAATGTGGAGGGCGGCCAGCCACTTGAATCCCGTCCGGGACATCAACGGGCCGAAGGTGAACACGCCCCACAGGCCGAACACGACGCTCGGGATGCCCGCGAGGACCTCGAGGAATGTTCCCAGCGCCCCCTGCAGCCGGGCCGGAACCCGGTCGGCCAGGAAGAGGGCGCCCCCGACCGACAGGGGGACGGCCACGACCACGGCGATGGCCGAGGACACCACCGTGCCGAACAGGAAGGGGAGCACCCCGTACTGGGCCCCGTGCGCCGCCTGATAGCCGTGGTGGACGATCGGCGTGCCGCCGTACAGGTTGCCCAGGGTGAACGTCTTGGTGGTGAAGAACCTCCACCCGTTGAAGACGATGGCCGGATACGCCTGTTTGGCCATCTCGTAGGTCAGCCAAACGAGAGCGGCGGCCGGAACGAAGGCGGCCACGGCCAGGACGGCGCTGACCGTCACGTCACGTCCGGTCAGCTCCGACCGCCGGCGCGCCCGGGCCGACAGGCCCGAAGGGGGCCCGGGGACCGTGGCGCGCTCGGCGGTGGCTGTCATGACGAGAGTGTGTCTAGCCGACGGAGGACGTCGACACTACGGGGTGATCTTGGCTATGGCCACCTTCACCTTGGGCACCACCGTGGACGGCAGGGCCACGAAGTCCTCCTTGGACAGGTAGGACTGGCTGCTGCCCCCGCTGGGGTCGATGGCGAAGCTCAGGAAGGTCCGGATGGCCTTGGCCAGATCGGCGCTCGACTGGGTCGACTTGACCACGATGTACTCGAAGTTGACGATCGGGTACGACTGGGCGCCGTCCTCGTAGATGAGGGGCTGGGCCAGGTTGTCGGGCACGTTCGCCGAACCGGCCGTGGCCGCGGCGGTGATGGTGTCTGCCGTCGGCTGCACGAAGCCGCCCGCCTTGTTCTGCAGCATGGCCTCGCCGAGGCCGACCGACTGAGCGGAGCTCTCGGCGCTGACGCCCACGTAGGCCACGCAGCCAGGGGTCGCCTTGCAGGTCTGGACCATGCCGGGGTTCCCGTTGGCGGTCAGCTCGCCTGGCACCGCCGGCCAGGTGACCGTCGTGCCGAACCCGGGCCCGTTCTGCCATGTCGTGTTGGTGGCCGACAGGAAGCTGGTGAAGATGAACGTGTCACCCGAGGAGTCGACCCGCCGGACAGGCACGATCTTGGTGGACGGCAGCCTGGTGCCGGAGTTGACGGCGGCGATGGCCGGGTCGCTCCAGCTCACGATCTTGCCCGAGTAGATCTTGGCCAGGATGTCGCCGGTCAGCTTGAGGTTGCTCACCCCCGGCACGTTGTAGTTCACCGCCTGGGCGGACACGACGATCGGCACGTTCATGAGACCAGGGTTCTGGGTCAGCTGGCCCGGGCTCAGGTAGGCGTCGGAGCCTCCAAGCTGGACCGTGCCGGCGATGGCGTCGCTGATGCCCTTGCCGGAGCCACCTGGGGCCGGCGCCAAGGTGATGTTGGAGTATTGGGTGTGCAGCGGGGTCACTAGCTCCTGCAGGAAGGGGTAGAGCAGCGAGGAGCCGGACTCGTTGATGGTCACCGCCGCCGTGGGGTTGCCGATGTTGGGGGTGACGCTGTTGGAGGTATTCGACGATGCGCTGGTGGTCGAGGTCGAAGAGCTCGTCGGGGACGAGCTGCCGCATGCGGCCAGGGCGACGGCGCCGACCGCAGCGAGAAGAACAAGACGTCTCAAGATCACCTCAGGATGTCGGCCCCGGTCGGCCCCCCGCCCGGCGCGGGACCATCGACCGGAGGAGTGGTTTACCGACCGGAACCTACGCGACCCAGGTGGCCTGATCGATGCCTGGAGGGTGGCCTTGAGTGAACCGCTGGTGAACTTTCGGTAACACCAGCGTCGGCAGGCCGGAGTAGCTTCCCAGCCGTGCCCGACGCTTTGGATGGCTACACCCGCTCGACCTTCACGGCCGAGGGGGCCACCCGCCAGGTGTTCACTACCGGGGCGGGGCCGGCGGTGATCGTCATCTCCGAGATCCCCGGCATCACCCCCAAGGTCGCTGAGTTCGGCCGGCGGGTGGCCGCCATCGGATGCACCGCCGTCCTACCCAGCCTGTTCGGCGAGCCCGGACGGGCCACCACGGCGGGCTACGCCCTGTCCACCATCACCCGGGCCTGCGTCTCCCGTGAGTTCACCGCCTTCGCCACCGGCCGCACCAGCCCGATCACCACCTGGCTCCGGGCTCTGGCGGCGGACGCCCACCAACGGTGCGGGGGACCGGGGGTGGGGGTGGTGGGGATGTGCTTCACCGGAGGATTCGCGCTGGCCATGATGGTCGACGACGTCGTCCTCGCCCCCGTGTTGAGCCAGCCTTCCCTTCCGTTTCCGCTGTCCGCCTCCCACAAGCGCGACCTCGGTGTCTCCCCGGCCGACCTGGCCCGGGTGAAACAACGCTGCGCCGAGGAGGACGACCTCTGCGTCGTCGGCCTGCGCTTCACCGGCGACCGGGCGGTGCCGGCCGAGCGCTTCGAGCGGCTCCGCCACGAGCTCGGCGACAAGTTCGTGGCGGTCGAGATCGACTCGTCACCCGGCAACCCCTACGGCCACCGCAAGGCGGCGCACTCGGTGCTCACCGAGGATCTGCAGGACCGCGAAGGCACCCCGACCCGCGCCGCCCTCGACACCGTCCTCGACCTGTTCACCCGCCGACTGGTGTCGGCGGCGTCCGGCTAGCGGGCCCTCCCCGCCGTCCCCCCGGGGGCGTTCCCAGACGGCCGAGCACGGCGAGCATCCGCTGGGCGACCGCCTCCCACGTGTAGGCCCCGGCCCGGATCCGGGCCTGCTGGCCCAGGAGGGCGGCTCGTGGTGGCGTCGAGCACCACCGCATGGCCTCGAGCAGAGCCTGCTGCTGGCGGGGGTCGACCAGGCGGCCCACGCCGTCGTCGACGAAGTCCGACGCCCCCCCGACGGACGAGGCGATGACCGGCATGCCGGCCGCCATGGCCTCGACGTAGGCGATGCCGAACGGCTCAACGAAGGACGGCATGACGAAGCAGGTGGCCTGGCCGAAGATGCGTCCGAGTCGCTGGCGACCCTCCGCCTCGTCGGCCCGAATCGGGCCGTGACCCGTCACCCCGTCAACGTCGACACGGGGATGGCTGCCCACCAGGTCGAGGTGGGCGCCGGGCTGGCACTGGCGCAGGCGCAGGAAGGCGCGCACCACGGCGTCGCCGTTCTTGCGCTGCCAGTCGCGCCCGACGAACAGGAAGCGGGGGACCGACCAGTCGCGCCCGGCCGTCTCGGGGACGTCGAGGTTCCGGCCGTAGCCGATCACGTGGACCTTGGCGGCCGGCACGCGGAAGTCTTCGACGAGGGAACGGGCCGCCCACGAGCTGGCGGCGAAGCAGGCCGCGGCCCGGTGGTAGAGCTCGGTGGTCGCCCGCCGCAGCCGTCGCCACTTGCGGTCGGTCGGCTCGGCCTCCGGCACCCCGGGAGCGGCCAGCATGGCGTCGAACTGCGGCATGGTGCAGTCGGTCAGGGTGACGAGAGGACCCCGGGTGGGTCGCCCGTAGTAGGGGCCGAGCTGGAGCCAGACCGAGCCGTCGGGGCGGGCCAGCGTGCGGCGGGCCAGGTTGGTCGCCCGGTTGAGGGCGCTGATCTCAGGGGTGAACAGCCAGGCGTGGCGGTCGAGATCCAGCCGGCCCGTCAACCGGAGCCAGCCGCCGACCAGGCGGAACAGCGCGGCGGGGGGGACGGCGTTGACGTGGCCGGCGTAGGCGCCGGCCTGCTGCAGGCCCCGAAGGAGGCCGGCGGTCACGTTGGCCCAGTCGTTGTCGTGCACGTCGAACCAGGCGCCGACCGTTCTCACCCGGACGTCCGTCACGGTGGGCGAGAATAGAATCACCCCGTGCACGCGGGAGCGCTGTTCGTCGCCGTGTTCCTCGCCTGCGCGGTGGAGGCGGTGGAGGCCACGACCATCGTGCTGGCCGCCGGCACGGCGCGGGAGTGGCGCTCGACGCTCATCGGTGTGGGGGCGGGGGTGCTCCTGCTGGCGGTGGTGGTGGCCGCCCTGGGCCCCGCCGTGTCCGCCATACCGCTTCACTTCCTGCGCCTCGTCGTCGGCGGCCTACTGCTCGTCTTCGGGTTGCAGTGGCTGCGCAAGGCCATCCTGCGGGCCAGCGGACACAAGGCGCTCCACGACGAAGAGGCCATCTACGCCGAGGAGCTCGCCGCCGCCCGGGCCGCCGAGGCCCGCCGGGTCGGATACGTGGACGACTGGTACGCCTTCACCCTCTCGTTCAAAGGGGTGGTACTCGAAGGCCTCGAGGTGGTCTTCATCGCCTTGACCTTCGGCAGCAACCAGCACGACATCCCCCTCGCCGCCGTCGCCGCGGTGGCGGCGGTGCTGGTCGTGTCGGCCGTCGGGGCGGCGGTGCGCGCCCCGCTGGCCCGGGTTCCGGAGAACACGATGAAGTTCGCCGTCGGCGTGATGCTCGCCTCGTTCGGCACCTTCTGGGGGGCCGAGGGGGCCGGGGCCCGCTGGCCTGGTTCCGACGCCGCCCTGCTGGTCCTGGTGCCCGCCTACGCCCTGTTCGGCATCGCCCTGTCGGTGGCGTTGCGTCGACCGGAGCCGTCGGTCGCCTACGCCACGGAGGCTGCGCCCCGGTGATCGGGCGGCTGCGCTCCTTCGGCGCCTTCTGGTACGACTTCGTGGTGGGCGACGACTGGCGGGTCGCGGTGGGGGTGGCGGGCGCCCTGGGCGTCACCTACGCCATCAGCCGCACCAGCGTGCCGGCCTGGTGGGTCGTGCCCGTCGCCGTCCCTTCCCTGGTGGCGCTCAGCCTGCTGCGAGTGGCCAGAAAGGCCAATCCGGCGTCGCCGCCGGCTCAGTCGCCGACGGGCTGAGGCTGCTGGCCCCTGAGGGGGCCTTCCGGCGGCGGCTGCCACCACAATGGTCTGGTGCCGGCGTCGCCCATGCCCGCTGCCGAGGTGGCGATCGACCGTGGCGTGGTGAGGCGGCTGCTGGCCGCCCAGTTTCCTGAGTGGTCGGCCCTGCCCGTCGAGTGGCTCACCGAGGGGTGGGACAACGCCATCTTCCGCCTCGGAGCCGAATTCGTCGTGCGTCTGCCGCGGCGTCAGGTCGCAGCCGACCTGGTCGCCAAGGAGCAGCGGTGGCTGCCGGAGCTGGCCGGGCGGCTGCCCTTGGCCATTCCTGCTCCGATCGGCCGCGGCGTAGCCGGGGAGGGGTACCCGTGGCCCTGGAGCGTGTGCCCCTGGCTGCCGGGCGACATGGCGGCGGTGGCGCCCCCCGGAGACCTGGCTGAAGCGGCCGCCACCCTGGGCCGGTTCGTCGCCGCCCTGGCCCGGCCCGCGCCGCCGGGCGGACCCCGCAACGAGCTGCGCGGCGTGCCGCTCGCCGCCCGCGACGACCGGACGCGGGCCGACATCGCCGCCGCCGACGGGCTGATCGACGCCGCGGCCGTCACCGCGGCGTGGGAGGAGGCGCTGCGAGTGCCGCCCTGGGCTGGTGCCCCCCGGTGGATCCACGGGGACCTGCATCCCGCCAACATCCTGGTGGCCGACGGTCGCCTGAGGGCGGTGATCGACTTCGGCGACCTGGCGGTGGGAGACCCGGCCACCGACCTGATGTCGGCCTGGATGATGCTGCCGGCCGTTCATCGCCCGGTCTTCCGAGCCGAAGCCGGGGCCGACGACGACAGCTGGGCCCGCGGTCGGGGGTGGGCGCTCAGCGTCGGTGTCGCCTGCGTGGCCCACTCCTCCGACAACCCGGTCCTCGCCGCCATCGGCCTGCGGACGGTGCGAGCGGTGCTGGCCGACCTACCCTGACCAGCGGGGGCGGAAATGAACGAGATCCATCTGCAGCTGTGCGCCAGCGACGAATGGGCCGACACCGTGCGCCAGCGAGTCGTCCCCTGGGTGCTGGACGGCCTCGACCTCGGAGACGACGTGCTCGAGATCGGCCCCGGGCCCGGGCGCACGACGGAGATCCTCCAGCGCCTCGTGCCCCGGCTGACCGCCCTCGAGGTCGACGAGGAGTTGGCGGCCGCGCTGAGCAGGCGGCTGGGTGGCCCCAACGTCGAGGTGGTGCACGGCGACGCCACGGAAATGGGGCTGCCGGGCGGGCGCTTCTCCGCCGCCCTGTCGCTGACCATGTTGCATCACGTCCCGTCAGCGCCGCTGCAGGACCGACTCTTCGCCGAGGCGGCCCGGGTGCTGCGGCCCGGCGGGGTCTTCGCCGGCATGGACAGCGTCGACAGCGAGGAGTTCCGCGCCCTGCACGAGGGCGACATCTGCGTACCCATCGATCCCGTCGGACTGGCCGGGCGGCTCGAGGCCGCCGGCTTCGTCGACGTGGCCGTCGACACCAACCTTTCCGCCACCCGGTTCCGGGCCCGCCGACCGGCTTGACGCCGGGTTACCTGAATCCACCAACGCTTCCACCTGGGTTGACGCCCCATTAGTGTGCGCCGCTGCAGCAGTCCCTCTTGGCTTGGAGGCCGCGTGGCAGAGATCGGCGATCGGATACAGGTGGCGGCGACGAAGATGGGCCAGGCCCCCCGCGAGGGGACCGTGACCGGCTCCAACGGTGGCCTCCTGCGGATCCGTTGGGTGAACGGCGAGGAGTCCACGATCGTGCCAGGCCCTGGCACCCTCATCGTGCTCGGCAAGGGCCGGGGTGCCAAGAAGGCAGCGCCGGCCGGCGGCAAGGCGGCCAAGGCGGCCAAGGCGCCCACGAAGGCGGCGAAGGCACCGGCCAAGGGTCCGGCGAAGGCGGCCAAGGCACCGGCCAAGGCGTCCAAGGCGCCGGCGAAGACATCGGCCAAGAAGGCGACGCCGGCGGCCAAGGTGGCGAAGGCCTCCAAGGCGTCGAAGGCCTCCAGTGCCGGCAAGGCTTCGAAAGCCGTCAAGGCCGCCAAGAAGAAGAAGTAGCCGGCGGCGACGGCGGGTCCTGTCCCATGCGCATCGGGCTGAGCGGTGGCGCGGCGACAACCGACCGGATGGTGGAGCAGGCCGTCCAGGCCGAGGCGGACGGCTTCTCGAGCCTCTGGTACGCCAGCGCCATAGGCGGTGATCCTCTGGTGCACATGGCCGTGGCCGGCCGGGCCACCAGCCGCATAGAGCTGGGGACGTCAGTCCTCCAGACCTACCCGTGCCATCCGCTGCTGCAGGCCAACCGGGTGGCGGCCACCGTCAACGCCGCCGGACGCTCCATCGCCCTCGGCATCGGCCCGTCCCACCAACCGGTGGTCGAGGGGGCCTACGGGATCTCCTACGCCCATCCCGGCAGGCACACCGAGGAGTACCTGCGCATCCTCGCCGCCGCCCTGCGGGGGGAGGCTGTCAACTTCGCCGGCGACGACTTCCGCGTGAACTCCGGGGGGCGGGGGGTCAAGCCCGAGCATCCGGTGCCCCTACTGGTGGCCGCCCTCGGCCCCCGCCTCCTGCGGGTGGCCGGCGAGGTCGCCGACGGGGTGATCCTCTGGATGGCCAACGGCCGGGCGGTGGAGACCCACGTCGTGCCCCGCCTGACCACGGCGGCGGCCGGAGCCGGGCGCCGGGTCGTCGTCGGGCTGCCGGTCGCCGTCCACGATGACGCGGCCGAGGCCCGCCAGGCCGCCGCCGAGCAGTTCTCGCTCTACGGTCAGCTGCCGAACTACCGGCGCATCCTGGACATCGGCGGGGCGGACGGCCCGGCGGACGCCGCCATCGTCGGCGACGAGACGTCGGTGGCGGCCCAGATCCGGGGACTGTTCGACGCCGGCGCCACCGACGTGTGGGCGGCCGTGTTCCCCGTCGGCGCCGACCGGAGCGCGTCGCGGGCCCGCTCCCGCCAGCTGCTGGCCGAGCTGGCGGCGGACTGACGGACCTGGCCGCCGCTCATCCGCCCCGCTCCCGTGCCTGCGGTACGGTCGGGCTGTGACCACGTCCCCGGAGGGTGAAGGCTCCGACCCGGTCCGGGTGTTCCTCCTCGACGACCACGAACTGGTCCGCCGGGGCATCCGCGATCTGCTCTGGACCGAGGCGGACATCAACGTCGTGGGAGAAGCGTCATCGGCGGACGAGGCGCTCGAGAAGATCCCGATGACGCGCCCTCGGGTGGCGGTGCTCGACGTGCGCCTGGGCGACGAGGAGCACAACGGCATCGAGGTGTGCCGCGACATCCGCTCGGCCCACCCCGACATCGCTTGCATCATGCTGACCAGCTACGCCGACGATGAGGCCTTGTTCGCCTCGATCATGGCCGGTGCCTCGGGCTACGTCCTGAAGCAGATCAGGGGAGCCGATCTGGTGTCGGCCATCCGCCGGGTGGCGGCCGGCGAGAGCCTCCTCGACCCCGCCGTCACCGCCCGGGTGCTGGAGCGGCTGCGAGCGCCCGACCAGGAGGACGATCCTCTCGGTGAGCTGAGCCCGCAGGAGCGGCGCATCCTCGACTACATCGCCGAAGGCATGACCAACCGGCAGATCGGCGAGGCCATGTTCCTCGCCGAGAAGACCGTCAAGAACTACGTCAGCCACCTGTTGGCCAAGCTGGGGATGGAACGGCGCTCCGAGGCCGCCGCCTACGCCGCCCGCCTGGCCGAGCGGCGGTCCCAGCACCGCCCTCCGCCGGGCTGATCGCCGGCTCGGGCTAGCCGCGAACCACTCCGTCGGCGCGGGCGGCGTCGGCCACCGCGTCGGCCACCGCCAGGGCGACGCGCTTGTCGAACACGCTCGGCACGATGTAGGTGGGTGACAGCTGCTCGTCGTCCACGACCGCGGCGATGGCCTCGGCGGCGGCCAGCTTCATGCCCTCGGTGATGTCGGTCGCCCGGGCGTCCAGGGCGCCCCGGAAGATGCCGGGGAAGCACAGCACGTTGTTGATCTGGTTGGGGTAGTCGCTGCGCCCGGTGGCGACCACCGCCGCGATCCCCTCGGCCGCCTCCGGGGCGATCTCCGGGTCCGGGTTGGCCAGGGCGAACACGATGGGGTCGGCCCGCATGGAGCGCAGCTCCTCGGAGCCGATCAGCCCCGGCCCGCTGACGCCGACGAAGACGTCGGCGCCCCTCAGCATGTCGGCGAGCGAGCCCGATCGGCCGTCGTGGTTGGTGTTGTCGGCCAGCCACTGCTTCGAAGGGTCGAGGCCCTGGCGACCGGAGTGGATGGCGCCCTGGCGGTCGACGCCGACGATGTGGCCCGTCCCCGCCTCCATGAGGATGCGGGCGATGGCGACGCCGGCCGCCCCGGCGCCGGCGATGACCACGTTGAGGTCCTCGAGCTTGCGGTCCACCACCCGCAGGGCGTTGCGCAGCGCGGCCAGGACCACCACGGCGGTGCCGTGCTGGTCGTCGTGGAACACCGGGATGTCGAGCTCCGCCTTGAGCCGCTCCTCCACCTCGAAGCAGCGGGGGGCGGCGATGTCCTCGAGGTTGATGCCGCCGAACACGGGCGACACCCGCCTGACGGCCTCGACTAGCTCGTCGGTCGAGGAGACGTCGAGGCAGATCGGGAAGGCGTCGATGCCGGCGAACTCCTTGAACAGCATGGCCTTGCCCTCCATGACCGGCAGGGCGGCCAGGGGGCCGATCCGACCCAGGCCCAGCACGGCGGTGCCGTCGGTGACCACCGCCACCGAGTTGGCCTTGATGGTCAGCTCGTGGGCCCGGGCGGGGTCGTCGGCGACGGCCAGGCAAACCCGGGCCACCCCGGGGGTGTAAGCCATCGACAGGTCGTCGCGGGTGGCCAGCGGGGACTTGGAGCGGACCTCGATCTTGCCCCGCTGGTGGAGCTCGAAGGTGAGGTCGGTGGCCTCGCGCACCTCGACCCGGTCGAGGGCGGCCACGGCCTGGCCGATCCGGTGGGCGTGAGCCTCGTCGGAGGCGAACACGGTCACGTCGCGGACCATGCGTCCGCCGGCCACCTCGACCACGTGGAGTGAGGTGATGTTGCCGCCGGCCTCGCCGATGGCCGTGGCGATCCGGCCTAGGGAGCCGGGGCGGTTGTCGAGCTCGATGCGAAGACGGACGGCGTGAGCCGCGTTGGGGGGCGTCGACATCCTCCGACGCTACCGTCGGCAGGATTCCGGGCGCCGAGTACGCCCGGGATCCCCGGGGAGGCTCAGACCTCCTCGTTCTCCATCTGCTCCAGGCAGCGGGTGATCTCCGACGCCCGGAAACGGCGGTGGCCGCCGAGGGTCCGGATGGCGGTGATCTTGCCCGCCCGGGCCCAACGGGTGACGGTCTTCGGGTTCACCCGAAACATCGCCGCCACCTCTGCTGGGGTCAGAAGTGCGTCCTTGGGGTTTTGCTCGGCCATTGCTTCCTCGTGTGTTGTGTCGGGGCCGGGTCGCCTTGGGCGCCGCGTCCGTTTCTGTATGAAAGGTACGGCCAGCACTCTTTGTGGTCGATAGCCCGGTCGAGTCATCTGTGGGCCTTTGGATGACTAGTCCTATTCCGGCAGAAATGGGACAGAAGCCACCAACCGCCCAACCCGGCCGGGGCCGGGCGTCCAGGGCACTCTCAGCTGCCGAACTCGAAGCCGAGGTCCGGGGCGGTGAGCAGGGCGGCGAAGGGGATCCCCGCCTCGGCGGCCATGGCCGCGCAGGTGCCACCCCGGTCGACCACGGTGAGGATGAGGACCGGCTCGGCCCCGACCTGGCGCACGACGCCGGCCGCCTCGAGAACCGAGGTGCCCCGGGTGACAGTGTCCTCGGTGATGACCACCCGGTCGCCGCCCTCGAGGGCTCCGGCGACCCGGCCGCCGGCCCCGTGGTCCTTGACCTCCTTGCGCACGCTGAACGCCTTGATCGCCCGGCCCCGGGCGGCCAACACGCCGGCGGTGGCGAAGGCGACGGGATCGGCCCCCATGGTGAGCCCGCCGATGGCGGTGGCGTCGTCGGGCAGGACGGCAGCGATGGCGTCGGCGACCAGCAGCATCCCGTCAGGCCGGCACAGGGTCTGCTTGGCGTCGAGGAACCACTCGCTGGTCCGGCCCGACTTGAGCACGAAGCTGCCCCGCCGGACCGAGTGGGCCAGCAGGTGGTCGCGCAGCGCCTCGAGGGTGGGGGTCAGGGCGTCAGTCCGGGTCATCTCACCAACCCTCCATGTGCACCGCCGTCTCCCCCGTGACCACCTCGCCGACGACCCCCGCCGTCAACCCGCGGCCGGTGAGCGTCCGGGCGGCAGTGTCGCCGGCGTCGGGCGCCACCACCAGGATCATGCCGACCCCGAGGTTGAAGACCCGGGTCATCTCCTCGGCCGGCACCCGACCGGCGGCGGCCACCTCGGCGAAGATGCGGGGCGCCGGCCACGCCGGGCGCACCACCGCGGCGCAGCCCCCGGGCAGCACCCGGGCCAGGTTGCCGGGGATGCCCCCGCCGGTGATGTGGGCGGCGGCGTGCAGGCCGTCCCCGAGCTCGGCCACGGTGGCCAGCACGGCCGGGGCGTAGACCACCGACGGGCGGAGGAGCTCGTCGGCGAGGGTCGACTCGGCGCCGGGCCAGGCGGGGCCGTGCAGGTCGCGACCGTCGACCTCCAATAGGGCCCGGCGGGCCAGCGAGTAGCCGTTGCTGCGCAGGCCGGGGGATCCGATGCCGACCAGCACGTCCCCGGGTCGCACCCGGTCGGGCCCGAGGACCGAGTCGGCCTCGACGACGCCGACGGCGAACCCGGCGAGGTCGAACTCGCCCGGCTCCATCGCCCCGGGGTGCTCGGCCATCTCGCCGCCGACCAGGGCGCAGCCGGCCTGGCGGCACCCCTCGGCCACCCCCTCGACCAGCTCGGCCGCCTGGGCGGGGTCGAGGCGGCCGACCACCAGGTAGTCGAGGAAGAACAAGGGCTCGGCCCCCGAGCACACCAGGTCGTCGACGCACATGGCGACCAGGTCGATGCCCACGGTCGAGTAGCGGCCGGCGGCGGAGGCCACCATGGCCTTGGTGCCGACCCCGTCAGTGGAGGACACCAGCAGCGGCTGGCGGTAACGCGACGGGTCGATGGCGAACATGCCGGCGAAGCCGCCCAGGTCGCCGACCACCTCAGGCCGGAACGTCGAGCGGACCGAAGCCCTGATGCGCTCCACCGCCTCCTCGCCGGCGCCGATGTCGACCCCGGCACCCGAATAGGTGAGGGGGGGCTCAGCCACCGGAGGCGGCGGGGACCTCGAGCACCGCCTTGGTGAGGGTGACGGGGACCTCCACCGGGTACTCGCCGGTCAGGCAGGCGGCACAGAACCCGGCCCGGGGGGCCTCGATGGCCCGCACCAGGTTCTCGAGGGTCAGGTAGGCGATGGAGTCGACGCCGAGGTACTCCTGAATGTCGGGCACGGTCATGTTGGCGGCCAGCAGCTCGGAGCGGCTGCCGGCGTCGATGCCGTAGAAGCAGGGCCACCGCCACGGTGGGGACGAGATGCGCAGGTGCACCTCGGTCGCCCCCGCCTCGCGCAGCATGCGGGTGACGGCCCGCTGGGTCGTGCCCCGCACCACCGAGTCGTCCACCACCACCAGGCGCTTACCGGCGACGTTCTCGCGCAGCGGGTTGAGCTTGCGCCGCACCCCCGCCGCCCGCATCTCCTGGTTCGGGGCGATGAACGTCCGGCCGATGTAGCGGTTCTTCACCAGCCCCTGGCCGTAGGGGATGCCGCTGTGCCGGGCGAAGCCCTCGGCGGCGGGCACGCCTGACTCGGGCACGCCCATGACGAGGTCGGCGGCGACCGGCGCCTGTTCGGCCAGCAGCTCCCCCATGCGCCGGCGGGCGCCGTGCACCTCCTTGGCGTACAGGTGGGTGTCGGGGCGGGCGATGTACACGAACTCGAAGATGCACAGCTTCGGCTCCACCCGCTCGGCCGGGAAGGGGCGCAGCGTGCGGCAGCCGGCGGCGTCGATGACGACCATCTCCCCCGGCTCGATCTCGCGCACGAAGTGGGCGCCGATGACGTCGAGGGCGGGGCTCTCCGAGGCCAGCACCCAGCCCCCGTCGAGGCGCCCGAGGCACAGCGGCCGGAAGCCGTTCGGGTCGCGCACCCCGACGAGGTGGGCGGTGTCCATGAGCACGAACGAGAAGGCCCCCTCGAGGGTCGGCAACACCTCGAGCAGAGCCGCTTCGAGGTCGCGGCCGTCGCTGCGCCCGTGGCCCTCGGCGGGGAAGCGCCGGGCGATCAGCTCGGCCACCAGGTCGCTGTCGCTGCCGACGACGCCCGGCAGCATCCCCGCCCCGGCGGCCAGCGTCTCGGTGTTGGTGAGGTTGCCGTTGTGTCCCAGGGCGAAGCCGGCCTCGCCGACCGAGCGGTAGACGGGCTGGGCGTTGCGCCACGTGCTCGACCCGGTGGTCGAGTAGCGGGTGTGGCCGATGGCCAGGTGTCCCTGCAGCGGCACCAGGGTGCGCTCGTCGAAGACGTTGGTCACCAGGCCCATGTCCTTGACGACGGTGATGGTGTCGCCGTCGCTGACGGCCATGCCCGCCGACTCCTGGCCCCGGTGCTGCAAGGCGTACAGGCCGTCGAAGGTCATGAAGGCGACCGGCATGCCCGGGGCGTAGACGCCGAACACCCCGCACGCCTCTTTGGGGGGCCCATCGCCGGGGTCGTCGAGGTGACCGGGGGGTGCCCCCTCCGGCGGGCCGTCCGCCGCCGCCCCACGGTGGTGACCGGTCACGTGCCCCATTCTCCCACAGCCGGCGGCGGGGGCCCGCCACGCCGGTAGGGTGCCGGCCCGGTGATCGACCTGCACACCCACTCCACCGTGTCGGACGGCTCCGACCCGCCGGCGGCGGTGGCGGCCCTCGCCCACCGGGCCGGCTGCCGGGCCTTCGCCCTCACCGACCACGACCGCCTCGACGGCATCGCCGAGGCCCGGCGGGAGGCCACCCGGCTCGGAGTCGAGCTGGTGCCGGGGTGCGAGCTTTCCTGCCAGTGGGAGCCGGGGACCTTTCACCTGCTCGTCTACTTCGTGGAGCCCGGCGACGGGCCCCTAGCCGACGCCCTCGCCCGCCTGCAGCAGGTGCGGGCCGACCGCAACGTGACGATGGTGGCGCGCCTGGCCGGGCTGGGCCTTCCCATCACCATGGAGGAGGTGGAGGCCGAGGCCGGCGGGGAGGGGGTGGGCCGGCCGCACATGGCGGCGGTGCTGGTGGCCAAAGGGGCGGCGGACTCCGTGCAGGACGCCTTCGACCGCTGGCTGGCCCGGGGCCGCCCCGGCTACGTCGACAAGGCCCGGCTGTCGGTGACCGAGGCGGCGGCGCTGGCCCGCCAGGCCGGGGGCGTGGCGGTGATCGCCCATCCGGTCAGCCTGGGATTGGAGGGGTCCTCCCTCGAGTCCACCCTGCGCCAGCTGGCGGAGGACGGGGTCGCCGGCCTCGAGTCCTACTACGGCCGCTACTCACCGCCGCGCCGGCGTGAGCTGGTCGAGCTGGCCCGCCGCTGCGGAATGGTCGCCACGGGGGGCTCGGACCATCACGGTCGCTACAAGCCCGACCTCACGGTGGGCCGGGGCACCGGCGACCTCGAGGTCCCCGACTCGGTCCTGGAGGAGCTGGAGGCCCGCCGGCCCCGTTGACGGCGGTCGCTCAGCAGGGCCCCCGCCGGGCGGCGAGGGCGAAGGGCGTGCGGGCGATCAGCCACAGGTCGCGGGTGACGGTCCAGCCGGCGAGGTAGGCCAGGTCGAGCTGGACCATCTCGTCGTAGGTGAGGCGGTTGCCTCCCTCCACCTGCCACGCCCCGGTCAGGCCGGGCACGACGCAGTGGCGGCGGGCGGCGGCGGGGCTGAAGGTGGCCGGGTCGACCGGCAGCGGGCGGGGCCCGACGAGGCTCATCTCACCTCGCAGCACGTTCACCAGCTGGGGCAGCTCGTCGGCAGCCAACCGGCGGATCACCGCCCCGACCCGGCTCACCCTCGGGTCGCGCTCCAGCTTGAACAGCAGCCCGGTGCAGGCGTTGCCGGCGGCCAGGGCCCCGACCAGCTCGTCGGCGCCGACGACCATCGACCGGAACTTGAAGATGGTGAACAGCCGGCCGCCCCGTCCCACCCGGGCCTGGCGGTAGACGACCGGGTGGCCGTCCTCGAGGCGTACGGCGAGGGCGACGGCCGCGGCGACCGGGGCCAGCAGACCCAAGAGGAACAGGGCGCCGGCGACGTCAAGAACCCGCTTGGCCGGGCGCCGGCGACGCAGGTCGTGCAAGTCGGTCAGCCGCAGGGCGGCCAGGTCCCCCAGGCGACCGCGGAGCGGATCGGCGGCCAGCCGCCGCCGGGGCAGGAGCAGGGTGTGATGGGGGCCGCCACGACGGGCCCAGCTGAGACAGGCGCCCATGGCCGCCTCACCGGCCGGCCCGGGCGCCACCAGCACCTCGGCCACCTCCCCGCGGGTGAGAAGGGGGCCGACGGTGGCGGCGGCGGGGCCGTCCAGTTGGGCGTCGTCGGGGTGGGGCCGGTAGACGGCGACGGCGGCCAGCCCCCATTCGGGGTGGGCGCCGAGCAGGCGGACGACCCGGGCGGAGTCGGCCTCGCCTCCGACGACCAGCGCCGGTCGCAGTCCGAGCCCGCAGTCGCGCCGGGCCCACCGGACGAGCGGCCACAGCGCCGCCCGCACCGACACCAGGGCGGCGCCCACGGCGGCGGCCGAGGCCAGCGACATGGCGACGACGGGCCGGCCGCTCACCACCGGCGGGGCGACCCAGGCGATGGCCGCCAGCACGGCGACGGGAGGCAGCACCCGCAGGGCGTACCAGGCCCCCCCGACGGTCTCGGTCCGGCTGCGGTGCCGGTAGAGGCCGCACAGGATGGCAGCGACCACGAACACGGTGGCGGCCTGGGTGCCGCCCCGGCGCACCCCGTGCACCGTCCAGGCGACGACGCCGGCCACGGCCGCGTCCAGCACCATGACGGTCAGCGAAGGGGCGGCGCCGTGCACCGCCTCGGCCAACGCCAACCAGGCCGGGAGGCTCCCGACGGCCGGGCGCGCACCGACCCGGCGCAGGCCCCATGGGGCCGGAAGGGCCGGGGTAGGGCGGGTGGTGGCGACGGCCGGCATCGTCCACATGTTCGCCGAGGCCGGGCGCCCACCCTGCCCGGGGGCGGCCCTGGCATGCTGGCCGGCCCATGGGAGGCGAGGGAATCACGGTCGTCGTGCCCACCTGGCGCCGGCCCGTTGGGCTGGCCCGGGCCCTCGACGGCGTGGCCCGCCAGCACGACCCCGGCGTCCCGTGGGAGGTGGTGGTGGTGGCCAGCGCGGCCGACCCCGACGCCCACCGGGTCGCCGCCTCCTCGACCGTGCCGGTGCCGCTGCGGGTGGTCGACGAGCCCCAGCCCGGGGCGTCGGCCGCCCGCAACCGGGGTCTGACCGTCAGCCGGCCGGTCGTCGCCTTCCTCGACGACGACTGCCGGCCCGAGCCGACGTGGCTGACCCGCATCACCGCCCCGGTCCTCTCCGGGGAGGCCGAGGGGGCGGGGGGCCGGGTGGTCGCCGACCCGGCGGTGCCCCGGCCCCGGTGGCTCGGCGACGCCCTCTTGTCCTACCTGGCCGAGTACGACCGCGGCGGCGAGACCGTCCGCCTGCCCCCCGGGGACTGGGTGCTCACCGCCAACGCCGCCTTCCAGGCCGAACCGGTCACGGCCATCGGCGGCCTCGACACTGTCCTCGGCCCCAACGCCGGCCGGCCCATGGTCGACGACGACGTCGACCTGTGCCGCCGCCTGGCCGAGGCGGGCGGGCGGCTGGTGTACGTGCCCGACGCCGTGGTCGTCCACGACCTGCCGGTGGGCCGGCTGTCCCCCCGCTACCTGTTGCGCCGGCTGTACAACCAGGGCCGCTCCGACTGGCTTCTCGACCGGCGCCAGTTGGCCGGGGCGCCGGCGGCCGGGCTGGCCCAGGCGGCCCGCCAGCTGAGCCAGGAGCTGGCCGACATCGTGCCCCAGGGGCCGTGGCGACCGGCGGTCGCCCTCCACGCCGCCGGGGCCGTGGCCCGGGCCGCCGGGTTCTTCCGCCAGGGGGCCTCCGCTCTGGTGGCGAGGGACCCCGGGGCGCCGGGCAGGGGCGGCGGCTCAGCCCCGGGGGGGACGGGGACGGGCCCGTAGGGCCCGGGTGAGCAGGCCCCGCTGGCCGGGTCGCCCGGCGACCAGCCCGCCGAGGGCCGACAGCTTGTGGTCGGCCGGGGCGCCGGGCCCGTGGGGGACGACGAAGCGGGGACCGACCTCGACCACCTCGAAACCGGCCGTGTCGGCCATGGTGAGCAGCCCGGCGGTGTTGACCCTCCACCATTCGTCGCTCTCCGGGCGCAGGCGGGCGCAGGGCACCTTGCGCGCCACCACGTCGAGCAGCGGGTCGACCGCCTCGACCAGGATCAGGTGGCGGGAGCACACCTCGCGCATCCTCTCCAGGGCGAGGACGGGGTCGCGCAAGTGGAGCAGAAGGGCGCCGCACAGCACGACGTCGAAGGTCCCGTCGCGGCCAGGGTCGAGCTCGTAGACGGAACGGGGCCTCCACTCGACGTGGGAGCCGAGGGCGGCGGCCGCCTCGGCGAAGCCCGGACCCCTGCCCGATCCCCACTCCTCGACCGCGGCCGGCCCCCGGGCGCGGTGGTCGTAGGCCCAGTCGATCTTGGTGGGGTCGTCCAGGTCGACGGCGACGACGTGGGCGGCGCCCCGGCGCTCCATCTCGAAGGCCCAGAAGCCGTCGAAGGTGCCGACGTCGAGGCAGCGGCTGCCGGCGAGATCGGCGGGCCAGGGAACGTGGGCCGGCGCCTGGCGGGTGTCGAACCAGCCGGGGGTGGCCCCGCCGTCGGGCAGGTCGATGGTGTGGTACCAGGTCCGTCGGGCGCTGGGCACCGCCGGAGTGTAGGGGTCGTCCTGTCACAATCGGGCCGTGCCCGGCCCGCCCCCGACCGTGTCAGTGGTGGTGGCAACCCACCGGCGCCGGCGCCTCCTCGCCCGCCTCGTCGCCGCCCTCGAGGCCCAGCAGCTCCAGCCGGCCGAGGTGGTGATCGTCGACGACGGCTCCGACGACGGCACCATGGAGGAACTCGAGGCGCTGCAGGCCACCGCCCGGGTATCCGTCGTCCCCCTCCGGCTGGACCGGGCCTCGGGCCCGGCGACGGCCCGCAACCTCGGCTGGCGGCGGGCGACGGGCGACATCGTCGCCTTCACGGACGACGACTGCGTGCCCCAGCCCGGCTGGCTGAAGGCGCTCGCCGCCGCCCTCGGCCCCGACTCCGGCTACGACCTGGCCCAGGGCCTCACCGAGCCCGACCCGGACCGGGCGCCCGGCCGGGGCCCCTTCGCCCGGACCATGTGGGTGCTCGAGCCCGACGGCTTCTACGCCACCTGCAACATCGCCTACCGCCGCCGGGTCCTCGAGGAGCTCGGGGGGTTCGACGAACGCTTCCGCCGGCCGTTCGGCGAGGACACCGACCTGGCCTGGCGGGCCATCGAGTCGGGCAGCCGGGACACCTTCGTGGCCGAGGCGGTGGTGCACCACGAGGTGTGGCCGTCGAGCTGGCCCCAGCACCTGCGCGACCGGGGCCGGCGGGAAGGCATCGTCCTCGCCGCCCGCCTGCACCCCGGCATCCGCCACCACTTCTACCGGCCCTACTGGTACCAGGGCTCCCACCCCCGGGCGTTGCTCGGCGCCCTCGGCGCCGCCGTGGTGGCCTCCGGCCCCCGTCGTCCGGCGGCGTGGCTGACGGCGGGCGCCCTGGCCGCTCCCTACGTCCACCACCGGCTGGTGGACCGGCCCCTCCCCTGCCGGCGGCGCAACCTGGCGCCGGTGATCGCCCTGGCGTGGCTGGCGGACCTGGCCGAGGTGGGGGTGCTGGTGGCGGCCTCGGCCCGCTACCGGGCCCTGCTGCTCTGACCGCCACCGGGCGACGGCACCCCGCCTGACGGATGCTCACCCGGACGGCGGGCCAGGTGGGCCCTCGCCCGCCGGGCCCAGTGCTCGGCCGCCCCGTGGTCGCCCCGGGCCCGCGCCCGGGCCCACAGCTCGGCGGCGGCCACCGCGCTGACGGCCCGGTAGGCGGCGGTAGCCACCGGCCCGTGGGCCATGCGGTGGAAGCGGTAGGCGCTCTGCGTTTCGACCTCGATCCGTCCGGTGCCGTAGGCCCGGGCGCCGGACACGTTGCCCACGTGGCGGAACACGGACGACGGCTCGAAGACGACCCCCCAGCCGCGGCGGCGGGCCCGCCAGCACCACTCGAGGTCCTCGGCGTACATGAAGAAGCCCTCGTCGAACGGGCCCACGTCGTCGAGGGCCCGACGGTTGAGAAGCAGGGCGGCGCCCACCGCCCAGTCCACCCACCGCACCCGGTCGTGGTTCCACCTGCCTTCGAGCATCAGCCAGTCCTGGACCCGCCGGGGCATCCAGGCTCGGCCGCCCGTGGCGTGCAGCAGGGCGACCGGCAGCGACGGGAACGGGTGGGTCGAGTGCTCCAAGGTGGCGTCGGGGCGCTCGATGCGAGGAGCGACGGCGCCGGCGGAGGTGTGCTTGAGCCCGGCCGCCACCAGGCGCCCGACGGCGCCCGGCTCGGGCCAGGCATCGGGGTTGAGGGCCAGGAACCACGGGGCGGTCGAGCGGGCGATGAGCCGGTTCATGCCGGCGGCGAATCCGAGATTGCGGTCGTCGGCGTCGATCTCGGCCTCGGGCACCCGCGCGGCGACAGCCTCCACCGTGCCGTCGGTGGACCCGTTGTCGCGCACCAGCAGGCGGATGTCGCACCCCTGGTCGGTGTCGAGCAGCCGGCGGAGGGCATCGGGGGTGACATCAGCCGTGTTCCAGGTGACGACCCCGACGTCGACCTGGGCCCGGTCCCCGCTCACCGCCGCACCACCCGGCGGTAAAGGTCGACGTAGGCCGGCCCCACCGACTCCGCCCACCCCCAGCGACGGGCGTGAGCGGCGCAACGGGCCGGGGTGGCCGGATCGGCGGCCAGCTCGGCGGCGCCGGCGATGGCGTCGGCCAGGGCGTCGGGGTCGCCGAACGGGGCGGTCCGGCCCACCTCGGGGGTGTCGACGACCTCGAGCATGCCGCCGTCGTCCGCGCAGGCGACGGGCGTGCCGCACGCCAGCGACTCGGCGAGGACCAGGCCGAAGGCCTCCTGCCATGAGGGCAGCACGGTGACGGTGGCGGAGCGGTACAGCTCGGGCATGGCCGAGGAGTCTGCCTCCACCTGCTCGGTCGCCTCCAAGGCCGCCTCGCCGTCGGCGCCGAGCCCGGCGACGGCCAGCGGGTCGACCCGCGCCAGCACCGGGCTGGCCCCGGCCCCGACACCGGTGAGCGCCCACCGCGGGTCGCCGGGGCCGGCCAGCACCAGGCGGGCGTCCACCCCGCGCCGGCGCAGCCGGACCACGGCGGCCATGGCCACGTGGACCCCCTTGCGGATCTCCGACGCGTCCGAGGCGAACAGCACCCGCACCGGGCCGCGCCGGGCCGCCAGGTCGGGGGTGAAGCGGTCGAGGCGCACCCCGGGAGGTATCACCTCCGGAGCGTGGCCGGTGTGCTGCTCGACGCGTGAGGCGGCGGAGCGGCTGAGGGCGACGGTGGCCGCCGCGGCCCGCACCCCGGCCCGGAACAGGGCGAGACTCCCCCGCCGCAGGGCGAAGTCCTCGGCGGCGGGGTGACCCAGCACCGTGTACACCGGTCGGTGCCCGGAAAGGCGACCGGCGATGGCGCCCGTCGGCGTCAGCGAGTGCACCACGTCGTAGCGCCGGCGGGCCAGGGCGAGGAGGGCGGGGGCGCCGAAGGTGTCGATCGGCCCGAGGCCGCGACGCTCGAGGACGGCCGGCCGGGGGAGTCGCAGCCGGCGGAACACGACGCCGTCGACCTCCTCGGTGACCGGCTCGCCAGTGGCGGCGGTGACCACCTCCACGTGGTGGCCGGCGCTCTGCAGGTACCAGGCCAGGTCGTGGAGGAGCCGCTCCCCGCCCCGGCGCACCTCGGGCCAGGAGAACGGGTGGACGAGCGCCACCCGCAAGCTGCCCATGACCGCCGGACGGTAGCGCCAGAATTGGCCGATGGCGCCGACCAGGGTGGTCTGCGACGGCCGGGCCCTCGGTGACGCCTCGGCCCTGCGGGGTGTCGGCACCTACCTGCGTCAGCTCCTCGCCCAGCTCGCCACCCGTTCCGACGTCGAGGTGACCGCCCTGGTCCGACCGGGCGTGCCGCTGCCCCCCGGCGTCGGGCGCTTGGCCCTGCGCCGGCTGGCGCCCGACCGCTGGGCCACCGCCGAGCACCACCTCCTCCTCCCCCGCGACCTGGCGAGGGGCGGTGCCGACGTGGCCCACAGCCCGGCCCTCGACCCTCCCCGACGCTGCTCGACCCCTTGGGTGCAGACCATCCACGACGTGCTGCCCTTGGCGGTGTCCGACCCGGCGCTGGCCGTCGAGCGCCGGCGGTGGCGGCGCTTTGCGCCCCGGGTGCGCACGGCGGCGGCGGTAATCACGCCCTCGGCCCACTCCGCCGGCCAGGCGGTCGAGCTGCTGGGTGTCGATCCGTCGCGGGTGCACGTCGTCCCCCACGGCGTCGATCCCCGCTTTCGTCCCGGGTGCGGGGACCGCGACCGGTACCTGCTCATGGTGGCCGAGTACGGCCCGCACAAGGGTTTCGCCGAGGCGGCGGAGGTGGCCCGCCTGCTGGCCGCCGCCGGCGTCGACCACGAGCTGCGCATCACCGGGCGGGTGGCGGCGCCCAACCGCCACGCCGTCGAAGCCGCCGTCGCCGGTAGCCCGGTGCGCCTGCTCGGGTGGGTGCCGGACCTGCTGCCCCACTACCAACGGGCCTCCGTCCTCATCGTGCCCAGCCGGCACGAGGGCTTCGGTCTGCCGGCCCTCGAGGCCATGGCGACCGCCACCCCGGTGGTCGCCTTCGCCAACACGGCAACCAGCGAGGTGGTGGCCGACGGCGGCATCCTCGTCCCCGACGGCGACACGGCCGCCATGGCCGGGGCGGTGGGCCACCTGCTGGCGGACCCGGCGGCATGGAAGCAGGCCTCCGAGGCGGCCGCCCGGCGGGCGACCCGCTTCGACTGGGCGAAGAGCGCCGAGGCGCACGCCGAGATCTTCCGGTCGGTGGCGTGAGCGAACCGAAGGTCGCGGTGGACGGCCGCACCCTGCAGCAGAGCCCGCTCGGCGGAGTGGGCCGCATGCTGGCCGGGGTCCTGCCCCGCCTCGCCGGCCGGTTCGCCGTCGACCTGCTCCTCGACGAACGCCGTCCGCAGCCGCAGGGGACGGGGGGCGTTCCGCTCCTCCCCCACCGGCTGCGGGCCCCCCTGTCGGCATCGGCCACCGCCTGGCTGCAGCTGGCCGTGCCGCTGTGGCTCCACCGCTACCCGGGCGTGTTCCACTGCCCGTTCTACGGGCTCCCGTATCGTCAGCCGGTGCCCATGGTCGTGAGCATCTACGACCTGACGTTCGAGACCAATCCGGAGTGGTTCAGCCGGCGCCGGCTGGTCGCCTTCCGCGCCCAGGCTCGCCACGCCGCCCTCACCGCCCGGGTGGTCCTGACCTCCTCCGAAGTGGTGGCGGGGCAGCTGACCGACCGTCTCGGCGTGCCGGCGGGCCGGGTGCGGCTGGCCCGTCCGGCGGCCGACGCCTGCTTCTTCGCCGCCGGCGCTCGGCGGGCCGAGCTGACCGGCGCCGGCCGCCCCTATCTGGTGGCCATGGGCGGGGCGCCCCGCCGGCGGCTGGCCGCGGCGGTGCAGGCCTGGCGCCAGGCCCGCCGCCTGGGAGCCGATGTCGACCTGGTGGTGGTGGGCCCCGAGCCGCCCGGCGGCGGGGCCGAGACGCCGGGGCTGTCGCACGCCGGCCCCGTCGACGATGCCGCCCTGGCCGAGCTGCTGGCCGGGGCGGTGGCGTTCGTGTACCCGACGGCCTACGAAGGGTTCGGGTTGCCGGCGTTGGAAGCGGCGGCAGCCGGGTGCCCGGTGATCTGCGCCCCGGTGGGGGCGCTGCCCGAAGTGCTGGGCGTCGACGCCGAATGGTGCGAGGCGCCCGAGCCGGGGCCGCTCGCCGACGGGATCGTGCGCCTCAGCGGCGACGGCGCGAGAGCGGAAGGGCTGTCGCGGCGGGCCCGCCAGCGGGCCGAGGCCTCCCCCGGCTGGGACGAGGCGGCCGACCGGGTGGCCGACGCCTACGCCGCCGCGGCCGCCGGTGAGTGACGGTCCCGCCGTATCGGTGGTGATCGTCAACTGGAACTCGGGCCCGGCCCTGGCCGCCTGCCTCGACTCACTCCAGCGCTTCGCGCCGGCATCGGAGTGGGAGGCGGTGGTGGTCGACAACGCGTCCGGCGATGGCAGCGATGCCGCCGCCGGCCGACCGGGCGTGCGCCTCGTCCGCAACCGGCACAACCGGGGGTTGGCGGCGGCCAACAATCAGGGCATCTCCACCACCAGCGGCGAGTTCCTGATCATCGCCAACCCCGACGTGGTGTTCGGCCCGCGCTCGATCGACGAGCTGGTGGCGTCGCTGCGGCGCCACCCGGGCGCCGCCTTCGCCGTTCCCCGCCTGGTGTTCCCCGACGGGGCCCCGCAGACGAGCGCCGGCGACCTCCCGTCGTTGGGCGATGCCCTGGTCGGCCGGAGCTGGTCGCTGGCCCGGCGGAGGTGGGCGGCCGGGCGCGGGGGACGCCACCGCCGGGCAGAGCCGTCGGGCCCGTGGTGGCACGGCTGGTCCCACGACGAGGACCGCCCCATCGGGCGGGGCGCGGAGGCCTGCTACGCCGTGCGCCGGTCGGCTCTCGCTTCCATCGGGCTGCAGGACGAGCGGTACCGGCTGGACTGGGAGGGCGTCGACTGGGCCGAGCGGGCCGCCCGGGCGGGGTGGGAGGTCCGCCTCGCCCCCGACGCCGTCGTGACCCACGTCGGCGGGGTCAGCGTGGCCGGGGCGCCGCTGCGCTGGGTGGTCCAGTCGCACCTAGGCATGTACCGGTACTTCGCCGACCGGTCCGCGCCGGGGGCTCGCCCCTTCCTCGCCGCCGTCATCGCCGCCCGGGCGTTGGCCAAGCTGGCGGCCGTGGCCGCCGGCGCCCCCGTCTACCGCTGGGCCCAGGGGCGGCGATGAGCCTCGTCGTCACCTTCGACGCCCGCGCCGTCGCCCTGCCCGGGGTCGGTCGCTTCGTGACCGGGCTGGGGGCCGCCCTGGCACGGCGGGCGCCGGCGCACGACACCATGGTCGTGCCCCTGGTCTCGGCCCGCCGGCCGCGGGGCTGGTTGGGGCCCGCCGCCCTGGCCGACCCGGCGGGGGGGCGGCGGGTGCGGGCCCGTCCCTTCGGTGTAACCGAGCAGTTCGAGCTGCCCCTCGCCATTCGGGCCGCCCGGGCGGGCGTCCACCACTCGCCGCATCTGTCGGTGCCGTGGTCGGCTCCGGCTCCGGTCGTGCTGACCGTCCACGACCTGTTCCCTCTCACCCACCGCCGCCACGCCCGCTCGGCCGCGGCGCGCGCCTACTACCGGGCGGTCATGCCGGCGGCGGTGAAGCGGGCGGCGACGGTGGTGGCCGTGTCCGACTTCGCCGCCGCCCAGCTGGAGGAGGTGCTCGACGTCTCCGACGTGGCGGTCGTCGAGCACGGCGTCGATCACCAGCAGTGGCGCCCGCTCGACGAGGAGACCGTCACGCGGGGGCTGGCCGTGGTCGGCGTGCGCCGCCCCTACCTGCTGTACGTGGGCACGACCAAGTGGCACAAGAACCTGGCGACCCTGCTGGCCGCGGTGGGCCCGGGCCTGCCGCCGCTGGTCCTCGCCGGGCCCACCCCGGGCGAGCTGGCCCGGGCCGCCGGCGGCCGGGTGAGCGGAGCGAGGGCGCTCGGGCGGGTCGCCGACGGGGTGATGCCGGCCCTGTACTGCGGGGCCGAGGCGGTGGCGGTGCCGTCGCTGTACGAGTCGGTCGGCCTCACCGCCCTCGAGGCCATGGCGTGCGGCACTCCGGTCGTGGCCAGCGACGCGCCGGGGCTGGCCGCCACGGTCGAGGACGCCGCCGTGCTGGTGCCGGCGACCGACGCCGCCGGTTGGGCCGACGCCCTCGAGCGGGTGTGCGCCGACGAGGAGCTGCGGGCCCGGCTGACCGGCGCCGGCCGGCGGGTCGCCGGGGCTCGCAGCTGGGAGCGGGCGGCCGACGCCTACCTCGAGATCTACCGCCGGGCGGCGGCCTGATGCGGGTCCTGCACGTGTTGGAGGCGCTGGAGGGCGGCACCGCCCGGCACGTGACCGACGTGGTCCGCCACGTCGGCGAGGTGGAGCATCACGTGGCCGTGCCCGACCGGCGGGTGGGGGGCGGCGCCACCGACGAGACGGCAGTGCCGGCGATGGGGGCGGCGGGGGCGACCATCCACCGGGTCGAGATGCGCCGCCTGCCGGTCAGCCCCCGCAACGCCGCCGCCGTGGCCCAGCTGGGGCTTCTCGTCCGGCGGCTGCGCCCCGACGTCGTCCACGGGCACAGCTCGGTCGGCGGAGCCCTGGCCCGGCTGGCCGCCGGGGACAGCGACGCCTTCCGCGTCTACACCCCCAACGGACTGCACCCCTCGGCCCTGGCCGGCGGCGCCGAGCGCCTGTTGTCGTCGAGGACGGACCGGTTGGTGGCGGTGTCACCCAGTGAAGCCCGCATCGCCGCGGCGCGCGGAGTGGCCGACCCGCACCGCATCGCCACCATCCCCAACGGCGTGGACCTGGATCCGGCGCCGGCCGAGGCGCCCAGCCTCCGGCGGCTGGCCGGGCTGCACGGCGACGGACCGCTGATCGGCTTCGTCGGCCGACTGGTGCCCCAGAAGGCGCCCCTCGACTTCGTCGCCGCCGCCGCCTCGGTGGCCAACCGCCGCGGTGACGCCGCCTTCGTGCTCGTCGGGTCCGGCCGGCTGGAGGCGAGCGTGAGGTCCACCATCGGCGCCCGTTCCCTCGACGGGGTGGTCGGCGTGGCCGGACACGTGCCCCGGGCGGCGGCGGCCATCGACCAGCTCGACGTGCTCGTGCTCCCCTCGCGCTACGAGGGCTGCCCCTACGTGGCCCTCGAAGCCATGCGGGCCGGGGTGCCGGTCGTCACGACCGACGCCGTCGGCTGCCGCGACGTGGTGGAGCACGGCGTCACCGGCCTGACCGCCCCGGTGGGTGACACCGAGGGCCTGGCGAGCGACATCCTGCGGGTCCTCGCCGACCCGACCAGCGCCCGGCGGATGGTCGAGACGGCCCGGCGCCGGCTGGCCGAGCGGTTCGACGTGCGGACTATGGCCGGCGACATCGCCCTCATGTACCGGCTGGCGTCGCGATGAGGGCGTCGGCGAAGACGGCGCCGATCCGCTCCCACCGGTAGAGGCGCTCCACCAGGTCTCGTCCCGAGGCGGCCAGCCGCCGGGCCAGAGCGTCGTCGGTCAACAGCTTCGTCACCGCCGCCGCCGTCCCCGCCACGTCGTCGGCCACCAGGGCGTGGGTGCCCGCCTCGATGGCCAGGCCTTCGAGGCCCACCGGGTGGCCCACCACCGGCCGGCGGGCCGCCATGGCCTCGAGCGCCTTTAGGCGGCTGCCCGAGCCGATGCGCACCGGCACCACCGCCACCCGGGCCGCGGCCAGGTGGGGGGTCACGTCAGCTACGTCGGCGCGCACGGTGACACCCGGCAGCCGGGCCAGCGCCCTGACCTCGGCCGTGGGTGACCGGCCGACCACCTCGAGGGTGGCGGCCGGCACCGCGGCGCGCACCTCGGGCAGGACGGAGGTGGCGAACCACACGGCGGCGTCGACGTTCGGTAGGTAGTCGAGGGTGCCGGTGAACACCAGCCGCGGCTCTTCCGGTAACGGCCGGGCCGCCGCCCCCTCGAAGCGGCTCACGTCCACGCCGTTCGGCACCACGACCGTGCGCCCGGCGGCGAGGGCGGCGGCGTCGTCGGCCGACACGCAGCAGACCACATCGAAGGAGTGGAGGAGATTGCGCTGGAACCGGCGGGCGGCCGCCTCCTCCCCCGCCCAGAGCAGCCGCTGGCGTCCACCGGGGGCGAGCCGACGGGCGTGGGCGGCCATCAGCGACGGGACGTTCTGCACGTCGATCGACACCCGGCCCCCGACTGCGGCCGCGGCCCGGGCCGCCCCCGCCAGGCCGGCCAGCCCGAGGTGCTCGACGTGCACCACGTCGTAGCGGTGGCCGCGCCGGCCGTCCAGCGCGCCCGACAGCAGGCGGCGCTCCCCGGCGCGGTCGGCCGCCTCGGACGGAAGGCGGGCCACCGCCACCCGCCACAGGTCGCGCACCCGCCGGGCGAACACCGACTCGGGCGGACGCGGCGGCGGGGCGGGAAGGGCGACGGTCGAGCGCAGCCGGACGCGCAGCTCGTGGTCGGCGAGGTCGCCGACCAGCAGCAGGTCCACCTCGGCCCGGTCGGCGAGGGCGTCGATGAGATGGGCCTGGCGGACCGCGCCGCCGCCTCGCTGGTGGTCGGGCGGCTCCGAGGTGACCCACAGCGCCCGGGGCCGGTTGGGCGGGGACGCGTCGGTCACGGCCGGGCGAGGCTAGACGGGGGCCCGGATGGGTACGGACCGGTCACCCGCTCGGCTGGCAACCCGAACCAGCCGACCGGGGAGGGGGAATGGTGGCCGGCGCAGAATTCATGGGGGTGACCAACCGCAGCATGGTCGAAGCAGGTCACGAACGGACACGGCGCGCTCGGATCCTCCTGGCCCTGGCCGTGTCGGTCCTCGTGGTCGCCCTGACCGGCCTGGGCGCCGGGCGACCGGCCGCCGCGGTCGGAACGACGCCGCCGCCGCCGAACGCCCCTGCGCCGCCCCAGGGTGTGACGGTCGTGCCCAACGGCACCATGGGCAAGGTGGCGGGGATGTCGATCCCCAACGTCGACCCGCAGAGCAGCGCGGCCGAGGTGCAGCGCCTCCACCAGGACGGGATCAACACCATCAGCCTGTTCGTGTGGTGGTGGGCCGACAAGCAGGACTCCAACACGGTGTACCGCTGCAACAGCGCGGCCAACGGCTGCAACCCCACGGAGTCCGACGCCAACCTCGAGCTGCAGATCGCCGCCGCCCACCAGTTCGGCATGAACGTGATCCTCGTGCCGATCTTCTACTGCGGCGGGTGCGAGGGGGGTTGGCGGGGCACCATGCAGCCCAGCGACCCCAACGCCTTCTTCGCCTCCTACCGCCAGTTCATCGATCACTACGCCCAACTCGCTCAGGCCAACGGGGTCAACACCCTGTTCGTCGGCAGCGAGATGACCTCGCTCGAGAGCCAGACCCAACAGTGGCATCAGGTGATCAGCGAGGCCCGCACCTACTTCACCGGCCAGGTGGCCTACGAGGAGAACTGGGACGTACTCGGCAACGCCAGGTTCGTCGACGCCCTCGATGAGATCGGCGTCTCCGCCTACTTCCCGCTGGACGACTCACCATCGCCGACCCTCGCCGACATCCTCAACGACTGGAACAACAGTCAGGCATCGGCCACCCAGGGGCACAACTGGGTGGGCGCCGTCACCCACCTGGCTCTGTCGACGGGCAAGCCCATCCTCTTCGGCGAGGTCGGCTACCTGTCGAGCGACTACGCCGCCCGCCAGCCGTTCCTCAACTACTACTCGAACGTGAACCTGCAGCTGCAGTCCGACCTCTACCAGGCGGTGCTGCAGACCTTCGAGTCGAAGAGCTGGTGGCTGGGCGCCAGCTGGTGGGAGTGGTACATCCCCACCCAGGCCCCGCAGAACGACGACACCCGCACCCCGCGAGGCAAGACGGCCGAGCAGCTTCTCTTCCACTGGTACGCCCAGGGTTGGCGGCCGGAGAACCCGACGCAGCCGGTCGTGCTGGCGCCCAACGCATCACCGGAGGGGACGCCGAGCCGGCCCGGTGCCGCAGCCACCCCCACCCGGCCCGGCGTGGCGCGACCCGGCGCGCCCGTCCCGTCCCGCCCGGGCGCCGCCGCTCAGGGTGCGCGACCCGGTGCGCCGGCCGCCGCCGCGGCCGCCGGCCAGCCGCAGTCGCGGGCCGCGGGTGGATCCCACTCCCTTCTCGGGCGCGGGAGCAGCCGGGTGCCGCTCCTGATCGCCGCCATCGCCTTGGTCGTGATCATCGCCCTGGTATCCAGCCTGGCCTTCGGACGTCCGCCCCCGCCGTCCGGCCCCATCTCCTAGGGCGCCCCCTCGGCTAGGGGCCGATCAGTGGGCCAGGGCGGCCGGCGTCGCCAGCGCGGCCCGCCAGGCGGCGGTGGCCTCCTCCACCGCCAGGTCGACCAGACCCTCGACCACCAGGCGGTGGCCGCCGGTCACACCGAGGTCGACGGCGGGCACGCCCGCCTCGTGGGCCCGGTCGATCACCTGCGACGGCTGGCTGGTGCACACCACCACCCGCGACGGGCCCTCGGAGAACAGGGCGCCATGGCCGTCGACGCCTTCGACCCGGAAACCGACCCCGGAGCGGACCGACATCTCGGCGAGGGCCACGCCCAGGCCGCCGTCGGACACGTCGTGGATCCCGACGGCCAGCGCCTCACCGACCAGCGAGACGACCAACCCCAGCAACCGGTTGTGCAGGTCGTAGTCGACCGGCACCAGGGCGCCGCCCCGGTGGCGACGCAGCCCCGCCCACGCCGAGCCGTCGAGGCTGTCCGCCGGGGGCCCGAGCAGCACCAGCCGGCACTCCGGCTCGAGGGTGGCGGTGGCGGGCCGGCGCTCGAGCCGGTCGATGAGCCCGAGCACGGCGACCACGGGCGTGGGGTCGATGTCGCGCCCGTTGCTCTCGTTGTAAAGGCTCACGTTGCCCCCGACCACCGGGGTCCCCAGTCGCCGGCAGGCCTCGGCCATGCCGTCGATCGACTCGGACAGCTGCCACATCACCTCGGGATGCTCGGGGTTGCCGAAGTTCAGGCAGTTGACCAGGGCCACCGGGGTCGCCCCGGCGCAGGCCACGTTGAGCGCCGACTCGGCGACCAGCAGCTCGGTTCCCACCCGGGGATCGACGCTGCACCAGCGGCCGTTGCCGTCGGTCGAAAGGGCGATGGCCGAAGGCGGCCCCGGACGGTAGAGAGGGTCGGCGCTGGTGGCGTTGACGCCCGGCGCCTTGAGCTTCAGCACGGCGGCGTCGGACCCGGGGGCGACCACCGTGTTGAGGAACAGCTGATGGTCGTACTGGCGGTACACCCAGGAAGGGTCGACCAAGAGGGCGAGGATGTCGGCGCCGCAGTCGGTGGGGGGAGCCAGCCGGGCGGCGCCATCGGACCGACGGGCGTCGAGATCCGCCGGCGGCGCCGCCGGCCGCCGGTAGAGCGGAGCCGCCTCGTGCAGGGACACCGCCGGCACCTCGGCCAGCACCTCGCCGCCGAACCGGTCGAGGACCCGCAGGGCGCCCCCGTCGCCGGTCACCTTGCCGATGACCGATGCCCGCACCTCCCAGCGCCGGCACACCTCGAGGACCCGGTCGGCGTCGCCGGGGGCGACGATCGCCAACATCCGCTCCTGGCTCTCCGACGTCATCACCTCGAACGGCTCCATGCCCGGCTGGCGCCGGGGGACCTCCTCCAGCGACACGTCCATGCCGACCCCACCACGGGAGGCGGTCTCGGAGGTGGCGCAGGTGAGCCCGGCGCCGCCGAGGTCCTGGATGCCGACCACCAGCCCTTCCGACAGCAGCTCCAGGCACGCCTCGATGAGCCGCTTCTCCTCGAACGGGTCGCCGACCTGGACGCTCGGGCGCTTGGCCGAGCCTTCCTCGTCGAAACCGGCGGAGGCGAGGACGCTGACCCCGCCGATGCCGTCGCGACCGGTGCGCGACCCAAGCAGCACGGCCAGGTTGCCCTCGCCCGACGCCCGGCCCAGCACCAGGCGGTCCTTGGGCATGATGCCGACGCACAGCACGTTGACCAACGGGTTGCCGGCGTAGCAGTCGTCGAAGGCCAGCTCCCCGCCCACGGTGGGGACGCCCACCGAGTTGCCGTAGCCGGAGATGCCCCGCACGACGCCGTCGAAGATCCAGCGGCTGCGGGGATCCGAGAGCGGCCCGAAGCGGAGCGCGTCCATCACCGCGATGGGGCGGGCGCCCATGGTGAAGATGTCGCGCAGGATGCCCCCCACCCCGGTGGCCGCCCCCTGGTAGGGCTCGATGGCCGAGGGATGGTTGTGGCTCTCGATGCGGATGGCCACGGCGATGCCGCCGCCGGCGTCGATGACCCCGGCGTTCTCCCCCGGACCGACCAGCACCCGGTCGCCCTGGCTGGGCAGCCGGCGCAGGTGCACCCGGCTGGACTTGTAGGAGCAGTGCTCGCTCCACATCACCGCGTACATGGCCAGCTCGAGATGGTTGGGCTGCCGGCCGAGGATGGCGGCGATCGACTCGGCCTCGTCGTCGGTCAGCCCGAGAGCCCGGTGGATGTGCTCGGCGTCGACGGCGTCCACCCGGCCCACGGTATCCCCCTTCCACCCGGCCGGCGGGCACCGCCGTGAGGGATTCCGCCCGCCGGTAATTCCGTCAAGAGGGCCGGCGGGAACCGCGCTTCATCCCGGAAATAGGCGCCGCTCCGACCGCCTCAATTCCGTCTTGTGGTCCGTGCAATAATGACCAAATGGCACAGGCAGCGAAGAACAAGTCGGCCATGTCGGCCGAGCACAAGGAGGCCCTGGCGCTCGGGCGCGAGCAGAGCCGGGCGGTCCGCCGCTACCTCGAGGCCCTCGAGCGTCACCGCCCCCGCCGGGGCCGCAAGCGGACCCCGGACTCGATCCGCCGTCAGTTGGGCGCCATCGAGCAGAAACTCGCCGACGCCGACCCGCTGGAGCGCCTCAACCTGCTCCAGGACCGCGAGAACCTCCAGTCCGAGCTGGCGTCGATGGAGGAGGGAGTGGACCTCACCGCCCTCGAGGAGGAGTTCGTGAAGGCGGCCAAGCCCTACAGCGAGCGCAAGGGGATCAGCTATTCGGTGTGGCGCGAGATCGGGGTCGACCCCTCGGTGCTGCGCCGGGCCGGTATCGGCCGGGGCTCGCGCGACTGAGGCCGCTACAGCCGGACGGGCTGGCCGGCGGTGGCCGCCGCCAGCAGCGCCCCCAAAAGGACGGCGCCGTCGGTTCCCCCGGTCAGCGGGTCCGTCGCCCGCTCGGGGTGGGGCATCAGACCCACCACATTGCCTTCGGGGTTGCGGACCCCGGCGATGTCGTCGGCCGAGCCGTTGGGGTTGTCGAGGTAGCGCAGCACGACGAGGTCCTCGTCGCGCAGCCGGGCCAGCGTGTCGGGGTCGGCTAGGTAGTTGCCCTCGAAGTGGTTGATCGGCAGCTCGAGCACGGTGCCCGGCTCCACGCCCTTGGTCAGCACCGAGGCGGACGTCTCGACCCGCAGGGCGGTCGGCGCGCACACGAAGCGCAGCCCGGCGTTCTTCTGCAGGGCCCCGGGCAGGAGGCGGGCCTCGGTGAGGACCTGGAAGCCGTTGCAGATGCCGACCACCGGTCCGCCGGCGGCGGCGAACTCGCCCACGGCCGCCATGACGGGCGAGAAGCGGGCGATGGCCCCGGGCCGGAGGTAGTCGCCGTGGGCGAAGCCGCCGGGCAGGACCACGGCGTCGAACCCGGAGAGGGCGGCGCTGGTGTGGAACACCACCTCGGCCCGGCCGCCGAGCCGCTCCACCGACTCGACGACGTCGTGCTCGCAGTTGGAGCCGGGGAAGACCACCACCGCCACCCGGACCGTCACCGGCTCCCTCCGGCCCCGGCCGGTGACCGCTCGAAGGTCACCGACACCTCCTCCATCACCGGGTTGGCCAGCATGGCGGAGCACAGCTCCTCGATCCGCCGGCGGGCGGAGTCCTCGTCGGGCGCCTCGACGGACAGGCGGATGGCCTTTCCCACCCTCACCCCGTTCACGTCGGTGAACCCGAGGGCGGGCAGGGCCGCCTCGATCGTGGCCCCCTCCGGGTCGGCGATACCGGCCCGGGTCCGCACCTCGACCAGCGCCTCGTGTCTCAACCGCCCGCCCCGTACCACTCGGAGAAGCGCCGGCCGGTGATCGTCTGGTAGGCGGCCACGTACCGCTCCGACGTGGCCGCCACCACCTCGTCGGGCAGAGCCGGCGGGGGCGGGGTCTTGTCCCAGCCGGTCTCCTCGAGCCAGTCGCGCACCGGCTGCTTGTCGAACGACGGCGGGGTGGAGCCAGGCTCCCATCCGGTCGCCGGCCAGAAGCGCGACGAGTCCGGTGTCAGCACCTCGTCGCAGATCGACAGCCGACCGTCGATCAGGCCCAGCTCGAACTTGGTGTCGGCGATGATGATCCCCCGCTCTGCGGCCCAGTCGGCGGCCCGGGTGTAGGCGGCCAGCGAGATGTCGCGGGCGGCCTCGGCCTTCTGGCGCCCGACGAGCTCGACGGCCTCCTCGAAGCTGATGTTCACGTCGTGGCCCTCGGTGGCCTTGGTGGACGGGGTGAACACCGGTTGGGGTAGCCGGTCGGACTCGCGCAACCCCTCGGGCATCGGCGTGCCGTGCACGGTGCCGGACGACTTGTACTCCTTCCACGCCGATCCGGACAGGTAACCCCGCACGATGCATTCGATCTCGAGCATCTCGGCCCGGTGGACGAGCATGGCCCGGCCCGCCACGTCGGGGACCGCCGCCGCCACCTCCGGGAAGCGGCCCGGGTCCACGGCGACCAGGTGGCTGGGAGCGATGTCGGCGAGCTGCTCCAGCCAGAAGTCGGTCATGGCCGTCAGCACCCGGCCCTTGTTGGGCACGGGCTCGGCCATGATCACGTCGAAGGCTGAGATGCGATCGGACGCGACCATCAGCAACAGGTCGTCGCCGGCGTCGTAGACGTCGCGGACCTTGCCGGAATAGACGGGGGCGGTTGGGCTCACGGCTGGACCTCCTCCAGTGCGTCGAAGACGCGGTCGGTGTTACGCAGGGCCCGCTCGAGGCTGAAGGCGTCGTCCAACGCCTCGGCGGAAAGGGAAACCTCGGGGTCGGCCTCGAGGAGCGAACGGAACGAGACCCGCTCCTCCCATGCGGCCATGGCGTTGCGTTGCACGATCCGGTAGGCCGTGTCGCGCTCCATGCCCGACGCCACCAGGGCGAGGAGCACCGGCTGGCTGTAGACGAGGCCGTAGGAGGCGTCGATGTTGGCCAGCATGCGGTCGGCGTCCACCACCAGGCCGTCCACCACCGCGGTCATGCGGCGCATGGCGTAGTAGGCGAGGATGCTGGCGTCGGGCAGGATGATCCGCTCGACCGACGAGTGCGAGATGTCGCGCTCGTGCCAGAGGGCGACATCCTCCAAGCCGGCGCCCAGGTAGCCCCTCAGGACCCGGGCCAGCCCCGAGAGCTGTTCGGTCTTGATCGGGTTGCGCTTGTGGGGCATGGCCGAGCTGCCCTTCTGGCGCCCGGAGGCGAAGGGCTCCGACACCTCTCCCACCTCGGTGCGCTGCAGGTGGCGGACCTCGGTGGCGAAGGCCTCGATGCTGGCCCCGACCGAGGCGCACGCCCACAGGTACTCGGCGTGGCGGTCGCGGGCGATCACCTGGGTGGCGGGCACGGGGCGCAGCCCCAGGGCGGCGCACACGTGGTCCTCGACGGCCGGGTCGATGTTGGAGTAGGTGCCGACGGCACCGGAGAGCTTGCCCACCGCCACCGCCCGGCGGGCGGCCCGCAGCCGGGCCCGGTCGCGGTCGGCCTGCAGGCACCACAGGGCGAGCTTGGCCCCGAAGGTGGTGGGCTCGGCGTGGATGCCGTGGGTGCGACCGACCACGGGCGTGCCGCGGAACTCGCGGGCCCGGCGGCGAAGGGCGTCGACCAGGGCGGAGCTGGCCTCGATGAGCAGGTCGGCCGCCTTCACCAGGGTGGAGCACAGGGCGGTGTCGACCACGTCGGACGAGGTGAGGCCGTAGTGCACCCACACGCCGGCGGGGGGGCCGATCGACTCCTGGATGACATCGACGAAGGCGGCCACGTCATGGTCGGTGACCGCCTCGCGCTCGGCGACGGCCCGGACCACGTCGTCGCCCAGCACCTCCCCCTGGAGGAGTGCGCCGGCGCCGTCGCGCACGGCGGCGGCGTGCTCCGGGGGGACCACCCCGACCTTGGCCCATCCCTCGACGGCCAGGACCTCGACCTCCAGCCAGCGGGCCAGCCGGGCGCCGTCGGTGAACAGGCCCGCCATCTCCGGCGGGGAGTAGCGAGGGATCACCGGGCCCCTTCGGCCCGGAACTTGGCCAGCCGGTCGGCGAGGGTCTTGTCGGTGATCGCCAGCATCTCAACCACCAGGATGGCCGCGTTGGCGGCCCCATCGATGGCAACGGTGGCCACGGGTATGCCCCGGGGCATCTGCACCGTGGCGTACAGGGCGTCGACGCCGTTGAGCGCCCCGCCCGACAGGGGCACGCCGACCACCGGCAGGGTGCTGTGGGCCGCCACCACCCCGGCCAGGTGGGCGGCCATCCCCGCCCCGCAGATGACGGCGGCGTAGCCCTCGTCGCGGGCGCTGCGGGCGAACTCGGCGACCTGGTCGGGGGTGCGGTGGGCGGACATCACCCGCTCGTCGGCGGTCAGCCCGAAGCGCTCGAGCATCTCGAGGGCCGGGGCCAGCTTGGCGGCGTCGTTGGGCGACCCCATGAGCACGGCGACCTTGCGGGGCCTCGTCGGGCTCACTTGTTGTTACCTCCATTGGTGTCAGCGGCCTTGGTGTCAGCGGCCTTGGTGTCAGCGGCCTTGGTGTCAGCGGCCTTGGTGTCAGCGGCCTTGGTGTCAGCAGCGTTTGCGGCGATGTCGGTCCGGTAGTGGAGTCCGGGCCAGGAGATCTTGGCGGCGGCGGCGTAGGCCCGGGACCGGGCCTGGGCCAGGTCGGCCCCCATGGCGGTGACGTTCAGGACCCGGCCTCCGCCGGTCACCAGGCGCCCGCCCGGGCCGGCCCGCGTGCCGGCGTGGAAGACGGTCACCCCCACCAGCCCGGCCACCTCCTCGAGGCCTTCGATGTTGTCGCCCACCCGCGGCGAGCCGGGGTACCCCTCGGAGCACAGCACCACCGTCACGCACGCCCCCGGCGCCAGCTTGGGCTCACCCTCCAGCCGGCCGGCCGCCGCCGAGGCCAGCAGGCCGGCCACGTCGCCTTCGAGCAGCGGCAGCACGACCTGGGCCTCGGGGTCGCCGAAGCGGGCGTTGTACTCGAGGACCTTGGGGCCCTCGGCGGTGAGCATGAGCCCGGCGTACAGCACGCCTCGGTAGTCGACGCCCCGGCGACGCAGCTCGGCCAGCGTCGGCTCGATGGCCCGCTCCATGACCGCGTCGAGCAGGGCGGGCCCCGCCTCGGGCACGGGGCAGTAGGCGCCCATGCCGCCGGTGTTGGGACCGGTGTCGCCGTCACCGACCCGCTTGTGGTCGCGGGCGGCGGGCAGGGGGACGACTCGGCTTCCGTCGCACACGGCCAGCACCGACAGCTCGGGCCCGGCCAGGCCCTCCTCGATGACGACCCGGCGGCCGGCGTCTCCGAAGGCGTCACCGGCGAGTTTCTCGCGCACGTCGGCCTCGGCCTCGGCCCGCGAGTCGGTGACCAGCACCCCCTTGCCGGCGGCCAGGCCGTCGGTCTTCACCACGAACGGCCCGGGCAGCGAGGCCAGGAAGGCGCTGGCGGCCTCGGCGTCGTCGAACGCCCCCCAGCGGGCGGTGGGCACGCCGGCGTCGGCCAGCACTTCTTTCATCCAGCGCTTGGAGCCCTCGAGGCGGGCGCCGTCGGCGCCCGGCCCGAACACGGCCTTGCCCGCCGCCCGCAGGCGGTCGGCCAACCCGTCGACGAGGGGTACCTCCGGGCCGATCACGAACAGTTCGGCGTCGAGCTCCTCGGGGGGGGTGGAGACCGAGCCGGGGATGCCGGCGTTGCCCGGGGTCACCACCACCTCGGTGGTGCGCGACAGAACGTGGGCCAGGGCGTGCTCGCGGCCCCCGGAGCCGACGACGCAGACCTTCATGCCACGAAGTGAACGAACTGCTCGCGGCCGGGGCCGACCCCCACCAGCTTGACCGGCACGCCGACCTGGTCGGCTAGGAACTCGACGTAGCGGCGGGCGGCGTCGGGCAGGTCGGCGACGTGGGTGGCACCGGAGAGATCGGTGCGCCACCCCGGCATCTCGGAGTAGACCGGCGTGACCTTGTGCAGGGTCGACTGGTGATAGGGCAGGTGCTCGAAGCGCCGGCCGTCCGCCTCGTAGGCCACGCACACCTTCACCGACTCGAGGGCGTCGAGCACGTCGAGCTTGGTGAGGGCGATCTCGCTCAGCGAGTTGAGCCGCACGGCGTGGCGGACCATCACCGCGTCGAACCATCCGGGCCGGCGCCGCCGGCCGGTGTTGGTGCCGAACTCGTGGCCCCGCTCGACCAGCAGCTCCCCGACGTCGTCGGTCAGCTCGGTGGGGAAGGGTCCGGACCCGACCCGGGTGACATAGGCCTTGGCGATGCCGATTACCCGGTTGATGTGGAGCGGGCCGACGCCCGAGCCGGTGCACGCCCCTCCGGCCACCGGATTCGACGAGGTCACATAGGGATAGGTGCCGTGGTCGAGGTCGAGGAAGGTGGCCTGGGCCCCCTCGAGCAGGACGTGCTGCCCGGCCGCCAGCGCCTCGTGCACGAAACCGACGGTGTCGTCGATCATCGGCGCCATGCGGGGGGCGTACTCGTCCAGGTAACGGGCGGCGATCTCGTCGGCCGACAGCGGAAGCCGGTTGTACACCTTGGCCAGGACGAGGTTCTTCTCCTTGATGGCCACGTCGAGCTTCTCGCGGAAGATCTTGGGGTCGAGCAGGTCCTGAACCCGGATGCCCACCCGGGTGGCCTTGTCGGCGTAGGAAGGGCCGATCCCCCGCTTGGTGGTGCCGAGCTTGTTCTTGCCCAGGTGGCGCTCCGTCACCCGGTCGAGCTCCTGGTGGTACGGCATGATCAGGTGGGCGTTGCCCGACACCTTCAGCCGGCTGCAGTCCACCCCCTTGGCCTCGAGGGTGTCGATCTCGGCGAGGAGGACCCCGGGGTCGACCACGACACCGTTGCCGATGACGGGAGTGATGTGGGGGTACAGGACCCCGCTCGGCACCAGCTGGAGGGCGAAGGTCTCGCCGTCGACCACGATGGTGTGGCCGGCGTTGTGGCCGCCCTGGTAGCGCACCACCACCGACATCTCCTTGGCGAGGAGGTCGGTCAGCTTGCCCTTCCCTTCGTCGCCCCACTGGGTTCCGACGACCACGGTCGCGGGCACGCGTTTCCTCCGGTGCGAATTGACTGCGGTCCGCCCAGCATAACGGCCCGGGACCGGCCCGGCCGCCGTCTTTAACGGCCCGGGACCGGCCCGGCCGCTGTGTTTCAGCCCAGCACGAGGTCCCCGTCGACGCCGACGTCGACCTTGACCGTGGCCCCCTCGGCGTACTTGCCCTCCAGCAGAGCCAGGGCGAGCTTGTCCCCGATCTGGCGCTGGATGACCCGCTTGAGGGGTCGGGCGCCGAACGTCGGGTCGTAGCCCATCTCGGCCAGGGCGGCCATGGCGGCCGGGGTGATCTCGAGGGCCAGGCGGCGGTCGGCCATCCGCCGGCGGAGGTGGCCCAGCTGGATCTCCACGATCTTCTCGATGTCGTCGCGGCCCAGCTGGCCGAAGCGGATGATCTCGTCGATCCGGTTGATGAACTCGGGCTTGAAGAAGTCCCTCGGGTCGCCCGGCAGGTTCGAGGTCATGATGAGCACGGCGTTGGTGAAGTCGACCGTGCGCCCCTGGCCGTCGGTCAGCCGCCCGTCGTCGAGCACCTGCAGCAGGACGTTGAACACGTCCGGGTGGGCCTTCTCGATCTCGTCGAGGAGCACGACGGCGTAGGGCCGGCGCCGGATGGCCTCGGTCAGCTGGCCGCCCTCGTCGTATCCGACGTAGCCGGGCGGGGCGCCGATCAGCCGGGCGACGGTGTGCTTCTCCTGGTATTCGCCCATGTCGATGCGGACCATGGCCCGCTCGTCGTCGAAGAGGAACTCAGCGACGGCGCGGGCCAGCTCGGTCTTGCCGACGCCAGTGGGGCCGAGGAACAGGAACGAGCCGATGGGGCGGTTGGGGTCCGACAGCCCCGAGCGCGAGCGGCGGATGGCGTTGGCCACCGCCGTCACCGCCTCCTCCTGGCCGACGACCCGCTGGTGGAGGACGTCTTCCATCCTCACCAGCTTGGAGACCTCGCCCTCCATCAGCCGGCTGACCGGTATGCCGGTCCACCGGCTGACCACCTCGGCGACGTCCTCCTCGTCGACCTCCTCCTTCAGCATCTTCTGGTCGGCCTGCAGCTGAGCCAGACGCCCCGTGGCCTCCTCGACCTGGCTCTCCAGCTCGGGCAGGCGCCCGTAACGGATCTCGGCGGCCCGGGCCAGGTCGCCGTCGCGCTCGTAGCGCTCCGCCTCGCCCTTGGCCGTCTCCAGCTCCTCTTTGAGCGAGCGGATGGCGGTGATGGCCTCCTTCTCCGACTGCCAGTGGACCTTCATGGCGTTGGCCTGCTCGGTCAGGTTGGCCAGCTCTTCGTCGAGAGCGGCCAGGCGCTCGCGGGACGCCTCGTCGGTTTCCTTGTCCAGGGCGACCCGCTCGATCTCCAGCTGTCGTCGGCGCCGCTCGACCACGTCGATCTCGGTGGGCATCGAGTCGATCTCGATGCGCAGCCGGCTGGCCGCCTCGTCCACCAGGTCGATGGCCTTGTCGGGCAGGAAACGTCCCGTCACGTAACGGTCGGACAGGACGGCGGCAGCGACGAGGGCCGAGTCCTGGATGCGCACGCCGTGGTGGACCTCGTAGCGCTCCTTCAGCCCCCGCAGGATGGCGATGGTGTCCTCCACCGAGGGCTGGCCCACGAACACCGGCGCGAACCGGCGCTCGAGAGCGGGGTCCTTCTCGATGTGCTTGCGGTACTCGTCGAGGGTGGTGGCGCCGATCATGCGCAGCTCGCCCCGGGCCAGCATCGGCTTGAGCATGTTGCCGGCGTCCATGGCTCCTTCGGCCGCCCCGGCGCCGACGACGGTGTGCAGCTCATCGATGAAGGTGATCACCTCGCCCTCGGCGTCGGCGATCTCCTTGAGCACCGCCTTCAGCCGCTCCTCGAACTCACCGCGGTACTTGGCGCCGGCGACCATCGACCCGAGGTCGAGTCCGATGAGCCGCTTGTTGCGCAGGGACTCGGGCACGTCCCCCTCGACGATGCGGCGGGCGAGGCCTTCGACGATGGCGGTCTTGCCCACGCCGGGCTCACCGATGAGGACCGGGTTGTTCTTGGTCCGGCGCGACAGCACCTGGATGACCCGTCGGATCTCCTCGTCGCGCCCGATGACCGGGTCGAGCCTGCCCTTGCGGGCGTCCTCGGTGAGGTCGCGCCCATAGCGCTCGAGGGCCTGGTACTGCTCCTCGGGGTTCTCCGAGGTGACCCGGTGGCTCCCCCGCACCTCGCGCAGCGCCGACAGCACGGCGTCGCGGGACACCCCGATGCGGTCGGCCATGGCCAACAGGAGGTGCTCGACCGACAGGTACTCGTCACCGAGCTCGGTGCGGGCGACGTCGGCCGCCTCCAGCACGGAGGACAGATCGCGGCTCATCTGCGCCTCGCCGCCGTAGGCCTTGGGCAGCTTGGCCACGGCCTCGGCCGCCCGGTTGCGCTGGGAGAGGGGCGACACGCCGAGGCGCTCCAGCACCGGCAGCACCACCGTGCCGTCCTGGCCCAGCATGGCGGTCAGCAGGTGGTCGGGGGTGACCTCGGGGTTGCTGGCCGCCTTTGCCGCGCTGACGGCCTGGGTGACGGCTTCTTGCGTCTTCAGGGTCCAGCGTCGGGGGTCCACGGGCATCGGGCTCTACCTCGGTCTGTCGGTTAATGGTGCTTTATAGCGACTGAGAAAACTTGACACTATGACTAACAAGTTCGGCCCACAGATGTTCCCGTCGCTGGCCCGGCTGGCTGACCGTCAACCCCGCCCGCTCACCGGCGGAACAGCGTCGGCAGCTGCTTCACCGGCACCAGGTCGCGGCGGTACTGGCGATGGGTCGCCTCGACCGCCTCCTTGGCGTCGAGGCGGGCCTGGGCCAGCTGCTGGCGGAGCAGCTCGTTCTCGTCCTCGAGGGCCATCACCTGGCGGACGCCCTCGAGGTTGAGCCCGGCGGCCGTCAGCTCCTGGATGCGTCGCAGCCGGTCGATGTCGTGCTCGCTGTAGCGGCGGTTGCCGCCCTCGGTGCGGGCCGGGTCGACCAGGCCCCGCCGCTCGTAGATCCGCAGCGTCTGGGGATGGACGCCGGCGAGCTCGGCCGCCACCGAGATCACGTAGACGGCGCGGTCGCGCCGGTCGGAGTCCGACCGGCGCTGGAGGTCGCGCTCGGACCGGTTGCGGCGGGACGACTCGGGTGATGGGGTGCTCATGACAATCACACTCCGAGATGGGCGCGGGGCGACTCGGGCGACGCGTCGGCCAGGGCCTCGATCGCCTTGCGTTGCTCGTCCGACAGTCTTTGGGGCACCGCCACCTCGACGGTCACGAGAAGGTCCCCGCCGGCCCCCTTGGCGCGCACCCCCCGGCCCCGGACCCGGAACGTCCGGCCCGAGCGGGTGCCGGCCGGTATCCGTAGCCGCACCGACCCGTCCAGCGTGGGCACGTTCACGTCGGCGCCGAGGGCGGCCTCGGCGAAGGTGACCGGCAGTGTCAGGGTGAGGTCGCGGCCCTTGCGGCCGAACATCGGATGACGAGCCACCCGCACGGTGACGTAGAGGTCGCCGGGGGGCCCACCGTTGCGCCCCGGCGTCCCCCTCGCCTTCAGGCGGATCCGCTGGCCGTCCTCGACGCCGGCGGGCACCCTCACCTTCACCTGGCGGGCCCGACGCTCCACGCCGGTTCCCCGACACGTGGGGCAGGGCTGCTCGATACGCACTCCGCGGCCGCCGCACGCCTGGCAGGGCTGGGAGAACGAGAAGAAACCCTGGTTCTCGTCGCGCACACCCCTGCCGCCGCACACCGAGCACACCGTCGGCGTGGATCCGGGGGCGGCGCCGCTGCCCGAGCACGTGGAGCAGGCCGCCTCACTGGTGACGTTGACGGTGGTGGTGACGCCCTCCACCGCCTCGTCGAAAGAAAGATGCAGCTCCGCTTCGACGTCCTCGCCCCGCCGGGGGGCGACCCGGGTCGAGCCGCGCTGGCCGCGCCCGAAGATGCCGCCCAGCAGGTCGGACAGGTCGTCGACCCGGAATGAGCCCCCGCCGAAGCCGGCGCCCGCATCGGCCCCACCGAACCCGCCGAGCGGCCCGAGCCGGCGCACCTCGTCGTACTCCTTGCGACGGGCCGGATCGCCCAGCACGTCGTAGGCGGCGGACAGCTCCTTGAAGCGCTCCTCCGAGCCGGGGTTAGCGTCGGGGTGGTACTGCTTGGCCAGCTTGCGGTAGGCGCGGGTGATCTCCTTCTCGGTGGCCGCCTCCGGCACGCCGAGCACCTTGTAGTAGTCCTTCTCGAACCACTCCCGTTGCGGTGCCACCGGGTCGCTCCTCTACGCCGTTCTCTCGTCCATCCCGCGTTCAGCCCTTGACCTTCACCATGGCGGCCCGGATCACCCGGCCCCGCCACCGGTAACCGGCCCGCAGCACCTCCACCACCTCGGGCACCCGGCCCTCTCCCCCCTCCTCGTCGGACGGCTCGTGCATGACCGCCTCGGCCTCGGACGGGTCGAAGGGCTGACCCAGCGGGTCGACCCGCTCGAGGCCTTCCTTGCGCAGGGCGTCGACCAGCGACGCGCCCACCTGGGACAGAGCCTTGCCGTCCTCACCGTCCGGGTCGACGTGGCCCAGGGCCAGATCGAGGGTGTCGAGCACCGGCAGCAGCTTGGTCACCAGGCCTTCGGCCGCCCGCTCGAGGTGCTCGGTCTGCTGGCGCAGGACCCGCTTCTTGTAGTTCTCGAAGTCGGCCTGCACCCGCCGCAGCGAGTCCAGGTAGTCGTCGCGCTCGGCCCGCAGGACCTCGACCGGGTCGAGCTGCGGGCCGGCGACGACGTCCTCAGGGACCTCGGCCTCCGCCGGCGGCCCGTTGTCCTCGGGTCGGAGCTCGGCGGCCTCGGCGAACCCGGCCTCCCCCGGCGGCCCGCTGTCCTCGGGTCGGAGATCGGCGGCCTCGGGGTCCACCCGGCCGTCACCCGCCGGGGAGGCGACCTCCTCGTCCGGCGGGTCACCGGCTTCGGCGCCCGTGTCCGTCTCGACGAGGTGGACCTCGATGTCGGGATCGCTCATGGGACCGTTCCCGCTCACGCGCCCTTCTCGTCCACGATCTCGGCGTCAACGACCTCGTCATCAGAGGGCCCGCTGGCCGCGGCACCGGCCGCGGCCTCACCCGACGAGGTCGAAGCCTGCTCGTAGAGGCGCTGGGCGAAGCCCTGGCTGGCCTTCATCAAGGCCTCGGTGGCGTTGCGTATGGCTTCGACATCCGAGCCGTTCAGCGCCTCCTTGAGGGTGGACAGCGCCCCTTCGACCTGAGCCTTCTCGTCGCCGGAGAACTTCTCACCCTGCTCGCTGAGCAGCTTCTCGGTCTGATAGACGAGCGAGTCGGCCGAGTTGCGGGCGTCGGCCTCCTCCTTGCGGCGCCGGTCGTCGGCCGCATGGGCCTCGGCGTCGCGGACCATCCGGTCGATCTCGTCCTTGGACAGGGAGGACTGGCCGGTGATGGTCATCGACTGCTCCTTGCCCGTCGCCCGGTCCTTGGCGGAGACGTGCACGATGCCGTTGGCGTCGATGTCGAAGGTCACCTCGATCTGCGGAATGCCCCTGGGCGCCGGCGGCAGGTCGACCAGCTGGAACTTGCCCAGCGTCTTGTTGTACATCGCCATCTCGCGCTCACCCTGCAGCACGTGGATCTCCACCGAGGGCTGGCTGTCCTCGGCCGTGGTGAAGACCTCGGTGCGCTTGGTGGGGATGGTGGTGTTGCGCTCGATCAGCTTGGTCATGACGCCGCCCTTGGTCTCGATGCCGAGCGACAGCGGCGTGACGTCGAGCAGGAGGACGTCTTTCACCTCGCCCTTCAGCACCCCGGCCTGGATGGCGGCGCCCACGGCCACGACCTCGTCGGGGTTGACGCCCTTGTGCGCCTCTTTGCCGGTCAGGCCACGCACGAGGTCCTGGATGGCGGGCATCCGGGTGGAGCCGCCGACCAGCACCACATGGTCGAGCTGGTCCATGGAGAGTCCGGCGTCCTTGATCGCCTGCTCGAAGGGGCCCTTGCACGCGTCGACCAGGTCGGCGGTGAGCTCGTTGAACTTCGCCCGCGACAGCGACATCTCGAGGTGCTTGGGGCCCTCGGAGGTGGCCGTGATGAACGGCAGGTTGATGCTGGCCTCGGTGACCGAGGACAGCTCGATCTTGGCCTTCTCGGCGGCCTCCTTCAGCCGCTGCATGGCCATCTTGTCGTTGGAGAGGTCGACGCCCTCGGTGTTCTTGAACTGGGTCACCAGCCAATCGATGACCCGCTGGTCCCAGTCGTCCCCGCCGAGATGGGTGTTGCCCGAGGTGGACTTGACCTCGAACACCCCCTCGCCGATCTCGAGGACCGACACGTCGAAGGTGCCGCCGCCGAGGTCGAAGACGAGGACGGTCTGGTCGGCGCCCTCCTTGTCGAGGCCGTAGGCGAGGGCGGCGGCGGTCGGCTCGTTGATGATGCGCAGCACCTCGAGCCCGGCGATCTGGCCCGCCTCCTTGGTGGCGGTCCGCTGGGCGTCGTCGAAGTAGGCGGGCACGGTGATGACGGCCTGGTTGACGGTGTCGCCCAGGTACGCCTCGGCGTCGCGCTTCAGCTTCATGAGGATCCGGGCCGAGATCTCCTGGGCCGTGTAGGCCTTGCCGTCGAGCTCGGTCGTCCAGGCCGTCCCCATGTGGCGCTTGACCGAGCGGATGGTCCGGTCGGGGTTGGTGATGGCCTGGCGCTTGGCCACCTCACCCACCAGGACCTCGCCGCCCTTGGCGAAGCCGACGACCGAGGGCGTGGTCCGCCCCCCTTCGGCGTTGGGGATGACGGTCGGCTCGCCGGCCTCCAGCACGGCGACGACGGAGTTGGTGGTGCCGAGGTCGATGCCTACAGCCTTGGGCATGAATGGTCCCTCCGAGTCCTCTCGCTTCTGTGGATCATATTAGCGATCTTGAGTGCGATCGTATCAATGTTCCTTCAGGCCTGCTTATTCCCCGGCCCCCTGGGGTAGCCTCCGGCCCCGGTGAGCACGCTGGTCCTGGTCAGGCACGGTGAGAGCGAGTGGAACCGGGCCAACCTCTTCACCGGCTGGGTCGACGTGGACCTGTCCGACACCGGCCGGCAGGAGGCCGCCGAGGCCGGCCGGCTCATGGCCGAGGCGGGCCTCGAGCCCGACGTCGTCCACACCAGCCTCCTGATCCGGGCCATCCGCACCGCCGACATCGCCCTGGCCGAGATGGGACGGACGTGGATCGCGGTCCGACGCCACTGGCGGCTGAACGAGCGGCACTACGGGGCCCTGCAGGGCCTCAATAAGAAGGAGACGGCGGACCGCCACGGGGCCGACCAGGTCAAGGTGTGGCGGCGCAGCTACGACATCCGCCCTCCCCGGCTGGACCCGAGCGACCCCGGCCACCCGGCTCACGACCCCCGCTACCGGCGGGTCCCCCCGGACCAGCTGCCCGCCACCGAGTGCCTGGCCGACGTGGTCGACCGGCTCCTCCCCTACTGGCACGACGTGGTGGCCGCCGACCTGGGCGCCGGCCGCTGCGTGCTGGTGGTCGCCCACGGCAACAGCCTGCGGGCGCTCATCAAGCACCTCGACGGCATCCCCGACGAGGAGATCCCCGAGCTCAACGTGCCCACCGGCGTCCCGCTCCGCTACGAGCTGGACGACGCCGACCCCTGCCGGGTCCTCTCGAAGGGATACCTCGGCGACGCCGAGCAGGTGGCGGCCAAGGCGGCGGCCGTCGCCGCCCAGGCGGGTGGGCCGGTGGGCGACGCCGGCAGTCACTAGGTAACCCGGCGCGCGCAGAGAGTGGGCGGTTACCCTTCCGGCCCATGGCACGTAGCGACGAGAAACTCGAGCACCTGGGCCAGATCTGGCTGTTTGCCTCGCTTTCGAAGCGAGACCTGCAGCGGATCGCCCGGGCCTGCGACGAGGTCGAGGTGACGAAGGGGCGGGTGCTGTGCGAGGAGGGGGCCCCCGGGCACGAGTTCTTCCTCATTCGCTCGGGGGAGGCGTCGGTCCGGCGCAAGGGCAAGAAGGTGGCGACCATCGGCCCCGGTGGCTATTTCGGGGAGCTCGCCCTGCTCAACCGGCTGCCCCGCAACGCCACCGTCACCGCCGAGACCGACATGGGGTTGCTGGTGCTGGGCCAGCGCGAGTTCTCCGGGCTGTTGGACGAGGTGCCGAGCCTCAGCCACAAGCTGTTGGAGGCCATGGCCGCCCGGCTGCGCGAGGCAGACGCCCGCATCTCGGCCTAGCCGGCGGGCGTCGCCGACGCCGCACTCCGTCTGGTTAGTGAACTGGGGACCCTGGTTAAACTTCGCCCGCCAAAAACCGGCGGTTTGAGGCGTACCCGGCAACAGGACGCCGGCGGGAAGGAGCCAGGTGAGACTCGGCATCGGATTCGGGCTGTTCGCCATCGCCGCGGTGGTGGCGGTGGCGCGGCTGTGGAGCCTCTACCGCATGGTGTCGGTCGGCCAGCCCTCGCCCGAGCGCCTCCAGAGCGTCCCCCGGATGGTGTGGGCCCAGGTCCAGGACGTGTTCGCCCAGCGAAAGCTGCTGAAGCGGCCCATCCCCGGGCTGGCCCACTTCTTCACCTTCTGGGGCTTCATCATCCTGTTCCTGACGATCATCGAGTCCTTCGGCGACCTGGCCAAGTACGACTTCGCCATTCCGGGCATCGGCCACAACGGCGCCGTCGGCTTCATCGAGGACTTCATGACCGCGGCGGTGCTCGCCGCCATCCTGGTCTTCTCGATCATCCGCATCCGCCAGTCGCCCCACCGCATCGAGCGCAAGTCGCGCTTCTACCGCTCGCACACCGACGCGGCGTGGATCACCCTGCTCATGATCTTCCTGGTCATGGCCACCCTCGTCCTCTACCGGGCGGCTCAGACCCGCACCGGACACTTCCCCTACGACCACTGGGCCTTCCTGTCGTGGTGGGCGGGCGACCGCATGTCGTGGATCAGCCGGGGCGCCATGCAGAACATCGAGACGATCTTCGTCCTGGGCCAGGTGGGCACGGTCATGGCCTTCCTGGTCTTCGTCGTCTACTCGAAGCACCTCCACATCGTCACCGCCCCCCTGAACGTCAGCTTCTCGCGTCGCCCCAAGGCCCTCGGGTCCCTGGCCACCACCCCGAACATGGACGTCGAGTCGATGTCCGAGGACGACGTCTTCGGCGCCGGCCACATCCAGGACTTCAAGTGGAAGCAGCTGCTGGACCTGATCACCTGCACCGAGTGCGGCCGGTGCCAGGACCAGTGTCCGGCGTGGAACACGGGCAAGCCGCTGTCCCCCAAGCTGGTCATCCTCGACCTGCGCGACCACCTCTTCAACCGGTCTTCCGTGCTGACCCGGGGTGGCAGCAACGGCGACGGCGCCGCCGAGCTGAAGCCGGCCGAGGCCCGGCTGGTGCCGAACATCATCGACCCCGACGTGCTGTGGTCCTGCACCACCTGCGGCGCCTGCGTCGAGCAGTGCCCCGTCGACATCGAGCATGTGGACACCATCGTCGACATGCGCCGCTACGAGGTGCTGATGGAGTCCAGCTTCCCGACCGAGGCCGGCCTCATGCTGCGCAACATCGAGAACCAGGGCGACCCGTGGGGAACGGGCTCCTCCAAGCGGGGCGAGTGGGCCGAGGCGCTCGACTTCGAGATCCCCGTGGTGAGCGGCTCCATCCCCGACGACGTCGAGTACCTCTTCTGGGTGGGGTGCGCCGGCGCCCTGGACGACCGGGCCAAGAAGGTCACCCAGACCATCGCCCGCCTCCTGCACCGGGCCGGGCTGACCTTCGCCATCCTCGGCCCCGGCGAGTCCTGCACCGGTGACCCGGCCCGGCGCCTCGGCAACGAGTACCTGTTCCAGACCCAGGCCCAGATCAACATCGAGACGCTGAACAACGCGGGCGTCAAGAAGATCGTCGCCTCCTGCCCGCACTGCTTCAACTCGATAGCCCGCGAGTACCCCGCCCTCGGGGGCAAGTACGAGGTCGTCCACCACAGCCAGCTGCTCAACGAGCTGGTCACCAAGGGCCTCCTCAACCCCACCGAGCCCTTCGAGACGTCGGTCACCTACCACGACCCCTGCTACCTGGCCCGTCACAACGAGATCTACCAGACCCCCCGCGGCGTCATCGACGCCGTGCCGGGCCTGAACCTGCTGGAGATGCACCGCCACAAGAAGCGGACCTTCTGCTGCGGCGCCGGCGGCGCCCGCATGTGGATGGAGGAGCGGATCGGCAAGCGCATCAACCTCGAGCGCACCGACGAGGCCCTCGGCACCGGCGCCGAGGTCGTAGGAACCGCCTGCCCCTACTGCATGATCATGATCGACGACGCCGTCCGCCAGCGTCAGTCCGAGGGCAGCACCCCCGAGTCCACGCGGGTCCTCGACATCGCCCAGATCCTCGAGACCTCGCTGACCGCCGAGCGCCAGCCGGTAGCCGCCACCGCGGGCGGCCCGTCCCCCTCCGCCGCAGAGGTGGCAGCGACGCCGGCCGGCGCCCCCGGCGGCGCCGAGCCGGGAGTCACCAGTCCCCTCGAGGAGCGGGGCGGCACGCCGGTGCCGGGCCCCACGGCCGAGGCCGCGTCGGATGGCGACTCCGCCGCCGGCGATTCACCGTCTAGCCCCCCGGAAGCGGACGGGGCCTAGTCGTCCTTGCGGGGCTGGAAGTTCTCGAAGTAGCGGCTCGGCGTCGGGCCCCGCTGGTACTTGTACTTGGACCCGGTTTCGGTCGAGCCGTAGGGATGCTCGGCCGGGCCGGTCATCTGCAGGAAGCTGATCTGCCCGATCTTCATCCCCGGATACAAGGTGATGGGCAGGTTGGCCACGTTGGAGAGCTCCAGCGTCAGATGGCCGTCCCATCCCGCGTCGACGAACCCGGCCGTGTTGCTGACGAACAGACCACCCGAGCCGGCTACGAAGTTCTCGATCTTGCGGCCGCCCGGGCGCACTTCGAGGTCGAAGACCGGCTCGGACTCACCGGTGTCGATGACATCCACCACACGGTCCCAGGCCACGTGGCCGCCGACGAGCCGGTCCAGCTTGGAGAGATCAAGCTCCGAGTCCACGCCGCGGTACCCCTCGGCGATGCGCCGCAGCGAGGCCACTTTGACGGCATCGGCCTGGGTGCGATTCTCGACGTTGCACAGATGGCTGTTCCGCCACCCGATCAGAGCGGCCGCTTCGGTCTGGCTGAGCCCGAGCTGCGTGCGGAGAGCCACCAGCAAACGATCTGGCAACGGTACGGAGGTCAGCACCTTGTGCTCGTTCCTCGGGATGGAGACCTGGAACAGCCCGTGCTTGGCGCGGTCCCGGAACGAGCTGCTGGCCCGCAGGCCGAGCCTCGGCGCCAGTACCAGTACGTCGGCGACGAGATCCGGGGAAGACGACCAGTAACAACGCCTCTCTCGGTCATGGGTTCCGTCGCCATCCAGCAGTCCCTGCAGGAAGGACTCCAGCAGGGGCTGCGGCCAGCCGAGCACGGCGGCGGGCACCCGCTTCTCCCAGGCCTTGCCGCCGGTACCGATCCACTCCATGAAGTAGGACAGCATCATCGACGGACTGGTGATCGAGTGTCCTGGGCTCCGGTAGACGGGAAGGTCCCAATGCTCGAGGATCGACGCCACGCGGTCCAGAAGGGCAGGGTCGGTGTTGGCGAAGTTCACCTGTGTGCGCCGGCGGTAGCCCTCGGCGACGTAGAAGCCGATGAGCCAGGCCAGCCCATCGTCAACCGGCCAAACAACAGGGAGGGAGCTCCTCCCTCCTCGCGGCCGGATCCGCTCGGCCGGCCCGAGCTGATCCCACAACTCGGAGGCGACCCGCACGACGTGTCCGGGCATGCGGCCGTTGTTGCGGTAATGCCATAGGTGCCTCCCGTAGCCGGCAGTGCACATCAAGTCGTCGTAAGTGCCCTGTCGCAGAGCTTGTTCGACCACGGGGCCTTCAAAGGCGACGTCGGCGAGGAGGGACTCCGGAATCAGGTCACGAAAGTCGAACACGGCCTGAGCATCCGGCGGATCGGGGATCTCTCGAGGAATAGCGACGAACGTGCCCGGACTCAGCTCACCCGCACGGAGCTTTCGGATATCGCCGTGACGGTCGAGGGAAAAGAGGTTGTGGCCGGCGGTTACCCGCACCTTTCGGCCGGAAGCGAGCCTCACCTCGTAGATGCGATCGGGTGGCCCCTCGTACCAACCGGTGATTGGGAAGTAGCTGACCTCGAACGTGTCCGGGTCAAAGCCGACAACCGACCCTTCCATCCGCTTGGTGACGACATCACCGATCCGACGCTGCCTCAGGCCTGAGTCATCAAGGATCAGCACCCGCTCGCTTGCCGGCAGACTCGAATGAATGAGCAAGCCCAACCTGCCCAAACTCGACTTCCCTTCGAGTCTCGCTACGTGGTCATCCGGCAACGCAACGCGTTCAAGGGTGGACCCGAGGACGAACTCGCCCGGGTGAAGGATGAAGACGTCGCCGTCTCCGATCTCAACAAGCTCGGTGAGCTCCTCCTGGTGCTCCTTCACGTCAATGACCCGCATGGTGTGGTTGCGGAAGACGCGGAAGTACCGGTCGATGTGCAGGTCGACGGATGACGGCTGGATGCAGGACTCGTCGAGCGGGTCGATGACGATGCGACCGGCGGCGAGCTGCTCGCGGATCGTTCGATCGGAGAGGATCATCGACCTGGACGTTACCGGCCGGTTGTGACGGGCTGGCGCCCTGCCGGCCAGGCCCGCTTCGATGACGGGTGATGGCTCCCTGGCCCGTGCTCGTGGTCTCCGGCGTAGCCATTGGGCTCGGCATGGGCATCTTCGGCGTCGGCGGATCGTCGGTGGCTACCCCCGTGCTGTCGCTGCTGGGCGTCCCGGGGCTCATCGCCGTGGCCTCGCCGCTTCCGGGGACCATCCCGGCGGCGGCCCTGGCGGCGGCGTCCTACCTGCGCTCGGAGGGGGCCCGACCGAAGGCGGCGGCCTGGTCGATCCTCGGCGGGGTGCCCGGCACGGTGGCCGGAGCCCTGCTGTCCAAGGAAGCCGGGGGACCCGCCCTATTGGTCGCGTCCGGCGTGGTTCTGGCGATCATCGGGTGGCGGGTCCTCCAGCCCATCGACGACCTGGCCCGCGCGACGGGCACGAGGAGACGGCAGAACCGCCCGCTGCTGGTGGCGGCCACCTTCGCCGTGGGCCTGTTCACCGGCCTGCTCGCCAACGGGGGCGGCTTCCTGCTGGTGCCGCTCTACCTGCTGATCTTCGGGCTGCGGATGCGACAGGCCGTGGGCACCAGTCTGGTCGTGATCGCGGTCCTCTCGATCCCGACACTGGTGACGCACTGGGCTCTGGGCCACATCGACTGGACGGTGGCCGGGTACTTCGCCGCCGGGCAGCTGCCGGGTGCGGCGGTCGGCGGCCGCCTCGCCCAGCACTTTCGGGGTCCGTCGGTCCGTCGGGCCTTCGGCTGGTTCCTGATCGTGGCCGGGGTCGCCTTCACCGCCTACCGGCTGGCCCGCTGAGGGCGCGTCGGGCGCCATAGTGGCGTGGCCGGCTCTGGTACCTTCTTGCCTGCTCGCGGGCGTAGTTCAGAGGCAGAACATCAGCTTCCCAAGCTGAGAACGCGAGTTCGATTCTCGTCGCCCGCTCTTCTCCTTCTCCCGCGAAACGATCATGGTCGTTGACGTTGCAGTGATCGACCAGTCGAGAGTCGACCACACCGATGCCGTGCCACAAACGCGCCACTACATCGATGTAATTCGACGGCACATTCAGCCAGGAGCACTTGGCCGCAGAGCCGTGCGGCGAGGGCGCCCGACGAATGTGTCTCAGCACTGCATGCAGACCTCACCCGCTGAGGACCTCTACCCGCGCCACTGGATGGCGCCGCGAATCAGCTAAAGCTGCAGGGTCATGCCAGGTGATAGCTCCACCCCGGAAGAGCCAGGCGCTCCTCCGTCTGGCGTGCTGCAGGCGTTCGGCGTCCCGCCCACGCTGGTGCAGTTGGCCGGAGGGGAGGGACGTAGTTGGCACTCGGGTGACCTCGTCCTCAAACCAGTAGACGATGGGGAGGAGGCTGGGTGGGTGGCCCAGGTGCTGGCCCAGCTGCCTGAGGTGGGGTTCCGGGTCCCGCGGCCGGTCCGAGCGGGTGACGGCTCGTGGGTGGTGGACGGGTGGACCGCCAGCCGGTGGGTCGCGGGCCGTCATGACCTGTCCGGCCGCTGGCCTGAGGTCCTCGAGGTGGCGGACAGGTTCCACGGTGCTCTCTCAGATCTCCCACGGCCTGGGTTCCTCGATCGGCGGACTCATCCCTGGAGCGTCGGGGACCGGGTGGCGTGGGGAGAAGCAAGCCGGCCCACGCAGAGCCGCGCCCTCGATCCGCTGCTCCAACGGCTGTACGGGTACCTCCACCCTGTCGGACTGCCCAGCCAGGTCATCCACGGTGATCTGCCGGGGAATGTCCTGTTCGCCGAAGGGCTCCCGCCGGCGGTGATCGACTTCTCCCCGTACTACCGTCCCGCCGGTTTCGCCACCGCCATCGTGATCGTCGATGCCATCGCCTGGTACGGAGCGTCGCCCGACCTAGCCGAACACGCCGGCGACGTGGAACTCCTCGATCAGTTGGTCGCCCGGGCGGCCATCTACCGGCTGGTGACCGCCGATGTCGTGAGCGCCTCCCAGACGACCGACTGGGTCCTGCGCCAAGCCGAAGCGCACCGCCCGATCCTCGAACTCATCGGGGCGTGATGCCGGCCCTCGGCGAGCGGGACGATCACGAACGTGGCGTCGGTTGGGTCCAATTCCTGAGCGGCCCCTCTAGCCCCGGGGCTTGAGGAGGAAGAAGGGGACGACCCTTCCGGACATGCGTTGATACTGCGCCACCCTTGGCCAGATCACCGAGGCTCGTTGTTGAGCGTTCGCGCGCTCGTCGCCGTGCAGCTCATGAGCTGTCACCGGAGTCCGCTGTCGGCGAATCCAAATGGCCGCCTCGGGTGTCACCCGCAGGTTCGCGACCCAATCCGGCGTCGAGGTCATCCCCCCCGCTCGGCCGCCCACCAGGTAGGAACCCTCGTCCTCCTGCCAGTAGGCGACGGGGGTGACCTCTGACGACCGGTCTTGCGCCCCCTGGCCTCGATCACCAGCACGTCCCGCCTTTTGAGCAGAGACATGGGACTGATGCCGAAGCTCCGCAGCTGAAATGCCTCGATTCGGTTGGCCACCCGCCACAGAAGCCTGCTCCGGTCCACCCAGTTCCGACGACGCGCCATGGGCCGAGCCTGCCGGGAGCGGCTACTCGCCCGGCCGGCGCAGGGGCTTGATCTTGCGCCCCGCGGCCGAGTCGCCGATGAGGGTCTCGAGACGGGACCGGCGAGTCTCGGCCCGCTTGGCGCTGAGGACCCAGTGGATCGCCGTCCTCCGGTAGCTGGGGGCCTGACCCTGGAACCAGCTCCAGGCCTGGCGGTTGCGCTTGAACTCCGCTTCCTGATCCGGTGCGAGGGCCTTGGGACCTGACTCGAAGGAGTACACCCCGGTCCGCTCGTCTGAGCGGCACTCGAAGGCAGCTAGGCCGGCCGGAGTCATCTGCCCCAATCGGATCAGCGCCTTAGCCTTGGTCACATTGACCCTGGACCAGGTGCTGGCCGCCTTGCGGGGTGTGAAGCGAATGACGTAGCTGTCCGACCCCAGGCTACGCCGCACCCCATCGATCCATCCGAAGCAGAGCGCTTGATCGACGGACTCAGGCCAGGTCATCGACGGACGCCCGGTGCCCACCTTGTGAAAGCCAACCAGGATCTCTCCGGCGGTGGCGTGGTTCGCCTCCAGCCACGCTCGGAAGTCCGCAGCCGTGGCGAAGAACATCGGCTCCACGATCACGACCGTAATACCGGTGTCGTCCGGGAGCGCCGGCGGATCACCGCAGGTGCGCTTGTCCGCTCCCCGCCGGGTCTGAGTCACTAGCGGGGGCGCTCCCGCTCATACCGAGGGTGGACGCCAGGGCTCTCTTGATGGACGGTCGACTGCCGAAGACCAACAAGAGAGCAGCTTCCCTGAACAGCCGCTCGGCGTGGCTGCCGAGGACCACCGATCTGCTGCCCACTTGGGCGACCAGGGCCGAAGCGGCCTGGACGGCGAACAAGGAGGCCGCCGCCCGGGCCGACGGCATGGTCGCTGGGGTTCCCGCGTCCAGCGCGGCCCGGCGAGCCTCCAGCTCCTCGTCCAGGCCTGACGGGCCGATGAGCTGACAGCACCGCGAGGCCACACCCAGGGCCAGGGAGCCGTTGGCGCGCAGACCCATCGCATCGCGCCCCGGCCACTCGGCCCACGGGTAACGGCTTGTCTCCCGATCGGCCGAGACCCGTACGCCGGTGAAATTCGGGGCTCCTGGCGTGAGTGTGGGTCTTCTAGCCGTCCCGAGGGAAGGCCCGCTCGTGGGGTAGCACATGGGTGATCGGCCCGACGGTCAGCATGATCAGCGCGATAGCGGCCTGGGCGGAGTGGAAC